>OGOP01000162.1_pt1 | contig 64052 bp, 50 predicted proteins | sample 1552591 | NCBI WGS metagenome assembly OGOP01 (sample SAMEA2580120, study PRJEB22360) | human gut metagenome | biome: human gut; feature: human-associated habitat; material: faeces | place: Denmark | collected 2008/2010 | reverse complement strand
GTATGTTCGAGGCAAGTGAGGAAGGCACTCCCCAAGGAGGACCGTTAAGTCCGCTTTTGAGCAACATCATGCTCAACGAGTTGGACAAGGAACTCACAAGCCGAGGTCTCCCTTTTGTCCGCTATGCCGATGACTCGATGATATTTTGTAAGTCCAAGCGTGCAGCCAAACGCGTGAAGGAATCTGTAACCCGCTTCATCGAAGGAAAACTTCATCTGAAGGTGAACAGGGACAAGACAGTTGTGTCCTATGTGCAAGGTGTGAAATACCTTGGTTACTCCTTTTATGTAATGAAAGGCAAATGCCAACTCACGGTACACCCAAAAGCCAAATCCAAGATGAAAGCCAAACTCAAGGAGTTGACTTCCCGAAGCAATGGTTGGGGATATGCCAAGAGAAAGCAAAAACTTGAAGAGTACATAAGGGGATGGGTAGGTTACTATCACCTTGCCAACATGAAACGTTTCCTCATGGAAACTGACGAGTGGCTAAGGCGACGGCTACGTATGTGTATATGGAAGTCGTGGAAGAGGGTGAAAACGAGAATTGCCAACTTGATAAAGTGTGGTATAGATAAGTACCAAGCTTACATGTGGGGCAATAGTCGTTTGGGCTATTGGTGCATAGCTGGCAGTTACATACTAAGTCGTGCGATAACCAACGAAAAGTTGAGCATGGCAGGCTATGCTACATTGACGGGTTCATACCTCGAATGGTATCCAAAATAGGAACCGCCGTATGCGGAACCGCATGTACGGTGGTGTGAGAGGTCGGAAAACGAAAGTAGGAGAAAAACTACTTCGTTTTCCTCCTACTCGATTTATATATAAAAGTTAGTGTTTATATATAAAAGCCAGAACATCGCTGCCCTGACTTTTATTTATTTCATTGTATTTTCTATTATTTTACTCTTCTCAATATATTTTGCATTTCGAAAACAACTTTAGGATTTGCTTCAGCTACATTGTTTTGCTCGTAGAGATTGTCAGAGATTCGATAGAGCTGAGGATTAGGATCGTTGCCGGTTTCAATCTTTGGTCCCCATTTTATCATTTTAGAACCATCATTTGGTTCTATGTATTTCCATTCTTTTGTGCGGATAGAAATTACATGATTATTTGACATTTCTGCAACCCATGGGCGATGGGTGTTATCGTTGCCGAGCAGATTTCCAAGATGGTTCTTGCTGTCGGGTGCACTGCCTTTAGGGAAGGTTGCACCAATCAGATTACCAAAGGATGCCATGAAGTCAATCTGTGACATGAGAACATCTGAAGTCTGATTTGGTTTTACCGACATTGGCCAACGAACGATAACAGGAATAGCCGTACCACCTTCGAAAGCACTGTATTTGTTACCACGCCAAGGACCTGCAGGCTTATGACCATTCAAAAGCTCTTCTGCCTGATCCTGATAACCGTCATCTACAACAGGACCATTATCACTAGTCAACAAAACGATAGTATTCTCTGCAATTCCAAGTTTATCCAATGTCTCCATGATCTTACCTACAGACCAGTCGAACTGCACAATGGCGTCTCCACGCATACCCATGCTGCTCTTTCCACGGAAACGCTGGTGTGGGAAACGAGGCACGTGGACATCGTTGGTGGCAAAATAGAGGAAGAAAGGATGATCGCTGTTTTTCTTGATGAAGTCGATGGCGTGGGTAGTGATGGAGTCGGCGATGTTCTCGTCTTTCCACAATGCCTTACCGCCACCCTTCATATAACCGATTCTGCCGATGCCGTTCACGATAGACATATTGTGGCCGTGGCTCGACTTCATATTATAGCACAACTCAGGATTGTCCTTTCCGGTAGGTTCGCCAGGGAAGTTCTTGAAATAGCTTACCTCGATAGGAGCCGACGGATCGTAGTTAGCTACCATGCCGTCTTCGATGAAAACACAAGGCACACGGTCGGCTGTGGCTGCCATGATGTAGTGATGGTCGAAACCTATGTCGGCAAGGGCTGCTGGCAATGGGGCATTCCAGTCTTGCTTGCCTGTTTCTGCACCCAAGCCCAAGTGCCACTTACCGATGGCACAGGTAGAATAGCCTACGCTCTTGAACATATCAGCTATGGTAAACTGGGTAGGCTGGATAATCATTCCCGCATCGCCCGGTGCTACGTCGGTACCTGGTCGGCGCCATGCATACTCACCCGTGAGCAGGGAGTAGCGGGATGGGGTACTGGTGGAAGCGATGGCGTGGGCATCGGTGAAGCGAATACCCTGCTTGGCCAGTTTATCTACGTTAGGAGTCTCTACGTTCTTGGCACCATAGCATCCCAGGTCGCCGTAGCCGAGGTCATCGGCGAGGATGATGATGACGTTAGGTTTCTGCTGATTGTTGGCTTTCGCCTTCTTGGCACCCATGCCTGCCGTGCAAACCAGGGGCGACATCAGGGCGATAGTCATATAAGTTTTGTTCATTTCGATAATCGTTAGTTATTTTTTAAAACATTCATAATGTTGGCAGGCGGACGCTGGGCGAGGAGTTCCCGTTTCATAAAGTCCATGTAGGGAGACACATGCGTATAGTACTGATAGTATCCTTGGCAGAGATAGTTCAGGCCCGGCTCTCCATACTTATCCTTCTCGAACCTGTTCTTGGGGCATTCGCCATGGCAGGCGAACTCCATGTCGCATTCCTTGCACTGGCGGGGCAGCGAAGTATGCTTCAACCGGCTGAAAGCCTGCTGCTTTTCGCCATAAAGCATGTCGATGAGTGACTGCTCCCTGATGTTTCCCAGTTTGTATTCAGGAAAGACAAAGTGGTCGCAGGAATATATATCGCCATTGTGTTCCATCACGCCTGCATGACCGCACTCCTTGGAGTAGGCGCAGATGCCTGGCAGCACCCCCATCCAGTTGGCAAGTGTGCAGTCGAAGATTTCCACAAAGGTCTTACCCACATCGTGGCGTACCCAGTCGTCGAAGATGGTGCAGAGGAAGTTGCCCCACTGTTGCGGGGTAACGGAAGCATCTGCAAGCGGAATCTCCCTGTCGTCGGCAAGACTCGCCAGGGTGCGACCGTCTTCATGTTCCGTCAGTCGCTCCACGATAGGGGTAAACTGCAGGTACTGGCAACCGTTGTCCCTGAAGAAATGATAGAACTCCAGCGGATGCTCAGCGTTATAGGCGTTGACCACCGCCATAGCATTCCATTCCACCCGATGCTTCTTCAGCAGGCTGATGCCCTGCATCACCTTTTCCCAGGAAGGCTTTCCGGCAGGAGTCATGCGATAGTGGTCGTGATATTCCTGGGGGCCGTCGATAGAAATGCCTACCAGCCAATGGTTCTTGGCAAAGAACTCGCACCATTCGTCGGTGAGGAGTGTGCCGTTGGTCTGGATGACGTTATCTATCTGTTTGCCGTGGGAGTACTTCTTCTGAAGCGCCAGTGCTTTCTTGTAGAAGTCGATGGAGCGCATCAGCGGCTCACCTCCATGCCAGGTGAAAAGCACCTGCGGCATGGTTTGTGCCTCGATGTACTCTCGGGTGAATTGCTCCAGCATCTCATCGCTCATCAGATGGCGGTGGGAGTTCTGGTAAAGATTGTTCTTTTCCAGATAATAACAGTATTTGCAAGCCAGGTTGCAATGGGCACCTGCCGGCTTCAGCATCACATACAGTGGCTTGGCAAATGGGGTTGCTATGTTGTCGTTCATCATATTTTTTCTTTTTAGAAATCGGTTGGAATCTCGCAAAAATAGGAGATGGAATCAGAACTTGGTCAGAGTAATTTTCCTTAAAACTCTGGCAGCGTTATCTTGAAGTCCTTGCTGTCTCTGTGCTCCTTCTGGATGGCAGCCAGCAGATCTTTCACGATTTCAGGATGTTCGGCCGCCACATCGTGGTCTTCGTGAATATCCGAAGCTAGGTTGTAGAGGCGAGGCTTGCCTTTTACTACTACCATCTTCCAGTCGCCCTTTCTCACGCCAATCTGGTCGGTCTCATGAAATTCCCAATAGAGGTATTCGTGGTGCTTCTGCTCGGCATCCTTGCCCAGAAGGGTAGGAGCGATGGAAATACCGTCGAAGCCGTCGCCAGCCAACTTCCTGTTGGTGTAGCGCTTGGCGAAGTTCTTGATTCCGGCAAGGTCGCAGAAGGTTGGCATCAGGTCGTAGAAGGCAAACTGGGTATCGTTTACGCTGCCTGCCTTGATATGCTCTGGCCACCAGGCAATGAATGGGATGCGGATTCCGCCCTCGTAACACTGGCGCTTCAAGCCTTTCAATTTTCCGTCGCGACCGAAGAACTTCGGATCGGCACCGCCTTCCTCGTGAGGACCGTTGTCCGAGGTAAAGATGACCACGGTGTTCTTGTCTAGGCCCTTCTCCTTCAGCTTGGCGAAGATTTCGCCTACATACTGGTCAAGACGGGTAATCATTCCGGCAAACTGTGCGTGGGTATGAACCACGGCGTTGTATCTTGAGTCTTCCCATCCTCCCCAAGTCTTGTCCTCGAAGAATTTCTTCTGATAGTTCTCTAAAATGGAATCTTCTGGTTGAGCCAACTCTGCGTGAGGTAGGGTATAGGTAAGGAATCCTACGAAAGGATGCTTATTATCCTGCTTGTCAATCCACTCCAAAGCCTTGTCGTGGATGATGCGGGCAGAATACTGCTTGCGTTTGAAATAGTCCTTGCCGAACATCGGGTACTGGATATTCTGCTCCATGATATCTCTTACCACAGCCGTATCACCCAACGACTTGCTGTAACGGTTCAGGAAGTTGGGATAATAAAGATGTGCCTGGAACTGACAGATGTAGCCGTAGAATTCATCTACGCCACGCTTGTCGGGAGTAGAGGCAGAACCTTCGTATCCGCCTGCCCATTTTCCGAAGACGCCGGTGCGGTAGCCCTTGTCCTTGAGCATTTCCGGAAGAATCTTATGCTGCGGGTCGTAAGGTTCCTGCCCCACCACAGAAAAGTCCTCGTTTATTCCATACTTTACCATCGGTACGTTTCTCCAGTATTCCTTGTTGCCTCTTACGTGGGTGTGACCCGAATGCTGACCGGTCATGATTGTAGCACGCGAAGGGGCTGAAACCGGCGAACCGGCGTATGCCTGGGTGAATCGCATTCCCTCCTTTGCCATCTGGTCGATGTTGGGGGTATGGATGTAAGGCTGACCGTAGCAAGCCAAATCACCATATCCCATATCATCGCAGAGGATAAAGAGGATATTCGGCTGTTGTACGTTCTGTTTAGCTCCAGCAAGGGTAGGTAGGCAAATCATACCTACCCCTGTGAGCCATATTGTTTTGCTAGTTCTATTCATAAATCTGTAATCTTAGATTTCTTATTCGTCTACCTTCAAATTCTTGCGGTAGTTAGCGAGCAACTTCTTCAGTTCCTTCTCAATCTTCTGAGTGCCGGGCTTGCCGTAGATGTTGTGCTGCTCGTTAGGGTCTGCCTGGATGTCGTATAACTCCCAGTAGTCGATGTCTGCATCATTGGTGAAGTAGTTGATAGACTTCAGGGCATTGAAGCAGTTGTTTTCTCTTGTGCCTGGTTGTCCCTGATACTTATTTTCTACCACAGCTCTTTCTCCACCCTTGCCATAGAAGTGAATCAGCTTGTAGCGTTCTGTGCGAACACCATCGTGCTTGCGTACAAGATGATATGTAGGATAGTCGTAGTAGTGATAGTACAGGCTCTTGCGCCACTTCTTCACAGGCTGTCCGGCGAACAGAGGCTGTAGCGATGTTCCAGGCATGTACTTAGGCTTCTCCAAACCCGCCAAGTCGAGGAAGGTAGGGGCGAAGTCGATGTTCTGAACCATCTGGTTGCACTCGCTCTTTGGCTGGATGTGCTTAGGATAGCTGATGATGAGCGGAGTGTGGAATGACTCCTCGTACATGAATCGCTTGTCGAACCATCCGTGCTCGCCCATGTAGAATCCCTGGTCGGATGTATAGACAATGATGGTGTTGTCGGTGAGGTTGTTCTTGTCGAGATATTCCAGCAGTCTGCCCACGCTCTCATCTACTGAGGCAATCACGGCCATGTAGTCGCGGATGTAGTTCTGGTATTTCCACTCGATCAACTCCTTGCCAGTCAGGTTCTTGCTCAGGAACTCACGGTTTCTTGGCATGTAGTAGGCATCGATGATGGCACGCTGCTTTGGAGTCATGCGGTTCATCTCGCCCATCAGACCGGCATAGGAATCTCTTCCCTCTGGAGTAGAAGGATCGTACATTTCTGGGACCTTCAGGTCGCGTACCATCTCCATGTACTTGTCGATAGACATCTTCTGTGTAGAAGCTGCAGAACCACGGGTTTCATAATCATCCCAGAAAGTCTCTGGCAACGGGAAGTTAACGTTGGCATACTTGTTTACATACTTGGTGTTAGGCATCCAGAGGCGGTGTGGTGCCTTGTGGTGAACCAGAAGACAGAATGGCTTGTTCTTGTCGCGGTTGTTCAAGTACTCGATAGCATGGTCGGTGATCAAATCGGTAGCATATCCCATCTCCTGCTTGAAGTTACCATACTGTCCGGTAGAAGCGAAGGTAGGGTTGTAGTACTGCCCCTGGTCATCTAGAACATGATAGTAGTCGAATCCCTTCGGACTGCATGACATGTGCCACTTGCCCACTACGGCAGTAGAATAGCCAGCCCCCTGCAGCAGTTCAGAGAAGAAGGTCTTGGTAGAGTCGATACCCTCGGCAAGCTGTCGCTGTCCGTTCTGGTGACTGTAAAGACCGGTCATAAGACATGCACGGCTTGGTGTAGAAAGCGAGTTCTCCACGAAAGCCTCGTTGAATTTCATTCCTCTTTCAGCTAGGCGGTCGATATTTGGTGTTGGTGCCAATTTGGAGATAGGGCTACCGTATGCACTGATGGCTTGCATGGCATGGTCGTCACACATAATATACAAGATGTTAGGACGATCTCCTGCATTCTGTGCAAAGATCGACAACGGCATTACTTGTAGCGCTGCCAATGCGAGTAATGAGCGGTTGTTTTGCTTACGATTGTTGTTAACCATAACTTTTCAATTGTATAATTAAAAATTAGTGTTGATTCTATTTGAGTTTTTTGATGCTGATATGGAAAATTATATAGATTAAGAGATTGCAAAAAGAGGGAGTGCCGTCTCGGCACACCCTCTAAATGTTTTACATGAACTCTATTTTATAAAAACTAGCATCATGTTACTTAATATATGATTACCTATGAAGTTATCTCTTCAAGTTAGGGTTCTTCTCAACATCTGATGTTGGATATGGACAGTAAATTCTATCTTCTGTCCAAGAACCAGAAACGGTAACACTTTCCTTTGCTGTATAGGTTTTGCCATCCTGCTCAGCTACTACGAGAGGAGCATTAGCAACACGGTAGTCGAAGTTCTTCTTGAGTTCGTCCATACGAAGCTCGTCAGAACGACGTGTAACCATTGATACCCAGTTACCAGCAACTTCCCATCCGTGCTCGATGTAGCAAGCTTCAGCCAACTGCTCTGCATTCATGTCAGCAATCTTCACGGTAGTACCGTTGGTCAAAGTAACATTCTCTACGTCTGTAACGGCACGGCTGCGAACCTGACGGAGACAATCCTTAGCTTTGTTCAGGTCACCACCAGAGCGAGCTGCACTCTCAGCATACCAGAGAAGAATCTCAGAGTAGCGGATGAGGTTGTGACGGCGGTCGTTGATCATACCACCCCAGTTAGGAGCCTGGTAATCATAAGCCTGACGGAGCATGTTGCCGTTCTCGTCTGAGTTAACGGTGAAGATACAGAACATTGGGTGATAAGCTTCAACCTCTGGAGTCTTTCCGTCTTCTTTAAGAGCCCACCAATCTACAGCCTTAGTAATAGTGTTTCCATCCTGGAATGTTACCTTAGGAGCGTAGATAGCATTCTTGCGAGCACCCTCTGGGAATCTCTTCCAGAATGCGATTTCACCCCAAGCGTCACCCCAGCCACCATCGCCGAGACCTTCGAAGCGGCAGCAGGAAGAAAGCTGAGAGTCATGATCCCACCAACCACGAGCGTCGTTGTTGATACCAAGCACGGTCTCCATGTTGTAGTTGTTACCCATAGAGTAAACATCCTTCCACTCTGGGTTCAGGATGAAACCGTAAGAACCGTTGTTGTCGATGACAGACTTAGCCTGCTCTGCTGCGAGCTTGTAGTACTCTGTACCCATATTGAGTGGGTAACCAGCCATAGACATGTAAACTGCTGACAGGGTAGCCTGTGCAGCCTGTTTGGTTGTCCAGATATCAACACCGAACAAACGGCTAGGCTCCTTCTCATACTTGGTAGGAAGCTCGTTAACGGCTGCCTTCAAGTCTGAAACAATCAGTTCATATACATCCTTTACACTAGATGGAGCAACCTCCAACTGTGAAACGTTGGTACCGGTAATCAATGGCACAGGACCGAATACACGTACCAGGTAGTAGTAAGCGTATGCACGCCAGAAGTGTGCATTACCCAAAGCTACGTTAATCTTATCCTGAGCAACAGGAGCCTTACTTGCACTCTCAGTAATCAGGTTAGCAGCCTTGATTACAGAATAGTGCTGGTTCCATGCGTCTGTTACACCCTTGTTGGCACCATCAGATGCAAAAGCATCGAGGGCAGCACAAGCCTGCTTGTTAGAACCAGGGTTAGCAGTAATATCATCACCCTGCCACTGTGGGTACATAGGGTTGGTCCAGCTCTGTGTCTGGTTGATTCTGTCATACAGTGCGTTAACACTTGCAGTAAGGTCCTCTTCGCTATTGAAGAAGTTGTTAGGGGTCAAGTGTCCTTTTGGATCCTCATCCAGGAAGTCTCCACAAGAAGAGAATGTAAACAAGGATGCTGCCATGAGACAACCCATATATAATAATTTTCTAGTTTTCATAATTATTACAGTTTTTAGATTGTTGGAATTAGAAGTTAATACGAACACCCATTGTGATGGTACGAGGGTTAGGGTAAGCACCCATATCCAAACCATTGTCACGGTCTACACCATTGTCACTGAATGAAGCACCTGCAGGGTCAATACCCTTATAGCCGGTAATGGTGAAGAGGTTCTGAGCTGAGAGTGAGAGACGGATGTCTGCCAACTTGGTTACGCTGCGTGGGAATGTGTAAGCGATGCTGATATTCTCACAACGCAGATAGTTAGCATTTTCCAACCACTTGTCTGAGTTTCCGTATGTCTTGTTCTCTGCGCCAACTGTAGGCATGGTAACACCGATGTTGTTGAAGTAATCCTTATCGGTTACGAACATAGATGCACCTACCATTGAGTTCATGGCGTAGCGAACCATATTCAAACGCTTGGCACCGAATGCTGCATTGAAGAAGGCATTGAAGTCCCAGTTCTTATAACTTACTGTATTGTTCCAACCTAATGTGAAGTCTGGGTTTGAACGACCTAATACGAAGCGATCCTTTGAAGCATCAGGAGTAGCTGTTGTTCCACCATCTGCAGTGTAATACATATCAATATATTCACCCTTTGCATTCTTTTCAACACCAGCCCACTTGAAGCCGTAGAATGTACCGATAGCTTCACCTTCCTTGATGATGGTACATGGGTCAACAGTACCTGGAGAAGGGCTTGTACCATAAAGAATAGGAGAATCAGCAGTCAACTTGGTAACCTCGTTCTTGATGTAGCTGGCATTCAATGTAGATGACCATGACCAGTCCTTGGTCTGGATAATCTGTGCATTGATTGTAGCATCAAAACCCTTGTTGCTTACCTCACCGGCATTTACCCAGTATGATGTGCCACCCAGGTAACCAGGAGCTGATGTTGTCAGGAGGGCATCCTTTGTCTTCTTGTCGAAGTAGTCTAAGCTGATGCTCAAACGGTTGCCGCAGAAACCGAGGTCAACACCGAGGTCAAACTGATGAACCTTCTCCCATGACAAGTCAGGAGTTGCAAGACCATTTGCCCAGTAACCTGTGTAAGACTGATTAGTACCGTATGTGAAACCGGTTGTACCCAAAGAACCCAATGTAGAGTAAGGAGTAATATCCTGGTTACCGATGATACCGTAGCTTGCACGGATCTTCATGTATTCTACTGCATTCTTGATAGGCTCCCAGAACTTTTCGTTAGAGATGGTCCAAGCTGCAGCTGCTGATGGGAAGTAACCCCACTTCTTATTGGTGAAGCGGCTAGAACCATCCGCACGGAATGTACCAGTCAACATATAGCGGTCTGCATAGTTGTACATAACACGAGCTACACCAGAGAGCATGGTCCACTTGCTATAGCCGTTGCTAGGATTCTTGGAAGCTGCATCTGCTACGTTCCAGTAACCCAGCTGCTCGTGAGCAATACCAGTTCCAGAGAGACCCATGCGGCGAACCTCATTAGAGGTAACTTCCCATACGCCTGTAGCTGTCAAACCGTGATCACCCCACTTGTTGCTGTAAGTCAAGTTGTTGGTTGACTGCAACGCTGTAACTGTTGCATCGTTGTTGCCCATATTGTTACCAGCTGCGTTCACCTTTGTAGATGTGAAGTTATACCATTTGTAATCGTTATAGTCGATACCGTTGGTAGTGGTGAATGTCAAGCCTTTGAGAAGGTTGAATTTCAAGTCAACGTGACCTGTAACCATGGTACGCTTACGGTCGTTTTCACTACCATGGAGAATACCGTAAGGGTTGTTCTGGATGTTATTGTATGGGTCTTTATTATACTTACCGTTTGCATCCATCATCTCCATAGTAGGAGAGTAGTTCAAACCAACCCAGATAGGGTTAGACTGGTTCTGGGCGAAACCTGCACCTGAGTTGTCAGTCTGAGAGAGGTTGATATCGGTGGTCATTTCCAACCAGTCGAAAATCTTATTGTGCATGTTAGCCTTGATAGCGTAACGTCTAGACTTGGTATCAACGATAACACCCTTCTGGTCCATTACGTTGGCAGAGAAGTAAGTCTGAGTCTTGTCATTACCCTGAGTCAAAGAAACCTTATAGTTCTGGGTAATACCAGTCTGGAGCAATTCGTCCATCCAGTCGATACCTGCCTTTGTGCCATTCAGATAATCCTGAACTGCACTCTGAGAAACACCCTTATGGTCTACCAAAGCCTGAGCATACTGCTTGGTGCTCATTACTTCAGGGATATGGTAAGCATTAGAGAAGCCGAAGCTACCGTCGAAAGTAACCTGAGTTGCACCAGCCTTACCGGTCTTGGTCTGTACCATTACAACACCATTTGCACCACGTGCACCATAGATAGCGGTAGAAGAAGCGTCCTTCAAAACCTGGATGCTCTGGATATCCTCAGGGCTGATACCCTCAAGACCTGTCTCGCGAACAATACCGTCAACTACGTAGAGTGGGTCGTTGCTCTTGTTAACAGAGCTGGCACCACGTACACGAATCTTCATTGCACCACCAGGAACACCGCTTGACATTACCTGCACACCAGACATACGTCCGTTGAGGGCATCCTCAACACGTGCAACAGGCTGATCCTTGAAGCTCTTGCCTTCCATGACAGCAACAGATCCTGCCAAGTCAGCCTTCTTTACAGTACCGTAACCGATAACAACAGTTTCTTCGAGCATGTTGGAATCGTCTTCCATGGTAACGTTCAAAGCAGTACCGTTCCAAGTAAGAGTCTGTGGCTTGTAACCTACATAAGTGATTGTAATCTTAGCACCCTTAGCTACATTTGCAAGGCTAAAGTTACCGTCAAGGTCAGTAATCGTACCACCAGTCTTACCATCAATTCTGATGGTAGCACCGATAACAGGTTCACCGTAAGAATCCTTTACTGTACCTGTACATGAGTTTTGCTGCTGGGTAGCATTAGCAATAACCGAATTGCTCTGAGCTGCCAATGCAGTAACAGTGCTCAGTGGTGACATGGCACCCAATAGCGCTGCAAAATACAAATTTGCTCTTTTTTTCATAGGTTTGTAATTGTTTATGTTAGTTATTATTTCTTCTCGTATAAACTTTGTTTTTATCTTATTCTTTTGGCAGTTGGCTCAGATGAACCTGTCACCGCCTATTTGGTTTTTGAATTGTGGAGTAGCCGTTTTACCGGCTACTCCCAACTCCTGTCAAATGAATAGTTGATAAAAAGTTAGTTAGTAAAATCTTTAATGCTTTTGTCTAATAAGCTAGATTATTTATTATCTTTCTTCGCTCAAGAGTCTGTGTCTTGCCATCAGACAGGCTCCCGTGATACCAGCCAGATCTTTCAGTTCTGATGTAACAATCTGCGAATCCTCGTTCATGATGTTGAGCGAATGCTTTTTTATACCCATGTTGACCGGTAGCGTCAGATAATCGCCAGTGACTGACATTTCTCCTCCGATGACCAGCATCTCTGGGTTAAAGATATTGATGATTCCTGCCAATTGCTTGCCCAGTTCGTCTGCAATATGTTGCAGGGTAGCTAGGCTAAGCACGTCTTCTTTTGCTATCGCATCAAGAATATCTTGAAGCGTGATGTCTTCTTTTCTGTTGAGCACCTTGTCAGACAGGATGGAAGTCTTGCCTTCCCGAATCTTCTCAGTTAACTTTCTCTTGAGTGCTCTACCCGAAACTTCAGTTTCAATACATCCAATCTTGCCGCAGTGGCAGATGATGTTGTTGTTGTAGGCTGTCATGTGACCAAACTCACCCGAATATCCGGATTTACCGTAGTACAGTTGACCTCTCATGATGATTCCGATGCCTAATCCCCAGCATACGTTCACAAAGATGACATCTTTCAGTCCTCTGCAGCGTCCCTTCACAAATTCAGCGAAAGCCATGCTTCTTGAATCGTTCTCGATGCAAACCGGCAACTGAATCAGCTCTGTGAGCTTGTCTGTGAGTGATTCCTTCAAGAAGGTGTACATGTTGTAGGCTCTTCCTTCGAAAGGATTCACACGTTCTGCTACATTTACGCAAACTTGAAGTATTTCTTCCTTTGAAACAGGAAGAGAGGCGATGAAATCGTTGATGATTTTTCCTACTTTTTCCAGATTCTCAGGAGTATTCTCGTATACGTAAGGTACCCTTGTCTTTTCTGTTATTAGGTTTCCGCTGAAATCGCTGGCAGCTAGAGCCAGACAGTCCATTTCTGGGTTCACTCCGACAAAATATCCAGCGGTAGGAATCAGGTCGTATACCATAGGGATGCGTCCAGTAGAATTGTCTTTCTTGCCAATCTCTGTAACCAGCCCAGCCTTCATCAGTTCGTTGAGGGCGCTAGTGGCAGTCGGCAGACTTACTCCGACAGCCTTGCTCATCTCTGGAATGGTGGCAGCACCTTGAGAGATGAAATGCGCTAGCAGTTTACTCTGAACTGAAGGCTTTTTATTTAGTTTCCTAATATATTTTATTATGTCAGATATCATAACTTAAAAACTTTATTTGCAAAGATAGTCTTTTTATAAATACATGCAGTATTTTTCTTGTTAATAAAACTTAAATAGCCAAATTTTCTTTATTTTTCCCTGTTTCTGATAGTCTACACTGTCTATATACCTAATTATATATATAAGCATAATTGCCTGTTTATTTATTTTAGCTATTTATGTTAATCAAATATACTAGTTAGGTATAAATAGCTGAATGAGTGGGTAAAACTACACTCAATATAGGTTTTTACAGCCTGAAAAGATAAAAATGCTTTCATTTTAGAATTATTAACTATAAAAACATGGAAATGTATGATAAATCATGTAATTTTGCAAAATAAAAAATTTTAATAACGATATTGCTATAAATAAACGAGTTTAAATAATCCGAATGTTAAAAACAATGCGTTATCTTTATGAGTAGAAACCTAGTAAACATATTAAATAATAATCGTTAAAAGATATAAATTATGAGGCTCAATCTAAGTTCACAAATTGTACTTAACAAAGTACCAGTTGAATTCTACAAGCCTAAGACGACTGTAGAATACTCAGAAATCTCTAGAATGGAGAAGATTCGTACAGACATCTTTGCTTCAATGGCAGAAGGTGCCAGTCATGTTGCCGATGGCATTGCAGCAGGTATCAAGGCTGCTCAGCACGATGGCAAGTTCTATGTGATGGCACTCGGAACCGGTTCTTCACTCACTGCTGTGTATGAGGAACTCATCCGCCGTTATCAGGAGAAGACATTGAGTTTCCGCAATGTTGTGGTATTCAATGCTTATGAGTATTATCCACTCCAGCAGGAGAGTTCTCTCCGTACCATCAACCAGCTGAAGGAGCGTTTCCTCAGTCACGTAGACGTTCAGGAGCAGAACATTTTCTCTCTTGATGGTTTCGTGGCTCAGGATGCAGTACAGGATTGCTGCCGTCTTTATGAGCAGCGCATCAAGACCTTCGGAGGTCTCGACGTAGCTCTTATCGGTATCGGCCGTTCTGGTAACATCGCAGCCAATGAGCCAGGTTCTGGTATCCAGTCAGTTACCCGCCTTATCTTGATCGGCAACACATCACGTGAAGAGATGGAAGCTAGCGAGCAGACCAAGGAAACCATTCCTCCATGTTCACTTACCATGGGTATTGCCACCCTTCTTTCTGCCAAGACGGTTTATCTTACAGCTTGGGGCGAGGAAAAGGCAGAAATCATGCAGAAGGTAGTAGAGAACTCTATTACTGATACATTGCCTGCATCGTTCCTTCAGACACATCCTGATGCTCATGTAGTTCTCGACCTGAGCGCAGCAGCTCACCTTACTCGTATCGAGCATCCTTGGCTCGTAACTTCTTGCCAGTGGACTGATAAGTTGGTTCGCTCTGCATTGGTATGGCTCTGCCAGAAGATTGGTAAGCCTATCCTGAAGTTAACCAATAAGGATTATAACGAGAACGGTTTGAGCGAACTCCTGGCTCTCTATGGTTCTGCTTATAATGCAAACATCAAGATTTTCAACGATTTGCAGCATACAATTACAGGCTGGCCAGGCGGTAAGCCAAACGCAGACGATACCTATCGTCCAGAGCGTTCTAAGCCATATCCAAAGCGTGTCATCGTATTCTCACCTCACCCAGATGATGACGTTATCTCTATGGGCGGTACTATCCGTCGTCTGGTTCAGCAGAAGCATGACGTACATGTTGCTTACGAGACATCAGGTAATATCGCAGTAGGTGATGAGGAAGTAACAAGATTCATGCACTTCATCAATGGTTTCAACCAGCTCTTCGCTGATTCTAAGGACAGCGTAATCTCTGACAAGTATAAGGAGATCAAGACATTCTTTGCCAAGAAGAAGGAGAGCGACTTCGATACAAGAGACATTCTGACCATCAAGGGCTTGATTCGCCGTGGTGAGGCTCGTACAGCTTGTACCTATAATGAGATTCCTCTCGATCACGTTCACTTCCTTGATTTGCCATTCTATGAGAGTGGAAAGATTGAGAAGTTGCCTATGACAGAGAAGGACGTTGAGATAGTTAGAGCTTTGTTGCAGGAGGTTAAACCTCATCAGATTTACGTAGCAGGTGACCTTGCTGACCCTCACGGAACTCACAAGAAGTGTACTGATGCCGTTCTTGCCGCTATCGACGAGGAGAAGAAGGCAGGTGCAGAGTGGTTGAAGGACTGCCGCATCTGGATGTACCGTGGTGCATGGGCAGAGTGGGAGATAGAGAACATCGAAATGTGTGTTCCTTTGAGCCCAGAAGAGTTGAGAGCTAAGCGTAACTCTATCCTCAAGCATCAGTCTCAGATGGAGAGTGCTCCTTTCTTGGGTAATGACGAGCGTCTGTTCTGGCAGAGAGCTGAAGACCGCAACCGTGCTACAGCTTCCCTTTACGACCAGTTGGGCTTGGCTTGCTACGAGGCAATGGAGGCTTTCGTAGAGTATAAGCCTCTCTAATTTCTACATCTAATAATATTATTTAATATAAATGAAAAAAATCAATCAACTTTTAGGTTCTTTGATGGCTTGCGTTGCGATGTTGGGAGCTTTCCCAACATCGTCAGCAGCAGCTGATATCAATATTATTCCTATTCCTGTCAAGACCCAGATCCAGAAGGGTGAGTTTGTTCTGCCACAGAAGGTGGTGATTTCTTACCAGACCGCAGACGGTAAGAATATCGCTCAGTACATGGCAGACAAGCTGAAGGCTTCTACCGGCTACGATGTAACCGTTGGTGGCAAGAAGGGCAATATCTCTATTCAGATTTCTCCATCCCTCAAGATGGCAGAAGAGGGCTACCGTCTCACCGTTACAGCCAAGGGTGTAGTCATCAAGGCTAAGACAGGCAAGGGTGCTTTCTATGGTATGCAGAGTTTCATGCAGCTGTTGCCTGCGCAGGTAGAGAGTGCTACCAAGGTGAATGGTGTAAAATGGGTGGCTCAGTGCTGTGACATCCAGGATGCTCCACGTTTCGGTTATCGCGGATTCCATCTTGATCCATGCCGTCACTTCATCACTGTAGAGAACGTAAAGAAGCAGCTCGACCTGATGTCTATGTTCAAGGTGAACACCATGCACTTCCACCTGACCGAGGATCAGGGCTGGCGTATCGAAATCAAGAAATATCCTAAGTTGACCTCTATCGGTGGTTATCGCCTTCAGGGTGACGGCTCTACCTATGGCGGTTTCTATACACAGGAGGAAATCAAGGACATTGTAGCTTATGCAGCTAAGCGCTACATTACCGTGATTCCAGAAATCGACCTTCCTGGCCACATGATGGCAGCCATCTCTGCTTATCCTTATCTTTCTTGCAAGGGCGAGCAGTGGACTCCTAGAATGGTATGGGGGGTTGAGGATATCGTGATGTGTCCTGGTAAGGAAGATATGTTCAACTTCCTGGAGGATATTGTTCGCGAAGTGGTACCTTTGTTCCCTGGCAAGTATTTCCACATTGGTGGTGACGAGTGTCCTAAGACCAGCTGGAAGAATTGCCCTACCTGCCAGAAACGTATCGAGGCAGAAGGCTTGCAGGCTGACGGTAAGCACTCTGCAGAGGAAAGATTGCAGAGCTACGTCATCAAGCGCATGGAGAAGATGCTGGCTAAGTACGACAGAAAGATCATCGGATGGGATGAAATTCTGGAAGGTGGCTTGAGCCCTGATGCTACAGTCATGTCTTGGCGCGGAACATCAGGTGGTATTTCTGCAGCTCTCCAAAAGCATGATGTCATCATGACTCCAGGTAGCGGTGGTCTGTATCTCGACCATTACCAGGGTGATTATAAGATTGAGCCAGTTACTATTCCTAGTGCTCCAGCTTATCTTTCAAGAACCTATAATTATGAGCCTGTTCCTGATACCATCAAGTCATTGGGCTTGGAGAAGCATATCCTCGGTGTTCAGTGCAACAACTGGTCAGAGTATATGTATACCAATGCCAAGATGGAGTATCAGATGTATCCTCGTTCTCTGGCTCTTGCTGAGATTGCATGGTCTCCAGCCAAGAAGAAGAACTTCACAGACTTCGCACGTCGTGTAGATGCCAACAGCGTCCGCCTGGATGAGCGTCATGTACGTTATCATATTCCATTGCCAGAGCAGCCATACGGTTCTTGTGACAAGGTTGTGATTACCAAGGATACTGTAGTTACATTCCAGACATCACGTCCTATGAAGATGGTTTATACCTTGGACGGTTCTATTCCAACTCCATCTTCTGCAGTCTATACAGAGCCTATCAAGGTGAGCGGCAATACTACTATCAAGATTGCTACTGTTTTGCCTTCTGGAAAGATGAGCAAGGTGAGAACCATCGATGTAGAAAAGCAGACCTATGCTCCAGCAGTGAAACTCAACGATGCAAAGGCTGGTTTGCAGTTGCGCCGCATGAAGGGTAACTATCTGAAGGTTAATCAGCTGGAATTGGCTGATGCTGAGTGGCAGGACTGTGGTACTGTAGAGAATCTTAACAAGATGAAGGTAAGTCAGCCTGATGATGCTGCTACTTTGCGTGGTGCCAATAATTATGCAGCCATAGCAGAGGGTTACATCAATATTCCTGAGGATGGAGTTTACTATCTCTCTTCCCGTATGGAGCAGGTTTGGATTGACAACAAGCTCGTCATCAACAACGAGGGTGCAGTGAAGGCTGGTACCAACTCAGACAACTCTGTAGCATTGGCTAAGGGCTTGCATCCTGTGAAGTTCGTTTATCTGTGCAATATCGTAGGTGGTTGGCCATCATGGTGGAGCAACCTTACACTCGAAATGCGCAAGGACAACCAGAAGAAGTTTACCGGCGTAGCTGGAACTCAGTATTTCCACTAATATCGGATAATAAATCATGAAAATCAGAACCATCGCAACTGTATCACTTTGCCTTGCCATGCTTTCTATGAGCGGTGGCGTAGCGGCTCAGAGCGAGTCGCGTTGGCAGAACGTGAATATCAATCAGCAAAACAGGGAGCCTCGTCGTGCTTCTTTCTTTGCTTACGAGAACCTTGATAAGGCACAGAACTTTGACAAGAAGAAGTCGGCCAACTACCTTTCCATGGAAGGTATGTGGAAGTTCAACTTCGTGAAGGATCACAACAAGCGTCCTGCCAACTTCTTTGCTGTCAAGTATGATGATTCGCAGTGGAAGGACTTCCCTGTACCGGGATTGTTCGAATTCAATGGCTATGGCGACCGTACCTATAAGAACATCGGTTATGCATGGGCTACCCAGTTTGATCCAAATCCTCCTTACATCAGCGAACTCAACAACTACACCGGTTCTTATCGCCGCACCTTCGAACTTCCAGCAGACTGGAAGGGCAAGGATGTTTATTTCCATGTAGGTTCTGCCACCAGTAACCTGACTCTCTGGGTGAACGGCAAGTACGTGGGATATAGCGAGGACAGCAAGGTGGCTGCCGAGTTTAATATCTCCAAGTATCTCAAGCCAGGAAAGAATCTCATTGCCATGCAGGTGATGCGCTGGTGCGATGGTTCTTATTTTGAAGACCAGGACTATTGGCGCTTCACGGGTATTGCCCGTGAGGTGTATCTCTATGCACGTCCTAAGCTTCATGCAGCTGATGTCCGCCTGAATGCCGGTCTGGAGAATAACTTCAAGGATGGTGTCCTGGATTATCATATCTCTCTTCAGGGAGGCAAGAGCGATGTTTCCATCAGCTTATGTGATAAGGATGGCAAGCAGATAGCTCAGGCAACAGGTGCTAAGGGTACTATCAAGGTGCCGAATGTAAAGCCTTGGACTGCAGAGACTCCTAATTTGTATAAGGTATTCATCACCTTGAAGAATAAGCAGGGCGTATCTGAGGTCATTCCTCAGAAGGTAGGTTTCCGCAATGTGGAAATCAAGAATGCCCAGCTCCTGGTGAATGGCCAGCCTATACTGGTCAAGGGTGCCGACCGTCATGAGATTGATCCTGATGGTGGATATGTCGTTAGCGTAGAGCGCATGATTCAGGACATCAAGATTATGAAGCAGCTGAACATCAACGCTGTCCGTACATGTCACTATCCTGATGATCCTCGCTGGTACGACCTCTGCGATGAATACGGATTGTATATCACAGCCGAGGCAAACCTGGAATCTCATGGTATGGGATATGATGAGAAGTCTCTCGCTAAGTTCCCTGAGTACATCGTGCCTCATATCGAGCGCAACGAGGGTAATGTAAAACCGCTCATCAATCATCCTTCCATCATCGTATGGAGCTTGGGTAACGAGTGTGGTTATGGCGTCAACTTTGAAAAGGCTTACGATTGGGTCAAGGCTTACGACAAGACCCGGCCCGTGCAGTATGAGCGTGGCGGATATGACAGCAAGACAGATATCCACTGTCCTATGTACATAGGTTACGAGGAGAGCGAAAGCTACTGCAAGAGCAATGGTAGCAAGCCATACATCCAGTGTGAGTATGCCCATGCCATGGGTAACTCTATGGGTGGATTCAAGGAGTATTGGGATCTGATCCGCAAGTATCCTAAGTATCAGGGTGGTTATATCTGGGACTTCGTAGACCAGGGTGTTCGCGACAAGAGCCCTATCACCGGCAAGGAAATCTTTACCTATGGTGGTGACTATGGACGTTATCCTGCCAGCGACTACAACTTCAACTGTAACGGTATCATTTCTCCAGACCGTCGCTTGAATCCTCATGCTTATGAGGTTCAGTACTATCTCCAGAATGTATGGATTAAGGATCTGGATGCAGCTAATGGTACTTTCAATGTCTATAATGAGCATTTCTTCAAGAACATTGACGACCTGAAGCTTACTGCAGCAGTCTATACCAACGGCGTTCTCCTGTCTACAGTAGAGATTCCTGGAACCAAGGGCATTGCTCCTCAGACCACCAGGTTGGTGAAGAGTGATGCTTTGCAGGAGGCTGTTGCCAAGGCAGAAGCAGAGCATGCCAGAGAGGAAATCACCGTCAACTTTGCCTTTGCCAGCGATGGTTCAGAGCCTTTAGTTGACAAGGGACAGGTGATGGCCCGCCAGCAGTTTGTCATCAACGGTTATGAGTTTGACAATGTTGATACACCTATCGCTGAAGCAGCTCCAGCCAAGAAGGGTAAGGCTAAGGTTCAGACCGCCAGCAACCTGGAGGTAGAAGAGACCAATTCCTATGTAAAGGTTACAGCCAAGCGCATGTCGGTTACTGTAGGTAAGTTGACCGGTATGATTGATTATCTCGATGTAGATGGTGAACCAATGTTGAAGTTCCGTGAGAGCATGACTCCAGAGTTCTGGCGTGCTCCTACCGATAACGACTATGGTGCATCCTTGCAGAAGGCGATGAGAGTATGGAAGAACCCTCAGATGAATCTGAAGTCATTCGATAAGAGTGAGAGTCAGGACAGCGTGGTTCTTACTGCAATCTTCGATATGCCTGAGGTTAAGGCACAGCTGGAACTCCGTTACCGCATCAATTCAGAGGGTGAAGTAGCTGTTACTGAGAAGATGACAACCGATAAGGAAGCTAAGGTGGCCGACTTGTTCCGTTATGGTATGCAGTTGCAGATGCCAGTAGCCTTCTCTAAGTTGGAGTACTACGGTAGAGGTCCTGAGGAGAACTACATCGACCGTCATTCTTCCTCTTTCATCGGAAAGTACGAGGCAGACGTAAAGGATGAGTATTATCCATACGTTCGTCCACAGGAGAGTGGTAACCATACCGACATCCGTTACTTCTCTATCTTCAATCCAACCACCGGCAAGGGAATCACCTTCGAGGGGTATGCACCTATGGAGTGCAGTGCCATTCCTTACCTGGTAGAGGATTTGGATGCAGGCATCGAGAAGAATCATGCCTGGGGCCAGCACAGTGGCGACCTGGTAGAAAAGGGCTTGGTTCAGTTGCACATCCAGCAGCGTCAGTACGGTTTGGGCTGTATCGACAGCTGGGGTTCAAAACCAATGGATAAGTATCGCATGCACTATCAAGACCGCAACTTCAGCTTTGTAATCAAGGCTAAGAAATAATAGGCATTAATGAATTATTAAATCCTGGGCATCAGCTGATTGCTCAGGATTTTTTTATTCTGTCCTCATCTCCAAGCATTCTCTGTCTACATCAATCCCCTCACTCTGAATGATGCTGCAAAGATACAAAATCTGGAATCGGCACTTCATTCTTGCTCACACTTTCTCATACTTGGTGTATCTCTTTAACAGCTTAAGCAAGCTACTTGTCTTTCAAAAGTAAGATACTTACGGGGCATAAGTATGATACTTACGAGGCAAAAGTAAGATACTTGCGGTCAAAATCCTGAACTTTAGTGCTGAAAGACTGAACTCTGAATATGAATATTGAAAAAAAACCTGCGTTAAATATGTGTTAAATACATGTATTAACTATCTGTATATCATTTCTTTATATTCTTTCTTGATCGCGCTGTATATCAAAGATGTGAAACCTATAAGTTCAGCTTCAGAAATTCAGAAACACTCCATTTTCCCTAACGCCCTTATTTCTGAATGACGAAGAGGAAATTTTGGCAGGATAGGGCGGTCTTTCTGTCTCAATGCCTGTAAATTGTATAGAAAAACACTATAGTAATGTGATTTTTTTGGTTCATTTTGTTTCAAAATGCATTTTTTCTCCAAAATATTTTGTTCGTTCGACATTTATTATTATCTTTGCTCCATTTAAAAACAAATTTGTCTTTTAAAGAATATATCTGGTAAGAACTATAATAATAATGCATATATGATAAATAAGAACTACAGAGGAAACGTACTGGTGAGACGTTTGGTAATTTGTGCCGATTTCGTCATCCTAAATTGTCTGTTACTTGTCTATACTGAGTATGGAACGCAGATTATCCCTGATTATTTCGATGCAGCGACGAAGATTACATTTTTCGTTGCCAATGTTGCCTTGTTCCTAAGCGAGTATAACTACTCAACTATCATTCATGTAAGAAAGATAGGTTTCCTCCAGGTTTTGAAACGGACATTATGTCTGGCGGCATCTACCGTATTTCTGTTCTTTGTCTTTGTAAGACTGCTCAGTCATGGAGGTCAGATGTTCTCTTTTGCAGCTATCTTTGGCGTATCATTTTATTTCTTTCTGATTCTTTCAAGACTTTGCGAACTTAATATGCTGAAGTACTATCGTGCCAGAGTCCATAACTGCCGTACGGTAGTCTTCGTTGGCAACGATCCGGCAATCAGTGAAATGTATCAGACGATGACCGAGGATCCATCTGCAGGTTATATCGTCAAGGGCTATTATGCTGATGCCGAAATAGCCAAGGCTCCTGACGGTTTAAAGAAAATAGGAAGTCTCAAGGATCTCAATGGCATTTTGTCGTCTACGATCAATGATACCATTAATGGAGAACCAAGCAACATTGATGAAGTATTCTGTTGCCTATCTCATAAAGATTCTGAACGGATTGTGAAGATTATGCAGTTCTGTGACAAGAACGTGATCCATTTCTACTATCTTCCACGTGTCTTTGGTGAGTATAAATTACATCTGGATGCCCAGAATTTCATGGGCAGAACCGTATATTCCAATCACAAGGAGCCGTTGACTCTCGTTTCTAACCGCGTTGCCAAGCGAGCATTCGATGTCGTGGTGAGTGGACTTATCTGTCTCTGCGTTCTGCCGTTCATCCCTATCATAGCTCTCATCATCAAGACCCAGAGTCCGGGACCTATCTTCTTCAAGCAGGCAAGAACAGGTTTGAATGGTGATACATTCTACTGTCTGAAGTTCCGTTCCATGCATGTGAATAAGGATGCAGACAAGGCGCAGGCAACCAAGGATGATCCAAGAAAGTTTGCTTTCGGCAACTTCATGCGAAAGACGAACATCGATGAGTTCCCTCAGTTTTTCAATGTCCTGAAGGGCGATATGAGTATCGTGGGTCCTCGTCCTCACATGTTGCATCATACTGAGGTATATGGCAGTTTGATAGACAAGTATATGGTTCGCCATTTCTCCAAGCCAGGTATCACCGGTTGGGCACAGGTTACAGGATTCCGAGGTGAGACCAAGGAGTTATGGCAGATGGAGGAGCGTATTCGCCGAGACATCTGGTATATCGAGAACTGGTCGTTCTGGCTCGACATCAAGATTATCTTCCTGACAGCCAAGAGCATCATCTTCCCAGATAAGAATGCTTATTAAAAAAAATGATAAGATAAAAAAGAGCGATTCTTGCATTAACTCTGCAGGAATCGCTCTTTTTTGTGAAATCAAGTGAATTTTCAAGATGTTATGAAAATGAAGTATTGTTGCCCCTTTATGATAATAGTTTCGCATTATATGGAGCACATTACCAATGTCTGGCTTCCTGCCTATTTATCATAATGGTACTTAGAATCAGCATTTTTTGATTAATTAATAGTTGTTTTACTCACATTTTTAACAAATATCATTACCTTTGCACCATGAAAACATTATTAGACGTTCATACACATACAATAGCATCAGGTCATGCCTACAGCAGTTTGCAGGAAATGACCTTGGCAGCAAAAGAAAAGGGGTTGGAAATTCTGGGAATCACAGAGCACGGTCCCAATATCCCGGGTACCTGTGACCCTATCTATTTCAGAAACCTTCATTGCGTTCCACGCCAGCTCTATGGAATCAAACTGATGCTGGGAGCAGAACTCAACATCCTCAATACTCAAGGGGATATCGACCTCGACGAGGATTACTGGCGCATGCTTGACATCCGAATAGCTGGCATTCATAGCCTTTGCTGGCAGGGAGGAACCAAGGAAGAGAACACACATGGTGTCATCAATGCCATGCGCAATCCCTTCGTGCAGATCATCTCACATCCCGGTGACGGTACGGCAGATCTGGATTTCGAGGTATTGATGAAAGTTTCAAAGGAGACGCATACCCTGCTTGAGATTAACAACCACTCCATGGCTCCCATCCGTCACAAGACAGTGGCTGCTCCCAATAATCTGGAACTGTTGGAGCTTGCCAAGAAGTATGAGACTCCTGTCATCTTTGGAAGTGATGCCCATTTCTCTACGATGATTGCCGACTACAGCAACATCATGCCGCTGGTAGAGAAAGCAGAGTTCCCGGATGAGCTGGTTCTCAACTATCAGCCAGAGAAATTCATGGCTTACCTCAAGCCTACCCCAGAGAAATAGGAAAATTTTGTTTCACAGTTCAATTTACACGACTATGATTATAGAAGAAATCATCAAATATAATGAAAACTTCGTGGCCAGCAAGGGCTACGAAAAGTATCTTACGAGTAAATATCCGGACAAGAAGCTTGCCATCCTTTCCTGTATGGATACCCGCCTGACAGAGCTTCTGCCAGCAGCCCTGGGCCTGAAGAATGGAGATGCCAAGTTCATCAAGAATGCCGGTGGACTCGTAATCAGTCCATTCGACTCAGCCATGCGCAGCCTCCTGGTTGCCATCTATGAACTGGGTGTTGAGGAAATCATGGTCATTGCCCACTCCAACTGCGGTGCCTGTCACATGAACGGCCAGCAGATGAAGGAATTGATGTTGAAACGTGGCATCCATCAGGATGTCATCGATACCATCGGACTTTGCGGCATCAATCTCGACCATTGGCTGGAGGGATTCCACGATACTGAGGATTCAGTAAGGAATACAATCAATACCATCCGTACCCACCCTCTCGTACCAAAGGATGTCAATCTGCATGGCTATATCATCGACTCACAGACGGGTAAGCTCACTGAAGTAAAATAAAAGCAAAATACGCTTAATATGGCTAAGGATGGTTCTCCTCCAGAATCATCCTTAGCAACTCTTCATTTGCCTCGTTGTTGACCTCAGCATCCTTCAACTCGGAGAAATAGTCAAGCGTAGCGGAACATTCGCCTAGCAGGAGTAAAGGCAAAGGAGGTGATGACTCCATCCATCGTAGTAGAATCAGCCAACATGAATCTGACTACCAAGGAGTTTTACGAACAGAAAGAATGGAAATTCTCACGCATTCCCGTTTATGACAACAACAAGGATATCATTGTGGGATACGTATTGAAATATATGGTTCTCAAATCCTCTTCTTGTTGTTAGAAAAGATAGGATATGTTGTTGAGACAGTTAGTATCTCCGGTCGCACAACAGCTGTTGTGCGCTTGCATAACAGCTGATATGCGCATGCACAACACCTGTAGTGCATGCGATGGTCAACTGTTATGCGCCAACAATTATCCAGACTTATAACACCATCTCTCTAGTTTAACCAGGAAATATCGCAACCTTGATGACGCCATCCTTGCGGTTTTCAAAGACATCGTATGCCTCTTCTATTCTTGAAAGCGGGAAACGATGGGTAATCAGAGGAGTAGTATCTATCTTTCCCTGGGCTATCAAATCAAGGATTTCCTCACAGTCGCATCCATCCACACCTCCCGTCTTGAAAATGAGGTTCTTGCCATACATATCAGGAAGCGGAAGCATCTGCGGCTTGTCATACACGATGGCATCATGCGCATCTATCATCGTAGGCTTCTCCTTCTCAGTGAACCCAAATTCTCCTTGCTTAATATATGTAAATGCTTTCATTGGATATTAATTATTTTATCAATTTATTTACTACCATGCCTCCAGCTTATCGGCAATCTCCGGCATCTTATCTTTGCAGAATACAGGATTCTTGCCTTCCTTCTTCTGCTGTCGATAATCCTGCAGCAGGAAGACGGCCTGGCGGGAAAGCAGGACGATGGCCACAAGATTGCAGAGCGTGAGAAGAGCCATCGTGATGTCAGCAAAACTCCATGCAAAATCAAGCGATACCACAGCTCCTACCATTACCATCGCAGCTACTGCAAGACGATAGATGAATACACCCAGCTTGGAATCCCTGATATATCTCACGTTGGTCTCGCCATAATAATAGTTGCCGATGATGCTGCTGAAGGCAAAGAGACAGATCATTACCGCCACAAATGGATTGCCGATGCTTCCTATTTCGTGAGTCAAGGCTTCCTGCGTCAGCTGAATACCATTGGATGCTGTAACATCTACCCCACTCACCAGTATGATGAAGGCGGTGCATGAACATACCACCAAGGTATCAGTAAACACCCCCAAAGCCTGAATCAAACCCTGCTTTACAGGATGACTCACCGTTGCCACGGCAGCTGCATTAGGAGCACTACCCTCACCAGCCTCATTACTGAACAGTCCTCGCTTGATGCCCTGTATCACCGTAACACCCAACACTCCGCCGGCAGCCTGATTGAGGCCGAAGGCTTTCTCCACAATGGCAAGCAACACCTTAGGCAGACTGGTGATATTCCAAATCACGACTCCAACGGCTATCAGAAGATAGACGACAGCCATCACAGGAACCACAGTAGAAGAGAACTTTGCCACGCGCTGGATACCACCGAAGATGATGAGCAGGGTGAGCACCGTGAGCACAATTCCCATGGTAGCAGGTTCGATGCCGAACGCTTTCTGCCAGGCCAGACAGATGGTATTGCTCTGAACAGAATTATAGGCAAAGCCAAAGGTAATGATCATCAGGACGGCAAAGAGAATGCCCATCCATCCCTTTCCAAGACCATACTTCATATAGTAGGCAGGACCTCCAAAGAAGGATGTCTTTCCCCTGCGCTTGTAAAGTTGGGCTAGGGTTGATTCTATGAAAGCCGATGCAGAACCCAGCAAAGCCAGCATCCACATCCAGAATACGGCTCCCGGACCACCGATGCTGATAGCTGTAGCCACGCCAGCAAGATTTCCCGTACCGATACGGCTGGCCAATGCCACCACGAAAGCCTGGAAGGAAGAGATATGTTTCATCTCGCCATTCACCTTTACCTCCATCGCCAGTTCATCTTGTCCTATCTCCTCCGGTTGAACCTTGTCGGGATTCAGCAACAGCCTGACCATCTCCTTGATGAGTCGGAACTGTACGAACCTTGTACGCCAAGTGAAAAACAGGGCACAGCATATCAGAACTGTAATGATGATATACGACCAGAGAAAATCGCTAACCTGAACTAAAATGTTTTGTAATGAATCTATCATTTGTCTATCAAAATCTGAATATTATTTCTTTTCGACTGCAAAATTACGAATTTAATTTCAAAAATCAGCAAATTATCTGTAAAATAGCAATTTATCATAAAATTATGCAAAAGTAATGCCGTTATCATTTATTTTTCTTACTTTTGTAAAATGACAGACCCAATATCATTTTCATCCTTGCCGATGATCTGGGATATGGCGATCTCTCCTGCTACGGCAGCAAGACTATCAAGACTCCAAACATTGATAAACTGGCTGCTACGGGTACTCGATTCAACCAGAGCTATGCCGGGTCAGGAATCAGTTCACCATCACGTTGTGCACTGATGACGGGTAAGAATACCGGCAATAGCCGTATACGTGATAATATGTGCACAGCAGGAGGCATGACAGGTCTGAAAATAACCCCTGAAGGTGACACAACCATCGTTCGCAGAACAAGTCTGCAACCGCAGGATACGACTATCGCTACGGTATTGCACGCTGCCGGCTACAAAACCTGTCTTGTCAACAAATGGCATCTGGATGGCTATGATCCAAAATCATCACCAATCTATCGTGGTTTTGACGAGTTCCACGGATGGCTGATCAGTACGGTAGAATCCAATTCACCTTACTATTATCCATACAACCGTTTCGACAATGACAAGCTCATCCACATCAAGGCAAATGAACACGATAAGCACATCAAACACAATACGGATATTTCGACCGATGATGCCATCAATTTCATCAAGCGAAACAAGAAGAATCCTTTCTTCCTCTATCTGGCTTTTGATGCGCCTCATGAACCCTATATCATCGACAACACCACATGGTATGATGATGAATCGTGGAGCATGAACGACAAGCGCTACGCTTCACTCGTAACCCACATGGATGCTGCAATAGGCAGACTGCTCACCTATCTGGAAAAGAACAACTTGCGCGAGAATACGCTCGTCATCTTTGCATCAGATAACGGTGCAGCCGTTCAGGCACCATTGAAACTCTTCAACTGCAACGCAGGATTCCGCGGTCGCAAGGCACAACTCTACGAAGGAGGAATCCGAGTACCGTTCATCGTGAACCAGCCAGGAAAGGTGCCGGTACAGTCGCTGAACAACATCATCTATTTCCCAGATGTAATGCCTACGCTGGCAGCTCTTACGGGAGGAACCCAATATCTGCCTCAGAACATCAACGGCATGAATATCCTGCCTTTGTTCTATGGTAAGCAGATTGATACAGACGACCGAGTTCTCTATTGGGAATTCCCAGGCAAACAGCGTGCTGCGCGCCACGGTGACTGGAAGGCTGTTACCATCAAGCCAAACAAGCCTCTGGAACTCTACAATCGGCGTGAAGACCCAGAAGAGAAGCATGATCTCGCCAAGAAATATCCGGAAATGGTAATCGGTTTTGACAATGTGATGAAGGAAATGCGAACTCCATCAGAAAACTGGCCAATACCGGAAGATGCGGACAGCAGGAAAAAGTAATTGGCTTTGTAAAACTGAGGGTGTGTCATGGACTTATTAAACACCCTCAGTTTTTTATCCGTTTTTCAAGATCTTACGGTCTTTAAGCGACGTGTTTTGCGACAACGTGTTGGCTGTAGAATATGCATCGAGCAGCCAGCGTGATAATTATCCATCACCAAGACTTTCTGAATTGGAGATGTTGTAGCGATAGCAGCCATTCTGTCGGCAATCGATATTCACCCAAATGTTTTTCCTGTGTCGTCATACGTCACTCACGTTATTTTTTACTTACCCAAAAAGCTGACAACCTCTGGAATCTCTTTATTCAAGAAGTCGTACCAAAGCTGAGGGCTGTAATATTGTGCAGTATGATGAATCATATAAAACGGTAGCTTGTTGCCGTCAGCAAATTGCAATTCACCTTTCTTAGGATAAGAGTTGTTGATTTTTTCATCCAATGTTTGGATAGAATATTTCACATCTTTCCCTTCAAGAGCATTCATGCCATTGTCGTTTCTTAGACCAACAAATATGCAAATATCTGGCTTGATGATTTGCACGACATCAGCTAAGCACTTCCATGCCGCCTCGTAATCAGCCAAAGAGGGTACCTCATGTATACCTTTCATAGGCTCCTGTATGAAGTTATAAGAAGCTATTTTATTCCAAAAGCCCTCGACATCCATGTCGCTTTCATCCAAGAATGTTTTCTGAAGGTTTGTATGGAATTTCCAGCTACCTTCTTCTATTGCACAATTAATGATTCCTCTTGTATACTCCTTGTCTGTAACACATCTATCATATTCCTCTGGGCAGAATTCGCCTTCGTCATTCACCGTATAGTGCGAGTCTCCCATGATAAGCACACGCTTTGGTGCCGAAGCATAGTTGCAACCTATCCAAGGATAGTGTACAAGATTCTCAACTTTATCAAACTGCGAATCAAATTGTTTGTCTGATGTTGTCATAATAACCTAATTTCCGCAACACTATAATTCAATATTATTTATAAGAACCAAAGCAACAAAAAGTTGATTAGTTTTTTGCCATGTCAGAAATCTCACTTGTCTTAGTGTTGCATTTAAAAACAAATAAAACTCTGAATGACACGGCAAAAATACAAATAAAATCTAAGAAACACACTCCTTTTGGGGATTTTTTTCAATTATGGAGCAATTTGATGCTTTTTTAGCTCAAACCATAGATTCCACCTTGGGATTGAGATGTACATTGTTTGATTATCAACATAGTGAGATTCTACGCTCTCTGATATGCGTATATCTTTGTGGTGGTTCATGTCTTGAGGATATTTCAACACACCTTATAAAACATTTTATAAAAATATCATAGCCTTCAAAGATATTTTTAAGCTGTGCCATTTTTTTGCACACCCTTGCACTACCTTTGCAATAAATTTTAAATGTTAAGTGTATGAAATTGAAAGAACTTTTACTTAGTACGGATTTTGATATGTTGATACCAGCCTTGAAAAAGGAAGGATATTTGGGCATAAGACAATATCGTGAGGCATACGACATCCTTTGCCATCTTATTCCTGCGGATGAATCCGAGATTAAGGACCCCAAAATACGTGTAGAGTGGGTTAAACCTGTTGAAGGCTATGAGGATGAAGAGCCATATATTAATGTATACAATTGTGAAGGTGATCTTTGGGAATGTAATGTTGCCAAGGAAGTTATTGTTGACGATGCCTGTAGACTTACTAAGGAAGAAGTCATAGCCAAGATTCTTTGGAGTTGTACATTCTACGGCTATACACCGCAGACACTCAAAGATACATTTGAGGACAGAATCGAGCACAAGATGCACACCAGTTATGGTACTATGGCTAGAAAACTAGAACAAAAGTTATACTTCAACTATTTGCCAGGCCGTAAGAAAAGGGAGATCCTCGAAACCATGAAGCTCGCTTCTCATGATAGTATATCCATGAGCATGGAGGATTGGGACTACTGCAACAGAAGAATCTCCCAAGCATCCAACATCAAAAAGAAGCGTGACCATCGCTTGGAGAAGCGAATTGATTATCTCGATTATCGAGAAAAGTATGAAGCTCTCCGAGATAAGTTCTTGGGTGGTAAAGATATTTCCTTCCATGACATGGACTTCATCTATGATGGTTTCTCTATGCTGCAAACCAACATGGAGACTCATACCTATGAAGAAATCAGCAGAGTAGATTACCTGAAAAGACTGATAAAATACATAGACATGGATTCAGAGAATGAGTTTGCCAATCCTCAGAAGCTGGTTGTATTATGTAAGGCATCATCTCTTCATCCTCTTTCCTTGAAAGAGAAAGAAGAGATTAAGAGCGAGTTTCAGAAGTTGGCAGGAAAGGGAGAACTCGTCTTTGGTACAGCAGAGGTAAACTCTGATGTTATTGACTTACAGTTTACGATTCTCATTCAGAAATTCAAAAAGGGTCATCCGCTAGATGATGATGTATAATGATTTAAAAAATCGAAAATGACAGTACAAGAATACTTAAAGCAATTCTCTTTTGATGACATCCTACCACCCACAAGAAAAATGATAGAAGAGTGGCGAAAAAAATGGATTCATATTTTTGGACAGATGATCACCAACTGGAAGAATGCAAAATGAAATATGACTGTATCTGTAGAATTGAAGGAAAACCAAGTAAGAATCCTTATCTTTGGATTCAGTTCATAGACCATAGGGACATTATTCCTGGCTATATTGGCATGAATACATGGGACTTCGAATTGGTGCCTTTAGCTGAATGCGCCTCAAAGGAAATTAGGTATGATGGAAATCCTGGTCTTTTCTCCCAAAAGGAAATTGCGGCTAAACTTGTTTATGATTTACCAGGGTGGCGGTATAGTCTTGATGGAGAAAGTTTTCAATTAGACTACGACTCACTTTATATAAAAAAAGCATGTTTGATTTATAAAAGATATGCAAAACATCAGTTGCCAGGCAAACAAACTAGGTATTTCGATGAAGAATGGCAAGACGAATATAATCTAACTGTATTTTCTGAAGATCGAAATATTATAGAAAAAAGAGAAAGGCGTTGCAATGGGGCAAAGAGAAAACGTAATTTCCGTGTCAAGAATAGAATCAAGCAACTGGAAATATACAATGAGATAGACTATCTTATCAGAAGATTATATAAGAACAACGTTGATGGACTTTCATACACCGATTTTAAATGGCTTTTCCAAATAAAAGGCCATGACAAAGGAAGGGAGTTCCGTTCATTTGCCACATGCAAAAGCCAGAGAATAGTATATCTCATAGACTTATTTGAGCATTATGCGGATAAGTTCAAGAAATGGGACAAGTATCTGGTTGAAATCAAAACTTCTCCAGAATCTATGCTTTCTGCGGAAGAAAATGATGCCATATCAAACATTCTCAAGGAGAAAGGAATCAAACCTGACATATGGTATCATGCCACTGACAAATGCTTAGGAGAGGACATATATTTGCTGATTGTGGGATATTCTTAAAATTATAAAATGACTATAGCTGAATATTTAAGAAGTATATCTTTCGAAGATATTGAAGAAATCTTATGGGAAGTTTATGGAATGGGGGACAACTTTACCCCTTTCATAAAAATGACTTATGACCGTATTTGCCATCAGACAGGAACATCTGAGCATTCTTATCTGATTGTACAGATTGTGAATTCCTCCATAGATCCTTTGGGCATGAATGTTATCATGCCTGAAGGGTATAAAAAGGATTCTTTGGAGAATTTAGGCAAGTACAAAGTCATCTTTAGAGGTTGTGAAAGTCCTGACACTTCAAGCATTGCTGCAAGTATTATGGAAACTATTATAAGAAATAACCAACAGAGTGTACTTGAGCCATTTCATTGTCTTGACATCGTTAAAAATACTAAGTTCAGTAAGCTAGTGATGAATATATACAAGCTGGTTATTAAAGTTCTCTTGCCAAAGAAATGCGTTCCCGAAAAAATGTCAGAACAAGAACTTTATAAAATTATCAGGAAGAGACTCTGTCGAAACATTGCACTTCTGAAATTGTATACATTTAACAAGGTTTACTCCTTATTTGTACAATATAAACAAATATGTAAGACCCTCTACTTAATCAGAAGACTTACTAAAAACAACAGCCAAGGCTTAAATAGCAAGAACTTTAAATGGTTGTACCATAAATCCTGCCAGATGGAAAAGGAATATGTCAGCTTTGCTTTTAAAAAAAAGAGAGTGGAATACATCACAGAATTGATTGAAATGTTCAATCTCCCTTTTACGGGTTGGGATGGCTTTCTTATCCTTACAAGAACATCTTCAAAACATCCGTTGCTGGAAAAAGAAAAAAACAAGATTAAAAAAATCATAACCGACCTTGATGGGAAAAACTATAGATGGTATCAATCGTATGACGAGAACTTAGGAGAAGATCTATATTTACTGATAGTAAAGTGGTTTAATAAGAAAAGAGCTTGGTCTAGTTATGACTTCTCATTTCTTATTTCTAAGTTCATTAAACTGTGAGACATTGTAAAACTCCGTAAAAGCACCACCCTTGCTTTGATTTCCACAAGAATGAGCATGACCAAAGATATGAAAACGAGGTTGAGAGCGATAAACCTCTAACAATAGCGGAAGGCTTCCCCTACCCTCGTCAAGTATGCCTTCCGGTGGAATATGGGTAATCAGGAAGTCCATTTTGGTAGCAGATTGGACATTTTGCTCCTTACTTTGCAAGCTTCGCATGGATATATTCCCAAAACTTATCCCATCAAACTCAAAGGAGGAATCATGAAGGAAAACTACTTTTTTAGGTAAGAGCGAAATTGTCTGCTCTAAGCTGTCTTTCAAGAACAGCTCATGATTACCTGCGACAAACATATAAAGCTTGGCGGGATGGCTTAACAACCAGGAAAAGAAGTCCTCCATGCCATCCTTACCAAATCCAGACACCACATCGCCTGCACAAAGCAGGATGTCGGCTTCTTCTGGGATATGAAGCCGATTGTGCATCCCATGAGTATCAGAGAACGCAAAAATCCGATGTTCCTTATAGTTGAATAGCATAAATCTAAATCTTATAAAGTTAATACTTCAATGGTGAATTTGGGCGGAATCTCTTCCGACCACATTTTTTGCATTGGCTTCCTATTTCATTTTTTAAATGATACGAGACCTGTTTTCTTATTTTTCCTGACACACTTTATAAACATCAAACCATAAACCATGCAACATGTCAAGCAGTTTGATTTTATCGTCTGAAGATATGGGTAAGCCGGCAATCTCCTCTGGCTCGAAGCTGACGGATGAGACTTCATTTTTTAGCTCTAGCAAGAGCATATCCATTCGTTTCTCCAAGTATTGTTTCAACCAAGAGAGTTCGTCAAAATCACAAGTTGGAATTTTGATGTTTGATACACATTTTTGTTTCGTATCACCTGTCACTGAGTACAAATTCGCAAACCATATATCGCCAAAGCCAACACTCAAACAGAGTTCTATGCTATATGTCTTTTCCATATAGGAAAAAACATACTCACTTTGAGCTTCATCACCTGTGTCAAAGTCAACCCATTGATTCATCTTCATATGCTTGAATGATTAACAATAGTTGTTCTTCACTTGTGCCCAAAGTCTCCTGTACAAGATCCACCTTTGTTGTGTCCATAAATGATTGTTCCATTATTTCTTATTATTTTACATCTATGACACAAAGGTAGTCTGAAAATGGGAAAAATTACTGCACACCTAAAAAATATTTTAGGTGTGACAACATTTTACACAGGAAATATGTACCTTTGCCACAAAATAAATATACAATGGAAAAGAAAGAGATAAAACTACAAATGAAGGAACTCATCAAGCTGATGAGTGAAGGAGTATGGGAAAAAGAGGACATCTTCTCCTTGACCTTGCTTAGCAGCATTGCTGGCGAAAGCATATTCTTGCTGGGGCCTCCCGGAACTGGCAAAAGTATGATTGCCAGAAGGCTCAAGGAAGTATTCGCCGAAAAGAAACAATTTGAATACTTGATGTCGCGTTTCTCTACCCCAGACGAGATCTTTGGACCTGTTTCCATATCCAAACTGAAAGACGAGGATACTTATGAAAGAAGAACAGAAGGGTATCTTCCATGGGCAAATGTGGTGTTTCTGGATGAAATCTGGAAAGCGGGTCCTTCCATTCAAAATGCCTTGCTGACAGCCATCAATGAGAAAATCTACCAAAACGGAAACGAGACCATCAAGCTTCCTATGAAAGCACTCATTGCTGCATCCAATGAGTTACCTAAAGAGGATGAGGGGTTGGAAGCCCTTTGGGATAGATTCATATTACGAGTTGTCTCTAACCCCATAGCCAATGAACGTACATTCTACAAGATGCTAAAGGGGAAGAACAAGAGTAAGGTTGTCATTCCTACCGAACTTCTCATAACAGACGAGCAATACACACAAATCCTTGAAGAGGTGGAAGATATCGATATTCCTGACAATATACTCAAGGATATCACATTCATTCGCAAGAAGCTCAAGGAGGCCGAGTCAAAGGATGAAGCCGCGAGTCCTCTAGACTATTATATATCAGACAGAAGATGGAAGAAAGCAGTACATCTGCTGCAAACATCGGCATTTCTAAATGGAAGAAAGGAGATAGACCTAACCGATCTTCCCATACTCTATCATGTGCTATGGAACAAGGTAGAGACCATTGAACCTGTCATGAAAATCGTTACAGAGTCTTTATTCTGGAACATAGAGAATAAATGCTCAGTTGTGGAGAAAGAGTATGAGAAAGGGTTGAAAACGAAAGGCAATGCATTGGCAAACAGTAAAATAGCCAATATCAATTCTGAAGATTTCAACATCTATTTCTACTTCTATACCAAGCTTATGGGCACAAACTGGGGAGACACTTACTTCTTTCTCCAAGATTATGGATACCTGCTGATGGACATCGAGACGAAGGGTGTGCTCTATTTTGATAAGGATAAGAATGGATGGATAATCAGGAGAGTTCCTCAAGGTCCCTTCTCATCCAAGAAGTATCCACAGCACCAAATCGTCAGTTTGAGAAGGGCGCAAGGTGGAATTATCGTAAATAATGCACTCTACATGATGGAACCATCAAAGAAGGCTAGCAAGCCCATTTTCCCTCCTACAGGGCAACAAAACTTGTTTTCTGAAGGAGACACACATCTCATTGAGGAGATGCAAAAAATAGGCAATGAACTTAACCAAAAGATGAGGTTGCTGGAAAAGGAAAATCTATTTGTGTCTTCAACTGACTTGAAGGTCATCCAAAAGTATGCCGACAACTTGCGAAAGAAATGTGAGGCGTTGGAAATGAAGATAAAAACTAGCATATAATTTTTAATATGGAAGATATAGACAAACGGATTGACGAATATTCTGGTCTTTTTGACCTCTACATAGAGGGGAAGCCCATTCCTCCTGAGTACAAGGATGATCCTGTGGCAGGGTATATAGAAGAAATCTGCCAAGACTCAGGAAACAAGGAACTTTGCAGAAAAGAAGAGACATGGAAAGAAATTTTCAGAAAGGAAATTATTTCCATGTTGGAGGGTATATTGCCTGTCGTTTCCACAATAGAGAGGGAATATGAGGAAGAAATGAAGATATTATCCCACTTCTTTGCATCCAACATAGAGCAAAAACGCCTGGCATGGAACGGTATCGCCAAGCACTTGCACGATACTTTCGACAGCAGCATGTTCAATATACATGGATATATCCAGGAATTTGGAAAAAAACAGAAAACTACTGACGAAATTTTTGATGCCATGGAAGCTAATTGGAAAGAGGCTAGCAAGAAGAGGAAAGACCAGAAGATTGCGCAAGTACTTTCCAATAGTATGCAAAAAATTGAGCAAGAAATCATAACCTGTGGTGACATAGACTACAAGAAGGAACAGAAGAAGGCTCGTTTCTTCCACAAGTACCCTCAACTAAAGGAGATAGCCAAGAAAATGGGAAGGGAAAAAGAGAGAAGCGAAGAAATGGATGATGCCACCATGACTAGATACATTCCTATATTACTCAAGCATTCCCATGACAGGCAAGACATAGATGGCGTATCCTTGGGAAATGACCTGGATAGCTTGCTTCCCACGGAGATTGCCATGATGGACTCTCCCACCTTTTATGCAAAGTTTGCAAAAAGACAGCTGCAGCAATTTTCCTCAAAGGCTGCACAGAATAAGCGTGAAAAATCAACAGTTCATTATAAGAAGCCTCGCCTTCTGCAAGGCCCCATGATTATTTGCATTGATACAAGTGGATCCATGAGTGGTAGACCTTTGGAAATCGCAAAGTCTCTATTGCAGCAACTCGCGGCTATAGCGAAAAAGGAAAAGAGAAGCTGTTTTCTCATCTCGTTCTCTATCAGAGCAAAGACCTTGGACTTGGCAAGACCCAGCAATTATTATAAGCTAGATAAATTCTTCAAGGGCAGCTTTACCGGGGGTACTAATGGGGAAGAAATGCTAATGGAAATTTTCAAGATGCTCGATTCTGAAAAATATTCCATGGCCGATGCACTTATCATCAGCGACTTCTGTTTTCCTCTTCCTATAAAAAAAACAATGCAGAGACTGAAGGAAGAACAAGAAAAAGGAACTCGCCTCTACGGACTTAATGTCCAAAGAAGAAATCCATACGCAAAGGACTACAAGGTAATTTTAGATAAGATGTGGAACTTATGACGACAAGATATACAATCAACCCTTCGCTCAGGTTATGCACATGGTGCCTTGTAATAGGATGGCATGAGGTGAAAGACTCACTCTTGCAATCCGAAAGCATTTTTTCATGTGAAGGAAGAAGTATCTATACCAAAGGAGACCGATGCATGATTATGGCGCAAGTAAACGAAAAGAGAATTGATTTTTATTACTGCCATGACACAAAATTCGACAACAGAAACATTCAAAGTTGGCTAAGAAACATCATTAAGAATAAGATTCTAGACCTGGCAAACATTGAACTCCCCAAGAGATTGCATTATTGGGAAAAGGAGAAAAATCTATATGCAAGACAAGTCATCATAAAAAAATTGAAGAGAAGGAACATATGGGGGCAATGTTCCATCTATAAACAGATTTTCTTGCCGCCCAAGATTGTGGTTTTCCCATTGGAATTGATTGACGAGATTATCCTACATGAAATGAGTCATCTCAAATTTATGCATCATAGGAAACAATTTTGGGAGTACTTTAGTTTCCTGCTAGGAAGAGATGCCAAACTATGCAAAATGAAGGAAAGTGTATTTTTCGCCAAATACGACGAAATGATAGAGTTCTTGCTAAAATAATTGGCAACTGTGCAACATTATTTCTCACTTTTTCATTATCTTTGTGCCAAAATTTAAAAGTTATAGAATATGGCTATCAATCAATTGAACAAATATGTCTGGCTCGTAGAGACCATTCATCGAGCAAGGAACCGGGGTGGCATTACCCTAAAGGAGATTCAAAGCAGATGGTTGGACTCTGACCTCAGTGAGGGAACGGAACTTTCTCGCCGTACCTTCATCAACAATCTCCATGCCATCGAGGAACTGTTTGAGATTAACATCGAATGTAGTAGCGGATTCCGTTATCACATAGAGTATGGCAATTGCTTCGAGGAAGGAAGCACCAGAAACTGGTTGCTCAACGCCTTCTCCCTCAACGCCATGGTGGGCAACAGTCGCAAACTCAAGGAGAGGGTTCTCCTGGAGGACATGCCATCTGGCAGGAACTTCCTAGAGGATATCATCAAGGCGATGCGCGACAACCACGTCATATTCATCTCTTACTATAGTTATAATTCCGAGAAGTATTATGAGTTTGACATCCATCCTTATTTCGTGAAGGCTTTCAAGAAACGCTGGTATGTGGTCGCATATAGTCCTGGCACGAACGATATCCGTTGCTATGCACTTGACCGTATGGAGAATGTCATCATCTCCGAGGAAGTGTTCAAGATGCCTAAGGATCTGGAACCAGCTGAATACTTCAAGGATTGTTTTGGTATCATCAATAACAAGGATTCCGAAGTTCAAAAGGTAGTGCTAAAGGTTGATGCCTTCCAGAGTAACTACATACGCAATCTTCCTCTCCATGAGTCGCAAAAGGAAGCAGAGCGAACAGAAGAATACTCCATTTTTGAGTATCACCTGAAACCAGAATTTGATTTCGAGCAAGAGATTTTCTCTAACATGGATACCATGGAAGTGCTGGAACCTCAATGGCTAAGAGATGAAGTGAAGGAAAGAATAAAAAATCTTGCAAGTAAGTATCTTTGAAAGGCAACCCATTAATGTTCTTTTGTCAAGGGACTAAATATCCAGTCCCTTGACACAATCTATAGCTTCGTCAAACATTATTGAGAAATTATTTAAAGTTTTACCATTCAGCAAGTCTTTTATGGCCTGTGAGTTATTCCAATTTTTATTGCCAATAAAATCTTTATGAATCCATAAACCATTATCCCAATCTTTTATTTTGGAGCTTATAGAATAATGCTCCTGTACTTTTTCCCAAATGGAAGCAGGTATATCAGAACGTTTACCGTAGCCTTTACAAACAAATCCAAAAATCAAGCCATCTAATCCTTTATGGTCAAATTGAAAAGCAAGGTCAAAGTACTTCCAACCAGTTCTTTGAAAATGTGCTCCAGAATATTCTGCTATCCAATTCCTCTTATAATTTCCACTAATTTCCAAGCCTTTATCTTCTGCTAAATCTTTCAGCTTTGGAATAAACTCATCATTTATAATATGATTTATCAAATTCTCTTTGCTATCGATTATATCAAATACAGCATCGAGATTTTCTTCTTTACATAGAATATCTAATAGGTCCTTATTATCTTCCATAACGTTATTTGTTAATATGTCAATAGTACTAATATATTGATTGATAGTTTCTCTCACGAGTGGAGTTCTTGAAGCCAACTCCACGCAACGATCAATCCATCCTCTAATATCACTCTTATAGGATAGGCAAACTATATCATTTTCCTTTAAGTCTTCACCCAAAGAGTCTTTTGAAGGAGAACAACCATCCAATGTCAAGTAAATCAATACAAATGATTTTTCCATATCGTCTCCTTTTTGTGACATTCCATAATTCCAGTATCTTAGCATCTGATGATGTTGGTCACCTGCATAGATTTTATTCTCTATTATTATACTATGCTTGCCATCGGTAAGATAAATATCTATTCTGCCGCCTTCACTATCAGTTTGCCTACCTATATATTTCTCTACTTCTACTGAAACATTAGTAAGGTCTAGTTCTAATTTATCTGCAGATATTGCAGAAAACGATTTTTGTAGCATTTTCAAAAATTCCTCAAGGAATTTTTCTCTTTGTCCGTGACTTCCTTTTGGATTCAGCAGGTTTGCCAAAAACATAGAGTGTAGATGGACTTCATCGGACATGAAGCCCAAATCATTGAAAATATTATAATTTTCACCACTCTCAAACTTTTCTTTTCTTTGTTCTTTTATTTTCTGTGAAACTATTCGAACTTGGTTTAGAATATTAATTATATCATTCATCGCATTATAAACTATAATTGTTTACCATAGAAACGAAATTCCATCTAAATTATTGTAGAAGTTATTATTTTTGCCAATGAAAATGACTACGCAAACACTCTTGGTACATAAGGGCGCGACGATTCATGTTGTTCATCTCTTTTTCTGGATACCAATAAAAATAAGCCATGAAAAGCATCACCATAAGGATATAGACCGCAATAAATTTTAGGGCACCATAAAACCAACGTTTCATTTGACTGATCTCTTTGGTATTTAAGATTTGAATTGCAACTCTCACATCAGCCTTATCAAGACCTTTGCTACCTTCAACTTTTACAAGATGTTCTCGTTGAGAAAACAGAAAATCTTCCTCGTCATCAAGAATTATATATTGATAAGGCTCTTTGGCGTTCAATCTCAACCATTCTGCAATCTCCAAGCCTTTACACCCATGTAAGCCTTGCCATTCCTCCTGCCCATCTACATTGCTAAAGTTAGTGGAATTGCAAGAAGGTGTCAAACCTATGACTTCGCCTTGCATATGGTGTTCCTGCCACAATTGCTGTATGTACTCCATGCCTTGCAATCGCCATGTGGAAGAAATGACGACCTTAGCATCAGTTTTTTCCAACAAGCGGCGTAAATTAGCCATAGCGTTTTTGTCAAACTTATCATTTTGAGTATTGATCACTCCATCGAAATCTAAAAATATATACTTCTCCATACTTTTTTGTTATATATCAGCCGTTAGAATCCAATTTTTCTCTTACTACGGCTCCCTTCCAGTCTTTCACTTTCACAAAACTCAGCAAGGGATTTGACCATGTTCTCAGACTTGCCATGCAATATCGTCTGGATGGTAAAATGACGGGCGATGTTCTCTATTTCACCACCGCTGAAATCATACTTGCCCGCCAGGTAACTGGCGTCGGCATCATCCAAAGGCGGAATCATCGCTTGCCAAATCTGAGTACGGCAATTCAAGTCTGGCTTCTCAAACTGTATCTTATAGAGGAAACGGCGCTCGAAGGCCTTGTCCATGTTCTCTGGGAGGTTGGTCGTGGCAATGAGGATGCCATCCAACTGTTCTATCTCCTGAAGGATGATGTTCTGAATACTGTTCTCCATCTTCTCAACGGCTCTTTCCGCCCCCACCTGACGCTTGCCGATGATGGCATCAGCCTCGTTGAAAAGCAAGATGGGTGCCTTGGCTAATTGTTTCACCTTCTTCTTATAATCATCGAAGATACCCTTGATGTTCTTTTCGCTCTCGCCAACCCACATGCTCTTAACCTCTGAAACGTTCACCTGAATCAAGTCACGACCAGTCTTCTTGGCTATCTGAAGCACAGTCTCTGTCTTTCCTGTACCAGGCGCACCATAGAAAAGGCAGACAAAGCCGCTTCTGAAGTTGGTTTCTTTCAATCGACTTTTGATACGCTGGAAATACTCCTCATCCAAGAGGGAAGTTAACTCTTCCACTTGCCTTTGTTCTTTGCTATTGTAGAATAGTTGCTTGGGGCTGATGTCCTCAAAGGATAGCATGCCACCCTTCGGGCGAGAACCACGCATGGATGATAGGTTGAGTTCCGAGAAAAGCTGTTTCTTGGCATCATCCGTAATTTTGAACGACTCTCTATCCACAAAGCCATCGTCATTGGTATATTCAATGAACTTCTCAACAAAAAACAAGTGATCACCTTGACTCAAGCCTCGCTTTGCGCATCGCCATTCTGCATCGCCTTCTTTATATATAAATTCCAAGTCGTGGTATCGGATGTCATCATCACCATTGACAACAAAGAGTGTACAAAACAAGACGAAAAGCGGGAAGTACATATCATCCGCATCTACATCGTAGGAAGCCATTGCCTTGACAAAAGCCAACTTTTCGTTCTTGGCTACCAATGCCATCAATTTTCTTCTCAGCACTTGTTTGTCAATCTTTCTACGGCGACATTTCGTAAACAACTCATCGAACTTGTCAAATAGTTCTCTGGCTGTAAGTTCCTCCACATCCATAGGATTATAACGCTCATTATGTTGGAACACCTCCATCACCTCCATTGGGATGGTATAATAGAAACCTTCATCCCTATTGCGGCAGATATATTCCTTGTCAACAAGCTCTTGGATTTCATTGGCATATCGAAGCAAGCTAAGAATGCGGCAGCCCAAGAAATCCGTAAAGTCCGAGAACTGGATGTGATTGTCATCACACCTGTCGGCAAACAAGGCCATGATGGCACTGGCACGCTTGGAGATACACAACTTGTCAGAAACAAATCCAATATATGGGTCTGCCTCCTGATAAAACTTCTCACCAAGTGAAGAACCCTTGGCCTTGTCTACGATAATCTCGAAGGCTTGGAGCAAGTCCATCTGATCCATACCTTTCTTACATGACGTTTGCATAACCATAATAGCACTACATTAATACATATAATTTTCTCCATGAGGGAAAGACTTTTGAAGTCAGTTCCCCCCAATATGGTTCTCAAATAAGGTCTATTTTCCATACTTGTCTATATTTAGAAGGCGAAATCATCCTCATCCTCACCATTTGGGAACATGACGCTTCTCTCATACTCTGGATCATAGAATTCATACTCATCCTTCACCTGTTTGATTTTCTTCTGGACGGAACAAATCTTCTCCAACTCCGGAAATTGAAGATGTTCACGATTGAACTCCAATATCTCGTTCAGCTCTCTCTCAAAGGAGCAAACCTCTGATTGAAAGTCATCCATGTCTAACTCGGAATCATTGAAGAGGTCATTATCTAGGGCCTCGTCCAAACGGTTTTCCATCTTATCCAATTGCTCTTTTATAGTTTTGTTCATTATGCTTTATTTTTAAGTTATATGTTCGATTTATGAAATAAAAATCTTACCTGATGAAAGATTCATTTTTCGTAGGAGTCTGAGAGTAACATGATTTGCTTCACCTTGGAAAGCAAATCTTTCTCTGTAACTTCTAAGTTCAAAGATGCCCCATTCCCTGTTATATTGACACCTAAAACACCTGCAAGTTTTATCAGATGTTTCGTACTTCCACTCTTTACAAAAAGACAAATAGACCATTCACCATAAGTACAAAAAAGGGTTATATAAATGGGCATGTTGTCATACATGATTTTATAACCATATTTTTCCACATATGGAATCTTGCCATCGAAGGTTTCCGCTATAAAGGAAGCTATCTCCTCATGAAACTTCTTCGTAAAAACGTTGGCGTATTCTTCGGAAATCTCATCCTTGGCACAGATAATCTGCTCTTGGGCATCTTCCAAATCATCAAGCAAATCGTCTAAAGCCGAGCATTTTTCGATAATGTTCAGTCCTTTGAACTTCGCCATTTCTTTATTAATATCAAACTTCTCCATTGTATATCAAATAAAAATTCTGATGCAAAGATAGCCCGCACCTGAGTAAATTCGTTTCACACAACAAAAACTTTTTTCATGCGCAATGATTTTTCTCACGTTTCATCTAATTTTGCAGAAAATTTAATGAGCAAACATGAATATGCTTGTTACGGCAACACATCTTGTTGCTTTTGGGGATGGCAAATCTCATGGAACTAAGCACATGATAGAAATTGCCAAGGAAAAGGGCATACCAATATGGATATATAAATATTAAAAATTTGGATAATACATCTATAATTAGTAACTTTGCACTCATGAAGAATTTTGCAGCGATAGATTTTGAGACTGCCAACCAGCAACGAACCAGCGTTTGCTCCGTAGGCATTGTGATAGTAAGGGATGGTGAGATTGTGGATAGCTACTACAGTCTCATCAAGCCAGAGCCTGAGTATTATTCCTATTGGAATACTAGGGTGCATGGACTTACCATGGAGGATACCATGAACGCCAGGGTATTTCCAGAGGTATGGGCTGAAATTCAGCCAAAGATTAAGGGATTGCCATTGGTGGCTCACAACTCACCTTTTGATGAGGGATGCCTGAAGTCTGTGTTCCAAATGTACCAGATGGACTATCCCGATTATGAGTTCCATTGCACATGCCGAGCCTCCAGAAGAAAGTTGGGATCTCTCCTACCCAACCACCAACTACAAACCGTAGCTGCTTATTGCGGGTACGACCTAACCCAACACCATAATGCCCTGGCTGACGCAGAGGCCTGTGCTTGGATTGCCAGGAAACTACTATAACTCTTACAACTCATTTTAATGTTTTTGTCACAAAAATGACAATTGCACTACAAGGGAGTTGCTTTCACGGGTTCATACCGTGAAGCACTCTCTTTGGATTGGTTCATCTCTCATTATCCAATAAAATAATGTGTATGAAGAAAATAATTTTTCTCGATTTTGACGGTGTACTGAATACTGAGTACAACCAGAACTTGCTTATGTATCATGGGAAATCCTGGAAAGACAAGTATGGAGCTTTCTTCGACCCGGAGACAGTGGCTGAACTTAAGAGAATAGTAGAAAAGACCAATGCTGATATCGTAATAGAATCATCGTGGAAATATCTTGGGTTAGAGGCTATGCAACAGATGTGGAGCGACAGAAACATGCCCGGCAAAGTTATTGATGTAACACCGTCTTCTGCCACCGACAACATGCTACTCAATGCCAACCTTGATGAAATGAATCCCGCACACACCCAATGGAAAGGAGTGGAAATCGCATCATGGATAGCTGACAATCTCCAAGATGAAAGTCGGTATGTTATTATCGATGATGAATACGTGATACAGGATTCGCAACTGCCACACTTCATCCTGACCAATCCGTATGATGGCATTACTGCAGATCTGGCCAACAAAGCCATTAAGATTCTTAACGGATAAAGGAATTAAGTTTTTCTATAAGTATAACCGTAATTTATGGGATCAAGATATGAACATAAAACATGTATTTGAAGACTCTCGCATTGTCATGCTGGAGAAAGACATTGCAAGAATAAACGAGTATTGCCAATACTCTGATAAAGAAAAGTTTGTGATGAAGCACTTGCTCGAAAAGCGTTGCAACGTACTATGGCAATTGAATGTATATGACGATGAGACGAAGCAGCTCCTCATCGGTTTCAATGATGCACTTCGAAAGGCATGTACGCAGCTTTATCACCGGACGATGACAGTTTATCAAGAATACCTGCATCGTAAGGACATTTCTGGAGATTTTGAGGTGGAAGGAAAGATATTCCTTGGTTACGAATATCCTGCACTTCACCCCATTCAGACAGAAATTGCAAAACAGGTGTGGGATGCTCTCACATGTGGAGGTTTCAATGCACTCTATGATGAGGGTTGCGCATGGCCGCTCCGTTTCAGTAAAGAGCGTCCTCCTGAGCAAAATATCAATGAGAAATTGGAGAATTGGTTGGGGATGGAGATTGAGAACGACAATTGGAATGAGGGACTGGATAGAGAATGGTCGAAAGACCTGCATCTTATACAGCCCTTTCATAATCTGTATGATCATTGCTACTTCTCATTGTACGACCTCCTATATGTCCGTGAGTTCAACCTGGAAGTACATGTGGAGTTTGAGGATAAAGTAAAATATTAAACAACATGAGCGTTTTTATACAATCACAAAAAGGATGTAAAGGTATCAACCCTACCATCCTTTTGATTTATAGAGAAGCCTTGTGTTACTATAATAATATTTATGTTTTTTACTGAGACCACTTAAGGAAAATGGCTTAGCTTAAACCTACGCACGTATAAATCTTTTTGCTCGAAAAAAGTCACAAAGTATCATTATTAGCCAAAATATTGACTTATATCTTTAATACACAAAGCGTTAACAGAATGAGACTTCTCTAAAAATGGAGGGAGAAGTATCATAGAAGTATCATGAAACAGCGAGAAATATCATCAAAATCCGGCCATGCTAAGCATTTTATTGCCAATTCGTGGTTCACAACTGCAGAAAAAACCACGAATTGGTTTCGAAAATCATCCTTCCTTGATAATCCAGTCGCTGATTGTTCGCCGGGTACTATCATAATTCACCCCCACTTTGTACAATCGCTTGCCATCGGCAGAATATGGAATGAGATAACCCTTGTCATCTATCTGCTTCAAGGCCTCCTCGGCAGAGCCATCGTATTTAAGTTCGAACACATAGATGGCTGCAGGCAGATGGAGCACGGCATCAGCCCTGCCTATAGCACTATCCTCCTCCACCTTGATAAGAGCACCCATCAGGTTGAATATCAGATAGAAGACTGTTTGGAAATCACGCTCATTCTTTTTACTCAGACGATTCGAGATACTGGATAAATATGCCTTCAAACGAACCATTGCCTGTTCAATTTCTCCTTCATAAACCAGTTCTACGAACTCATTCACCAGTCCGTTATTATCTACGGAAACCGGCGAAAGATAATTGGGCGCAAGACTCTTCAGCATTCCAATCTTCACCTCCTGGTTAGGATAACCCAACTTATAACTCTTGGTGAACGGCTTGTATTGCTTGATGGTGAGATAACCACTCTGATAAAGCAATGGCAAGGCAGAGGTCATCTGTTCTGGTGACACATCGAAATCGTCCACACTCACGCTCTTCTGCTCGATATCAGTCACGTTAACATGATATTTCTGCAAACTCTTGATGAGAAAGCTTGGCGTACCTGAACCAAACCAATAGGCATCAATCTTCTGACCAGACAACGCTCTTATCAGGCTGAACGGATTGAACACATCCTCAGAATGCTCGCTGAAATGATAACCGTCATAATATTGGCGCAATTCATCCAGGCATTCCTCATAAGATACACCTAAGGACTCACCCAAAGCCTCTACATCAGGCTTCAGAGATGTGACAAGCTCGTCCTTACTGATGCCACAGATAGCAGAGTACTGGTCAAGCATGCTGATATTGTCGAGGTTATTCAACTCGCTGAAGATACTGAGCTGGGAGAACTTGGTAATGCCCGTAATGAAGCAGAACTCAAGATATGGGTCGAGCATTTTCAAAGGACTGTAGAAATTCTGCATGATACGACGCAACTGACTAAGATTATCCTTCTCATGCACAACATCCAGCAATGGGGCATCATATTCATCTATAATAACAACCACTTTTTCACCCGTCTGCTCGCAAGCCTTCTTTACCAGGTTTTTCTATCTGAGATTGGCATCTTCCTGATGCGACTTGTACCCCCAGATTATTTCCTTCTCTTCAAGCATATCAGCCAGATATCTTTCCAGTCGCTCTCCATCAAAGTGCTTGGCACCGCTCATATCGAAATGCAGTACAGGATGCTTCACCCAATCCTTCTCATAATCAGCAATGGCCAATCCTTCGAAAAGTTCCTTTCTCCCCTCGAAATAGGCTTGCAAAGTAGAGGCAAAAAGCGATTTTCCAAACCGCCGAGGGCGACTTAGAAAGATATACTTCATTCCTTTCTTCCTGAAATCTGCGATGTATTTCGTCTTATCCACATAGAGGTATCCTTCCTCACGAATCACGTCGAAAGTCTGTATCCCCACAGGATATTTATTCACTATTTCTGCCATAATCTTACCCACTTTACGTTTTGCGCTGCTAAATTACAAAGAAAATCTGAATATACCAAGTTTTCACTCTTTTTTTCTGCTACATTCACAACGCGATTAAAGACATGTATATAGAAGAATTGATAAAATTCAGCCCACAGTCAGGAAAGTCAACGTGAATTATAAATAAGTTTTAACCGAGTCAACTCGTCTTACAAATAAAACTAAAAGTGGTCAACTAAAATCGTTAAACCACAAACTAAAATCGTTAAACCACAGATGGAGATAAACCTCTGCATCAGCATGACTGCTACTGTTGACGATATAATCGTAAGCTTTCTGTTGCCTGTTATATGTTGCCCTCAAAACAAACCATTGTTTTGAGGAATCGGGTGTATGTTTCAAGTATGACATAGGCTTTATGCTTTACAAACTATGAAAATGATCTATCAGCTTACGGCGATAGACGCGGCTCACCTTCACATAATCTATCGCATCAAACGGAGGATAGAAACGGCAGACATTATCTACCACCTCTATCAGATAATCCATATTGATGATGAACTTCTGATTGATCTGCACAAACTGATCGCTCAAATCGAGCAGGGCCTCGCTCTTGAGATTACGCTTCAGACGGATGGTCTTCTTGCTTCCGGCAACTACCACCTCCCAACAGCGCTGCTCATGATTGTACTGGAAGAGTCCGATATCGCGCTTGTCTATCAGCTTGAAATCCAAAGTGTTGGTATAGAACAGGAACTTAGAACTCTGCTTGCGGAGATTGTTGTTCTCGTCCGGATGAAGCACAAAGACGTCTTCATGGGTTAGACGATGCATGATGGTTGCCAACTCAGCATCTTCGATAGGCTTGAGCAACACATCAAAAGCCTTCTTGCGGAATGCAGGCAAGATATATTCATCATACGCCGTATACATCACGACACGACATTTGCCGTGGGTCTGACTGCTCATCTTCTCCAGAAAATCAAGACCGGACAGGTCGGGCAACTGTACGTCGAGGAAGAGAACATCGGGCTGGACCTGACCGACTAGAGCCAATCCGTCCATGCCATTGAGGGCGATGCCCCCAATCTCCACCTCATCGAAATCACCGAGACGCTCTGCCAAATCCTGGGCAGCTTGCTTATTATCATCAACTATGACTGCTAACATAATCTGACTATTTTTTAGTATTTTATATTTATAGGCACAAAGAAGGTACACTGACATCCCAAGATTTTTCCATCAGCATCTACCTTGTTATGCATCTGGAAAATTATCTTGTTCTTATTGCGTTCGTTCACGATGGCAATGGTCTGGCGGATGATGTTGAGTCCGGTACGATGCTGAAATGCCATTCTGGTAGCATCAAACCCAGGTCCATTGTCCTCTACCGTGATACGGACACCCTCTTTCTGTCCCTTTTGTACCTGTATCGTGAGGCGTTTCTCGCCTTCCCATCCCTTCAGGCCATGCACAAAGGCATTCTCTGCCAGAATCTGCACAAACATGGACGGTATCATCACCTTGTCCAGGTCGATGGTTTCGTCTATCTGGACGTCAAACTTGAAGCCATCTTCTATCAGTTTGCTCTCTACCAGCACATATTGTCTTACGAATTCCAGCTCCTTCCTGAGAGACGTCTGCATCTGGAGCGACATGTCCAGGTTGGCCCGAATCAGCTTGGTCAGTTCCAGCAATTCGTTTGCCTCCTCCTTATCAGATTTCACTATCTTGTTGTTCAGGACATTGAAGACGAAATGAGGCGAGATACGGTTGCGGGCATTATTCAGCTTCAGGTTCATGATATTGAGCTTAGCCGCCTCCTGTTTTCTGCGATAACGAACCACAAACAAGGCTGCAGAAAGAATCAGAACCAAGAGAATGCCCACAATCAGATAGATAAAACTTCTAGCCTGCTGGATCTCCACATTCTTATGTTCTATAGCTATGCGATGATGCAGCTGCAGGGTGTCCTGGGCAAAACGCTGCATGATATCAACGGAGCGCATATGGGTTCGATTGTGTGCCAGGGAATCCTGCATCAGGTCATCTGCCTTCATAATATGATAAGCCTGGCGATAGTCGCCCTTAGCCTCATAATATTCTCCCAGATACTGATGACGAATCTGGCGCAACGAGAAGTCCATCTGGTCATCCGATTTCTCTACTGCCAGTATCCGGCTCACGGCACTCCAATCTTTTTTCTTTACTGCCAGTCCGATACGGATGGTATTGCAATAGTAGATGGCACTCTCATCGGCATTCTTACGCATGTAATTCTCGGCTTCATCCAGATACTTCTCTGATAAGTCCAACTGATTGAGATTCAGATAGACATCTGCCAGATTGAGCTTGCAGAGATACATACTGAAGGTTTCATGCTTATCGTGTTTTTCCAGCAGTTTCATCAACATCAGAAATTTTTTCAGAGAAGTATGGTAATCCTTGGTATAGTAATAATAATTACCATAATTGTTCAGGAAATAAGCCTGCAGGTTGAGCGAGAGATCAGAAAAATACTTCTCGGTCTGCTGATAACATTTCACGGTTGCCTCATAGTCTTCCAGCAGCAGATAGATGCGTCCCAGTCCCATATACAGGGATGCGGTCTGCTCCTTCGGCATTTGGAGAGAATCGGCTATGAACAGCGCCTTTCGATACCAAAGAGCAGCCTGGGGCAAGTTGTTGTCGAAGACATAGGCATCTCCCAGATTGGCACAGACATCCGGCATCAACTTTGGGGAATCGCTGTACCTGAGCAGTTCGTATGCCTTATGATAGAGCGTGATGACATATTCTCTCTTCTTATGAAAGTTATGATAATTGCCTGCCTGACAATTGTAGGCATAAGCCAGGAGACTGTTTCGGCGAGGAGATTCCGGCTGATGCTCGGCAAAGGCTACGACCGGATTGATGTATAGGGGCATGGAATCCGGCGAAGAAGAAAGCACGAAGAACTTGCCCAGTCTGGACATATATTCATAATAGGTAAGACTATCCGGAGCCTTCTTCATTCCATCATCTATTTTCTGACGGACAAACCGGGGGTTAGCCTCCATCGAATCCTCAATGGAAAGCAAGCTGTTCGTATCGTCCCCGCTTCTGTCATGCTTTTCCTGCTGGCAAGCTATCAACATCCAAGAAACCAAAAACAACCATAATATATGTTTTACTCTCACCATTTAGTATTATCCAGTGTTAGTTTTTAAACTTTTTACAATTGCAAAAATACACATAATTCTTGATTTCACCAAGTTTTTTATGAATTTATGTCGCTGATATAGAATATTTTATTTACCTTTCTTACCATCAAAAGACAACATATACCTGCTTTCATACAACATAAGCACATATCCTGGTAGATAATCCTCATTTTCGTTATCATAGACACATCTTCTATTCCTCTGAGGGAAAGAGGAAGAAAAAAACAGAAATAAGGAGGAAAAGTCAGTTTTTTATTGTATCTTTGCAGCGCATATCAAAACTATTAATTTATGAACAACTACAAGAATATAACAGCAAAGGTTTTGCGAATAGATGAAGAAGAACATAAATTCGTCATCGAAGTAGAAGATAGAATCTATAAAGTAGCACAGATTGACTTCCAGAGAAGGCAACCTATGCCAGAAACCCTCAACTGCCTGATGGTAACCACCCACCTGGGCAAGGTTTTCATTGCCCAGAACATAGAACTCCTCATGAGGCAATATTATAAAGAAGACGATGAGGTAGACTTCAAGATAAAACTGACCATAGGTGACTGCTACCATCTGGAAGATCAATACGGTTTTACGGCCATACTAAAACGAGATACCGTCATCAATGCTGCTCTTACCCCAAGAGTAAGATGCAGGATTACCAAAATCCGCCAGAAACAGATGGAAGTACAACTGGTAGATGTTTTGGGCGCCGAGAAATCAGAATTTTCACTCTCCGACAAGGATTTCTGCGATATCATCGGCAATGAAAGCTGGAATACACCGGAATTCAGAAAACTGATGCTCGGAGATACCCCATCCGACATTTTCGACCTGGAATGCCTGCGCTGGATAAACGGTATTTCCAGAAGTCTGAATCAAGACGAACTACAAGAACAACTACAGAACATCCATGCCCGTTGCCTGGAAGCCCTTGAAAGCGAGAGCCTTCTGCCACGCTGCAAGGAAGCCGAGCGCATCCTGCTGGAACAACGATTCACGGATATCATCGAACTGATATCCTATTATATCCAAGCCATCGAAATCTTGAGAAACGGAACGGCAGAGGATACCATCAGCCATATACTTTCTACCCTCTCTACTTGCGCCTACATCTATCATCCACGCAAGCAGTTCTGCATCATGCAATGTATATTCATGCTCGACTTCTCGATGATGGAAAAGCATATCGATACCATCCTTGCTACCCTTCGCAGCCAGGAAGTATACCTATGGAACAGAAAGCCATTCCAGATGCAATGGCTCAAACTGCTGCAGGGATACGTAGACAATATCTATAATCAGACCGACAGACTCTCCAGCGACCTAACCACTAAGGAGACGATGATACAGGTACTCATCATTGAACTGATACTGGGCAGAAATGCCACCCACAAGATTTACGATACTTCACTGAATCAGGCCATTCTCTACCGACTGGTTTCACTGATGAACGTGAGTGATCCAAACAAGACCCTGCAGAGAGCTTTTCTCTCACTCTTTACCCAGGCAGAGTTTGATGCTGCCCTGCCTTTCAACAGTGATGATGCCTTCGTACTGTCCAATATGCTCTGCTCGCAGAACAACGATACCGTAGAAAGTTTTGAACCCGCCAAATATGAGAGTGACATGGCTTTGCTTTCTGTCAACGAGCAGGCCATCACCATCCAGCCAAAAGACCTTGACAGGGATAATCTCTACATGCCGCTTTCTGCCCGAATGGGACTCTGGCATGGTCTTTCCATCCGTCTTGACGAAAAGCCACCGGTAAAACTGAGAGGCAAGGTGGGTACTACCATCGAACACTTTAAGGAACTCTGGGAGTATATCAACCACTCTCTCTTCTCCAAAAAACGCAAGACATCCAAGAAACAGAACAGAAAACTCTATATCGACGATGAAACCGTAATCATCGTTACCAAACAGCTGCCCGCACAATACGTCTTCGAATGTAAGGTGGTAGAAGATGGTTGCGAGGGAGAAGGTACACTCGATGTATTGAACGATGTGGTATCTTTCTACCCTGGAGAAATCAATATCCAATCCTTTGAATATCAGGGAATGCCACTCATGCTGCGTGCCTATGTAAAGGACATAAAGAGTGACGGAAGCTATGTCTTTGCCATGCACGACATGATAACGGAATATGAAGACGACGTGAGAGTAAACGACCTTTTCTACAACTCCCGTCTCACCTGTCTGCTGTCTAACCAGGTGCCGGGCGTGCCTCGCATTCCGGCTGTCAGCAGCGAAGGTTTCTCTGTCTCCGTGGCTCCAGCTCCCGGCATGGAACTCAGCGACCTGAAGAAGGGCATGATAGTAGAGGTGGATAACATCACGGAAGGAAGCAACGGTTACCTCTATGCCACCTTCCTGCGGGAATCTCCTGAAAGCAGATTCGGAATTACCGAAGCCTTCCACCAGCTTATGCGCGGCTATGCCAACAACGAGGTATACAACCCTAAGGAAGAAAAAGATGAACTGGAAAATGCCGTCAGCATGAATCCGGTATACGTAGCCGAACTGATGGGAATCATCGATGCCAAGGCAACACTGGAAGAGGACAACATCAAGGCTTACAACTATCTCAACTTCTGCCGTTTACTAGCCATCATGCTGGACAGCAAGGAGCGCGTCAGCTATTACGACAGTCGTCTTACCCTACTGGAACTCCTCAACGACTTTGCTGCACTGGACAAGGTGGATACAAAGAAAATCAATCTTATCGCAGAGACAGAACCGGAACTCTTTGAACGCAATGCCATCCTGCGCCATGACTTCATGCAGCTGCGCATCATCGGCTGCCTGGACAGTGAGGAACATTACGAGGAACTCTATCGCTGGAGCAGCCTGACGGAAGATCCACATCTTCAGCAGCTGGCATCGCTCGTACTCTCCCACAACTTCGTGAAGAAATCGGGACTGCTCACCCAGGCGGTTGATATTCTTGACAAAATCCGTGCGCTGCTGAAGCTGCAGAAGTCTTCTTCCAACAAGAAGAACTATGGCAAGGAAGACTTCCATACCGAATTCAAGACCTCTATCATCTACCCGGAAAATTCCATGCGAGCAGATGTCGAGGCACAGACCATCAAGATCATGCAGGAGATTTGTGCCTTCCTCAATGCCGAAGGCGGTCATCTGTATCTTGGCGTATCAGATATCGGTTACGAAATGGGTCTGGAAGAAGACCTGAAGAATACGCTCTTCAAGGGTTCAAGAGACAAATATGAAACATACGTCAACAACAAAATGGTTTACTATCTCGGACAGGAGGGGGCCCACTATGTACATACCCACTTTGATGAGGAAGTAAGCAATGCCGTACTCATCATCGACATCGAACCATGCCCTACCCCCATTTCTGTGGGCTACGAATATTTTGAGCGTATGGGAACTTCAGCACGCAAGGTAAACGAGAACTATAGAGATAAGTTCCTCGCCATCAGAAAGCAATGGGCTGAAGAACATATTCCGCATCTGGCTATTGCCTCTGCACCGGCTTCAACAGCCGAACCAACTCCACATGAAAAGGAGACAAAGAACAGCAGCCGACTCGTGGAATCGGCTCCTATCACCGACCATATCCAGACCTCGCGTTTCCGCAACAATGTGCTCCACGACTATGAGGAAGGTTATCGTCCGGTCACAGCTGTTATCTGCCTGATGGATACCGATGAATATAAGGTTCTGGATGACGATGACTGGCAAGACTATCGACTGAAGCTCGCCGTTCACGAAGACGAAGAAGATGGATGGCTCATCCTGGTATACGAGAGCGGCAGGGTATGCAAGGTTTCCATGGCCGAACTGCTGCAGCGGGAACGTGGCAGAGAGTTTAAGCGTTATGCTGGCGAAAAACTCATCTTTGCTTCCATTGCTACAGAAGCCGATGCGGTATGTGTAGGTTTCATCGACGGCAAGTCAAACCGCTATGTAAGATTTGACGACTTGTCAAAGTTCGAACACTCCAAGATGCAAGCTGAGGGTACCCTCCCTATGGATGTACCAAACTCCGGTGTTCACTACGTAGAAGTACTCAACAAGGATCTGGTTCCTATAAACAGAAACATAGGCAGAAAGACCATTGGCTGCATTCTCAAGACTGCTGAAGGCAGGAGATGTATGGAAGTTTTACCCGACTGCAAGATGAAATAAAACATAAAAGTGCAATAAAAAATCAGCAGATATGCATTTTTTTTGTAACTTTGCAGAATAAAGCTAAAAATGTAGTAAATAATTATATTAATAACCTAATGAAAAAAGCAGTTGTGTTAATGGCCTTACTTAGCCAATCCTTAAGCATGATGTATGCTGATGATCAAGCCGGGACAAGGGGTATCGGACAATATCCTGGACGCCCTTCTCAATTTACGGCTCCAAGAATGGTGAAGGACAACACCTATCGGAACATAGCATTGAACCGAATGGTATATACTTCATCCAATGCAGATTTCAACCTTACGGGACATCTCGTAACGGACGGTATCATCACCAGTAAAGCTCCTTCGTTCCTCAGTGTGAAAACCAATGAGGGCGAACTGTCCAACCGTGACAAGGAGAAAATGATTGACGGCAATACGGTTACGAGCCAATATATCAAAGGTGAAAATGCATTTGTAGAGTTTAACTGGGAAGCCATGACGGTGAATCTCAAGAAATTGGAATTTACCGGTGAACTGGCTTTCTATAAGGATAAGGCTTCGCAAGGCTATACCATTCGGGTGATGGGCTCACACAATGGAAAGAAATGGGAAGTCCTGGGAGAAGAAAAGGGTTCTGACCTTCCTGGTGTTGCTACCAAGCAGCAGGTTAGTTCCGACCCTAATAAGTTCCAGGACGTAGTGAAACTCCCACTTAGAAAATTAAATGTTTCCATCCCGCTGAAGAAACCTGGCAACTACGAACATGTACGCATCGAGTTGATTATGCCGGGTGCTGCCTGGTGGCGTATCAAACTCATCGACAACACCACTTCATGGCGTCCGTCCATGCACTTCTCCAGCGTCTGGAAGTCGGGCTTGGCAAATAAAACAGATGCCAAGGCTCAGTGGCTCTATGTAGATTTGGGCACAGAGGCAGACTTCGACCAGGTGAATCTCTTCTGGGTGAACAAGGCTCGCCAGGGCAAGATTCAGGTATCCAATGATGCCAGGAACTGGAGCGATATTACAACCCTGGGACAGCAAAAAAAGAAAGGGTTGATAGAAAAGGTGGCTTGCAAAGGTCATGGCAGATATGTTAGACTGCAGCTTACCGAACCGGATGCATCCGGACACTATGCCTTATCTGAAATGCAGGTAATGGGTAAGGGTGGCCTGCGTGCAGAAACTGCCAATACGCTGGCTTCAAAGAATGGCAAGCAGATGCTCAATCAGTGGCAGTTGCGCCGAGAAGGAAGTGATGCCTGGATTCAGGCTACGGTGCCTGGTACTGTACTCACCAGCTATATGAATATCGGGGCAGTGCCTGATAACCGCTTCGATGACAACATGCGTCAGATTTCTGAATCGTTCTTCAACTCTGATTTCTGGTATCGTACCACCATCGAACATAAGCCGTCTGCCAACAAGCAGCAGCATACCTATCTCAACTTCGATGGTATCAACTGGAAGGCTGATATATTACTGAACGGCGAAAAGATAGGTAGAATTGATGGTGCCTTTATCCGCTCTCGTATCGACGTAACCAACTTGTTGAAACCAGGTTCCAATAAGTTGGAGGTACATGTCATCAAAAATGCTCACTTTGGCGTTGTGAAGCAGAAAAATCTCCAGAACACTGACCTGAATGGTGGAGAGCTGGGTGCTGACAACCCTACCTTCCACGCTTCTATCGGCTGGGACTGGATAACCAATACACCAGGTCGTGAAATCGGTATATGGAATGATGTCTATCTTACCCATGACAATGGCGTAAGTGTTTCGGATCCTGTGGTTACATCAACCCTGAACTTGCCTGACACCCTGGCATCAATGACCCCATCTGTCTTCCTGCAGAATGCAGATGCCGTGGCTAAGACCGTGAAACTGGCTGGTTATATCGGCAAGATCAAGTTTGAGCAGGAAGTTAGTCTGCAGCCAAACGAGAAGCGTGAGGTATCCTTCGCTCCTACCGACTATCCACAGCTCAAGAATCAGCGCATGAATCTCTGGTGGCCTAACGGTTATGGTTCACCTTATTTATACGATGCCGGTTTCAAGGTATCAGACAAGGCTTCCGGCGAAATGATTTCTGAGGTAACCTATAAGGCAGGTATCCGACAGATGAGCTATGCTGACCTGGAGACACAGACCAAGATCTACATCAATGGCAAGCGACTGAACCCACTGGGCGGTAACTGGGGATTCTCGGAAACCAACCTCAACTATCGTGGACGTGAATATGATGCAGCAGTACGTTATCATAAGGAGATGAACTACAACATGATTCGCGACTGGGTAGGTCAGATTGGCGATGAGGAACTTTATGAAGCATGCGACAAGTATGGTATCATGGTATGGCAGGACTTCTGGCTGGCTAACCCATGGGACGGACCAGATCCTGATGACAACAAGATGTTCCTGGAAAACTCAGCTGATTACATCTCCCGTATCCGCAACCATGCCAGCATCGGCATCTACTGCGGAAGAAACGAGGGATTCCCTCCGGCAGCAATTGACAAGGTATTGAGAGAACAGGTGAAGGATATCCATCCACAGTTGGGATATATTCCTAGCTCAGCCGACCTGGGTGTGAGTGGACATGGTCCTTATCAGATGAAGTCGCCTTCATTCTACTTCGCTAACCAGAGTCATAAATTGCATTCAGAACGAGGTATGCCGAATGTTCCTACCTTCGAATCGTTGAGCAGAATGATGGAACCGGAACATCTGTGGCCACAAAGCGATGCATGGGGACAACATGATTATACATTGAAGGGGGCTCAGGGAGGTGAATCTTTCAACAACATCATGGAAAAGCGTTATGGCAAACCTCAGAGTGCAGAGCAGTTTACCAAGTGGGCACAGTGGCTCAACTATGATGGCTACCGTGCGATGTACGAGTCTTCCCAGCAAGACCGTCTCGGTTTGCTCATCTGGATGAGTCATGCCTGCTGGCCAAGCATGGTATGGTGTACCTATGATTACTACTTTGAGCCAACAGCCGCTTACTTTGGTGTGAAGAAGGCTTGCGAACCATTACATATCCAGTATAACCCAGTGAAGAAGGTTGCCGAGGTGGTTAACTTCGCTGGTGGTACCAAGAAAGGTCTGGTTGCCAAGGCTCAAATCTTTGATATGTACGGAAAGCTGCTCAAGGAAGAAAGCAAGGAAGTGAACCTGGGTGAAGACCAGACCGTAGATGCCGTTAGCGTTAGCGAACCGGATGAGGAGGTTTACTACATCAAGTTGAGCCTGGAGCAGAACAGCCAGATGATTTCAGACAACTTCTATGTACAAGGCAAGGAAGAAGACAACCTTCAGGCACTCTCCAAACTCCCTAAGGCAACCGTTGCCATCAGCGGCAAGCGTTTCGTTCAGCAGGGTGAAGAGTGGATTGGAGAAGTTGAGATCCGCAATACTGGCAATGTTCCTGCCCTCCTGATTCGCTTGAACCTGAAAGGTGGCGATGGTGAGCAGATACTGCCTGTCATCTACAGCGACAACTACTTCTGTCTGATGCCGGATGAGTGCAAGATAATCAAGGTATCTTATCGCGATGAGGACGGAAGAGGTCAGGCACCATACGTAGAAATAACCGGTTTCAATAAATAATCATTGAAATCCATTGAATCATAAACAAGACGCTCTGCAAGAGCAAAAGCATGATTATTCTGATGCTTTTGTCTTGCAGAGCATCTTTTCTTCTACTGCAAAAATAGTTTCTTAGTGAGTTGAGACAATTATCATCTAAAATAGAAAACTCAAATCTACACCACATTGAAATGGATTGCCACGCTGCGCAAAATATTCGCGCTTTTCGGTTGCGGCATTGTCTACAGCAAAGGTATTGTAATTGGTGTCTGTGAGGTTCTTGCCCCATAAGTTCAATTGCAGGATGCCGAAATCGAAGGCAACATGAGCACCCAATACGGCATAAACATCCTGACTATAGGTATTGGCATTATCCCAATAGGTTTTGCCCTGCATGTTTACGTTTGCTCCGAAAACCATGTTACGCAAGAAACTGGAGTTGAAGTTAACACGATAGTCTGCCATGGCACAAAGGGTATGCATCGGAACGTATGGCACACGCTTGTCTTTATAACTAACCGCATTCTCACCTTCACCGTCAGTATATTCATCGAAGACAGCATGAGTATAGCCATAATTCAACATCCAGTCGAGCTGACCATTGGCAAGTTGGCCTCGCAAAGCTGCCTCAATGCCACAGCTATGACTCCTGCCGGCATTCACCATCATTCTACCAAATCCATAGTTGCCTGCCATCACTGAAAGTTGCTGATTTCTTACCTTCATATAGAAGGCACTCAGGTCGAGATGAAGAGCATGATTGAAGAGATTGAGATGAGAACCTACTTCATAATTCCATGAAACCTCTGGCTTGTATGATATCGTCTGGTTCACCTTCTCATAATCCTCGGCAGTATGAGGCACATCGTAATCACCACGCAATGCCTGCTGACGATTGGCATTCAATTCCGTCTGAAGGATATCGCTGAACATCTGAATATTATAGCCACCGGCACGATAACCCTTACTGATATTGGCATAGATATTACTCTGCTGATCATCAATACGATAAGTAATACCAATCTTTGGAAGGAACTGGCTGTAATCATCATTCGTTTTTTCATCCAGAGCACTTCTAAGCGTATAGGTAGCCTTCTGCCCCATCATATTTGCTGTCATTGCCATATAGGCAGACGACTGATAATGAATGCCCGTATGCAAATAATCATATCGCAAGCCCAGTGTTGCCACCAGACGGGAAGTAATATCAAAATTACTCTCATGATAGAAACCGAGATTGGTCTGCGGAGTATGATAAAGTCCAGGAGCACCCATGCTGACACCCATGCTGATGCCTCCAGCCTTCTCAATGGCAGCACTGGCAGCAGCCTTGGCTGCCACTTCCGGCATTCCCTGCGCCATCATTTTCTTAACCATCGAAGCATGAATGGCAGTATACATCTGCTGCTGGATTGCATTGCCAATCGGAGCTGTCATCGCATCATCGAAAAAGACCGGACCGTTGGTCTTCAACCATTGCTTGGAGAAAAAGCCACCTACTGTCCAATGCCAGAAGTCTCCCACTGCCTTGTTGCTCTTCAAGGAGAGTTCCTGGGTAAAGGAATTCTGCAATTGTTCCTGTAGGATATGCATGTAGTCGGCAGAAAGATAATCCTGATCCATCAACATACGGTCCTTGACATACTGATAGCTGGAAACGGAAGTAAAATCATATCCCTTTCCGGTATATCCCAGTTTCAAACCTGTTATCAGGTTATTTCTCAGATACGTTCCTGGGAAAGTAGAAGCAGGAAGGTCTGCCTTCCCCGTCTCTAAATCAAGCTTTCCATAAGGAAATCCATTCTGGTCAACATACTGATAATTAGCAAGAATATCCATCTTCCAACCCGAATCAAAACGGGTCTTGAGAAGCATCTTGCCTCCCGCTTCGTTATATTGATCCGAACGGTCGCCTGTATTGGTATTTCGGAAGAAACCCTTCTGACCCTCATAGAAACCTGCCAGAGAAAGAGCTACATGCTGATTGAACTTCTGATAATGAGCTGCTTCTACATTACGAAAATACTTACTACCATAGCTAAGTCTGATATCTGTACCTTGATAATCGAAGGGATTACGGGAATACATCTTGACCAATCCACCCTCGGTATTCTGACCATAAAGCGTGCCTTGTGGACCACGAAGCACATCTACCCTACTCAACTGGTAATTGTGGAGATTAAAAGCCGACTTACTCATCACCGGAATACCATCGAGATAAAGACCAATAGCAGGACTATTGACACGGCTTCCTATTCCTCTGACATAAACAGAGGAAGAAAGACGGCTACCATAATTTGGCATTACAAAATTAGGAACAAACCGGGAAAGATCACGTAAATCGGATACTCCCATCTTTTTCATCAAAGAGCTACTCAGCGATGTACTGCTGAGTGCCTGCTGTCGGAGACGCAACACCTCCTTTGGCTGTGATACGACCACTACTTCGTCAATATCGAACACCTTGCTGCTGTCCGATAATGCCGTATCAGCTGAAATCGGTAAAGCAATGCCTAAACCAGCCATTGCCATCATCATTTTATAATTCATTTTCTCTTATATTTTTCCGCATGATTCAAATTCGGGTGCAAAGGTACGAAGAATATCGGAAATGAGAAATCCTTATTTATTAGGAACTGGCCAGCACAGAAAAAATGTGAGCCCCTTCTGCTACATAGCATAAATAGTGAGAGCTCCCATCTCCTCTCTCTCAACTTCCTGTTTACATAGAAACATGTTTTCATGTTGTTATCCGTAATAGTAATCGTAATCTTCTTGTTGAAGTTTATTTAAGTCTGATATCATTTATACTTCTATTTTTAGAAAATCTATTCAGGTCCACCCAATTCCAAATACCCGGTACTCTTCCATGGCGACTAAATTGCCAGATGTCGTAATGAGGTTTGCCAGGTAGTACAGGCTCATGATTATAGCTGGCTATCCAAAGATAATAATTATCGAATTCTGGACTCAGATAATCCTTGAAGTAACTCTCGCTACAATATATAATAGGTGTATGTCCATAATAAACCTTGCAAAGTTTGCAGAAAGTTTTTAATAACAGTTGAATCTCTATTTTACTCATTCCCTTTGTACCATCATCCTCTGCATCTATTACAGGGAGCAAGTCTTGCTTATCTTTATCATATACGGAACGGAAATTTTCAAACTGTAAGGCTGCAGGAGCCTTGGAAAGGAAATGATAAGATCCTACAGGAATGCCACTTTCTCTGGCATTCTTGATATTCGATTCGTACCACGGATCTTGAATGTTTGTTCCTTCTGAAGATTTTATATAGATAAATTGCAAGCGCTTGATTTTACCCAATTCATCCCAATGAATTCTGCCCTGATGACGCGAGATGTCAATTCCATCATAGCTGCCAGAATATTCACCAGTGGTAAGATCGTGGGTAGGCCATTGCTTATCAGATGCTCTCCTTATGAAATAAGATGAAATCATCCGATATGCTTCAAATCCGATAATAAAAGTAAGGACAAGACCGAAGGCTATATAGCATAATCGCTTGCCCATATTATTGTTTTTTCTTTTTCTTCTAACCATGAATTTTACATAATATGTTGCTTCAAGTAACAAAGGTAATGAAAATAAGAGAAATACCAAAAGAAAATACCATAAAACTAATTTCTATTTTATTAAAAGAGCATGATATGATATCTTTTCTTGCTAAATCAGAAGGATACGCCAGGAGCTAATGACTTATATTTAATGTAAACATTTAAACATGTTTGCATGTAAGCATGTCTGTACATCAATATTTATAGCTAAAACTAACTCATCATAGAAGATATAGGAAAGAATGATATTAATGGATATAACACTATTGAAATGAATATCTACAGAACTGTTTACTAAAAACTACGAAACCATTTACCTTATCACGGCTAACCTGTTAAGTATCAAATATTTACAAAAGTCATAAGATTATAAAAACATAATTGAAACTTATAAATAAAGAAGAAAATTAAGAAACAGACATAATGCCTTGTAAATCAGTTCTTTACGAAAACAATGTAAACGGTTTCGTAGATTTCGATTAATCAACTTAAACGAATTAATATCTACGAAACCATTTACCTCAAATTAGTTAACACGTTGAAAATTAGCTAAATACAAACTTTACAAAAATTTTCATGCATGATATTCAACACTATAGTTTATTTAAAAACTACTTTACTATTATATATATAAACATCTGTATATCAACTCATTACATAGTTAAAAATAAATACTTTCGTAGATGAATTTAAGGTTGAGATTCAGGTAACCAAAATACTTCTCAGAATAATTTCCATATTCAAAAGACTTCTATACAGCTCTGATAATAATAGAAAAGCTATCTAAAATCAGTAATATCTACGGAACTGTTTACAAAAAACTACGAAACTGTTTACTTATATCTACGAAACCGTTTACCAACAACTACGAAACTGTTTACATACATCTACGAAACCGTTTACTTGTAATCTACTAATTCACTGGTTTTCATTACATTACAGAATCCCTAATTAAATAATCTAAGTAAATTCTAATTATAAAAATAATTTTTGTTTTAAAAGAATATACCTAAAGTACTGAATATTAAACACTTATAATATTTTCGGTAAATGATTTCGTAGATTATGATAGTTTAAAAAGATTTGGTTAACTATGTTTTGTGCTTTTCGATAATAAAATGTAGGCGATATCTTTTATATCTACGAAACCATTTACGCTAAATTTGTAACTATCATAATACCAAGGAGTTACATATTACTCGTTGATATACTATTTCATAGTTATCGTGATTTTAATTATAAAATTATAATAATGATAATTGCCTTAATATCAGTAAGATAAGCAATGTTAGGTAAATAGTTTCGTAGATATAAGTAGTTAAAAAGCTACTACATCTACGATACTATTTACCTGGATGAATGTAACACATTGATAAACAGCAAGATATATAATATAAATATTTGTCTTTTGATATCTTACGTTTCTAAAGTTTATATTTTAATTTTCTTAACTTGCTAATAATTAGTAAGTTATATATAATTAGGTAAATGGTTTCGTAGATATAAAAAGAATCGCAGACATGGTATTTAATGTCTGCGACTCTTGGTTGTATGCTCGGCATGAGCTTATTCTAATGGGTGCAAGTCCCTAACAAGCCCTAATAGCGGGAATTGTATAGCCAATAGCAAGGGTGTCCACTGCGAGGTGGAATCTGAAAGAAGCTGGCGGCAAACATCTG
>OGOP01000156.1_pt1 | contig 64907 bp, 52 predicted proteins | sample 1552591 | NCBI WGS metagenome assembly OGOP01 (sample SAMEA2580120, study PRJEB22360) | human gut metagenome | biome: human gut; feature: human-associated habitat; material: faeces | place: Denmark | collected 2008/2010 | reverse complement strand
AATTATATCTCCTTTTTGTGTTATGTCAAATATCTTAACCATTTAATTACTCCCTCTATTTATTTACAGTATCTAGCAAAGTTATATCTTTTTGATGCTTTTATATGTGCATCATTTTGCGACAATCCCTTTTCCATGTATCTCAATTCGGCATACTCATGCTTCAAAAGCACAATATCTTGTTCTTTAATATCACCGCTTATGAGTCTTTGCCAAGACTGTGCCATATCATAAGACGGGGCAAATCTTTTGTGTCCATCTAGTAAATCATGCTCTTGGATGAAAATATGATTTTTAATTTTGTTAATCTTATCTTCGCTTATAGATGTTGCTTTGGCTATTTTTGCAGTATCAGTTGTCATATGCCGCACTGATTCGTAATATTTAACAGCATGTTCTTCTGCTGCTTTGCTATATGGATTGAGTGCACCGCTAATTGCCCCTGCGTTTATTATACTACTTCCGTCACCATTTGCAATAAATTTTTTAATGCTTCTATAGTCAGATACTAAATCAATATAACGCTGTGATTTAGTATGCTTCATTCTTTGCCACGCAGCGAATGTCTTCGGCACTTGTTCAGGCAAATATTGCTTAATTTCCTCGTATTGTCTTCGACTTGCACCTTTTTTTCTCTTAACAGCCTGCTCCCGGGCATATGCCTTACGCTCTGTATCGGAGCGTAAATCGGCGAAAGGCTGCATGCTCTGTCTGCTAAACTCCGCAAGCTCATCTTTGGTATATGCATTAGCAGGAAATATAGCAAAACGGTGGCGACAATTAGGGTGTATGGTGTTGTACCCATCAACTAAGGCAGTATCATAAAGATATGCAAACCTAAGGGGCTTGCCGTTTTTGCCCTTGTACTTGCCATTGGCAGCCTCTTTTGTTAGCGCATACACTCTGCCTTGATACATTGCACATACTTCGCAGGTAGGGTAATGGCTTGTCATACGCACTAAATCATATCCCCAAGCATTGCCTTGCACAACCTGTGCAGTGTTTTGCGTTTCTGCTGTGGTGGTGCGTGCAACCATAGCAGCGTAATCTTTAATGTTGTGCTCTGTACCATTAGCATATGCAACTGATGTTATTTTGCTGTCAACAAGCTTGTTTTGCAAGTCTTGCTGCATTTGCTTAACTGTTTGTCCTGTGGTCAACTTCTTTGCAGCAGCCTCCAACGCAGCTTGTCTTATGTAATCGTTACACCGTCTGCCGACTGTTGCCACAGCTTTATTGAGCTGTGAGGTTATATTATCGACGATTATATTAATCTGATTTATGTTTAAACCGCTCATAAGGCTGTAGCTGCGTGGGGCAGCAGGGTCTAATGCGATGTCTTGCATTAGTTTATCAAGTCCTTCTTTGTAGTTTGTTTTAACCAGTTTTTGCACAATTACATCTGATGCTTTTCGCAGCTGCTTAATTTGTTTTTGCACCTGATTTAATAATGACCGTTCATAAGTCGTTGCGTTTCCATACTTTGCTTTGCGCTTAATCGTCTTTATTAATTTAATCTCCGCTTTTGTATACAGCTGTGCCAGTGCTTGCTCATATGTCATTACTCATACACATCCTCCTGCTCCAGCGGAGGTACACTGCCGGCTGTATTATCAAGCTCATCTGCTCGTATCATAGATAGCTCTGCATCCACATCGCCGCTAGACATCTTGTCCAGCCGTTGTATTGCAGTGTATTGACTAAGTGTAGCTTTCCCTCCGGTCCTTAGGTTAGCAATCTCAGCCTCCTCCGTCGGATCATCCGGCAAGCCGTCATTCCAGGTAATCGTTATGTCACTCGGTATGATTTCTACATCTCTGCTTTTTGCCAACACACACAATATATGTTTGAGTGGATTTGTGTATCTGTTAACTAATCGTTTAGCCTTTGCCAGGGGCGACATCATCAGTCTCCTCAAAGCTGTACCGGACGCTACCTGACCTGCCGTGTTGCTAATATCACCAAACAGCACGCTGCCCATTTCCGATATTGCATAGAGCTGATTAATTATCAGCTCTATTTGTTTAAAATTAGCGTCAAGAGATGCATCCCAAACAACTGCTTTTACCTCCGGAGAGTCAGTCGTATCCCTGGTAAAATATGAGCTAAATTTTAGCTCGTATTGTTGTGTTACCTCATTCCATGTTAGTGCTGTCGATGGTCCGGTGAGTGCAGGATGACTAAATTTATCCAGCACTTTGCTGACCTGTGATATGCGCACCATAAGCTCTGACACTAAGCTGTCTACGCTGCGGTAATCGTCAATGCCAAACAGCCGGTCACTTGTAAGCATATTACTTACACGAAACACGGGGCAGGTATCAAGGTTAGTTTGTATTTTCATCGCCTTGTGCTTTGTCAAATCTTTTTTTATCTTAAAGCTGCCGGGTAAACCCTGTAATTCGTAGAGCCTTTCTTCGCACTCTGACGGTTCTGACGGCTTATGTATCTGTACTTTTAATCCGTATGTTTTTTTATTTGCATCTATTAAATATATAAATGCAAATACATGATACAAAAACCTGCGAACATTAAACTGATCAACAACAGGAAACCACAGTGCAGGAGACACTACATCAACCTTGCCGTCTGCAGTAGCCATAAGTATGCTGTCCCCATACCTGCTTAAATCTAATGCCGACATATACAAATAGTTTTGCAGATCCGTGTCTATGATTAAATCGTCAATAACCTTTTGCTTTGCATCGTCACTTACTGTAATATTTGGCATTTCCCCAATTGCTAAGTCAGCTGTTTTTATCGACATTAGTTTTTGATAATTTGCAATGACAGCATAACCTACTACATCGTTAATATTACCGATAACACGCTCAATGCGTTTCCACTGTTCTCTGTATACTGACTCGTAATTATCCTCAAAGATTTCTTTATTTTCTTTGTAGCGGGCTAGTCTATGTACTGTGCATGGCGGCGGGAACGGCTTGCCTATATCAAGCCATGATAAATCTGTAAGCATAATACCTCCTTGTTAAATGCTGATATTAACAAATTTGCCACCCTTGTTGTTTAAAACCGTGTAGCAAAAATATCTCATATCGTCCATTGCGTGGTCATGTTCTTTTACCGGCTTATCTTCTCCGGTTTTTTCTGCGTGCTTGGTATCCCAAACATATGCCGTAAACTCCCCAAGGATATTACTGCAGCAGTCATTAATCTTTATTTTGCCTGATTTTATACAGTCGCTTGTAAAGCGTATCCCTGCAAGTACATCATTGTTTGCAGGAATAACTGTATATCTGCCTTTACGGCGTATAAGGGTTATAAAGCTTGCAGCTGATGGGTCAACAATGATACTTGCTATGTGCAACCCATCTATGAGCTTAACAACCTCTGTATAATATTCATCGTCTGTTTTTTGCCGTCCACTCTGTCGTCCGTTGTAATAATACTCTCTTACTCTGTACCAAACGCCTTTGTGTAAGCCCCACAAACCTGCGCTAAATGGGTTAAGTGTACCGTAGTCAATAGATACACAATATTGACTGTAATATCTTTTTTCAGAAAGTACTGTGTATTCCGACTTTTCAAATTGATATATCCTACCCTCAGCAGCGACCCATAATCCAAGTATGTACCTTTTGTAAAAACTGCCTGTATACATGCTCTTGTAGCGCTCTTTTGTTTCTTCGCTAAGCGCAGGGTTGTCATCCATTGTAAAATTTAAGCGGATTACATTTTTATCTTGTGCCTGTTCAGATTTAGTATCAACCCACTCCTTGTAAAACCAATGATATGGACTTTCCGGGTTGCAGTTAAACCAAAACTTTGCGCCGTCTACCGAGCAACGACCTGTTGCTTGATTGACAAAGCTCTGCGGCATAAGAGCGACCTCATCAAGCAACACACCTGCAAGTGTGATACCTTGTATGAGGTCTTGGGAACTTTCGTCTTTGCCACCAAAAATGTAAAAGCTGTTTTTTATGCCACCGTGTTCCAGCTCTATTACATTTTCCGAGCGTTTGTCTTTAATTTTGTATCTGCTGCGTATCATTTTTAACAAGGGAGTGATAACATTTCTGCGGCAGCTGCCTACGGTCTTGCCACATATCGCAAAATTTTGCTCGTTAAAATTAGTCATTGCCCAAAATATAAAGCTTAAGCTCATACTCATAGTTTTGCCGGATCGGATTGAGCCGTTTGCTATTATTGCATTATATTTAGCCGATATAACAGGGTTTGCCCACCAAGTAAGCACCTGCAACTGCTTTTTGCTAAATGTTCTAAACTTAGCCATTATTAGTAAACACATCCTTACTTGCTTTATTTAATGCAGCAACTAAGCCATCATCTTCTGTAACAGCTTCCGCAGGCTTAAAGTATTCGGCATACAATCTTACTGCCTGCATATTACCTTTAATACTTTCGTTTAAAACAGCAATTCTTACAGCTGTAAGCTCTGACTCTTCGTATTTTTTAATAATAACCTGCAGCTTTTGCCTGTATTGGCGCGGTTTAAGCACTCCATACATACGCTCAAGGCTTTTTAAATCTTCAACTATATTAAATTCTGCTTTCGTTTCTGTTTTTTGCAACAGATCAGCTAATGTCTCCAGCTTTTTGTTTTTACGCACTTAAAACCACCTCCAATAAAAATGCATAGCTCCGCCATCTAACAGCATTGCTGATAGTGTACGGAGCTATAACGGCAGTCGCTACAACAGAGGACGAATCAACTCTGCGTTTAAAACTGCGTTTGTGTATATGTCATGTTAATCGTAAGGATTATGACATACAGTTTGTTTTTCGATAAATGACACCGTAACAGGTGTCTTACTTTTTGCAATTGTAAGCTCAATGACAGCTCTCCGCTGTCGTCTTTTATAACTTATTAATTGGTCTTTAAACTCTTTTAAAATGCCGTTTAAAGGTATCAGCTTGCCCTCATTGTCAAACTCAACAAGTGATGCGGAGCGGAGCATATCTATCCGTCGGACAGTCATTATTTCCTCATCGGTAAGTGGTATAGGATTTTTGCCACCGCCTAGCAAACGGATAACACCGGGGCATTTGCAGAGGCTATAATAGTCTGACCATTTGTAGTCCAGCTTGACAAAAATATACCCTCGGAAAATAATGTCTATTTGCCTTTTCCATTTTCCTTTTTGTCTGATTATTTTTTCCACGAGCGGCACAAGAACCTTGTAGCCCTGCTTTTCAATTCTGTTTTTAATTTCAATTTCCCGATCCGTTGTAACCTGCAAGACATACCATTTAGCCATAATCCTGCTCCTTTTGTTCTTGTCTCATCGACTTAATTTCATCTAAAAGTTTCTGATACAATGCCGGATTTCTCTTGCGTAAGTTCTCGTAGAGTAGGGTCTGATTATTGTCAAGTGCAATCATTTCATCCGATTTAACATCAGTATCAATTTTTTTCTTATACGCAACAGCTCTTGCAAGGGCTGTTGCATTAGCCAATATCTTTTCCGGCGTAGCGTCCTGCCAACTATCCTCGCCAATCAGTGACAGTGCTTCAAACGCTTTTTGACTTGCAAGTCGTAATATTGCTTCGGCAGGATCAAGGTCAGGGTAGCGCTCGGTTTCGGATAAAATCATCCGAAAATTTTCCTGGGCAATTCGCAGCTCATTCGCACTAGCTAAAAACCTGCGTGCATATCTGCTAACGCTTGCTTGTGTGAGCTGCACCTCGTTTTCTGCTAGATACCGGCAAATTTCTCTGTAAGTTTGGCCGGTAAGGAGCATTTGGTCAACAGTATCTTTAAGCTCAACTGGCAATTTATCAATTTTTCCAACAGCTCTTCTCTTAGCTCTGCTCATATATCCACCAACTCGTCTTTCGATCTACCAGATAACAGCTTAATTCCCTTATCTGTCAGCTTAGCCTCCAACTGGTCAGCTTCACAGTCGGCAAGAGTGGCAGGAGTTTTTGAGGATATGTCCCTTAATTGTATGTATTCTGATTCCGTTAAGTAATTAACGCTATCCAGCATTTCATTCTCCGGCATATCATCAAGAGCATACTGGGTATCGGTCAGTTTTGCGTACTTGTAACGCAAAATATTAATCGTTCTCAGCACACGTCCGTTGTTTTTAATAAAGCGTCCTGCTTTGATTTTATCAAGCTCGTTCATTGATTATTATCCCTCCTTGCTATCATTAAGTCGTACATTTTATCTATTTTATTTTCCAGCTTATTTGTGCTCTGCATAAATTCTTTTTTAGTGAGTGTGTTAGACTTTATATCATCCACATCTTGTTGTAATTTTTCTAAACCTTTGTTTGTATCGTTTTTTAATTCCTTAAGTTCTTCTTTATTAACATAGGTTAATTTAATATGATTAATATCTTCTTCGTGCTTATCTTGCTTGGATATTGTGCGCTTAAGAAAATAACCAATTATACTTGTTACAGCTGTCAGACCTAAAGACACTAACCACCATGCGTCTGCTCCAAATTCCATTTTTTCACCTCACACTATATAAAAATAAGGTATCATTAAGTTTGTAACTTAATGATACCTCAAACTTTGGAAGCGCCATATATGAAACATTTCTATAATTTTCTTCACTAGCTATCATCAACTATCATCAAAAAATGACAGCTGTTGATTTAGTATTCGGGAATTTTCCCGATTTATAATTTCTCTTACTGCTCGTTCCGACAATCTGTACTGATTTGCCAGGCTTTTGTAATTGTAACCGTTAAAACGCTTTACAATTTCCGTATCGCGTTTAATGCTTAGCAGCTTATCTATTTTTGCTATGTATATGTTAGTTCCACCGTAAATTTTAACTAACTTGAGATACGCCTCTAACCCAATTGTCTCTGCGATTTGGCGCTGTTCGCCTTGTAAGTCTTGTATCTTTATGTTGTCCACCTATTACATACTCCTCATAGCCTTGCGTTCTGCGGATTTAACATAGTTTTTTAACAATTCAATAAGCTTATTACCTTGCTCAAATCCCAGCCACTCAAACGGTTTCTGTGGGCTTGCATCTATGTGCAGCTCTTTTTTGATAATGCCACATAAGCGCTCTCCCTTTGTTGCAACCGTTACTGTCGTGTCACAGCCGGCAAGCTGATACATTAACGCCCATACCTTGCGCTGCTGACCTGCAGTCATTCCTTTGGCTGTTGTATTGTATCTTTTATTGCTTGACCGTGGTTTTTCCGGTGGTTGCAGCTGAGATATTTTAATACGCTGTGCTAACTCAGCTACAACTTTTTTATAATCACTGTCCGTTAGTTGCTTTACACTGTCCTGACCTGTAATATTATATACCAAGTTATGCAGCATATCATCTTTATGGTTGCTATTATCCAACATTCCTAACGCTGCGCCCATACCATATATGCGTTGCACCTGAGTTTTGTTCAGCATATTATTTATCCCTCCACTATACTTATTTTTGGGGTTGCCTCAACTACAAAAGCTGCTTGTATTTTTTTGATGACTTCATTGATTTTGTCCTGACTATCAATTTTATTAACATCACAAATAGCCTTAAACTGTTGCCAAACCGCTGCTTCCATAAGTAAATAAGCATATTCCTGTGCTTGCCTGTCTGTCATATTTGCAATAATTATTAGGTTGTCAACATCCTTTTGGTAATTAATGCCCTTGCATTTTTTACTAATTAGTTTAGCCGTCCTGTCATCTAAATGCATTGAGCTGATAACATCATTCACTGTAGTATCCTTGCAAAAGTTACCTTGCCAAATTCCTGCAACCAATCGTTTAGCTGGAGCAGTAAGCTCCGCTTTGGTTGAGAGCTTAACCATGTCGTTGTAAACAGTCCCAAAAATCTCCGGAAGTAGACTTTCCAATGTAATTTTAACAGATTCACTCACAGTTGCCTGCAGGTTGCTGTCTGTGCCCTCATACTTAACCGATTTATATTTTGTATTTGCCAAATCCTCCTGTGCAACTTTCAGCAGTTCAGCTTCAATAATATCAGCCTCTTGCTTTGCCTTTGCCTGCTGTTCTCTCAGTTCTGCAAGGCGGTCAATTTTTTTTGCAACAATGTCAGCACGTTCTTTTAGCTTAACTAAATTACTCATCACAAACCACCGCCTTATGTATTTTTGCCGCACAGTCACGGCATATTTCTATGCCCATTACCGATCTTACTCGCTCTGTGCTGCCACAAAAACTACATGTAGGTACATGCTTAGTTATCTTTATGCCATCGTCTGACATAACGATATCTACTGCATTACCTTTAAACAATCCGGCTTCCGTTCGCAGCTGCTTTGGCAGTGTTATACTGCCGTTTTTATTGATTTTCTTACTTACCATTACTATTCCTCCTAATTTGATTTTTGTCTCACTCTGCATTTACGGGCTTGTGACCGTCTTTGGCTGCATTAAGACGGCGGAGCTTGTCCGCCATATTTACTTGATTGCCTGCCCACAAAAAGGACAAAATATTGGGATTTCCTTTTTTTTGTGTGCCAGTGTAGCATCGCATTTTGGGCAATTATAGTTAATTTCATATTCGCAAAAATCACTTAGCTCTATGTCTACAATTTTCCGAGGAGTATCCCTTTCAATCAATTCTTTAATATGCTCATATGTTTCTTTTGTCATACATTCCACTACCGCAAACGGTTTGTATTCTTCGATATTCAAATCATTGTTAAGTATTATCTTTTTTGTATCCATTATTGACCGCTCCAATCTATCAATTCAATGCTTGTGTTATTTTTAATAAAATGGCTTTTCAGCCGCCTGAATGATGACCAGTAGGGGATATAGTATGTATATGTGTACATGTCTTTAAGTTTCTTTTGCTTCTTCTTGCTGCGAGAAAATTCTGTAATCTGTTTTCTTGTAAGTGTGCACCTTTTGCAAGGACACATAAACTTAATGCAAGCTTCATTTTCAGGTTTAAGCATGTCTGCATCCATTTTGTCATCAATATATACAGCAATAGCTAATTTCATTCTATCTGCATTCTCATATTGTGACTGTAGCGCAACATTGTACCCGTCAATTTTCATCCTGATAATCATTCCCGGATATATTAGTTTCGCCTGGATATCCTGCCATTGTTTTTCGGTCAATTAATAGCACCTCCTTTCTTTCAGTCTCTTATTTTCATCTTCCAGCTGTCTGTATTTTTTTGCAAGCTGCTCCACATCCTGCGGCTGCAGCTTTGTAGACTCATACTCTGACAGCTTTCTTAAACATTCTTTTTGAGTTCCTTTGATTTCAATTTCACCTTTTGGCATTACTTTCGTAAGCCAATTGTAAAAATTCTTGTGTCTTAAGTAGTTGCCACAGGCTGATGGGTCGTTTATACACCTGTTATCGCAATCTTTGTCGCAATAATAGCAGCAATAGCTGCCTCTGCGCTTATCACAGTTAAACAAGCCGCACTCAGGGTTCACTTTAATAATCATTTAATGTCATCCTTTCAGCTTTTTTAAAATTCAAGTTGTGCGCACTAACTCTAATCTATGCTTTGCTTTGCTTACAAAGCACACATTAGGGGGAGTGCGACAGCCCTCTGGCACAAGGGCTGCCGGCTAAAGAAGGTAAAAAATAATGATTAGTTATTAGCGATTTATATTTCCTGCATGATTTTTTTTGCCGTTAAAACAAGTCCTGCGTAGGTTGTATTGTTGTTATCAACTGCGTTGCTATACAGGTTTTGTGCTCCTCGTATAGCGTTGTCGGTTTGTGCTATTTTCAGCAAAAATTCTGTTTCTTTCTCCTTGCCGACAAGCCCGGGGAAGAGCAGTTCTATATCTGTTTTTGTAATATCCGCTGTATGGCGAATTATCGTTGTCTTTGTGCGATTTTTTATTTGTGCGACCGCTGTGTTTTTGTTCCTAAGTTTTGTTACAAGTTCTGCATTGCCAACTAAGCAAATGCCTATCTCCGGATAAGCATCAAAAAATGCTCTTAAGCTGTCAAGCGTTTTCAACGGCAAATGCTGTGCTTCATCTAGGATTAGCACTTTGCTTTCGCCTGAGAGCTTGTGTGCTATGCGCAGCCACATATCATATCTGTTGCCTTGCTGCAGTGACATTTCCGTGCACAGCTGTCTAAGCAATGAGGTAATTCCTGATATGCACGGGTTGATAGGCACATAATATGCTGTTGCCGGGTGGTCTTCCGCATATTTTTTGCAAGCCATTGTCTTGCCGATACCTGCGTCTCCGGCTTCGATCGCAAATCCGCCTTTAAGATGACAGAGGCGTATATTATCGTATACAGCTGTACTTATTGATGTTTCCACATAGCCTACACTGTTTGACAAGCTTGCAACTTCTTTTTCCGCTTGGATATTTGCAAGATATTCATCCAGCTTTGCTTCCACCTTTGTCGTGTCGCCGGTATAGGTGCCTTTGCGACACTGACTTATTACAGCGGCACTGTAGTCAAGATTTTTTGCTACGACACTCCACGGTTTGTCAATATGTGCCTGATACATTTCAAGCTTTTCTCTTAAGCTCATCATTTTATCAGTCCTCTCTTTTTGTTTCGCTTTTCAGCGTTGGCGATCATTCTTTTTATATCAATTGTTACTGTGTCTTCCGCACCGGCGGCAATATCTAGGTCTAGTTTGTTGTATTGCTTTTCGTCAGCTCGTTTAATACTCAATACTGCTGTATCCTCTGCGGCAGATTTAGCCTTGTTTTGCTCAATTTCCGTTAGAATAATATCAAGTGCAGATTTAGCCCCCAGTGCAACCACACGGTGTGATTCAACGCTTTCTTTTACGATGCGTTCGTGCTTGCGTACTTCTTTCATAGCCTTAGCAACCTTCTCTTTGTCTGTGCCATATGCAAGCACTGTTTCATCTGCACACTTTGCAGTTAATATGTATTCGTCATTTAATGTATATACTCTGACTTCTGAAAGGTCTTCAGGGTCATAGCGAACGTAGACTTTTTCGCCTTGCCATTTGTACAGTAATTCATCATTATAATAGTCAATTTTTTGGTTTGCTATTGTAATATGTACACCTCTGCGACCAACCTTTTGTGGCCTGGTGCTTCGCAGCATCATCAGCCACAAGTCCTCTTCATTGGCGACACGCTTTTCTTTCAGGTGCTTTGCGTAAACCTCATTACGCTTCAACCCTTTATCTGCTTGTACCGGGCCATTGTATGCCTGATAGTTAAAGTTGTAATTTAACATATCCTCAACTATTTTCGTAAATTCCACTTCATCGATGATATTTCCTTTAAGCACATTTTTCAGCCGCTCCGGCTTTTCTATGACATTACCTCCGGTGTAACTGTCAAACAGTCTTGACAAGCGATTTTTCACATCCAAAAATCTGCGTTCAATTGTTTTTGCTCTTGCATTCTTTACAATAGCATTTGTCATTTTTATTCCTAGCCGCTTAAAAATTGGAGGTGGCTCTAACTGTTCAGCTGTAGCTTTCTTAGCCCTGTGTCCTAATCCGCCGACATCATGGGTTAAAAACTCACGACCGTTATCAACATATATATTTTTAGGTATGCCATACTTAATAATACCCTTTCGCAATGCATATAGCGTTGCTTGCGACGATGGATTGTCAGTGACATAAACGCCCGTAAATATACCCGACCTTGCGTCCATAAAAGCTGTCAGATACATACGCTTTGGCTTATTGCTCCCTGCCGTACCAACCTGTACATCAAAGGTGTGGTTGTCAGCGATCCAATAGTCATTGCTCTCCATTTGCTCGTATTCCCTTCGGATATAAAAACCGTATGTATCCTTATATGCTTTAACGCCGTCACGAGCGTATGTAGCAACCGGCGCAGGGACATCAGTGTCAATATGGCGGTAAAATGTAGTGTATGACGGCACAGGTAACAGCTCAGGGTGTTCTTGCTCCGCCCATTGTCTTGTGTAGTCGTAGCAAGCCTTCAATGGGTGCTTTGCCTGGTCAAGGTAGTAATAAAGAAAAGCCTGCCAAAGATTTTTGTCGATACAGCTTTGGCCTTTACGTTTAAGTCCTCTGCCGTCAATCAGGTTAGCGACATTACCGGCTTTGTATATTTTTTGTTTGCGATACAAAATGTCAACCGATATTTTGTATTTATATTTGTCCTTGTATGCCTCAACAAACACCTTATTTGCAGTTGTTTTCGAGCCGTCATAATGCTGTACAAACTTTTGCCAGTCAGATAATATGTTTAGCCAGTCAGCAACCTCTTGCCGCTGTTCGGCTGTCAACTCCTCATAATCCAAATCCTTGCTTAGTATTTGCGACTGCTTTTGGGGAGTAAGCTCTGCCGGCACCGGCAGGTCTCTTGACCTGTAGTACTTAACCTGCTGTTCTGCAGACAGCTCCGTGATAGGTATCATATATTTGTAGCCGTTATATTTGTCCTGCTCTTTTTTAGCTGCTATTTTGCCGTCTTTAACTGCTTTTTGAACATATTTAAAACTGCATTTTTTGTTATCTGCAAATTCTTTTGTGGTTAAATATACCATTCTCTTTTACACTTCCTTTTTGCCTGTCATCATCAGAGCAGGGAGGCAATTTCCTGCTGACAGTTACAGCTATTCGTTGTAACTGTTTCGACTTTATCCATATTTTATCCTATCTAAACTTACAATTTTTTATTTGCCATTATATTTACTCCTCATTAATGTTAAAGCGTGCAATTATTGCTAATGCTGTTGTCACAAACATTACTATAGTGCATGTGTCCGGACATTCATTCAATATTGCAACAATAAATGTAACAATCTCAGCAGCTCCGGCTGAGTAAAACAAAATTTGCCATTTGTAATTAATGATATAATAAAGCAGTACCTTTATGATAATCATTTATATATACCTCCGCATGCTCTTGCAAAAAACTCTTTTTGTGCACTTGAAAAATTACAAAAATAACTTCCGGAATAAGTATCACCGTCATTGTCAAGAGACCAAACAACCGCCATTTCGGCGATACTCCGATTGTCTGATATTGCCAGAACAACCTTGTTTAGATATTGTGCTACTATTGTATATCCGTGATTAATTTCTCCGATTCTTGATTTTATGCTGTCTTGCATTTGCTTACCTCCTCATCAAGTAGATCATATATACTGCAATCCAACACTCGTGCTACTTCTGCTGCAAGTGGCAATGTTAGTGTTTTTGTTCCTCGCTCTATCTGGCAGAGCATTGATGTTCCAATGCCAATTTGTGCAGCTAGTGCAGCTTGAGTAAGTCCTGCGTCAATACGCAATCTGCGTGTATTTGCTCCGATACTCATATGTTTTCCTCCTTGTTTTTAAGTGTTTACCGTGGTAAAATATATTTAACTTTACTACAGTAATTATTATATCTCGTAAATACGAGATATGCAAGAGTAAATCTCGTATTTACGAGATTTTGTCAGATTATACAACAATACGAGGGGCACTTATGGTAAATTTGAATAATTTATTTTTGCGAATGAAAGAATTAAATCTAACATCTAAGAAACTTTCTGACGATACTGGTATTTCCACTGGAAATATTAGTGATTGGAAGAAAGGGCGTAGTATGCCTACAGCGATAAAACTTATAACACTAGCTGACTATTTAAATTGTTCTGTAGACTATATTTTAGGTCGCACAGACAATCCCGAAGTGAACAAGGTAGAAGAAAAGCCATTACATATATTAGATTCGGCTCTTATTAATAGTGATAATAAAACAGTAATTTTACCATTTTATAGAACCCCAGCCTCAGCCGGAGCTGGATCATGGTTAACTGGGGATATTACAACAGAATATGTAAATACACCAAAAACGCCTATATCCTGTGATGCTGATTTTATCGTTGAAGTCCGTGGAAATAGTATGTATCCTAAATTTTCTGATGGTGACCGCATATTAGTAAAACAATCAACAAGCATATACGAAAACGAAATCGGTGTATTTATCCTAAATGGGGAATCTTATGTAAAAAAGATGGGTATGGGGGAACTACTTTCAATAAACTCTAATTATGCTCCTATAAAGCTAAAAGAATATGACAACATTCGTTGTGTAGGACGAGTTGTTGGCAAAATCGAATAATTATTCACATGCTTGCATAATTATGATTCCAACTGTGTTAAAAAATAAAAATAACCTCGTTGTCTAACTTTTGAATTTCTCTAGGTTTAATCGAACGACCAACAGGTTGGTCAAGGCTGTAAAAAAGTTGGTCGTTTTAAAGTTTTTAACATGTTGACACTTAAAAAATATTTAATAAAAAAACGGCTTTTTAAAGTGGTTTTAAACGCATTTAAACAGTTTTTAAAAACAAAAAAAGAAACAGCATTGACACTCAAAACAAGAGTAATCAATGCTGTTTCTGCTTGCAAATAAAATACAAAAAAACAAGCCCTTATCAAGATGTTAAAAACTTTAACACCGAAAAAACGGCTTGTTTAAGGGAAATATTCTGTTTTTAATCTTTTTAACGCCTTTTCACGGTATAAACCTTGTTTTTGGATTCTTTCTGGAAACTTACAGACAGGGTGCTTTTTGCTGGACGGGGCTTACCTCTGTAACACTGCCATCGTCGGTTTCCTCCCTTGGAGTGGGTGTATTCCAACAGTGCTTTCAGCTGAAAGATGCAGATTTATCTGCCTGCACAGGACTGACAGTAATAGAGGGTAGTATGTTCAGTGAGTGTAAAGCGTTATCCTCGGTAAAGCTGCCTGATTCTGTAGCATTAATTAATAAAGAAGCATTTGCATTTTGCACTTCACTTTCCGGCATAGATTTATCCTCATGCTTAAATCTGACAAGAATTGAAGAAAAGGCATTCTACGGTGATTCATCACTTTCCGCCCTAAAGCTGTCTAAGGCACTGGTTAGTATCGGAAAAGAAGCATTTAGCGCCTGTACGGCACTTAGCAGCCTTGATCTATCAGTTTGTACTTCACTTTCTGAAATAGGGGAGCTTGCTTTTAACCAAATATCGGTTACATCTCTTTCTTTCCCGGCAAGCCTTGAAACAATAGGCAGATGTGCATTTAATGACTGCAGCAGTCTTACAAGCGTAAGCTGGCCAAATGACAGTAAACTGACTACGCTTACCGGATTTAGTGGATGTACCGCCCTTCCTGTATCGGTATATAATGAGGGCGTTTCACTGCCGAATGTAAGTGCAATAGGTGACGCTGCGTTTATGAACTGCAGCTTTGAAAGCGTCACTATCCCGTCAAATATCAGAGAAATCGGTGGCCGTGCCTTTAGCACTGACAATTACGAATATGAAAATAAATTAAAAGAATTAACAATAATGACGGGAGTAGAAACTATTGGTGAGTCGGCATTTGCCGGCTGCCCAATTACCGGTACACTGAATATTCCCGAAACCGTAAGAGAAATAAAATACGAAGCCTTTGTCGGAACAAAAATTACCGGATTGAACATGGCTAACGGTGTAGAAACTATTGGAGAGCGTGCTTTCGATGAATGTGTGGAGCTTGAGGGAAGTACAATAGTTGTTCCTGAGTCTGTAGCTTTAGTTGGTCGCGATGCCTTTTACGGCGTCACCAAGCCTCTTACAGTAGAATTCAGAAACCGCAACATAAAGCTGCAGGAGGCTCCATATGGCGGACAGTTGACCGTTGGCGATAAGGAGTATTACTCACCGTTTAATAATAATTATGAAAGTACAAATATTATCATTAAAGCATATGAGAAGAATTCAAACGGCGAAGCCTCTATGATGAAGCTTTTGTATGACGCTTTGATAAATGACCCTAACAAGGATCCTGATGATATATATAAATTCATTGCCATTTCCGATAGAACCGTTAAGGTTTCCGGCAGTATACAAAGCAAAGCTAAGGTGGAAATTTGTATAAACGGTCAGAACGTTCCTGTAGAAATCAGCAGCGGAAAATTCTCTGTAATTGCAGACGAGGGCTCTACGGTTACAGTCAAGGCAACGGCTAATGGCTATTATGACAAGAATTTTATTAAAGCCGACATTACCGAAGACTGGGAGCTTGGCGAGATAGCATTCGGAGAGTCCGATAAAGTTCCGGCAAACAATTTAATGCGTATTGATTTTGGCGACATTGCAGTAAGCCGGGGTGACAAGCTGACATTTACCCTCAAGGGTGGCGGCGAGGCTTTAAAGCAAGGAAAGGACTACACCGTTCAGTACCCTTATATAGTTTTAAATAATTCTGTTACAGCACAAAGGCTTACCCTTTCTGTAAACGCAGACGAATTATTATATTCTGCAAACACCGTTACGGCACTGCGTGAAAGCGGAGTGTTTAATGTAACCTTAACACCTTGGGGAAAAATTAATGTTGCCACAACCGGTGAATTTGCAGGCGACAACAACATCCTTGTTTTTGATGCAAACGAAAACGCTGTTGCTCAGGGAGTTGTTAATAAAAACGGAATTTTGATTACCGACTCCCTAAAAGCTGGAACCTACAGGGTTGTTGCATTTAATGCAAACGACAGCTTTTCTGCAATATCCACAGTTAGCACACTTGAAGCTATGGGACTGAAAAAAGGTACCGACTATGCAGAAGAAACTGTAGAAGTTACCGACGGAAAAACTGCAGAGCTTACCCTAAAGGTGCCTTTGCTAAAAACCGTTACATCAAATATACTCAACAAAAACAACTGCCGTTTGGTTGCCGAGCAAAGCAGAACGGTAGCAGGACGAACCTGCCGCACCAGAGTATTTTACAGCTTTGCCGGCGGAAAAAACGGTACGGTTACGGTAGCTCTGCCTAAGGGTGCTTCGGTGCAGACGCTTTATACACAAAAAGAGGTTCTGCAAAAAGGCGTTGATTATGTAACTAAAGGCAACACCGTTACCGTAAATGTAAAGGATTCCGAGGGAATGTTCTACATTACAAATATTTTCTCCGGCGTAGGAGAGCAAAGCATTACAGCGTTTGGAACTGTGGGAGATGTTTCGGCTCCTATAGGCAGTGCAACTGTTGCCGTTGAGGGTATGTATCTGATACCGGAATCTCAGATACTTACTGTTAGCAGCAATAATAAGGCAACTGTAACCTCTGCACCAAATTCTGAGGTGGAGCTGTGGCTCGACAATAATATTGTCGCTTGGGGAACTACAAACGGAAACGGAAATGCGGTGCTTACCTATAGCTTGCCGAAGAATGTGCTTGCAGGACAGGAATTTAAGCTAAAGGCGGTGTGCGGAGAGTTTAGTGCTGAAACTGCGGTTTCATTCTCGAGCAAGCCAAAAAATACAGGACTTGAAACATGGTATTTTTATAACGGCTCTAGCTATAAGCAGTTTTTGTACAGCTCATCTTCTACTGACGATGTATATCCGTCATATACCGTAAATAACCACAACAGCAATGTTAATTTTGTTGCCACCCTCATAAGCGAAGCCGCTCCGACAAATGTTATAACATATGCAGTGATGACGGACGGCAATGTGGAATATGTGCCAATGACACTTATAAGCAGTGAAGCGATTTCCTCGGGTGCATATCAAACCCATTATAAACGCTATACATTTGCAGGCTCGCTGAATAAAGTGCTTATGGCTACCGACTTTGCAATTGACTGGGATGAGGACACAGAGTACTTTACTTATAACGCAAAAACAGCAGAAGCCGTAAACAGTAAGTGCAATGAAATCCAATCAACTCGCAGGGAACAAATAGAAACTGCAAGAGAATCATATGTTGACAAGCTGGAGGGTATTGTGCCGAATGTAGATGATGCGTCTAAGTATATTTTCGGCGGAAAATACCATATGTCTGAAACAGAATGGTTTAAGGGGCTGTCGGATACCGAACAGACAGCGGCTTACGGGCTTGAAAAGGCCATTGACAAAAACATCAGCCAGCTTTCAAAGAATCTTGGACTTAAAAAGGATTTAACCCAATATAAGAATTGGGACGAGGTATATAGTGAAATAGGAATAACTCAAAGCAAAAACACCCGCACAGTAGAAGAGCTGCAGGCGGCGGGCTTTACCATATGTGAAACAGCCAACGGCTTTACTGCCTATAGGGATGATACCGAGGAAAAGGCCGCACCGGTAAGAATGTTAAGAGCAGCGGTAAGCGGTGCAGAAGTATTGGCAAGAGGCGGCGGAGCCGGCGGTGTAACAGGCGGCTTTACCTTTATTGATGAAAGCGGCAATCAGGTTGATTTCCAGGCAGGTGCCCTTGACAATATTAAACAGTCCATAAGAAACGATTGCATTTCAGAGCTTACCGAATGTTACGACGATTTTGCCCAAGTTGCCATTAAAAACCCGGCTTGCGGAACCCTTGAGGCAGGAGTACTTAACGGTGTAAGCGGCGGACTGCAGGGTGTGAATACGCTTATAGGTATTGACGGCGTAAGGCAGGATGCTGAAGCTATGGTAGACTTTACAGTTAAGGCGTCAGAAATGGATGGATATATTCAGGAGCTTGAGCTTTTTGAAAACCGCTATTCGGATATGCCTCTTTGTGCAAATGATATTATGAGAGAACGCCATATTGCTCAAAAAATTCATCTTTTGCTTGACAACGAGGCATTCCGTTTCGGAGCAAATTCAATCGCAGGCTCTGCCTTTATTGTAGGCGGAATTTTTGACAGGACAGGCTCAACGGATGTAGTCGGAAATATTTGGGATAAGGCAACCAATACAGTAGGTGCAAGGCGTGCGGCAGAGATTCAGTCGCTTCTTGAAGATTTGGATAAGCAGACAAGAATAAGAAAGCAAAAGTGTGAGAAAACCGACATGGAAGACATTATGCGCCGTACCCGTAAGGTAGCCCGCAAAAATGCTCTTATGGATCCGTCAGGCATTATTTACGAGGCTGTAGAGTCCAACACCCTTGAGGGCGTAACCGCATCGGTTTGGTATGCCGAAGATGAAAACGGAACCAACGCAAAAATGTGGGACGCTGAAAATTACGATCAAATTAACCCTCAAATAACCGACAAAAACGGCTCATACGCTTGGGACGTTACAGCAGGTTGGTGGCAGGTACGCTTTGAAAAAGAGGGTTATGAATCTGCACAAACCCAGTGGATGCAGGTGCCGCCTCCAAGATTAGGACTGAAAAACGCTATAGTATCTAAGGAGTCTCCAAAGGTTGTGTCTGCAAGGGCATATCCGGATTATATAGAGGTGCTGTTCAGCCAGTATATGGATACTTCAAAGGAAATTTCATTGCCGTCAGGTATGGTTGGCACATGGAAATCTATAGACAGCGGCTATTCTAAGGTACTGCATATTACCCAAACAGGCGGCTTCAAAAAAGGCAGTGCTGTTTCCTTTACTCTTGACGGTGCACAAAACTATGCGGGAAAGGCTCTGCCGTTGTACAGCAGTGGCAAATTAATCGTTACTGCCCGCCCTGCAGAAATAATTTTGAATTATGAAAGCATTATCTCTATGAAGGTAGCTGAGGAACGCCGCCTTTCTGTTCGTATTAAGGACGCCGACGGCAATTATATGCCGAATGTTGCTCTTGAGGCTGCCGTAGGAAATGCGGATTTTGCTCGGTTGGCAGAAAATACAGCGGTAACAGATGAAAACGGAAGAGCAGTTTTCAATATGGATACAAGGCTGCCGGGTTACACAGACATTACCTTTACCGCAGCGGAAACAAGCCTTACAAAAACTGTAGACCTGCATATAACTATGGACGAAAACCGTCCGCAGAGGCCAACAGCACAAATTGGCACAACTCAGTTTACGGCAGAGTCCCCTAAGGAAAATTATATTACCGTTAAAAATGGTGAGCAGCTTGTAATTTCGGCCGAGGACGGGGTAACTATCTACTATACTACAGATGACACCTGCCCTTGCCAAAACAGTGCAAGCAGAAAAACCTATACCGAACCAATTACCCTTACCGAAAACACAAAATTCCGTATTGCGGCATATAAGGACGGTATGGATTACAGCGAAAGACTGAACATTACAGTTACTGTGGACGATACACACGAGCACAGCTATGGCAGTGAATGGAAGTCGGACGCAAACAGTCATTGGCATGAATGCAGCTGCGGAGCTGTCAGCAATAAGGCTGACCACAATATGAAGGTGGAAAATGCAAAGGAAGCTACAAAAACCGAATCGGGATATACAGGCGATAAAATTTGTACAGTTTGCGGCTATATGGTAAAAGGAAAGGAAATTCCTCCTATAGGAACAACAGAGCCTACCGAGCCAACAGCTCCTACAGAGCCAACAGCTCCTACCGAGCCAACAGCTCCAACAGCTCCAACAGCTCCTACAGTTCCTACCGAGCCAACGGAGCCTATAGCTCCTACAGAGCCAACAGCTCCTACAGCTCCTACAGAGCCAACGGAGCCTGCAGCTCCTGCGAAAATGGGAGATAATACCCCATCAGTTTCAAACGGCAAAACACCTGCAAATCCGAATAACGGCAAGCAGGATGTACAAAATCAAGATACAAACACGAACACAAGTACAACCACAACCACGCCTGCAAAAACAGGCGACAGCAACAATATATTCTTGTGGGCTGCGGTGCTGTTTGTATCGGGTGTAGGAATATTTGGTACGATATTTCTTAAAAAGAAAAAATACGATGAGTAATTTAAATTAGATAATTGATTTAGATTAACAGGTTACGAAAAAGCGGTAACGAGATTTTTCTCGCTACCGCTTTTGTTGTTAATATATGAATTGTATAATCTGCATTGTATGACAACCAATGTGGAATGGTAGAAAAATAGGTTGTACATTAACTAATGCAAGCAGTGGTAAACAACTGTGTGTTAATCAATATTGACAGTGAATAAGGGCTTAATATGGTCAAAAGGCTCTGTCCCGCATTTTACATATATTGTGCTGTCGTCAAAAAATACGGCCGTACAGCTGTATAACTGAAACAAACGGGGTATAGAGGCAACTGTAATATTACCAAGCCTTTGCTTTAGTGCGTTTACATATTTGCTGTGAATTTCTGCCGAAAAAAACATTGCAAACCTTTCATAGTCGGTTGAATATATTTCCGTGCAGTAGTTTGTCATAACGCTCATAAGCATTTGGCAGTTATTGTCGGCGGCGTTCAGACGATCCTCAAGTGTGCGAAGACCTTCCAAAAGCATATAATAGTCTGCCTGCAATTGGCTGTAAAGCTTGGCATTATACTTTTTGCAGCTTGTTTTTACATACAGTGCCATAGGGTATTTACTGCTTGAAAATGGGTACAGCCTGCTGTAGCTGTTGTTGTACATCCAATGAAAGCCGCCCCTGTCAATTACTGTTGTATAGCTGTGCTCTGTACTGCCGGAGGATAAAAGCTCCGACATTTCCAAAACAATAGACGCACCGTGCATAAAAGGCATAAAGGAATAGCCTGTAGCTATTGTGTTGTCTACAATAAGGGGAATATGATTTTTTCGGCAGAAGGTACTGCATACCTTGAGAGGCATTTGCACTGTGTAGGAGGCAGACGATACAAAAACTGCCTTAATACCGTCCTGTGTAAGCTTTTCAAGCTCCTGCTCTGTGGCAAATTCAGCTATATTTATTCCAATGCCTTTTGCCGCCTTTTTTATGGCAAAATAAAGCGGAGGAATAAGGCTACTGCTGACAGCTATTTTTTCGTTACACCCTGCCAACGCTGTTAAAAGTGAGGATATTACACGGTGTGTGTCACAGCTGAATACACCGTGCGTATCATAAAGCCGTGCTATTCGCCTTTGGAAAATATCCTGTGTAGGGTCGGAGGATTTGCTGTAAACCGCATTGCCCTGCTCCAAACCAAAGCGAACTCTGCTGTCGGACTTGTTTGAAAACAGAAATGTGGAGGTGTGTCCTTTGTCTTTATCCATAACATAACCTCCTACTGTTTAGAGCCGATAGCGTTGGATATTTTGGCAAGCTGCTCCATTGTAAGCTGCTCGGCTCTGTAATTTACAGGCACATTTGCCCGATTAAGGGCGTTTGTTACTGTAAGCTTTGATATTTGAAGTCCTGCCGAAAGGGAGTTTGGCAGGGTTTTTCTACGCTGACTGAATGCGGCCTTTACCACCTTGAAAAACAGCTCCTCGTCCTCTACCTGTACACAAGGCTCTTTTAAAATGTCAAGCCTTATTACCGCCGAGTCCACCTTTGGTGCCGGCATAAAGCTGCCTGCCGATACGCCAAACAGTATTTGCGGCTTTGCATAGTAATTTACAGCTACAGTTACCGCACCGCTTTGGCGAGAGCCAACCTCTGCACATATACGCTGTGCGGCCTCCTTTTGCACCATAACTGTCAAGGCATTTATCGGGAGTCTGTCCTCCAGAAGCTTCATAATAACCGGTGATGTTATGTAGTATGGCAAGTTTGCACACACTACAACCTCCATACCGCTAAGCTCTGTTTCAATCAGCTCTTTTAGGTCTATTTTTAAAATGTCGTCATTTATAATCTTTATGTTGTCATATTCAGCCAGGGTTTCATCTAAAACGGGCAGAAGCCGTTTGTCCAGCTCTATTGCCACCACCCTGTCGGCACGCTCGGCAAGCTGACAGGTAAGCACACCTATGCCGGGGCCTACCTCAATAACCCCTACGCCCTTTTTGGCACCGCTCTGTTCTGCCATTTTTGGGCATACGCTTGGGTTTATAAGAAAATTTTGTCCTAACGATTTCGAAAAGGTAAAGCCGTGCCTGCCTAAAATATCTTTTATTGTACCAATATTTGAAAGCTCCATTGTTATTTAACCTTTCTTAGCCCTTTAGGATATTTGTTTTTCAGCCGACCGTTTGAGCATTTGCCAAAGCCCAGAGTAATTCCCTCTACGCATACTGCCGTGTAGCCCTTTAAATCGGAGCTTACTGCAATTTCCTCGCCCAGTAAATATGAATTAAGCTGTGGGGAGTCTGCTGTGAAGTTCACTGTGCTTTTCAGCTCCTCCGGCTTTGCCGCCGTAAACAGGTTGTGTGCCGGTTCTATTCTGTTTTTCTTTACTTCTCCAAACAGAACACCGCTTCGTATAACACCCATACCGTCAAGTGCCGGCGTGTTTTGCGGCGGTATAAGCACCTTGTCGTTAATTACTGTGAAATTAGGAGTAGTTTTGCTGTTAAAAATTTCACTGTAAAGTTGTTGTGCCGACTTTACAGCGGCAACGCAGTTTTTGTCACGGCTGTTTATGCTGTAAATCTGCTCGGGCGTATAGCCTGTTTCCGGGCTTGCTTTAATCAGCTTGGCTATAAAATGCCCCTCGCCCCCGTCCATAGGGTATATTCTGCGTGCTTGCGGCATATTTTCTGTTTCTCTGCCAAAGCTTACGCCGCAGTCAACCAATTTAAAGTCAGGGTTATTTTTTAAAAATTCATTTACAGTGTCCTCATTTTCGTAGGTGGAAAAGGTGCAGGTGCTGTACACCAGTACGCCGCCCTCCTTTAGGCAGAGCTTTGCACTGTTTAAAATTTGTATTTGCCGTTCCATACAGGCCTTTGTGTGTTCCTCTGACCATTCTGAAATCGCCTGCGGGTCTTTGCGAAACATACCCTCGCCGGAGCATGGTGCGTCTACCAGCACCTTGTCAAAATATCCCTGCAGCTTTGGGCACAGTGCCTCAGGGGACATTGAGGATACCACAGCGTTTCTTATTCCCGTTCGTTCAATGTTGGACAGTAGTATTTGACTTCTTTTTTTTACTATTTCGTTGCTCCATATTAGCCCCTCGCCTTGCAGCAGTGCCGCTATTTGTGTGGTTTTTCCACCCGGTGCGGCACATAGGTCAAGCACCCTGTCGCCGGGCTGTACATCAAGGGCGGTAACTGCACCGGACGCTGACGGCTCCTGTAAATAAAACGCACCGCAGTGGTGCAGTGGGCTGCTGCCAAGCTTAACATTGTCGGCTATATAGTAGCTGACAGGTGAAAAGGGGGAGGGAGCTGTTTTGCAGTGTAAAAGCGGAAGCAGCTTTTCTGCACTGCATTTAAGCGTGTTTACACGCAGTCCTTTTACAGGCGGCTTTTCGTATTGAGCTAAAAAGTCGCTGTATTCGCTTTTTAGCATATTTTTCATTCGTTGTAAAAATTTGTCAGGAAGTAAAGCGTCCATATTTAATAATTCCTTTCAATCTACAGTGAATATATTTAAGCTTAGTGCTAATAATAATTTTCGTAAAGGAGGTGCTTACAATGAACAACAGATTTAACAATCAAAACAGCCAGAATAACCAAAGCAAGAGCAGTCAGAACAACAGTCAAAACAATAATCAGCATAACAGCCAGAACAATAACCGAAGCAATAGCCAAAATAACAACCAGAATAACAATCAGAATAACAGAAGTAGCCAAAACAAAAACCGCAACAGCAATTTCTGATAATCTGATTTTTATTTATTACCGCAAAAGGGTGGGTATCGGTGCACAGGCTGATACCCACCCTGGGTTGTTTATATTGGTGTTTTAAGGCTGTATGTTGTTTTAGGGTATTGATTTTGGTTTGCTGTTTGCCGTGTAGGCAATTAATAGCCGTAGCTGCCGTCTATAATTATAACTTTAATTCTGTTTTTGTGCCTTTGGTAGCCGCTAAGTACATAGTTGCAGCATATTCTTGTTGTGCTTGCACACCCGTCACATATTTCGTTGTCGTTTTTATTTAACGAAACACAGCTGTCTGTATGGGAGCAGTATGTGTCAAGGCTTAGCCTGCGGGCGTTATTAGGTGCGGCAATTTTTTTAACACGCTCAACGGCATCGTCAATAGTTTTTACTATCTTATTTGTGCCTACCAACAAAATAACGCTTTTAGGGCCGTAAAGTATGGCAGACACTCTGTTTGAGTTGCCGTCAACATTGTAAATATAACCGCTTTGAGTTACGGCATTTGCACTTGCAAAATAAGCGTCTGCACTGTAGGTGCTACGGTAAACCTGCTCAATTTCTTCTTGGGTTATTCCCGGCCTTGCTCTGTCAAGGTAGTTGTAGTCGCCGCTTTTCAGCAAATCCATAACGCCTGTTTCTGCCAATGTTACCGAACCGCCGTTGCTTACGGTGTCGCCTTTTTTAATCAGCTTTTTTACAAGCTCCAGGGCTTCGTCTTTGCTGCTGCAAAAATACGCCTCCATATTGTTCTTTTTTAGGTTTTCAAGGGTGTTCTTAACAGCCTCTGTCATAAATATCACCTTTATTTTTTGATATAAGTATATTATACTATAAATACAGGTAAATTAAAAGGGCAAAATAAGTAAAAAAATCTATGGCAAATATTGAAAAACGCATTGCTTAATGTTATAATTTTTAAATGTATAAATATGCTGTTTGAAAGGAATATGAAAATGAATAGCTCAAATATATATCGTACGCATTTATGCGGCGAGCTTAGAGAATCACATATAGGAAGCAAGGTAAGAGTTGCCGGCTGGGTTGAAAATATTCGTGACCACGGCGGCGTAATGTTTTTGGATGTTCGTGACCAGTACGGCGTAGTACAGGTAGTGGTACACGACGACAATATGCTTACAGATGTAAACAAAGAGTGTACAGTTACTGTAAGCGGTGAGGTTGTTAAAAGAGATGAAGAAACAATCAACCCTAAAATAGCAACAGGTATGGTTGAAATTACTGCTGAAACATTGACAGTTTTAGGTAAGTGCCACAATGTACTGCCTTTTGAGGTGGCTACATCAACCGAAACAAAGGAAGACATTCGTTTGAAATATCGTTTCCTTGACCTGCGTAACAAAAAGGTTCATAACAATATTTTAATGAGAAGTCAGGTTATTTCATTCCTAAGAAGTAAAATGACTGAAATGGGCTTTAACGAAATAAACACGCCTATACTGTCCGCAAGCTCACCTGAGGGAGCAAGAGATTATCTTATCCCAAGCAGAAAGCACAAGGGTAAGTTCTATGCTTTGCCGCAGGCACCGCAGATTTTTAAGCAGCTGCTGATGGTTTCGGGCTTTGACAAGTATTTCCAAATTGCCCCTTGCTTTAGAGATGAGGACGCAAGAGCAGACCGTTCTCCGGGCGAGTTTTATCAGCTGGACTTTGAAATGGCCTTTGCCACACAGGAGGATGTGTTCGCTGTAGCCGAGGAGGTTTTGTATGATGTGTTTACAAAATTCTCTGACAAAGAGGTTTCAAAGCCGCCGTTTGCAAGAATACCATATGCAGAGGCTATGCTTAAATACGGTACAGACAAGCCTGACCTAAGAAATCCTCTTTTAATTCAGGACATCAGTCCAATGTTTGAGGAAACTGATTTTGCTCCGTTCAGAAAGAAAACAGTTCGTTCCATTAATGTTCCTAATGCAGCAGCACAGTCTAAAAAATGGTTTAAAAATATGGAGGAGTTCGCCCTTTCTATCGGTATGAAGGGCTTGGGCTATGTAAAGGTAAGAGAAGACCTAACCTTTGACGGTCCTATAGATAAGTTCCTAAAAGAGGGCGACCGTGAAAAGCTTATAGAAATTAACGGCTCAAAAGCAGGCGATGTTATTTACTTTATTGCCGACAGCAAAGAGGACGCACCAAAGCTTGCAGGACAAATAAGAACAGAGGTAGCAAAGCGACTAAAGCTTATAGATACAAGCCGCTTTGAAATGTGCTTTATAGTAGACTTCCCTATGTTTGAGCATGACGAGGACACGGGCGCTGTAATATTCACACATAACCCATTCTCAATGCCGCAGGGCGGTATGCAGGCTCTAAAGGAAAAGGATCCTACAGAGGTACTTGCTTACCAGTATGACATTGTATGCAACGGTGTAGAGCTTTCCTCCGGTGCTGTTCGTAACCACGACCTTGACATTATGATAGAGGCGTTTAAAATTGCAGGCTATACAGAGAACGACCTAAAGGAGAAATTCTCATCGCTTTACAATGCATTCCAGTACGGTGCACCGCCGCACGCAGGTATGGCACCCGGCGTAGACCGTATGCTGATGCTTTTGGCAGAAGAGGAAAATATTCGTGAGGTAATAGCGTTCCCTATGAACAGCAATGCACAGGATGTTCTTATGGGTGCACCTAACGAGGTTTCTGAGCAGCAGCTTAGAGAGGTTCATATAAAACTAAGATAATTTTACAGGGAGGTAACAAAAATGGTATCTCATGAAGATGTAATACAAATTGCCCGCCTCGCAAAGCTTTCTGTAAAGGAAGATGAGCTGGAGGCAATGACAAAGGAAATGCAGAGCATTGTAGACTTTGCAGACGCTATAAACAACGCACCTACAGACGGTGAGGAGTTTGACAATATTAATAATTTGTCAAATGTTTTTAGAGAGGATGTAGTAGTGGAGTCGTACCCTACCGAAAAAATCCTTGAAAATGCCGGCGATAAGGCAGAAGACTGCTTTCTTGTAAAGAAGCGTTGCTTGTAATGGGCATAGTGCCTGTTCAGTTGTGAGCAGAGCCGATACTCCACAGAAGGGATTGATACCAATGGCAGAGGTTAAAAGCAAAATTAGGGCTATTAACGAAATGCTTACAGGAAAAGAAATTACCTGTACAGAGCTTACACAGCAGTATCTGGACGCTATTGACAAGTCCAACGGCGACCTGAACGCTTATGTGAATGTAACGGCAGATACAGCCTTAAAGGCTGCAAAAGCCGTTGACGATAAAATTGCAAGGGGAGAAGAGCTTCCTTTGCTGGCAGGTGTTCCAATGACATTAAAGGATAATATATCCACAAGCGGAATCGAAACAACCTGCTGTTCAAAAATTCTTGAGGGCTATAAGCCTATTTATGACGCAACCGTTTGGAAGCTTTTGCAGCAGCAAAATGCGGTTTTGCTGGGAAAAACAAATATGGACGAGTTCGCAATGGGCTCCTCCTGCGAAACCTCGGTTTTTGGCGGGGCTAAAAACCCTCACAGCCTCAACCATGTTGCCGGCGGTTCGTCAGGCGGCGTAGCATCGGCAGTAGGCGGCAACATTGCCGTGTATGGCTTGGGCTCGGACACAGGCGGTTCTATAAGACAGCCTGCAAGCTTTTGCGGCATAGTAGGCTTAAAGCCTACATACGGCAGTGTGTCAAGATACGGTCTTATTGCATATGCTTCAAGCCTTGACCAAATAGGCCCTATTACAACAACAGTAGAGGATACAGCCATTGTTTATGACGCTGTTGCAAAGCTTGACCCAATGGATTCTACCTCACAGGGAAACAAGGGTGCAGGTGCCTGCGCCACACTTAAAAATGATATTAAGGGTATGAAAATAGGCATAGCAAGGGAGTATCTTGAGGGTATTCGTGACGATGTAAAGGAGGCTGTTTTAAATGCTTGCAATCTTTACCGCAGTATGGGTGCCGAAATTGTAGAGTTTGACCTGCCTGCACTGAAGTATGCACTGCCTGTTTACTATATCCTTGCTTGTGCCGAGGCCTCCTCAAACCTTGGCAGATACGACGGCATAAGGTACGGCTACAAAACCCCAACATATAACGATGTAAACGATATGGTTTGCAAAACCAGAAGTGAGGGCTTTGGCAGCGAGGTTAAAAGAAGAATTATGCTTGGCACCTATGTTCTTAGTGCCGGATACTATGACGCTTACTATAAAAAGGCTCAAAACCTGCGTGGCACAATAGTAAAGGATTTTAAAAATGCTTTTGAAAAGGTAGATGTAATTTTGGCCCCTACAGTACCTATGACCGCCTTTGAGGTTGGCAAGGCTGTAAGCGACCCTATAGAAACCTACCTTACAGATATTTGCACAGTACCTATTAACATTGCAGGATTGCCGGCAGTGTCTGTACCGTGCGGCTTTAACGCTAAGGGTATGCCTATAGGTATGCAGCTTATCGGCAATACCTTTGCGGAGTCTACCATTTTGAATGCTGCTTGGCACTATGAAAACGCCACACATTCAACAATGTTTAAAAGTGCAGAAATGGGGGTTAAGCTATGAGATACGAGCTTGTTGCAGGACTTGAAACTCATGTGGAGCTAAGTACAAAAACTAAGATTTTCTGTGGCTGTACCACAGAATTTGGCGGAAGCCCTAACACACACTGCTGTCCGATATGTATAGGTCTGCCGGGTACCCTGCCAAAGCTGAACAAAGAGGTTGTTCGCTATGCTATAAGGGCCGGACTGGCTACGAACTGCGAAATTTCAAGAATTTCAAAAATGGACAGAAAAAACTACTGCTATCCGGACCTGTCAAAGGCCTACCAGATTTCACAGTATGACAAGCCGCTGTGCAAAAACGGATATATAGAGCTTAGCAGCGGCAGAAGAATAAGACTTAACCGTATTCACATTGAAGAGGACGCAGGTAAGCTTATTCACCAAAAGGGCGATACCTATGTTGACTATAACCGTGGCGGCGTGCCTCTTATCGAGATTGTTACCGAGCCTGATTTCCGCTCTGTAGACGAGGTAAGAGAGTATGTGGAAAAGCTGCAGCTTATTATGCGTTATATAGGCGTTTCTGACTGTAAAATGCAGGAAGGCTCTATGAGATGCGATGTTAATATTTCTGTTCGTCCCGAAGGTCAAAAGGAGTTTGGCACCAGAACAGAAATTAAAAATATGAATTCAATAGCATTTATGGCAAAGGCTATTGAATACGAGCAGGAAAGACAGATTGATATTATTGAAAGCGGAGGAAGCGTTCAGCAGGAAACACTGCGTTATGACGATGCAACAAACACAACATCAAGCATGCGTGGCAAAGAGGACGCTAACGATTACCGTTATTTCCGTGATCCTGACCTTGTTACAATAAATGTAACCGACCAAGAGGTAGAGGAGCTGGAAAAAACTATTCCTGAACTGCCTGATGAAAAGCTTGAGCGATATGTTGAAAAGCTGGGTATTCCTGAGTCGGACGCACAGCTGCTTGTAAAGTACAGAAGAGTTGCAGAGTATTTTGAAAGGGCAAGCGAGGGTACAGCAAACCCACGAACAGCGGCAAACTTTATTATAGGACAAATTTTCAGAACTATTGAAAACGAGTCTGCAAAGGAAGAGTTTGACATACCTGTTTCGGCTGAAAGCCTAAGAGAGCTTATTCAACTGCTTGACAGCAAGAAAATAAGAATGAACCTTGCAAAGTCCACTCTTGATAAAATGCTTGAAACAGGCAAGAAGGCTTCGGAGCTTATTTCCGAAAAGGATATGGGCGGACTGGACGAGGAGGCAACCAAAAAGCTTTGTCAAGAGGCAGTAGACGCTAACCCTAATGCCGTTGCCGATTATAAGAACGGCAAGGAAAAGGCTGTAAAGGCAATAGTGGGCTATGTAATGAAAAACAGTCGTGGCAAGGCAGACGCTATGAAGGCAGAGGAAATAATTAAGCAGATTATTCAGTAATTCGCTTAATTTATGATTATATATTGTATTTATATTTATTGGAGGAAAATTATATGAACAATCAGCAGAATAATCAGTACCAACAGCCAAACGGTCAGCAAGGCTACAATCAGTATCAGCAACCAAACGGTCAGCAGGGCTACAATCAATATCAGCAGCCGAACGGCAGTAATGGCGGCGGGTTTATAGAGCAAATAAAGAATTTTATTCTTAACACACCAAGATGTAAGGACCAAATCAGCCCTCGAGATATTTCCGACAATAAGACGCTTTCTATTTTTTCGTACTTTGGTTTGTTGTTCCTCATTCCGTGGCTGGCTAGTAAAAATTCCAGATTTGCACGCTTCCATGCCAACCAGGGCCTGCTTCTCTTCCTGTTTACCGTTGCGGCCTCTATTGCTGTTGCTATTGTAACTTTTATCTTTGGCTTTATACCTGTTCTTGGAGTAATAGTCAATGTAATAATGTGGCTGGTATATTATGTAGCGGTAATAGGCTATGTTGTGCTTGGTATTTACAATGTTGTAAAGGGCAGAGCAAATGAGCTTCCTGTTATAGGCAAATTCAGGCTTATTAAAACAGTGGAATTTGCTCCTAATATGAATAATATGAATAATGGTGCTCCTGTTAACAATGCTCAGAACAATATGAACAACGGTGCTCCTGTTAACAATGCTCAAAACAATATGAACAACGGCTACAACAATATGAATAACGGTGCTCCTGTTAACAATGCTCAGAACAATATGAATAACGGTGCTCCTGTTAACAATGCTCAGAACAATATGAATAACGGTGCTCCTGTTAACAATGCTCAAAACAATATGAACAACGAGTACAACAACATGAATAACAACGGTACAATGCAGTAAGCCTTGCGTAGTACATACCGAGGATACCCTCTTTTGGGGTGTCCTCTTTTTTTGCCTTTTGTAAAAGGACTTATAAAAACCTAAACGAAAGCAGCTCTGCAAAGGGCTGCAGAAAAGAAATTAAAAATTTTGCTTTTATTTTTTTATAATATAGATTATAATATGGTTTGATATTTATTTTAATATGGAGTATTATGGCTAATGATAAGTATTAATATATGCAGTTAGCTCAATTTATGTGTAGCAGAAACAGCGGCAGTTTATTAAAATTTAATCAAATAAATTAACGCCGCTTATAGGCAAATACCTTGCTTTAGGTTGATAGTATATAAGGAGGGAAAGCAGTTGGACGATAATCCGCACAGCGGTCACAGAAACAGGCTGAGAAAAAAATTTATTGATAACGGACTTGACGGTATGGAAAGCCATGAGGCACTTGAGCTTATGCTGTACTATGCCATTCCCCGAAAGGATACTAATCCTGTTGCACATATGCTCATTGACAGCTTCGGCTCTATATCGGCTGTGTTTGACGCACCTATTGACAAGCTGAAGGAAGCGGGGTTAAGCGAAAACTGTGCAATATATATTAAGCTTATACCTGAAATTTGCCGTGTGTATATGGAGGATAAGCACAATAATAAGGATAAAATAATTGATATAGATAATATTGGTGAAAAAATAAAGCACAAGTTTGTAGGCAGAGAATACGAGGCGGTTGTACTGCTGCTGCTTGACAGCAAATACAAAGAGGTTTTCTGCGGAGTAGTAAGCAAGGGTTCTGTTTCGGCCTGTGAGGTTTATGTGCGTAAAATTATAGAAATGGCAGTGCTGTACAATGCAAAATTTGCCGTTTTGTCACACAACCATCCAAGCGGTCTTGCACTGCCCTCTAATGACGATATTAAAACCACAGAAAAGGTGTATAGGGCACTGCGGCTTATAGATGTTGTGCTGATTGACCATATTATCGTTGCTGATGATGATTATGTTTCCTTAAAGGATTCGGGATTTATGGACGAAATGTATTAATAAATATTGGTGGTTATAATGAATTTTAAATTACACTCACAATACAAGCCTACAGGCGACCAGCCACAGGCAATAGATGAAATATGCAGGTCAATAGAAGCCGGCAACAGGGAGCAAACCCTGCTTGGTGTAACAGGCTCGGGCAAAACCTTTACTATGGCCAATATAATAGCAAGGGAAAACAGACCTACGCTTGTGCTTGCCCACAACAAAACCTTGGCGGCACAGCTGTGCAGTGAGTTTAAGGAGTTTTTTCCGGAAAATGCTGTGGAATATTTTGTATCCTATTACGATTACTACCAGCCGGAGGCCTATGTTGCACAAACGGACACATATATTGAAAAGGACAGCTCTATAAATGATGAAATAGACAAGCTTCGGCACAGTGCAACCCTTGCACTGTCGGAACGGCGGGATGTTATAATTGTTGCCAGTGTGTCCTGTATATACAGCTTGGGTAACCCTATTGATTATCGTAATATGGTTATCTCTCTAAGACCGGGTATGGAAAAGTCCCGTGACGATTTACTGCGTAAGCTTGTAGAATTACAGTATGAGCGAAACGATGTGAATTTTGTTCGTAATAAATTCAGAGTGCGTGGTGATGTTGTAGAGATTTACCCGGCAAACAGCGAGGGTAAAATAATCAGAGTAGAATATTTTGGCGATGAAATAGACAGAATAACCGAGATAAACGCCCTTACAGGCGAGCTTTACGGCGAGCTTAAGCATGCCGCCATATATCCGGCGTCACATTACATTGTTCCAAAGGATAAAATGCTTAAGGCTATAAAGGAGCTGGAGGCAGAGCTTGAGGAAAGAATAAAATTTTTTGAGGATAAGGGCAAGCTCCTTGAGGCACAGCGTATAGAACAGCGTACCCGCTATGATATTGAAATGCTGCAGGAAATCGGCTTTTGTACCGGTATCGAAAATTACTCAAGGGTTTTGTCGGGCAGAGCACCCGGCTCTTCGCCTTACACACTGCTTGACTATTTTCCAAAGGATTTTTTGCTGTTTGTGGACGAATCCCATGTAACACTGCCGCAGGTTAGGGGTATGTTTGCAGGCGACAGGGCAAGAAAGGAAAACCTTATTGAATACGGCTTCAGGCTTCCGTCTGCACTAGATAACAGACCGCTGAATTTTGATGAGTTTTACGAAAGAATAAACCAGGCTGTGTTTGTCAGTGCCACTCCCGGCGACCTTGAGCTGGAAAGGTCGGCTGTTGTGGCGGAGCAGGTTATACGCCCTACGGGACTGCTTGACCCTGAAATTTCTGTAAGACCTATAGACGGTCAAATGGACGACTTGGTGTCAGAAATAAATATTCGTGTAGCTAAAAAAGAGCGTGTGCTTGTAACAACACTTACCAAGAAAATGGCAGAGGATTTAACTGTCTACTTTGAAACAATGGGTATTAAGGTGCGTTATATGCACAGTGATGTTGATACCGTAGAGCGTATGAAAATCATTCGTGACCTGCGTTTAGGGGAGTTTGATGTGCTTGTGGGAATCAACCTTTTGCGTGAGGGGCTTGACATACCGGAGGTTTCGTTGGTTGCAATTTTAGACGCCGACAAGGCAGGCTTTTTAAGAAGCGAGCGGTCGCTGATACAAACTATAGGCAGAGCCGCCCGTAATGCAGAGGGAACGGTTATAATGTATGCCGACTCTGTAACGCCGCAGATGGAATACGCTATTAGGGAAACGGAGCGTAGGCGTTCTATACAAAACAGCTACAACCAAGAAAACGGAATTGTTCCAAAAACCATTACAAAAAAGGTTGCGGATATACTGGAGATTTCTTCTCATAATGATAAAGAGGTTTACGATAAAAAGGGCAAACGCCTGACAAAGGAAGAAAAACAGAAATTAATAGAATCACTAACAAAAGAAATGAAAGCTGCCGCCAAGCTGTTGGAGTTTGAGCATGCGGCATATTTGCGTGATAAAATAAATAAACTAAAAGGAAAGAAATAGGTGAAACAATGGCAAAGAAAAAAACAACTCAGGAGTATGGCAATGATAGTATTACTATACTAAAGGGTGCAGACCGAGTTAGAAAAAGACCGGCTGTTATTTTTGGCTCTGACAGTATAGAGGGCTGTCAGCACTCTGTTTTTGAAATTTTGTCAAATTCAATAGACGAAGCACGAGAGGGCTACGGCAGTGAAATTATTGTAACCAGATATGAAGATAATTCTGTGGGAATAGAAGACCATGGCAGAGGAATTCCTGTTGATTACAACGAAAACGAGGGCAGGTACAATTGGGACTTAACCTTTTGCGAGCTGTATGCCGGCGGTAAGTATAACAATTCCGAGGGCGAAAACTACGAATATTCACTTGGCTTAAACGGACTGGGACTTTGTGCCACGCAGTATGCTTCACAATGGATGGACGCAGAAATTAAGCGTGACGGCTTTAAGTATACTCTGCATTTTGAAAAAGGCGAAAACATAGGCGGACTTAAAAAGGAGCCATACAAAAAGAAGGATACAGGCACAAAAATCCGCTGGAGACCTGACCTTGATGTTTTTACAGACATAAATGTTTCGGCAGAATATTTTGTTGAAATGATAAAAAGACAGGCTATTGTAAACGCAGGAGTAACCTTTATATTCCGCAACCAAAACGGCAAGGAGTTTGAGGAACAGCGTTTTAACTATGTAAACGGTATTACCGACCATGTACAGGAAATAGTAGGAGAAGACGGACTTACTGCAGTGCAAAGCTGGAGTGCCGAAAAAATGGCACGAGATCGTCAGGATAAGCCGGAGTATAAAACAAAAATAAACATAGCCTTTGCCTTTTCAAACCGTGTGTCGCTTATGGAATACTACCATAATTCCAGCTGGCTGGAATACGGCGGTGCTCCCGACAAGGCCGTAAGAAACGCCTTTAAGTACAGCATAAACCAGTATTTAAAAACAAATAACAAGTACAATAAAAACGAAAGCCAAATAAAAGACGAAGATGTGCTTGACTGTCTTGTTGTAGTTGTTTCTTCGTTTTCAAGCGTTACTTCTTACGAAAACCAAACCAAAAAGGCTATTAACAACAAGGGTATTCAGGAGGCAATGGTAGATATGTTCCGCCACAATCTTGAAATATACTTTATAGAAAACCCCCTTGACGCCGAAAAAATAGCAAATCAGGTTCTTATTAATAAGCGAAGCCGTGAAAATGCCGAAAAAACCAGAGCAAACCTAAAGAAAAAGCTTACCAGTACAATGGATATGACCAACCGTGTAGCTAAGTTTGTAGACTGCAGAAGCAAAGACAACAGCGAAAGGGAAATATTCATAGTAGAGGGCGACTCGGCACTCGGTGCCTGCAAGCAGGCACGAAACCCGGACTTTCAGGCTATTATGCCTATTAGGGGAAAAATACTTAACTGCCTAAAGGCGGATTACAGCAAAATATTTAAAAGCGAAATTATTACAGACCTAATGAAGGTTTTGGGCTGCGGCGTGCAGGTAAGCTCAAAGGCAAACAAAGACATTGCTAATTTTGATATAAATTTACTTAGATGGAACAAGGTTATCATTTGTACCGATGCCGATGTGGACGGCTTCCAAATTCGTACACTTCTGCTTACAATGATTTACCGCCTAACGCCGGATCTTATTGAGGCGGGAAAGGTGTTTATTGCAGAATCTCCTCTTTATGAAATTACCACAAAGAAGAATGTTTATTTTGCATACAATGAAAAGGAAAAGGAAAAATTTATAAATGAAATAGGCAGCGAGAGGTTTACTATTCAGCGTTCAAAAGGACTTGGTGAAAACGAGCCGGATATGATGAACCTTACCACTATGAACCCGGCTACACGCCGACTTATAGAGGTTCTTCCCGATGACGCAGAGCGTACATCTCAAATGTTTGACATTCTGCTGGGTGACAATCTGTCCGGCAGAAAGCAGTATATTGTTGACCACGGTGCAGAATACACCGATTCCCTTGACCTTTCGTAATGGCAAAGAGTTAAGCCTAAGAGGTATAGAACAGACAGCATAAATTTTAATGTATTTGAAAGGCGGTGTTTATTATGCCACCAAAAAAGAGAAGAACAAAAGAAACCGCACCGACTGCCATTAAGGGTGTTATAGACGGTGCCGGAGAGGTGGTACAGCAGAAAATAGCCACCACAATAGAAGAAAACTATATGCCCTACGCAATGAGCGTTATATTAAGCCGTGCTATTCCCGAAATTGACGGCTTTAAGCCCAGCCACAGAAAGCTGCTTTACACTATGTATAAAATGGGCTTGCTGACAGGCGGCAGAACAAAATCAGCCAACATTGTAGGTCAGACCATGCGGCTTAATCCGCACGGCGACAGTGCTATATATGACACCATGGTGCGGCTAAGCCGTGGCTATGAGGCTTTGCTGCACCCATATATTGACTCAAAGGGTAACTTTGGTAAATTTTACAGCCGAGATATGGCGTGGGCGGCATCAAGATATACCGAGGCAAAGCTGGACTCAATATGCAGCGAGCTGTTTAAGGATATAGACAAGGATACTGTTGATTTTGTTGATAACTACGACAACACAATGAAAGAGCCTGCCCTGCTTCCGGCTACATACCCGTCGGTGCTTGTAAATGCAAACACAGGTATTGCTGTAGGTATGGCAAGCAGCATTTGCTCGTTTAACCTAAAGGAAATTTGCGACACTACCGTTGCACTTATGAAGAATGCTGACCACGATATTTCGTCAACTCTGCCGGCACCGGATTTTTCGGGCGGTGGTCAGATTATTTACGATAAAAGGGTATTTGACGAGATATACAAAACAGGCAGAGGCAGCTTTAAAATGCGTTCAAAGTATTCCTATGACAAGTCTGCAAACTGCTTGGATATTACCGGAATACCACAGTCTACAACAAGCGAGGCAATAATAGAAAAGGTTATACAGCTTGTTAAGGCAGGAAAGCTAAAGGAAATATCTGATATTCGTGATGAAACAGGCTTGGACGGCTTGAAAATTACCATAGACCTAAAAAGGGGAACAGATCCTGACAAGCTGATGCTGAAGCTATACAAAATGACGCCTCTTGAAGACAGCTTTAGCTGCAACTTTAATGTGCTTATAGGCGGCGTGCCTAGGGTGCTGGGTATAAAAGAGCTTTTAGACGAGTGGATAGCCTTTAGAGTAGAATGTGTTCGCCGCAGAACATATTTTGACCTTAACAAGAAAAAGGACAAGCTGCATTTACTAAAGGGTCTGCAGGCTATCCTGCTTGACATTGACAAGGCTATTAAAATTGTCAGGGAAACTCCGGAGGAAAGCCGAGTAGTGCCAAACCTAATGGCAGGCTTTGGTATTGACGAGCTACAGGCCGAGTATGTGGCAGAAATTAAACTGCGGCACCTAAACAGAGAGTACATTTTAAAGCGTACCGAGGAAATAGAAAATCTTGAAAAGGAAATTGCAGAGCTTGAGGGTGTGCTTGCAAGCAAGGCGAAAATTAAAAAGATAATTGAAAAGGAGCTTGCAGAGGTTGGCAAAAGGTTTGGTCAGCCACGAAAGAGCATACTTATATATGCCGATGAAATTCAGACAGCCGATGAAGAGGAGGAAGCTCCGGACTATAGTGTAAATATCTTCTATACTAAAGAGGGCTACTTCAAGAAAATTTTGCCACAGTCGCTTCGTATGAGCAGTGAGCAAAAGCTGAAAGAGGGCGACAGCGTTGCGTACAGCAACGAATGCTCAAATAATGACGAGCTGCTGTTCTTTACAGACAAGGCACAGGTTTATAAAACAAAGGTGAACGAGTTTAAAGAAACAAAGGCAAGCACCCTTGGCGACTATGTGCCGGCTAAGCTGAATATGGACGAAGGCGAAAATTCAATTTATGCGGTAAACACTAAGGACTACAAGGGCTATATGATATTCGCCTTTGAGAACGGTAAAATTGCAAAGGTTCCTCTTTCGGCTTACGAAACAAAAACTAACCGTAAGAAGCTGACAGGTGCTTACAGCGACAAGTCGCCTATAGCAGACATCATATATGTTAAAGAGGACTGCGAAATTATGCTGACCTCCAGTCAGGGCAGGGTGCTGCTGTTTAATACAGGTGCTATTGCCGAAAAGGCTTCAAGGTCAACCGTAGGCGTAAATGTTCTTGCACTGAAAAAGGGACACAGACTTATTTCTGCCAAGCTGTACAAGGAGGGCGACCTAGCAAAGCCAAGCCGATACCGCACAAAAACCCTGCCGGCCGCAGGCTCTGTTCTGAGTGCAGAGGATAAGGCGGAGCAATTGAGCTTTTTGTAAAAAAAAATTGAGTTAAAAATTAATAATATTACTTGAAAATACGGTTTTTATGTGGTATCATAAAGACCGTATGAATAGTTAAAGTGGCATATTATTACGAAAGGACGAGGACAGATATGAATATAGTTGACTATATTGTTGGTGCAGTGCTTATTTTGTTTTCAATCATTATGATTGCTGTTGTTATTCTGCAAGAGGGTAATTCAAAGGGCATAGGCGTTGTAACAGGCGGTGCCGACACATTCTTGTCAAAAAATAAGGCTCGTACAGTAAACAGTAAGCTTGCTCGCTGGACAAAGGTTTTGTCTATTGGCTTTGCTTTGCTTGTAGTAGCTCTGAATATTGTTGACAAGTTTATGCACTGATTTTATTATTAAGCAAGAAACTAAAGGCACTCCCTGCGGAGTGCCTTTTCTTGTTTTATGCGGCAGAAAAAGGACTTATCCTGCAGTACAGTCTGCAAACGGCTTAAACAAAGTCTTCCGTATAGGTTTTATACTCCCCACCATAGGTGCAGTAGCTTTTTGCACCCTCTAATGTGGTAAAGGTTTTTATGCTTGCCTTTACTGTGTCAAAGTCCACATAGGCATCGGTAAGAGTCATATCACTTTTTGAAGCTATGCCCTGTGCCTCTGCAACCACATACGCCCGACCGGTGTCCTTGTCGCCCTTTTTCATAGGGCTTTTTGTGGTGCTTTCCATATCCTCCGTACAGGTAAGCTTGTTAGAAAACTCATAGATTATGTAGTAGGCGTTTTGTGATGCATCATTTTTATTTACATTGTACATCATAGATATGTCGTGGTAGCTATAGGTAAAGCTAAAGGAGCCGGATTCGCTCCATTGGTTATGGTCAAGCTTGCTTTCAAACTCAAGCCTTATACTCTTTGCATTGTCGTCAATATAGCTTTTAGCGGCACGGCGTATGGCCTTGTTCAGCTTGTCCTTGTTATATTTTTCAAGCTTTTCCGGATAAAAATCCACGCCGGAAACAATGTATTTCTTTTGACTGCAGGTTATTTTATAACCGCCATTTTCAAATAAATCCTTGTCATATTCAGCGGTTATTGTGGCCTTGCTTCCGCCCTTTAGCTTGCCGTTGCTTTTGCAGGTGAATTTAAAATTATCCCTTACAATTTCTGTACAGCCGGAGGTGTCAAATACGGCTGTGCCTTGTCCCGGACTGCCGCTGAAGGTAACGCTCAAGCCGTAAAAGGGATTTATGCTTTCTGTTGTTTGGTAGCTTTTTACCGTTCCATCGGGATATTGTATAGACGCTGTGGTAAGCCGCTGATTTTCTTTGTATGAACAGCCGCCTAAAAGCAGACAGCACCCCAGTACGGCAGCTATTGTTTTTAGTTTTGCTCTTTGCATTGGTGCAGCTCCTTTACAGTGTGTGTTATACAAAGATTTTCTTTGCTAATTCTGCCATTTCACAAAAGCTGTGTATGGTGTAGTCAGGGTTTTCTGCATTTCCGAAGCCGTACTGTGCATATACAAACGGTATTCCGGCAAATGCCGTTGCGTCGCAGTCGCCTTGAGTATCGCCTACATAAACAGCTCTGTCAATGCGGTTCCTTTTTATAAGCAGCTTTATATTTTCGCCTTTTGAAAGACCTGTTCCGCCGTTGCACTCAATATCGTCAAAATATTTTTCCAGCCTATGTACCCTCATAAAGGTTTCTATATAGCCGCACTGGCAGTTGCTTATAATATACAGCTTAATATTTTCTTTTTGCAGTTTTTTAAGGGTTTCCTCCAGCTGTGGGAAAAGCTTTCCGCCTTTTTTCTCCAAATACTTCTGCTCCCTTTTGGCACACAGTGACATTAGCTCCATGGCTCGTTCTTCAGAAAGCTCCGGAAAAAACACCCTCGATATTTGCTTTGCGGTTTTTCCCATTTGAGATTTCAGCATCTTTTCCGTTAGTACAAAGTCGGTGTCGTTGTGGTTTTTTATTTCATCATTAAAGCCCTCAACTACAACGCCGGCGGAGTCCCACAGTGTGCCGTCAAGGTCAAATATAACAGCATTTTTCATAATTATTCTCCGTTCTGCAAAAATGGATTTAATTTATAAATATTGTAACATATAGAAGTTAAATTTTCACTACCTTTTGCAAGATATTTATATGGTGAAAAGGAATAAAGGCTTTTAATTTGTCAATGATAATGTAAGAGAATTTTAGGAGGCTGTTATATATGAACGGACTGAGAATTGAAAGAATTGAAGGAAGACAGGTTTTGGACTCCAGAGGAAACCCAACGGTAGAGGCACAGATAACACTGCAAAACGGTGTTACGGCAGGTGCTATAGTGCCAAGCGGTGCGTCTACCGGTGAACATGAGGCACATGAGCTTAGGGATGGCAATATGGCATTGTACGGCGGCAAAAGTGTAACTCAGGCTGTAGAAAACATTAACTCTAAAATATTGCCGAAGCTAAAGGGAGCGTCTGTACTAAGGCAGACGGAGCTTGACAATATTATGCTTAGTCTTGACAATACCCCAAACAAAAGCAAGCTGGGTGCAAACGCAATTTTGGCGGTATCTCTTGCCTGTGCAAAAACTGCGGCAAAGGCTCTTAATATTCCCTTATACAGCTATTTAGGCGGTTGTTACAGCCAAACTATGCCTGTGCCTATGATGAATATTTTAAACGGCGGAGCACACTCAAATAATAATATTGACATACAGGAGTTTATGATAATGCCTGTAGGTGCAAAAAGCTTTGAGGAGTGCTTAAGCAGCTGCTGTAATGTTTACCATACCCTAGGAAAAATTCTAAAGGAAAGAGGACTTACTACGGCTGTGGGGGACGAAGGTGGCTTTGCACCGAGCCTTAACAGTGACGAGGAGGCTATAGAGCTGATAACAGAGGCTATTATACAGGCCGGACTTAATACAAACAAAATGAAAATCGCTCTTGACGCCGCCGCCAGTGAATGGCAAAAGGGCAGCAGCTACACTCTGCCTAAAAGAGGAACAGATATGACAAGCCAACAGCTTATAGATTACTGGAAGCAGCTTGTGAATAAATACCCTATTATTTCTATTGAAGACGGCTTAGGAGAGAACGACTGGGAGGGCTGGCAAGGCCTTACACAACAGCTTGGAGGTAAGGTGCAGCTTGTAGGCGACGATTTGTTTGTTACCAATGCAAGGCGTGTTCAGCAGGGCATACAGCAAAGGGCAGGCAACTCGGTGCTTATCAAAATAAACCAAATAGGCACTTTAAGTGAAACTATGCAGACTATAGAGCTTGCAAAGTCCTACGGCTACAGTACGGTTATATCGCACCGAAGCGGAGAAACCGAGGATACCACTATAGCCGACCTAGCTGTAGCGGTAAACGCAGGTCAAATAAAAACAGGTGCACCTTGCCGTGGCGAGCGTACCGCAAAGTATAACAGGCTTTTAAGAATAGAGGAGCAGCTTGGAAATGGTGCTTTGTACGGCAACAGCAAAATATTAGGTCTGTAAGCCTTTGTATAGTGCTGTAGCAGACAAAAATATATCGTCGGCGTTCTACAAAATCAAATGAATTAATTATATAATTACAAAAATTTGCCATCTGTTTATGCAAAATGCATAATAAGCAGATGGCATTTTCTATGCTCAGGCTGAGCAATAAGTTTAGGTAAATTATTGTAAAAAATAAATAAATATGCTACAATAAATAAGAATTTAATAGTAATTGTGCATTGTGCCTGCTTAATGGAGGCTGCAAATGTTCAAAAAATTTATTACAGGAGTGTTGACTGCTATGGTTACTTTTTCAACAGTGTTTTGTCCTGTGAATGCTGAGGCTGAGCATAACGTTAATGCGAAATCGGCAGAGCTGGACAGGCTTGCATATAGCGGTGATGATTTAGGTGCGGCGTATACACCACAAAAAACTACATTTAAAGTGTGGTCGCCAACTGCAAGTGAGGTAAGGCTGAACCTGTATAAAACAGGCAGCGACGATGAGGACGGAGCAGAAAAAATTGCTGACTCTGCCATGAGTTATGACAATACCAACGGTGTGTGGAGCATTACCGTTGAGGGGGATATTAAAAACACCTACTACACATACTCTGTTACCAATGACGGCGTTACAAATGAGGTCGTAGATATTTACGCTAAGGCTGCAGGAGTAAATGGCAACAGAGGTATGGTGGTAGACTTATCCGGTACCGATCCCGAGAATTGGCAGCAGGATAAAAGGGTTTTGCCTGAGAAGCAAACAGAGGCTATTGTTTGGGAGGTGCATATCAGAGATTTTTCAAATCAAAAGGAGAGCGGTATAAGCCGTGAGCATAGTGGCAGGTACCTTGCCTTTACAGAAGACGGTACTGTACTTGAGGGCTGTGACGCTATTCCTACGGGCTTGGCTTACCTAAAGAAATTAGGCGTTACCCATGTACAGATTAATCCTTTCTATGACTTTGGCTCTGTAGATGAAACAAAGCCAAACAGTGAGGAATACAACTGGGGCTACGACCCTAAGAATTATAATGTGCCGGAGGGCAGCTATTCTGCAAACCCTTATGACGGCAATGTAAGAATTAACGAAGTAAAACAAATGGTACAGGCACTGCACAATGCCGGAATAGGTGTAATTATGGATGTTGTTTACAACCATACATACACCTTGGACGACAGCTATTTTAATTTAACAGTACCTAATTACTATTATAGATTTAACGAGGATGGCTCACCTGCAAATAACTCAGGCTGTGGCAACGACACTGCCTCTGAGCGTGCTATGTACAGCAAGTTTATGGTGGATTCTGTGTACTACTGGGCAAGTGAATACCATATAGACGGCTTCCGCTTTGACCTTATGGGCTTGCACGATGTAAACACTATGAGAAAAATAAGGGAAAAGCTTAACACCATAGACAGGCGTATTATTATGTATGGCGAGGCTTGGGACCTAGGCTATATAGAGGGCGTAGACCTTGCCGTTCAGAAGAACATCGGTAAAATAGACGGTGTTGCCGCATTTAATGACGGTATAAGAGACGCAATAAAGGGCGACAACTTTGAGGCTGTGGGCAAAGGCTATGTGCAAGGCAAGGGCAGTACAGTAGGTATAGAGAACGGCGTTATGGCTGCTACAAGGCAGTGGGCAGAAACCCCTGCCGATACCGTTACATATGTTTCCTGCCATGACAATATGACTTTTTATGACAAGCTGACAGCGTCTGTGCTGGGTACAAAGGATTCGTCCTTGTACAGAAAACGCAATGAGCAGCTGGTGCAAATGAACAAGCTGGGAGCCGCCTGTGTGCTTACCTCTCAAGGAATGCCATTTATGCTGGCCGGCGAGGAAATGGCACGCTCAAAGGACGGCGACCGCAACAGCTATGCTTCTTCACCAACATTAAATCAAATTGATTGGCAGTGCTTGGAGAGGTACGGCGACTTAACAGCCTATTACAAGGGCTTAATCGACCTTAGAAAAAGCTATGCACCTTTTACAGACGATACAAAAACTACTATTGACAATATGACGGTCTTTAAGAATACCGACGCAAGGGTGCTGGGCTTTATGATGACCAATAAGCTTACAGCCGATACTCAATGGGATAAGGTAATCTGCATTTTCAATGCAAACACCGACAAAAATGTTGAGGTTCAGCTGGAGGGTGAAAGCCTGCCCGAAAATTGGGTAGTAGTTGTAAACAATGTTTCTGCCGGTGTGGAAGAGCTAAAGGAGATAGACGGCACAAGGGTAACAGTGCCAAGTACATCTGCAATGGTTTTGGTTGACAAAGAAAGCTTTGAAAAGGCAAATATTAAGGTCGATACAGATTTCCAACAAACACTTATTGAAAACACCGCACACGAGGCAGCTACACAGTTAAGCACAGTTGGTGAAAAACGCCTTGCAAAAAGAGGCAAAGACCACAAGGCACTGAAAATTGCCGGTATAGTTGCAGGTGCGGCAGCCGGTGTTGCGGCAGTGGCTGCAGGTGCAGCTGTGCTGAAAAAGAAAAAAGGAAAAAAGAGAAAGTAGTTTGATAATCATTCTGCGTTTGCAGAGATTATATATAAGATTCAACAAGGAGGTTTAGAAATGAAACTAAATAAAATAATTGCCGCTGCACTTGCTGTTATGCTTGTAGGCAGTACTGCTTCTGTAGCTGTGTCGGCAGCTGACACTGAAAGCAGTAACCCGTATGAGGTGCAGGCGGCAAAATATGATGAGCAGGCCTACAGTGGAGATGACCTGGGTGCTGTTTGCAATGGTGAGGATAGTACCACTTTTAAGCTGTGGTCACCGTCTGCCTCAAATGTAAAGCTTAACATTTTTACCAAAGGCTCGGACGATGAAGTGGGTGCAGGTTCAGTTGCTACCTACACCATGAAGAAAGAAGACAATGGTATCTGGACCATAAATCTGTCGGGAATCTGGAGTAACTATTACTACACTTACTCGGTAACAGACGCAAAAACAGGAAAAACTGTAGAAACAGCTGACCCTTATGCAAAGGCAGCAGGTGTAAACGGCGACAGGTCAATGGTTGTTGACTTGTCAAAAACTAATCCTGACGGCTGGGAGCAGGACAACAACTTTAAAAGAGTTGAAAATCAGTCAGACGCTTCGGTTTGGGAGGTTCATGTAAAGGACTTTACATATGACTCTAATTCAGGTGTAAGCGAAAAGAACAGAGGTAAGTATCTTGGCTTTACCGAAAGCAATACAACACTGAACGGTGAGGGTAAAATTCCTACAGGTATGAATTACCTAAAGGATCTGGGCGTAAACTATGTACAAATTACACCATTCTTTGATTACGGCTCAGTTGACGAGACAGGCCCCGATACACAGTTTAACTGGGGCTATGATCCTAAAAACTACAATGTACCTGAGGGCAGCTATTCATCAAACCCATATGACGGTAATGTAAGAATTAAAGAAGCAAAAGAAATGATTAAGAGCATTCACGATAACGGTATGGGCGTTATTATGGATGTAGTTTATAACCATACACAGTCAACAGATTCTGTATTCCAAAAAACAGTTCCTGATTACTACTACAGAATGAATGCAGACGGCAGCCTCTCAAATGGCTCGGGCTGCGGCAATGACACTGCCTCAGAGCATGCTATGTACAGAAAGTATATGGTAGACTCGGTTGTTTATTGGGCAAAGGAATACCATGTTGACGGCTTCCGTTTTGACCTGATGGGTCTGCACGACGTAGAAACAATGAATCTAATTCGTACAGAGCTGGATAAAATTGACCCTAATATCATTATGTACGGTGAGGGCTGGACAATGACCTCTACCTTTGATGAGGGAACAATCGCTTCTACACAGGCAAACGCAAGCTTGTTAAGCGACCGTGTCGGTTTCTTTAACGACCAAATCCGTGACGCTATTAAGGGCAGCGTTTTTCAAGCAACAGGCAAGGGCTATATTCAGGGTAAGAGCAGCAATGCAAAGGCGATTTACTATGGAATGCTGGCTAATACTCAGGGCGGCAACTGGAAGGCAAATCAGCCTGAGCAAACGGTTACATATGCTTCTTGTCACGACAACGCAACATTGTATGACCGTTTGGTTTACTCAATGGGCGGTGACTTTACAGAGCGTTATGACGAATACATAAAGATGAACAAGCTAAGCGCCGCTATTATGTACGCTTCACAGGGTACAACATTTATGCTTGCCGGTGAGGAGTTTGCAAGAACAAAACAGGGCGACGAAAACAGCTACTCATCTTCTGTAGATATTAACCAGCTTGACTGGAGCAGAACAGTTGAATACGGCGATCTTGTTTCTTACTACAAGGGTATGCTTGAGTTCAGAAATTACTTTGCTCCTGTAAGAACAGCTACTAAGCTTGACAATGTTACAGGCTCTTACAGCAACGGTAAAGGTCTTGTTCAGATGGTATATGCCGACAATGATAATTCCGACTGGAAAAATGTTGTAATGCTGTTTAATGACAGCAGCAAAGACCAAACAGTTAAGCTTGACAGCACATTGCCTGACAGCTGGGTAACTGTTGTAAACGGTCAGATTGCAGGTGTGGCTAACCTTGGCGAGGTAAGCGGCAGAGATATTACAGTGCCTGCAGGCGAGGCCTTGGTGCTTGTTGACAAGGACAGCTATATGGCGTCGCAGGTTGAAAGCACAAAGGGTGTTGTTGAGGTTAGACATATTGATGATTCAACAGGCAAAATACTTTCAACATTGACACTTTCCGGTAAAGTTGGCGACTACTACCGTACACAGCCAAGCAGCAGCTACGATCTTGAGTATAACCTTAAGAGTGTGACAGATAACAGCGAGGGCGTATACACAGAGGATAAGATTATTGTTGAGTACCACTATGTGCCAAACCTTGTTGAGTTTAAAAGCCTTAACGGCGAGGGCGATGTTACATTGGTAGATGCAGTTATGATTCAGAGAAATATTCTGGGTCTGCTTGAGCTAAGCGAAAGTGAACTGACAAATGCAGATGTAAACAAAAACGGTGTTGCAGATGTTTCAGATGTAGTTTTAATTTTAAGACATTTGCTTGGCCACGAAGTACCGTTGTCAGTAGGTACAGTTACAGTATCTTATGTTGACGAGGACGGCAGCAAGCTAAGAGAAGACACAGTTATGACAATGAAGGCAGGTAAGAGCTACAGTGTTGAGCCGGTTGACATTACTTTCTATGAGCTGGACAAGGAAAATATGCCGGCCAACTCTACAGGTATAGTAGCAGTAGGCAATACATCGGTTGTATATCATTATGTTCTTGGTGCACAAAGCGTTACACTCCATGTTCAGGCTCCTGAGGGTGTAACTCCTAACCTATATGTTTGGGAGGACGACGGCACAAACAACAGTGGCGATTGGCCGGGTGCAGCAATGACAGACGCTGACGGAGACGGTTGGTTTGAATACACATTTGCTACATCCGGTACATACAACTGGATTATAAATGATGGCACAAACCAAACAGATGACAGCGGCAGCTGCAGCGGTGACCAGTGGATTATTCTAAACAGCGACTGGACGACAAATGTTGTAACCACAACAATAAATATCAGACTTCCTGAGGGGGCAACTTGGTCACCGTATATATATATGTGGCAGTCAGCCTTGCAGACAGGCGACGAGGTTTATAACCCAACAGGCGATTGGCCGGGAACACAGCTGGCTGACTTTGACAAAGACGGTTGGTATTCCTTCAACTTCTGTGCAAAAGGAGAAGGTGCTTACAACTGGATTGTAAATGACGGCAACGGCAGCCAAACAGACGACTATACAGACTATACAGGCTCCTTGTGGATTACAATGAAGAGCGCAAAAAAGGTAGCATCTGTTGAAACTGAAAAGCCTGCAGCATAAGACAGGGCTTGCGTTATATTTTCAAAATATGAATGTAAATTAATAAAAACAAATCCCTCGTGTAATGCGGGGGATTTTGTTTTGCACGTTTGTGTTTTAGCAATGGGAAGAAATAGTTGGTAGTCGATACAAAGTCTTTTAGGCAGCGTTATCCTGTCAGCTAGTGAATATTCAATAAAAAACACCTGAAAAGTTTGTACAATAAAAGAATTTATTATTTCTGGAATAAAGTGTTATAATAGGATACGTAATTATGTAGGTATTTAAAATGTAATACCGAGGTTACAAGAATTTTCGTAGGAGGAAAAAATTATGACGAAGAAAAGAACTTCCCGTATGGCAGTTTGCTTGTTAGCTTTAGTGCTGATGGTAACAAGTATGTGCTGCTTGGGAACAGCTGCGGTTTCCGCAGCAGGTACCTATGGTACAACAATTTATCTTCAAACAGACGACACCACAGACCCATATATACACTATTGGGTAGAAGGAAACGCTTCACAATCAAGCTCTTGGCCTGGTGTTAAAATGACAAAGGCAACAGGCGAAACCAATGTTTATTGCTATGAGCTACCTTGTGATATTGGCGACCTAACCGGCGTTATTTTTAACAACGGTGGCGGCGGAAACAAATTAACCAATGATCTAACAAACATTAAAGGTAATTTGTATACGCTGAAGGGTTCATCAGGCTCTTGGTCTATGTATGACACAAGTGCTCTGAAGCTGTCTGTTGAAACAGATGTTGAGGCACCGCAGTATAAGGGAACAGACATTGTTCTTAAGGCAGTTGTAGCCGGAGGACAGGGTACTGTAAAATATACCTTCTCGGTAAACTCTAAGACAATTTACACAGGTACAAACAGCACTTGTACTTGGACACCTGCACAGGCAGGCACATACACAATTAAAGTCGACGCAAAGGATGCAGCCGGCAACACAAACAGCAAGCAGATTTCTTATGAAATTAAGGATGACTCACTGGCTATAGAGCCGATACTAAAGGGTATCTCTACAGGTTATTCAGGACAGGTTCCTGTTAACACTTCAATACCTGTAAATGTAAAAGCAGCCGGAGGTAATATAGGTACAAATCTATTATTCTACAAGGTTGCAGTTACTGACCCTAACGGCAACCCGGTAAACACAGTTTACTACAAGCAAAGCAACATTCTAAACTTTACACCAACTAAAACAGGTAATTATAAAGTAGATGTTACTGTACAGAACTGTAAAAATACAACTGCTCAGAAATCTTACATCGTAACTGTTGGTAACGGAGGTACCGAGACTCCGACAGAGGCACCTACACAGGCACCTACAGAGGCACCTACACAGGCACCAACACAGGCACCTACACAGGCACCTACACAGGCACCAACACAGGCACCAACACAGGCACCAACACAGGCACCTACACAGGCACCTACAGTGGCACCTACAGAGGCACCTACAGAAGGACAGTACACTAAGGGCGATGTTACAGGCGACGAAAGAGTATCACTTGCAGATGTTGTATTTGTTTTGAGAGCTGCAGTTGGATATGACGGATTTGAACTTACAGTAGGAACATCTAGATTTGAAGCTGCTGATATGGACAATAACGGTGTAATCAATATGCAAGATGCAGTTCTTTTAGCAAGAATGATTATCTAGTCGGCAGTCTGTATTACCTACATTTGATAGGCAAGGAGGACAAATAAAAAATGAAAATACTTAAGAAAACTATAGCTGTAATATTGTCAGTGATGATGGTTGTTACTGTTGGCATAGTTTGTGCAAGTGCAGCAAGCACTCAAACTGCCTCGACCGGCAACAGCTCATCAACCGGTATTACAGTACACTACAAAGCAAAGGGTGCAAATGTACCAACAATATATTATTGGAACAGTCTTCCTAAAAACATCAGTGAACCTGTATATCCGGGTAAGGCTATGACAGCAGATGCAAACGAGGGTGACCAATGGTTTACATACAAGTTTGCAGATGTTACAAAAATTAACATGTTGTTTATTGAGAACGGTAAGCAGTCAAAAGAGCTTACAAGGGGAGCTTCCGGCGAATATTGGTACAAGGACGGAATATGGTATTCTTCAAACCCTGAAAAAACCGATCCGCTTACAACCGACCTTCGTGAGGATACAATCTACTTTGTTATTACAACTCGTTTTTATGACGGCGACACAGGCAACAATGTTCACTGCTGGGACGACTCAAAGGCAAACAACCCTGACAGCGACCCTGCTTGGAGAGGCGACTTTAAGGGCCTAATCGATAAGCTGGACTACATTAAGGCACTTGGTTTTAGTGCTGTTTGGGTTACACCGGTAGTTACAAATGCCAGTGGCTACGACTACCATGGTTATCACGCATTCGATTTTTCAACAGTAGACGCTCGTTACGAAAGTGACGGTGCTACATACCAGGATCTTATTAATGCCGCACACGCAAAGGGAATGAAAATTGTTCAGGACGTTGTTTTGCAGCATTCAGGTAACTTTGGTGAAAAGACATTTTGTGAGCTGTTCACAAAGAAGTTCAACGATGTAACAGAGTTGGCTGATTTGGAAAAGACAATGATTCCTAGTGATTATTTGCTTAACACATATGGCCTAAGCTCACCTGAGGAATATTGGGCACAGCGTCCGCAGGTTCAGTATGATCAGAGACTAAACCTAATGAAGGATACTACTGTAACCGCTAACAACGACACTGGAAGTCCTTTAAACGATGCTAAAACAATGGCTAAGGTTTCTACAAACGGAACCTACAACGCTAAGAACTACTACCACAATGGCTACTGGCAGAGCCTAAACTGGGACGACTGGACCTGTAAGTATGCTCAGATTGCCGGTGACTGTGTTGACTTGAATACAGAAAACCCTGAGGTAGCAGAGAAACTTGTTGAGTTTTACGGCAACTACATAGGAATGGGCGTTGACGCCTTCCGTGTGGATACAACAAGACACATTTCAAGACTGTCATTGAACACTATGTTCAACAAGCAGTTAAATGCTATTGGCGGCAAAAGCTTCTATATGTTTGGTGAGGTTTGCTGTAGATTCTCACAAACATGGTACAGAGGCCATGCAAGTGAGTCAGTTCCTTTCTATACTTGGGATGAGCCTGATACAAGCTATTCAAGCAAATGGCAGTGGGAAAACACTCCTGAGGCTGTAAACAACAATATGAACCTTACTCTGGAGCATTGGGCTGCTTATGATGATACAACAAATCAGCCAACAAGTGACAATGCATTCCTAAACGGCAATGACTATCACACTCCTGATTACAGTAAGGCTTCCGGCCTAGGAACTATTGACTTCTTGATGCACTGGCAGTTCGATTCAGCAGGCGGTGCATTCACTGGTGCTTTGGGCGAGGATCAGTACTTTAACGATTCAACATGGAATGTTGTATACGTAGATTCACACGACTATGCACCTGATAGAAATCAGGCAAGTCGTTTTACAGGCGGTACACTGACATGGGCAGAGAATATGTGCCTAATGTTTACATTCCGTGGAATACCATGCTTGTACTACGGAAGTGAAGTTGAGTTCCAGAAGGGTGAGCCAATTGATGTTGGTCCTAATGCACCGTTGAGCACAACAGGTAGAGCTTATTTCGGTGATTACCTTGAGGGTAACGTAACTGCTACAGATTACGGCGAGTACACTGCTGACGGTACAGTAGCAGATACACTTAACAGCACACTTTCACAGCAGCTGATTAAGCTTAATAAAATAAGAAAAGCTGTTCCTGCACTTCAAAAGGGACAATATTCAGTAAATGATGTTACAGGTAGTATCGCATTTAAGCGTGGCTATACTGACCCTAACACCGGCGATAAGAGCTTCGCTTGTGTTTCAGTAACAGATGCGGCTACATTCAAGAACATTCCTAACGGTACATACATTGACGCTGTTACAGGCGATACAAAGACAGTTACAGACGGTACACTTAGTATTGCTGCTTCCGGTAAGGGCAACTGTCGTGTATACGTACTAAGCAGCAACGGATACAAAGGAATTAGCGGTCAAATCGGCGGAACAACAACATATCTCAAATAATTACAGACATAGTATCCGTGTACCTGCTGCTTTGCAGCAGGTACACGGTAAACATTTAGGTTAGTTACGGTTTGGAAAATGAGAAATTATTCGAGAAAGAGGAGAATTAACAAAGAATGAGCAACTTTAAACGAGTTGTTGCAGTAGTAGTAGCACTCATGCTTGTTGTTACCTGTGGCGTCATATCAGTAAGTGCAGCCACAACAGACAATGCAAAGGCAGCTGCAAACGGCAGTGGTATTACCATACATTACTATGGTTCATCTACTACACCAAATATATACTACTGGAACAGCTTACCTACTAATATAGACTCGCCTACTTATCCGGGTCCTAATATGACCAAGGATACTTCTGCGACGGGTCCTAACTGTTACACATACAAATTTGACAATGTTACTAAAATAAACTTCTTGATTGTTGAAAACGGTAATCAATCCAAGGAGCTTACAAGAGAGTACAATGCATCAAACAATGGTGACTGGTGGTACAAGGATGGCAAATGGTACAAGCAGGATCCATATCAGCTTGATGATTACCAGCGTACAGACCTGCGTGAGGATTCTATATACTTTATTATTACAACTCGTTTCTATGACGGTGATACAGGCAACAATGTTCACTGTTGGGACGATGCTCAGGCAAATAACCCTGACAGCGACCCTGCTTGGCGTGGTGACTTTAAGGGATTAATCGAAAAGCTTGACTACATTAAGGCTTTGGGCTTTAGTGCAGTATGGATTACACCTGTAGTTTCAAATGCCAGTGGTTATGACTATCACGGATATCATGCGTTTGATTTTGCAAAAGTTGACCCTCGTTACGAAAGTGACGACACAACATTTGAGGATGTAATTGCTGCAGCACACGATAAAGATATGAAAATTGTTCAGGACGTTGTTTGGAACCATACTTCAAACTTCGGTGAAGAAAAGCTTGCACCAATGTTCGAAAAAACATACAGCAGTGTCAAGGATCTTGGCTCTATAGATTCTCTTAAGATAAGAGAGGGCTCTGTTCTTCAGCAGAAATTCCCTGACTACGCTAATATGCTTCCTAATGCACAGTATCAAGCAAGACTTGCAGTTATGAAGGAAGATGCCAACGACACAAAAAATTATTATCATCACGATAAGTCCCTAAGCTGGGGTTCTTATACCGAGCAAACAGGACAAATGGCAGGCGACTGTGTTGATATAAACACAGAAAATCCTGAGGTAGCTGAGTACTTAACATCAACATTTAGAGAATATGTTGATATGGGCGTTGACGCATTCCGTCTTGATACAGAAAAGCATATTAACCGTTGGACACTTAATAGTGCTTATTTCCCTGCTTTTTCTGATGTAAATAACTTCTATATCTTTGGTGAGGTTTGTGCAAGAAGAAGAGAAGCAGTAAACGAAGGCGGCTTGTCAGACTCTTGCTTCTTCTACACTTGGAAGGAAACAGAGAGCAAGTGGACAAGTAACTGGAGCAATACAGATGCGAAGTCCAACTATGACAACGCTGTTAAGCATTTTGGCGAATACAGCAAGGGTACACCAATAGAAACAAGTGATAATGCATTCCTAGACGGCAATGATTATCATACACCTGACTATAGCAAGGCAAACGGCACAGGTACAATTGACTTTACAATGCACTGGAATTTCTATAAAGCTATTGACGCATACAACTCTGCACTTAAAGAAGATGCTATGTTTAATGACGCTACATGGAATGTTGTATATGTAGATTCACACGACTATAGCCCTGACGATTGCCAGACAGTTCGTTACAATGCCGGTACACAGGCTTGGGCTGAAAATATGTGTCTAATGTTTACATTCCGTGGAATACCATGCTTGTACTACGGAAGTGAGGTTGAGTTCCAAAAGGGTGTGGTAATTGATGTTGGCCCTAATCAACCGTTAAGCGAAACAGGTAGAGCATATTTCGGTGACTACCTTGAGGGTAGTGTTACAGCCTCAGACTTTGGCGATTACACAGCCAGCGGTAAGGTTTCTGAAACACTAAACAGCACACTTTCACAGCAGCTAATTAAGCTAAACAAGATTAGAAGAGCTGTTCCTGCACTGCAAAAGGGTCAGTATACTTCTGTTGGTGATATGTGCTTCAAGCGTGGCTATACAAACCCTGAAACAGGCGAAAAGAGCTTTGCTTGCGTGGCAGTAACAAACGCTGCTGAATTCTCGGATATACCAAACGGTAAGTATATCGATGCAGTAACAGGTGATGTTAAAAATGTTACAGACGGCACTCTTACAATAGCTGCTTCCGGTAAGGGTAACTGCAGAGTTTATGTTCTAAGCTCAAACGGTTACACAGGCATTAGCGGTAAAATCGGTGACACTACAACATACCTAAAGTAAAATAATAATTGCGTAGACTAGTTGTTACGCAAACAGACGGTCTTAATCCTAAGGGGTTAAGGCCGTTTTTAAGTCTCTGATTTACTGATGAGCTAAGGTCGTAAAAAGGCTCTGTGACATCAGCTGTGATAAAGCTGTTGTCTTGCAGCAAAATCTCCTCGGCAATAGTTGTTAATATAGTATCTAATATGCTATAATAAGGTTGTATACAGATTTTGCGGAAGGGGATGTGCTTTTATGTCTATGATTTTTGATGTGCATGCACATTATGATGATGATAAATTCAACGACGACAGATTTCAGGTGTTGTCGTCAATGCCTGAAAAAGGCGTGTGTTGTATTATAAATGCCGCTGTAGATATAGAAACAGCAAGACTTTCAATAGAATATGCCGAAAAATACAATTATGTATATGCCGCAGTAGGCCTGCACCCTGAATGTGCCAATAAGGCAGAGGAGGGGTATATAGACCGGCTGAAAAACCTTGCCAAGCACAAAAAGGCGGTAGCTATAGGCGAAATAGGACTGGATTATTATTGGGACACAGTGCCTAGAGAGGCACAGAAAAAGGTGTTTATACAGCAAATAGAGCTTGCCAAGGAGCTTAATCTTCCTGTGGTAGTACACGACAGAGATGCACACGGCGACACAATGAATATTTTAAGGCAGTATATGCCGTCCGGAATTGTGCATTGCTTTTCAGGCAGTGTAGAAATGTGCAGAGAGGTTGTTAAGCTGGGAATGTATATCAGCCTAGGCGGTGCTGTTACCTTTAAAAATGCAAAACGCAGTGCAGAGGTTGCCAAGGATATTCCTTTGGACAGGCTTTTGCTTGAAACAGACGCCCCGTATATGGCTCCCGTTCCTTTTAGAGGCAAACGCTGTGACTCATCAATGATAAAATATACTGCCGAAAAAATTGCAGAAATCAGAGGTATAACAGTTGAGGAGCTTTTAAACGCGGCTGCTGAAAACGCCTGCAGATTATTTAATATAGAATTATGAGACGGTTAATTAAAAGATTATCGGCTGCTGCTATGTGTGCGCTTATTTTTCTTTTCAGTGCAGTTGACTGCAGTGCAGCCGGTTTATCGGGAAGTATGTCTGTGCCGTCTATGGTAACAAAGGGTAAAAATTTCACTGTAGGACTGCAGGCACAATGCCCGGAGAAACTGGGTACAGTTATGTTTACAGTAGTTTTCAGCGAGAATGTTAGCTACAGGGCCTGCAGGGTAAACGACAGCAACGGCTATATAAAAAGCTACTGTACCGACAATATACTAAGAGTTGTATACATAAATACCTTAGGTATAAATGTAAGCAATATTAACAAACTGGTTGATGTTACTTTTAAGGCGGCAGATGATTTAGGAAGCGGAACTGTGCAGGTGTACACCTCCTACAGTGCGTCGGTAAATGAGCAGGATTTAAAGGATTCTGCCGGAATGGAATACAGCTTTGATATTGTCAGTAAAACCGGCGGCTCTGTGCCGCAGGCAAGAGGTATAGAGCTTAAAACAAGAGCTCCGGGCAGATCCTCATCGGCTGCTGCAAAAAATAAAAATAAAAAGGAAAGCGGCTCAGCCAATAAAAGGAGCAGCGGTTCTAAAAAAGACAGTAATGACAAAAAGAACGGCGGCAGTTCTCACAGCAAAGCCGAGAGTGAGGCAGGCGGTATATCACAGCTTAATATTGCAGGGCAAAATAACGGTTTGACATTGTTTTTGGCCGGCGGTGTATTTGCATTGGCTGTAGCTGCCGTAGCAGTGTGCAGTTATTTTGCCGGCAAGAAAAACGCCGGCAGTAAGGGTGAAAAGCATAATAATAAAAATTAATAGGGTGTTTACAACTTTTTGTAAAAAATTAATTGCTATTTATATATTCTGCTGATATAATTAACTGTGTAATGCCGTATTTTTGGAGGTTAATAAAATGAAAATAGATTTTGAAAAAGTATATTTTGACGAAGCAAATAAATACCTTTTGTTTAAGTCAAAGCCTGAAAAATATTATCTTTTACGAGTAATGGACTTTAACAACGGTGCTCGCTTTGGCAATACTATAGCTAATCCGGAGGTAATAAAAAAGGGTTGCTGTGTTATAGGTGAATATCTTCTTACAAAGGAGGAGTTTGACCTGTGGGATACAGATGAAGCCGCTTTTGAAGCACTTGTAGAAAGCCTTGCAGGTAACGGCCCTTCTGACAGACTGCTGAAATTGTTTTTTCAGTCAACGCCTCAGTCACAGCCGATGCCGCTAAAGGCAAACTTGGGCGAGCCTACAGGCGTAAAGCCTAGCCTGGTGGAAGAAATGAAGGCTTCATTCCAAGAGGAGAGCAACGCAGGCATTAAGAAATTCAAAGAGTTTCTTGAAGGCAACGGCGAGGAGATGTATTTTGTACATTCAAACCATATAAATAAAATTTTTCCGGCTATTGATTTTGAGGGAAAAATATTCTTTATAGAATCAGAGGCAGAAGCAAAGAAGTTTGTAAAGGCAACCGAAATGTTTGGAAACAAATATTATAAGGTAAACGCTCAGCAAGCGAATGAAATTATTAAAAACTGTAAAAGATACGGTGTTTATAAAATTATTTTCTGTCTTGCAAACGGCGGTGCTTGTATTTTTGACAGAGATGTTCTGCTGGGTGCACCTACAGAGGATAAGTGGCAAACCTATAATTCGTCAATATACAATATTTTTATAAGATGCATTGAATGTGCCGGCATTGACAACGCACAGGTTAAGGCTAACCAAATGACTTTTACAAGCCAGCTTAGCCACCAGATTTTTAATGCGGCGTTTTTACTGCCGCTAAATGTAAAGGCAGAGGAAAAGCCGAATACCATTGTTTTGTCAAGAGGAGCAGAAAAGCTTTATAAGGAAAAGAGCTTTGTGCACTGCGGTGCAGAAGATTGTACATATGAGCCAATGGAGGGCAACGAGTTTTCCGCCATTACGCTTACAAACTCCGAGGACAAAAGTCGTGCTTTGCCGTTGTTTACCGATTATGAGGAATTTAACCTTATGTTTAAGGACAAGGTAGTTCCTATAGCCGTAACCATTGAGGAAGCATATGCAATGCTGAATGACAGCTGTAAGATAATTATATTCAACCCATCTACATTGGGCTTTATATTTACCGAGCAGGCAATGAATCAGCTAAAGGAGCTAAGCAAAAAGCCTGTTACGGTATTTAGACCGTCCGAGGAAAAGCCTGCGGAGGAAAAGCCTGTGGAGATTACTATTCCTGAGGTGCCAAGACAGGTTTCAACCGAGAATATACTGCATATGGTGGCAAACCAGATTACTCATGATGAGGCCGTAAAGCGTGAAAACGCCCCAACTGCCGAGACAAAGCCTAAGCTTGGGCTTGCAGAGGAGGACGAATCTGAGCTGACCGCAGAGAAGGAGGAAGCCTTGGAGGAGGCGAAAGCCGAAGAGGCAGATGCTTTAGAGGACGAAGAAGTCAGCAGTAAGGCTGACGGTGCAGAGGAAAAAGCGGAAAGCGTTGAGGCCTCACAGCATAACGACGACAATAAAAAGGGTGGCTTCTTTAGCCGCTTTAGAAAGAAAAAGTAATAAAATCAGAAATGTTTAAGGCAAAAGGTTCTGTTAATGCAGAATCTTTTGTTGCATTAAATCTAATTGAGGTAATATAACCAAAATTAACTTCGAGCGTATTGAAAACAGAGAGGCGTACAGTATATTATCCACCGTATGTGAGGATTTTTTGCAGGCAGATATAAAATTTGCCTGCAGGACTTTGCTTTAAAAGCCTTGCTGTTTCTTAGTGGTGATTGGTTCAGTAGACCAACGGTCTTTGGGTTAATTGGAATTTATGCTATAGGAGCCTGTGATCAATGAATATAAATAAGAAAAAAGCGGTGCTAAATATTGCACCCTATATGTTGCTGCTTTTAACTGCAACGGCTATTCTTTTTACTGTTTATGCCATAAAGGGGATATATCCCTTTGGTGACAATACAATAACCTATGCAGACTTTGCACAGTCTTATGTTCCGCAGTTTTACCATTATTGGGATGTTCTTCACGGACTGAAGGCTCCGTTCTTTGACTGGTACTCCGGTATGGGAGTAAGTATGGTGTCTACAGATATGCTGTCGCCTTTTAATATTTTCTTACTGTTTATACCCAGAGAGGCTATACTGGACAGTATGTCCTTTTTTCTTGCATTAAAGGTTACGGCAGCCGCAATGACTATGTACCTGTTTATAAACAGGGTGTTCGGTAAAATAAATATTGGGTATAAGCTGGGCTTTGCTATGCTGTATTCTATGAGCGGCTATGTTTTGCAGTATTACAGCAACATAAAGTGGCTTGACATTGTGGCTGTTTTCCCGTTGCTTATGCTGGGCTTTTACTACCTGATGAAAAAGCAGAAAATACTGCTGTTTTCGCTAAGTCTGGCAGTAATAATGCTGGAAAACTTTTATATAAGTGTGCAGGTTATAATATTCCTGCTGTTTACGGGAGGACTTTATGTACTTGTAATGGTTGGCAAGGAAAGCAAAAAGTATGCCGCCTTTAGTCTGGCTGTTGGTACAGCTGCCGGCATAGGACTTTCTATGTTTAAAACACTGCCAACATTCTTAACTCTTATAAGCTCTTCAAGAGGTGAGGGCAACGCAAGCAGGGACTATCTAAGCATTGTCGATGTTGCCTTTAAAGAAAAGCTTACTACCAATGACATGAACAAGTGGTTTATGTTTATGGGGCTGGAGCTTGCTGTTTTGCTGTGTGTTGTGCTTATTGCAAGGTTTATAAAGCACAAAAAAGCTACTGCCTTTTTTGTAGGCGAAATGCTTATTTTATGTATTCCTATATTCTTTGAGGGTGTAAACAGGCTGTGGCATACAGGCTCATATGCAGGCTTCCCTATGAGAAGTGCCTTTACAATTTCCTTTTTATTCATTACAGGTGCCTGCTACTGTATAAGCTTTGAGTCCGGCTTCAAAAAGCGTTTGCCTGTACAAACAGAGCAAACCTCAGTGCCAAAGTCAGAAGTAATTACAGACGCACAGTCCCTTTCGGAGGATGTACCTATTAAGCCTAAAAAAACCGCTAAGCTAAGGGATTTTGTAAATAGGCTTAGAAACAGCTTAGCGGTATCTGTAATACTGGGAGTTGTGGCGTTAGCGGGGGTGTGCTGTACAATACCATGGCTTTTAGAGGCGAGCAAGCTTATAAAACGGTATGGAAGCTATTTTTTGGATACCGAAAACTTTATTATTCCAAAGCTTTATATTATGTCTGCTGCTGTTGTTACAGCGGCGTTTGCTGTAATATTATTTATAGGCAAGGCAAGGGTTAAGGGCATATGTGTTTTTTTGGCAATATTAATTCCTTTGTCTGTTAATGCCTATTCGTTTATAGGCGTTGAAAAATATGTTTACCCTGAACAAGACTCACAGTTTATAAGGGACGCAGAGAATATCAGCTCTGCTTTGCCGGAATCCGTGAGTGTGCTGGACAGGGTGAAAAATTCAGATAATTCACTTAACACCAACTATCCTTTTATCATTCAGCGGGGTGCTTTAAGCAACTGGACTCACACAGTATCGGGTGAGGCAATATCTGCCATGAAAAATATGGGCTACAGCACCGCATATACAAGACTGCTTGACACAGGAGGCACATTGCTTACCGACGCTTTGCTGGGCATTAAGAATATAATTACCAAGGAAAAGCTCGAAGAGCCTTTTTACACTCTTGTGCAGAATATGGGTGAATACAACTACTACAGCTGCAAGTATACCCTGCCTACAGGAGTAGTTGCTAATAAGTCTATTGGCAGAATAGACACATCTGCGGATCAAATAGCTGAAACCAACAACCTGCTTTATCATAGCCTAAGTGATGACCAAGAAAACATTATTGAATTAATGTCTACATCGTCTAAGCTGGGGTGCTTTTACAATGTCAGCAAATCATCAAACGGTTTGACATACACCGTTAAGGTAACCGGTGATAAAATGATTTATTTTAAATCACCCATAAGAGGAATAACCGTTACTGTAAACGGAAAGCAGATAGAGGTGCCTACATACGGGTCAGAAAATAACATTGTGTACCCGGCAGAGTTTAACAACAATATTGTGGCATTGGGCAGCTTTAAGGACGATGTAATATCTGTAACCTTCAATAATCCGGAACTGGTTGAAAGCAATATTTCACTTTATACATTCGATATTGCCAAGCTTGAAAAGCTGTGCAGTGATTACAACGCAAATTATAGCTATACCGTTGCTGCAAAAAACACCTCGCTAAAGACTACCGTTACAGCAAGCGGCAGCGACAAGATGTTTTTTGTGCCGGTTCCTTATGACAAGGGTTGGAGTGCGTCAGTAAACGGAAAACAGGTTAAGGCTTCACCTGCTGTAAACGACGGCTTTATGGCGGTGCCTTTAGAAAACGGCGTAAATGAAATAGTGTTGAGTTACCATCCAAACGGCATGAAAACAGGTGCAGCTGTTTCGGTTATAACTGTTGCACTGGCGGCGTTTGCCATATGGATGAAAAAGAAAACCAAAATATCCGGGCCGCCTAAACCGGTGGCAATAATAGCAAGCTGGGCCTTGTATGCTGTATGGATAGCTGCAATTGTAGGCGTGTATATTGTTCCTATGATATATGGAATTTTCTTCAGCAAATAAAACAGAGTCCGCAGATTGTCATTAAAAAGACGGTCTGCGGGCTCTGTTTATTTTTTTACATCATTTATATTTATTTAGATTAATTTTAGAAATAATTAGTTGCAGCCGCAGCCACAGCTGTTGTTATCCTCGCCGTTGCAGCAAACCAAAAGGATTATAACAAGGATGATAATCCAGCAGCAGCTGTTACCGCCAAAAATATTGTTTAAGCACATTAGTCATTTCCTCCTTTCAAGTTTTACACTACATAATATTGCGTAGACAGGCCATTGGTTACATAAAAACAGAAAATTTTTTAAATTATCAAAAAATTTGGCTTTATATGGGCAAAATCTAAAATAATGAAGGAAAGTATGCGTTGAGTTGCAAAAAATCAAGTAAACTTAGAAAAATAGCGGCTGTAAACTGCCGAGTATGAAAAAATTTTTTGAAAAATTCGGCATAATAAATTCAACTGCAGCATAAAATAAACATATAAAAGGTGGATTACAGATGAAAAAACAAGCCTTTTTGCTGTGCCTGTGTCGCCGACAGAGGTATAATTACTATAAATTTAGCATTTGAAGCAAGCAGAAAACAGCAATGTTCCAAATATGCAAAATTTGCAGGAAAAAAGTTGACAAAATCTATAGTGAGGTATATACTGTAATCACAACACAGCAAGGGCGCTGTAGGTTGACTGTTTGTCGTGCCTACGGTGCCTTTTCGTTTGTGTAATTAAAATTATGGATAGGAGAGTTTGGACATGAATGTACCTGAACTTTTTGGCAGCATGGTATTTGATGATGCTACAATGAAGGAAAGACTGCCAAAGGAAACTTACAAAGCACTTAAAAAGACAATGAAAAATGGCGATCCGTTGGATATTAATGTAGCAAATATTGTTGCAAACGCCATGAAGGACTGGGCATTGGAAAAGGGTGCAACACACTATACACACTGGTTCCAGCCAATGACAGGTGTTACGGCTGAAAAGCATGACAGCTTCATTAACCCTACAGATGACGGTAAGGTTATTATGGAGTTTTCAGGTAAAGAGCTTATTAAGGGCGAGCCGGACGCATCTTCATTCCCATCAGGCGGAATCAGAGCTACATTTGAAGCCAGAGGCTATACAGCATGGGACCCAACCTCCTACGCATTTGTAAAGGATGGTACACTGTGCATTCCTACAGCCTTCTGCTCATACACAGGTGAGGCACTTGATAAGAAAACGCCTTTGCTTCGTTCAATGGAGAGAGTCAGTGCGGAAGCAGTCAGAGTTCTGCATTTGCTGGGCGACAAGGAAACAACAAGAGTTGTAACAACAGTTGGCCCTGAGCAGGAGTATTTCCTAATTGATAAAGATCTTTATGACCAGAGAAAGGACTTGATTCTTACAGGCAGAACGCTGTTTGGTGCAAAGGCACCAAAAGGTCAGGAGCTGGAGGATCACTACTTTGGTTCAATTAAGCCTAGAGTAATGGCGTTTATGCAGGATTTGGACGAGGAGCTTTGGAAGCTTGGCATTTACTCAAAAACAAGACACAACGAGGTTGCTCCTGCACAGCACGAAATGGCACCGGTTTTTACAACAACAAACCTTGCAACTGACCACAATCAGCTGACAATGGAGGTTATGAGAAAGGTTGCTCAGAAGCATAACCTGGTTTGCCTGCTTCACGAAAAGCCATTTGCAGGAGTAAACGGCAGTGGTAAGCACAACAACTGGTCACTGTCAACAAATACAGGCAGAAACCTGCTTTCACCTGGTAAGAACCCTGCACAGAATACAGAGTTCCTGCTATTCTTGGCTGCTATTATTAAGGGTGTATATGAGTATCAGGATCTACTTAGAATTTCTGTTGCAAGTGCCGGCAACGACCACCGTTTGGGCGCAAACGAGGCACCTCCTGCAATTATTTCAATGTTTATCGGCGATGACCTAAAGGCTGTTATGGATTCTATTATTTCCGGTACAGAGGCTGTTTCTGCGGGCAGTCAGAAGCTGGAGCTTGGCGTAGATGTTCTTCCTGACTTCAAAAAGGATACTACAGACCGTAACCGTACATCTCCGTTTGCTTTTACAGGCAACAAGTTTGAGTTCCGTTCACTCGGTTCTTCGCTTAACATTGCTTGCCCTAACATTATGCTTAATACAATTGTTGCAGAGGAGCTAAGCCAGTTTGCAGACGAGCTTGAAAAGGCTGATGACCTTGATACAGCGGTAAAGGCACTTATTAAGAGAGTATTTACCGACTATCAGGATATTGTGTTTAACGGCGACAACTACTCACCGGAGTGGGTTGTAGAGGCTGAAAGAAGAGGCTTGCTGAACCTTCGTTCTATGCCGGAGGCAATGCCGCACTTTATTGACAAGAAGAATGTGGAGCTGTTTACAAAGCACAATGTACACACAAAAAGAGAAATGTACTCAAGATATGAAATCCAGCAGGAGGAGTACGGCAAGGTTATTAACATTGAGGCTCTGACGATGCTTGATATGGCTAAGAAGGACATTTTCCCGGCTGTTTCAGCATATGTGGCTGAACTTGCAAGTGCCTGCAATGCCAAGAAGGCTCTTAGCGAGTCACTTCCTTGTGATGCGGAGATAAAGGTTATTGAAAAGCTTTCTAAGCTGCTGGTATGCTTCCAGAACAAGATTGAAGCTCTTGAGGCAAAGGTAAACGAGGCAAAGGGTATTGAGGATGTTGCTGACCAGGCTATGTTCTATGGCAAGGAAGTGTTCGGCGCTATGAACGAGCTTAGAGCAATCGGCGATGAGATGGAAACATCAACAGCTGCCGACTATTGGCCATATCCGTCATATGCTGAGCTGCTGTTTGGCGTAAGATAATTTATTTATATATAGCTTATACAATTTTAGAATTTTAATTTTTGACACAAATGCGTGTATTTTCTACCGAAGGGCAGAGAGATACACGCCTTTTATATATTTTAAGAGGAGTGATTTTGATGGATGTTAATAATATTCAAGATGTTGTGAACAGCACGATGTTTGGTACATCCGGCGTATGGTTCTTAATAGGTGCCGCCTTGGTATTCTTTATGCAGTGCGGCTTTGCGATGGTTGAAACGGGCTTTACCAGAGCTAAAAACGCAGGCAACATTATTATGAAAAATCTTATGGATTTCTGTATAGGAACTGTAGTGTTTGTTCTGATTGGTTTTGGCCTGCTGTGCGGTGAAAATGCTTTCTTTGGCATTATAGGTATGCCTGACCTGCAGATTTTTACTAATTTTGCAGATTTCCCATGGCATAATTTCGTATTTAATTTGGTGTTCTGTGCAACTGCGGCAACTATTGTTTCAGGTGCTATGGCAGAAAGAACAAAGTTTATTTCCTACTGTATTTACTCAGGTGTAATTTCAGCTGTTATTTATCCTATCGAGGCACACTGGATTTGGGGCGGCGGCTGGCTTTCACAGTTAGGCTTTATTGATTTTGCCGGTTCCTGTGCAATTCATATGGTTGGCGGTATTTCCGCATTAATAGGTGCAGCTATTTTGGGACCTAGAATCGGTAAGTATGTAAAGGACAAAAAGACAGGCAAAACTGTTCCTAAGGCTATACCGGGTCACAGCTTAACACTTGGTGCATTGGGCGTATTTATCTTGTGGTTTGGCTGGTACGGCTTTAACGGTGCCGCAGCTGCTGATGCTGACTTTCTTGGTCAAATCTTCCTGACAACAACAATTGCTCCTGCGGTAGCTACAGTAGTTACAATGATTATTACATGGATACAGCACGGTAAGCCTGATATTTCAATGTCGCTTAACGCTTCTTTGGCAGGCTTGGTAGCTATTACGGCTCCTTGTGCCGATGTTGACGCTTTTGGTTCAATTATAATCGGTGCCGTTGCAGGCGTTTTGGTAATATTCGGTGTATGGTTCCTAGACTATGTGCTAAAGGTTGATGACCCTGTTGGTGCAGTTGCTGTACACTGCTTCAATGGTGTTTGGGGTACTCTTGCTGTTGGCTTGTTTGCTACAGGCAAGGGTCAGGACGGTATCACAGGTTTGTTCTACGGCGGCGGCTTTACACAGCTGGGCATACAGGCCTTGGGT
>OGOP01000141.1_pt1 | contig 68195 bp, 43 predicted proteins | sample 1552591 | NCBI WGS metagenome assembly OGOP01 (sample SAMEA2580120, study PRJEB22360) | human gut metagenome | biome: human gut; feature: human-associated habitat; material: faeces | place: Denmark | collected 2008/2010 | reverse complement strand
TCTGATGCAGAAAGAGCAACTATTAAGTCTCAATGCGAGTCTGATGCAGAAAATTCTACTATTTCTCTTACTTGTGATGATTCTATAATTACTTTAAAAGCTCAGTCAGTATTACAAGTAATGATGATGATAGATAATTATAGTAGCAAATATAAAAAAGTAGTAGAAACTTTAGTAAACGAAATTAATCAATGTTCTACTATAGAAGAAATAAATGAATTGAATTTTAAATTAGAATTGCCAGAAGAAGTTCATACTACTCAGGTGGAATTAGGAAGATTAGCAAGTAACAGACAAAAAAACTCTAAAGAGAATCAAGCTATACTATTTGCTAAAATGACTATAAATGCAACTCCACTAACTGATAACCAAGCTATTAGTGTAAAGAACTTGCACCCTGAATGGAAGGAATTTATAGGTAAATCTTTATCTACTGGATTTAGAGTTTTGCATGAAGATGCTTTATACAAAGTAAGGCAAGATATTAGTGTAGTGTTAGAAAATCAACCTCCATCTATAGATACTGCTGCATTGTATGAAGAAATTAATGAAACTCATGATGGGACAAAGACAGACCCAATACCATACAACAACAATATGGCTTTAGAATTAGGAAAATATTACATCCAAGATGATATTATATATATGTGTACTAGAGACACAGGTCAAGCAGTCTATCAAGATTTATCTGACTTAGTAGGAATTTATGTACAAATAGCAGAATAAAATATGGCAGTAATTAAATATAAAAATCCGAAATACACAGAGGGTGGTTCAGAACCTAAATATATAGTTATTCCTACATTAACTATGGATAATGGCCAATATGTATCCACAGTTTTAGAGTCTAACAAGAACATTCTTAGGCGTGTTAACATTGGAACTTTAACTTTAACTGTAGGAACAAATGATAGCGTTAACATTACAAATAGTAATACATTAAATAGCATTAATCCTTTTGAATGGTTTATTATTACTTGTAATTTAAATGGTTCCGATACTTACTTATATAGTTACAATGATAGTGAGGATATAAAATGTTTTAGACATTATACCAATCAAGACAATAATAGAAGTGTTACTTTTATTATTACTAATATTAATACTGTTAATAACACATGCAGCATTGAATATAATGATAATAATTTAGTAACTAACAAAAATATTTCTAATTATACTCTTACTAAAACTAATACAACAGAGTATACACCGACTTCTGATTATAATCCTGCAACCAAAAAATATGTGGATGATTATAATCTTATGCCTAAAAGTAATTCACAAATTGTACATACACCCTCAGCTGGTGGTTTTGACAAGAAATATACTGTAGATGATAATGACGGCAAATTTAGTAAAGTAACTATTTTGGGAAACGATGATTTACCTTATGATAGTTTTATTATCCTAAATGATTTGTCTGCTTATAATATTGGTGATATTGTTTATACCAATATTTATAAAGAAGATAACGATACAATAAAATATACAGTGTTTGCTACTAGGGATAGTTTCAGTATTAGTTTTGAACTTATTGAATGTTTCTATGAAGGAATAAACTCGGTAACTACTCTGGTAAATCTGCCAGCTACTAAACGTTCTATTGTAGCTACAGTAACAGCAGCAACAAGTTTAAGTCTAGCTTCTAATTTAGAACTAGGTCAAGAATTATATATAAGAATATATAATAATAGTTCTAGTGCAATTACACAACCAATACCAAATAGTGGAAATTTTGTATCAATGAATGGAACTAGTGTTAGCATTCCATCTAAGAGCTTTATAGAAATGTCTATATGGTGTTACGAATCTGGTAAATACTCAATTAGAATAGGAGAAATAGCATAATGAATATATACATACAAAAAGACACAACTACTATTTATGTAGAATTGGATTTCCTATTAGACGAAAATAGTTATGAAATAGGAACTACATGGGAAGATTACAAGAATGGAAAGTGGGTTTTACTTAGTGAAGAGCAGGTAGCTTTTAGGGAGGAAAACCCAGATGCCTCAGCAGAAGAAGTATTTAACATGGAGTTGAACCCAGAACCTCCTGGGCCAACTCCAGAAGAATTACTAAAACAAGCAAAAAACAATAAAATAGCAGAACTAGGAAGACTCCATTCTTCTAAATTAAGAGAATTTAAATACAATAATAATCCTATCTATATGGATTATTATCAGAGGCTTATAAAAAAAGATGAAGCCAATATAGCCAAAAAATCGGGAGATTCTTCTATCTTACTTGGTGATGTTTCAGTAAATGTAGATTCAGTTGAATATGTAGTAGATGCTATAACTGTCTACGAACAGCAATGTAATGTATCATTTACAGATAAAATGTCCCAAATAGATTCTTGTGAATCTGTAGAGGAAGTTGAAACTGTAGTAGTAGATGATAGTTATCCAGAACCCACAGAATTAACCCAAGAAGATATATTATCTTCAGAAGCTATAGCCACAGCTAATGTTCCAGAAATGCAACTAATGTCATTTGCTAAAATGGCTGTAAATGCTATGAGTCTTACAGATGAACAGGCTTTAAGTGTTAAATTACTTCATCCAGAATGGGAAGAATTCATAGGAGGATCTCTATCAGTAGGAGAAAGGGTTATGTATGATGATAAGCTATACAAAGTAAAACAAGAGATAAACCCAGTACTAGAAAATCAGCCTCCATCTATAGAGACAGCAGCTCTATACGAAGAGATAAATGAAAAACATGCTGGTACTAAAGAAGATCCAATTCCATTCAATAATAATATGGAATTAGAACTTGGTAAGTACTATTCTCAAAATGGAGTAACTTATATGTGTTTCAGAGATTCACAACAACCAGTTTATCAGAATTTAGCTGATTTAGTTGGGATCTATGTACAAATAGCTGAGTAATAATAGAAAGATAGCTGTACGAGTATAACCTTGTATAGCTATCTTTTTTAGTTTTAATAATTATGTTAAGAAAAAGAACTTTAGGAAATAAAAAGAAATCTACATATACAGTATATTCCAATTGTAATGGAGGTTCTGTATATTTTAATAATAATTTAGTAGGTATTATATCTTCCGGCAAATTGATAGTAGAATTATCTGGAGCAGATTCATATACAGTGAAGATAGAGGGAGGGGTCCCAAGTACGTCAACTAGTACTTCTGAATCTACTGATTCTGGCAGTGATACTAGTAATGAATATTCTCCCTCTGGAGAATTAAGAGGAGGAGGAACATTTTGGCCATCAGAAGGCACTCTGGCAATACAGGCATCAGCATCTCTTACAGTTATGAGAAATACTTATACTCAACCATATACAAGACCAAAATATACTAGTTATCAAACTACTTATTCTGCTCCTGGAACTGGAAATATAGATGCTAATGGTTCTGTTACTTTAAATTATACGAGTAGAACTACTGAAACAGGAGTTACATATGGAGATAAAACTTATGGATCTAAAACTTTACAATCTAGTACTGATGTTACCCCTAAAAGTGGATCTACCTCTACTGGATGGGTAATATACGAAGGATATAGATGGGATAGAACTAATACAGCACAATCAGTAGGAGATATATCACTCATTGATCACAGTGTTACTGGATTCACTAAAGGAAGTACAGCTTCTGGAGTTGATAGATCATACATATTACTAAATTATACTACTACAGATAATGGTTATAATGGATCTTTATCAGTATTTTTTAACCTATGATGAAAATACTTAATTCGGGGGGGGGCATCAATAAGACTCCCAACAAAAAATATTTTATGTTAAGAAGATGTTTAGGAAGTAAAAAATTAGAATATACTCTTAATACAAATCAAGGTACACCTGATGTTTATGTAAATGGAGTATATAAAGGTACTGTAAGTAATGGAGTTTGTAAGTGGAAAGATTCCGAATATAAAACTGATGCAACAATTACCCTTCAAAATTGTACAGCAGGCAATACTTATCAATCTAGTCAAAATGCAGATGCATGGATCTCTGTAGATGGAGGAACTCCATATTATGATACACAATTTAAGAAAATAATATATACTGAAGAAGGATCACATACTGTACAAGCATTATGGGGAACAGCTTACTATAATAATGTACAAAGTATAAATAGTACTGGAACTTTAAAAGCAGGAAATACTTCTTTAACTATGAATTATAATGTATCATCCTCTTATTTAAGATTTGAACAAAGAAGCGACTCCTTACCAGTTACTTGGAAATATAGCGGAGAAGATCAATCTTCCGATCATTGGAATGAAAAACTATGCACATTTAGTTCTTCTGGAGATACTTTATATTTTACCATAGATAATAACACTGGAGAAACTTGGGCTTCAGGATCATATGGAGCATACGCTGTACCCAATGAAACAGGCTTACATACTGCCTATGTAGATGTAATCTTAAAAAATATAAGAAATTACTAATGAGGTAAAAGTATCCATAATTTTCAAACTACAACTATCAATAAAAAATTTTTTAAAAAAAGTTAATAATTTTCTTGCAGGTATAAAATTTTTGTCGTACCTTTGCAGTGTACAAAATGAGAAAGTAGTGATACTTTATTCATTTCTGTAATGTGCAATTTTCACGACAAAATTAGAGAAATTTATTTTTACGCGTAAGATTTATTATCTCTTTAGATTTTTTGATAAATTTTAATTTTTATTTATTATCATAGCAGAATTTTTAACAATGGAAGAAGCCGAAGATAAATTCGGTAAGAAAGGTACGGCTAGAGCAGGTTTAACACTGCACCCTTAATAGCAGATGCACTTAAATCTGAACTAAAAGCAAGAGGAGGATTTACTATTGGTAGGGTGAAGTTTAGTGATTCAGATGTAGACGAGTTATTGACAGCGTTCAATCAAGCGAAACAAAAGAATAGGTAAATAAGAAATACCACTGGCATGTTTGTGTCAGTGGTATTGTCGTTTTTATAGGTGTCTTTAACTTAAATTAACTTAATAGATTATTAGTTCTTTACATAAAATCTATATATTTATGGAATTACTATTAAAAAGGATTTTTAAAGGACCTCAATATACTATAGGCAAACTTTATATAAATGGTAAATACTTCTGTGATACCCTAGAGGATGTTGTTAGAGAAACTAAGATACCTAATGAAACCGCTATACCACCTGGTACGTATAAAGTAATAGTTAATATGTCTCCTAGATTTAAAAGACTTTTACCTAGACTTTTAAATGTTCCAGGATTTGATGGAATCCTTATACACAGAGGAAATACTCCATCTGATACATCTGGATGTATATTAGTTGGAGAAAATAAAGTAAAAGGGAAAGTAATAAACTCTACTCCATATGAAAAAAAGCTAGTAGAGATTTTAAAAGATGAAAATGATATATCTATAACCATAGAGTAATATGAGCAAGGAGTTAGCTAGGTCAGCTAGGGCACTGGGGAGGGACATGAATTTTTTTGGATCTAAAGAAAAAGATTTCGTGATCCAAACCAAAGGGAGAGTTAAAATTAATTTTGGAGACAAGTTTATAGAACTATTCAATGGTAGTAAGTTTACTACAGATAGTGGTAGCCTAATTAATACTATAGATGGAGAACCTAAACCAGAATCAGAAGATGGATTCTATTTTGATAAAAATACTGGCACGCTATATCTGAAAATAGGAGATAAAATTATACCTATATTAAATGGTGGAGAATTAGTAGGCAATTTTATATCGTTTAAGGATGAACAAAATCTTACTTCTAAAGAAAGAGACATAGCTAAAGAGAATATTGGTTCACTTTATCTTAACAAAGAAGATGCATTAGCCAATAATGCTGGGAATGGATTAGTATTTATACAAAGCGAAAATAAAGCCTATATATTAAATAATGGAGTGTTTTACCCTATAACTAATAATACTACTATTAATCAAGATCAAATCGAGAAAAATGAGGAAGATAAAGATAATAACTATTTTGATAAAACAGTTACTATAGATGTTAAGGAAGGGCCTTCTTTAGTAATAAAAGGAGTAGGAAATGAATTTAACATACAACTAGGTGACGAATACAATAATACTAATATATATCAATCCGACGATGGAGGAGTTATAGAAAGTGATAACTCTTTCTCATTTGTTATCAATGATAATAAGGTAATTACAATTAACGAAGGGTCTGTAGATTTTGATTGCATTATTAATGCATTAAAAGGCATTATAACTGATGAAATATATTCGTCTAATTTTGAAAAAGATAATCAAGGGTGGGGTATATGGATAGATAAAGAAACTGGCGAATCCTACTTACAAGTAGACCATATAATAAGTGGTGGAGAAGAATTATTATATATTACTTATCAGGAAGCATGTGAATTAATAAGAGATTCAGAAGTTAAGCCAAATAAAATATATTTAGTAGTAGATTACCAGAATGAATGGGAAATAACTAAAACTGATGACGTGTTTGGGGAAGATTTATATCTTGGATTTAACCCTTTTAGTGAGGAAGAGCCAAGTAATGACCCATCCTTATATGACGAGGATGCAGACGAATGGGAGCCAATATTCGGAGTAGATAGAAATGTTAGACCAATTCTCCTTACTGGTATAAGCCAAAATAAATTTTCTGAAATAGCTTCTTATTATTATAATATAGACAGGTTAGATCTAGTACAAATGTTATATGATATAAGAGTCAAAGAAATCCCAGACGAAGATAATGAAGACGGAAACTCTATAACTTTAGATTTTGAAGATAAAGGAAGAATATATTATGCAAGAGACTCCTGGAATAATGAAGCCCCATGTGACTTTAAACACTTTACCAATGCAGATGGTAAATATGTTTTCACCTCTCCAGATGGTAAAGATTTATCCTCTATGAATACTGTAGATTCTATAGTTTGCTCAAATAATAAAATATTAGATGTAACTATTAGAATATCTGACAGTATAAATCCTATGATAATCACAGGTAAAAGGATAAATAGTAATACTGTCGGGGGATCATTTGAAAATGTTTCAATAGGAGACAAAGACTCCATTATAGAATACAATTACTTCAATGGAGAAATAAAAAACTGTAATTTTACTGGAACATTTACTAATAACTCTATAGGTTGTTTAATGGATTCCTGTGAATTTAAAAAAGACGTTATCAATAATGAATTTAATAAAGATATAAAAAAATGCACTTTTAATGAAGAAGTTAAAGATAATGTATTTGATATGTCTATGGAGGAATGTATATTTGGAAAAATCTACAGTAATCAGCTTACAGGCTCAATGAAAAAATGTGAAACTTATAATAAAGAAAATCCTGCTGAATTTAGAGAGAATCAAATGATGGGAGATTTTTCCGAATGTAAGTGGTTAGGGAATGTTTACAGTAATGATATGAAAGTAGACACAGTAAATAAATGTATTTTTAAGAAAGATATGTTTGGCAATCAAATAGCATCTAGTCTATGGGAAGAAAATACATTTGAGGATACTCTAAAATTTAATGTATTTCAAGCTGATGTAGTTAAATTTCTGGTAGAGGGATTACTCAATAATAACCAATTTATAGGCAGAATTAATGACGTTTCATTCTTTAAAGATTTATCAAACAAAGATTATGGTATAAATAATAATATAATAAATGGAACATTTGATACCTGTAAAATTTATGTAGATTTTAGTCACAATACTATAACAGGCCCTATATACCTTCTAACAGCTAATGTAGGAGAAACATATATAGAAAGTACATGTCAATTTAACTATAACGATATAAAAGCTGCTTCTATACACACTATAACTACAAATGGAGACTTTAGAAGAAATAATATAAAAGCTCAATATTTTGGATTATGCACTTTTAATAATGTATTTGAATGCAATAACTTATCATATTATAATATGAGAAGTGCAACATATAATAAGATGGTAGGATGTAGTGGCAGCGGAGACACTTTTATAGGAACATTTTCTTCGGAATTTATAAATTGTGAATTTGGAAACATATCAAATTGTACTTTTAGAGAATCTCCAATTAAATTTGCTAAATTTAGAAACAATTTCTCTGGGCAAAATTTTGATTCTAATACTAATATACAGGATCTAGAAAAACTATATAATGATAAGCACCAGGTTGATGTATTTTTCCATAATAATAAAATAGTAGTTTCTTGTCAGGCTTGTAATGAACCATTGAAAGGAGAAATTAAAATGTTTAATGGTTTAGCTTCTGATATACCAGAAGGATGGCATATATGTGATGGCACAGAAGGAACTCCTGATCTAACTGATAAATTTATTAAAGCATCCACTACAGCAGGTCAAACAGGAGGAGCAGAGGGAGGAGAAGTAACTTTGGAAAGTGATAATATTCCATCGCATGAACATAGTATTACATTTGATCCTTCTGGATTATCTACTAAGAAATTTATGACTGCTGATAAATATATGGAATTTGTGGTAGATGAAGGAGGAGATCGTAACTACTGTATGTGGACTGGAGAAAGAGAAGGAGACAATGAACCAGGATATGAATATATAGGTATTAGAGATACCTTCACTACAGCATTTAATAGCGCCAAAGTAGGAGCTAGTTCTTCTGGTGGAGGTAGTACTACTCCTATTAATATAGAACCTCCTTATTATACTCTAATATTTATTATGAAATTGTAAAAACGTATTCAAGGTAAAATTATTTAATTAAATGCCTTATATGCTATCATTTACAAAAATATATAATAAGGATTTTGATAAGCTATTAAATATGATTAACTTTGCAAATAACTTTAAAAGGGAATAATATGACTGATGATTTAAACAATTTAGACTTTGACGACGAATTAGAAGGTGGAGAAGGTGGAGAAGGTAACGTTAGTAACCAAGAACCAGATTTCGACCCAGATAATTACGTTAAACCATATATTGGTGTCAATGGAGAACCTGAGCCTGATATTAAGCAACGAAATGATGAGCCAGGAGATGAAGACGAAGATGATGACCTTGTAACTGCTTTATTAAAATCTAAAGGCATTAAGGATATTACTGCAATTAAAATGGAAGCAGAAGATGGTTCAATAGAAGAAAAAGATTTTAACTCTTTATCTAGAGAAGAGCAATTATCTATTTTAATGTCTTCTGAAAGTCCAGCTGACGCCTCACCTCAGCTATATGATGATGAAATTGATTTTTTAAATGAGGTTAGAGATAACAATATATCAGTAAATGACTACATAAACTGGATTAGGCAACAAGCTGTAGAAGATTATATTAATTCTATTAGTTCTGAAAATAGCGACATTGACTCTTTATCTGATGAGGATCTATTCCTTCTAGACTTAAAAGATACATCTCCTGACCTAACTGACGAAGAATGCATAGCTGCTTTAGAGCATGAGAAAGAAAATCAAGTATTGTGGGAGAAGAGAATGCAAGGATTAAGAAACTCCTACAAAGCTAAAGAAACAGCTCGAAGAGAAGAAGAGGAATTTCTTAGACAAGAGGAAGAACAAAGGCAAGCAGTTGAGTTCCAAAATGCTATTCAAGAAGCAGTAGGTAGGGTAGATTCCATTGGAGAATTTGATTTAGACGATGAGGATAAAGAAGAAATCGCTGAATTTATTCTTGGAGTAGATAAGACTGGAACACGTTATTTTGCACGTGCTTTAAATGATCCAGAAACACTAACTAGAATGGCGTGGTTCGCACTTAATGGAGAAGATGCTTTAGAAACTTTGTCTAAGTACTATAAAGAGCAGATAGATGCATACTCCAGAGCTAATTACAAAAAAGGCTTTGAGGATGGGCAAAAAGGTAAACAGCCTGATAAACCAGCTGTTACTACAAAAACTACAGTACGTAAACCAGAATCTAAAACAACACCTCAGGGAGGCTACAAACCTATATCAACTCCCTATTACATTGATTTAGATTAAATTTAAACTATAATAAATATGATAGTAGCAAATTTCGTTACAAAAAGACCGACAATGTCGGAAACTCACACCTATGAAGATTTTTATAAATTCTTAGGTACACGCCCAACAAGATTGGGAGTTATGTCTCGTATGTACCCAGAACTTACAGCAACATTCCTTACTGAATCTCTTAGAAATATCTTTTACATGGATAATAAGAGACAGCAATATAGGAGTATTGACTCCTTATATTTCGATTGGGATGTTGAAACTAACTACATTAAGAGGGTAGAGTTCGCAGCAGTTCCTACTGAAACTGGAGAAAATGGATCTGAAATCATTATGTATTTCAAAGAGAGGTACTACGAAAAATATGATATTTTCAAGATTGATAAAACTAGGCAGCAATGTTTTGTTGTTGAACGCCCAGTAAGAAAGGCAGATGATATGTGGGAATATGTTGTTAGATTAATTGACAATGATTATTCTTCTTTACTTGATGTATCTGGATGTCAAATTGGAGACACTACTAGATTCCAATCTAATGCTATGCCAGAAATGCACGAAGAAGGTTATATCAAGTATCAATCTAATATTGAAAAACACAGAGGTTATATTACTACTCACCGTGTTGATGTATCATATTCTGCATTATTCGCAGCTATGGAAGATCAATTCATCAGTATTGCAGAAGGAAAAGACAATGGTTCTTTAAAAGAAACTCTGTACAAGATGAATAAGAAGGAAAAAGACTTATTAAATAGCTTCTTAGAAGTTAGAAATAACGGTCTTTTATTTAATAAAACAAATGTAGACAAAAATGGTAAGTCTACTATCGTCGATCCTGATACAGGGCGTCCAATTTATATTGGAGATGGAGTTATTCCTCAGGTAGAAAGGTTCGCATCTAAATACGCGTTCAATAAATTAACTATTCAGGTATTTATGGATGCTATGTCTGCAATGGCAGAAAAGGCTGAACAACCTACAGGAAATCATTTTGTATTTATTTGCAATGAAAGAATGTGGACTCTTGTTCAACATATCTTAGGTGAATATTTATCTAGGTTTAAGCCAGCTACAGCCTATATGTATAGTAAAGCAAAGAACGGATACTTAGACGTAGGAGCTACATTCCAAGCATATGAATTTGGAGGAAATACTATCTCATTTAAAGTAGATAGGACGTTCTCTAGAGAATATGGAATGGAAAAGGCTTATGCTCTGTTACTTGATTTAACAGCTGATAAGTCTACAGGTGAACCTGCAATGCAAATGTTCACTTTAAAGGGAGGTGACTTCGTTACTAATAAATTCCCAGGAGTTGGTGGTCTTGATGGTCTAAGCTCTGGTGTTGTTTCTTCTGCTGTAGCAGCTAGTAAACTTATCAACTGGGGATACTCAGGTATCGCTGTATTCTCTCCATATAGGGCATATATTATGGAAGAAATTTAATAAAAGATAATTATAAAATAAAAACATTATATAATAGATGAGTGGGAGTTGAAAGACACTCCCACACCATTTATATGTATATACAAAAACGATAATGAATTAATATGGATGATAATAAAATTATACTTAGAAGTGTATTTGGTAAAGTAGGACAAGTTTATTCTATTCAACCATGTAAAGATGCAAATGGCAATTGGCCTGATTGTGTCAGACAAGTAGATTCTTTTGGTAATATGATTGCTTCAGAATCTGATAGAAATGCTGGAAAACCTTTAATTAAGGTAACAGAGACTTTTAGGATTCAGGATGGCCATGAATTTAACCTTAACGATCCCTGGGATAAAGCTAGATGGGATGCTATTAAAAACTGTCCTTTAATTGCTCAATCTAGAGGACAAAGAGATGCTAAAGGTAATCTAGTTATTGATGGGGATGCTAAAAGATATGGAAGAGCTGAACTTTATATAGAAAGACCAGGTTTAGAAGTATCTAAAAAAGTTAGCAGAAGACAAAAGATACATGATGCTGAGACTTACATCTTTAATGACCCAAGGGGGGCAGATGGAAGGATTAAGATTGCCAGAATACTTGGTAAGCACATGAGGAATGCTTCCGATGCTGATATTAAAGATTACTTATTGGATATAGCTTCTAAGACTCCTGAAAAAATTATTAACTTATACACTGGTGATGATCTAGAGTTAAGAATGTTATTCATGGATGCTAGAGATAAGAACATCATTCGCAGTGTATCTGGCGTTTATGTATATGGCGAAGGAATTTCATTAGGAGGAACGGTTGACGTGGTTATAGCGTGGATGCGTGATCCTAGAAACAAAAGAACTTTAGACCTTATCAAAAACGATACATATGGTTTAGAGGTAACTAATCCTAATGCAAAGGACAAGCTAAAGATTATTGAAGAACTATAATAAAATCATACAGCTATTACACTCAAACAATTATATGAGGCGTTGTTAGTTGAGATGAATAAAGTAGAAGCTCCATCTTTATTACTTCCAGACTTTAACTATTTAGTAAATAAAGCAGTATTACAATATATTAATACTAGATATAATATATACGATGCTAATCAACAAACTACTGATGATTTGAGAGTGTTGAAGGCAACTGCTCTGCTTCCAGTTAAGATGGCTGATTATGGGGAAGATAATTCTTCTGCTATTAAAGGTTTATATGGAGCTACTTATGAAGTTGATTTACCAGAAGACTATTTACATATTTTAAATTGTGTATGTATTTTTCAAGTAAATGAACAAAAAGACTGTTGGGATAAAGGGGATTTGTGGAATTGTGGAGCACAAAGATTAACATCAGATATGTGGCCCCTAGTTATAAATAACTTCTACATGAGGCCTTCATACAGGAGACCTTATTATTTTATTCATAATGTAAATACTTCTGTTAACTTACCTACTAATCCTTATCAACCTGGAACTTCTTTAGGTTCGGGAACTGATATGAGAAGTGGAACATATAGTGCAGAAGACAATTCTAACCTATCTAGAACTATAAAAATAGGAAATTCTTCCGAAAGTCTTGTAGAAAAGAATATAGGGCATAGATTCGGAAACGCTTCTAAAGTTAGAATGGAAGTTCGTTATGGAAAAGACAATTCAGTATTTCAATTAATAAATGTTCATATTGATTATTTGAAATCACCCCAACATTTAAGACTAACACAAACTCAGTTAGATTCCACAAGAGATACTTCACAAATGATGGAATTTCCTGATTATGTATGTCAAGAGATAATTAATGGGTTGGTAAAATTAGTTATGGAAAACTCAAGTGATCCAAGACTTCAAACAAATATACCAGTTAATCAGACTATAGCCCCACCAGCTCAGCTACAGTCACAACAACCAAATAAAAAATAATAAACTATGTTTCAATACACAGGCACATACGTACTTAACACTAATGTAGATTCTAGCGGTAAACCTAAATGGACTTCTCAGGCTGAAGATACTCTTCAAGATCCAGTTGTAAAAGGTAGCTTCAATGTAAAGAGAGTAAATAAATTTATTAAGGATAATGTAGTTAGTATCTATAAAAGAGTAGGATATAATCCAACATTTGCTACTATTACATTCAAAATTAAGAATGATGGAGTAGGTTTGTATAGAATAGCTTTGTACATTGGATATTCTGGAAATAGAGTATCGTTCTTCGCTAATGATATGGTATTTCAAGGCAAACCAATGTGGATTGAGTATGAAATCAAAGACAACAGCGAATTAGCATCTGATATTGCTAAGAGAATAGTAAAAAATGCTGCTCTATATAAACAAATTTGGGATAATAAAGTATTTGAAATTTCAGCTACTGGAGACACAGTTACAATCACAGCTTGTGATGAATACGAAAGATTCAAGAAAGCTGATATTGAAAAATTCTTAACTGATGATAATACTTGCGCTTGCTCTGATGTATGCTCTTGTAGTTATCAAGTAATTAAGAGTGCCTTAGATGCTTCTAATCCAGAACATGATGGAGAAAACACTATTACACAAGGAAAAGAAGGATTTGGCACATATACTAATATTATTCATGATTTAAGATTACCTACTATGGAAGCTATACGTTTTGGTGGTATCAACCAAGAGGAACTTCCTATTCCTGGAGCTTTATACAATCAGTATACTCTTACTTATTGCAAGCGCAGAGGAATTATGGGATCTGATGCAGTTGGGCAGGTTGTAAAATCTGCAACTACTCATGTATTCTATGTAAAAACTGATATTGCTGCTGAATTTGAAGCAGCATTAGCTAATGTAGGTACTATTGAAGAAATTAGAGGTTAAAAATCAATAACTTATAAAAGGCGGAGGGCGAAGAAGCCTTTCGCCTTTTTTATTATATAAAAATATGGTATTTGAAAAACTTTCTTCTGCAATATTTAATGATATAATATCAGGCTTAAGAGGATATGCTTCTAATATATCCATGTCTTTAGAGCAACTAGAAGATGATATTGTTGATGAGAGGTTGCAGATAATAAAGGAATATTTTATTAAAGGACTGGTTCCAAGAAGGGATTTAATGCTATCTCTTAATTGTGTAGAGCTGGATTGTGAATCTATGGATAGGTGTAGGTGTGGCAAAATGAGTGATTGTGATGAATTAGTAGCACACTTTGAAATACCACAGATATTAGGTGATTTCGGATCAGAAGCTATAGATTATATAGGTTCCACAGATAGACAAGTTCCATTTATAGTATATACTAGTCCTCAATTCTGGAGATATAGAAAATATAGAAAAAGAGGTAAAAATAGACCTTATGTTTTTATAGACACTACTCCTAATAAAAATAATATGTATGATTGTTTTGTCTTTAACGCACCACTTCTTAAACAAATTTCAGTAGTAGCTATATTTAAAGATCCAAGACAGTTAGAACATTATGGATGTTGCCCAATAGGAGATATAGACAATTTTACCTTTATAAATAATGAAATAAAAAGAAGATTAACAGAAAAGAAGATTCGTTATTACCGTCAGTTACAACCAGTTCCAACCATTAATGATCAAGTTAACAGATGAATGATTTTAATTATATATATACTATAGCTAATTCTCTATATGGCTTAGAACTAGAACCCGAAGAATTTGAGGAATTAGGACTTGTAGCTTGGAATTTAATAGGGAATAAGACTGTAAGATTATACAAGTATTGTTCTAGAATATCTTGCGAGGACTTATCTATTAAACTTCCCTGCAACTGTGATATAATAGAAGCAGTGACTTACAATCACGAAGATTGGAACTATAGCACTAATAAAACAGTCAATGGAGATTATAACTCTCAGTTTACTGAACAATATATAGAAGCTAGGAAGTTATATCCTAATCCATTATACGTAAGTGGTAAATATGCTAAATATGAAAGGGTAGGAGATATTCTATATTTTGATAGGGACTATGGACAAGTAACAATACTATATAAAGGAGTTATTTTAGATGAAGATGGACTACCCCAAGTAACAGAAAAGGAAGCATTAGCTATATCCACGTATATAGCCTTTGCCAAAAAGCAAAAACAAGGGTGGATTACTAATAATCAAAATTTAATTCAAATGGCTCAATATTTGTATCAACAATGGCTTAAGTATTGTGATTCCGCAAGAGTTCCTATAAGCATTAGCCAGAATGAGATGAATGAGATTCTTGAAGCTAAATCTAGATGGGATAGGAAGATATTTAATAAGGCATATAAACCTGTTAAATAATATGAACTTTGCAACTGGATATGCTTTTAATACAAAAGACTTATTTGCAAACTTCCCCATTAAAAAAATGAAAATAAGTGGGGAAGCTTGTAAGTCTTTACTTGGATATTTAGACAAACGTGCTCTAGCTATAAGAATATTTCTTTATGCAGTAAAAATTATACTGTTAGATATTATAAACAATAATGTTACATTTAAATTACCTACCAGGAGAGAATGCTATTTAAATATAGTAGGAACTTTTGGAGAGGACTTTAAAAAAGCCAGAAGAAATGGTAAATGGATTGATGTTGATTATTTAAAATCTGATTTTACCGGCTACCAAATGCAGTTTATGTATTTAGCTAACGAAAGAGAAATTAAAAAGAAAGTTTATCTAAGTAAATGGATGAGAGATAAAATTACAGAAAATACAAATAAAGGAATGCAATATTATTAATTATTAATATGGTAAAGACTGTTAGTGATTATTATGATGTGGTTGCAGATAAGTTTCCTACCGTTCCTAAAAAAGATATAGAAAGAATTTTGAATTTCGGCTGGAAATCACTATATTTACACAATGTTTATGGTGGAGATACTTTATTGAAAGATGATGCTATAAATAAGTATTTATTCTATATAGGAGAGCTAACATTTGATTCTCTTAAACACTTCCATTACTATATTAAAAAAATGTCAGTTAAATTAAGAGTGTTATATAATAGAGCCAAAGACAAATGGGATGGATATTATTATTTTGGGTTAACTCAGAATCAATATAATAACTATTTATCCCAAAACAATAAGCGGGGAAGGAAAAGAAAGAAATTTAAATTTGGATCTATTAAGTTGTATAAAATTTTAGAAGAATGTAAGCTAAGAGAATATAATAAAGAATACTTCTTTAGAGTTCCTTATATATTAGATGCAGGATTTACTATATTAGAAAATGATTATGAAACAAGTAAGGCGGAGTATTTACTATATAGAAAATGTGAAGGCTTTGCCTCATTAAACAAATAAACATGAGCAAACAAGAATCTACTAATACTTTTAGTGAAGGGTTAGTGATGGACTTAAATCCACTAACTACTCCAAATAATGTTCTAACTAATGCTTTAAATGCAACTTTAATTACTTATAATGGAAATGAATTTGTACTCCAAAACGATTTAGGTAATGGAAGGGTAGAGACAGCAAAGCTTCCTACTGGGTTTGTCCCTGTGGGAGTTAAGGAATATGGAGGAATAATATATGTGGCTTCCCATAACCCTCAAACTAATCAAAATCAAATAGGATGTTTTCCATCCCCAGAAAGGAATCTAACTAATGATGAACTGGGAAATCCCAATTTGTCGTTAGATGATAGTCAATTTAAAAAAGATGGAAAAATAATTTCTTACTATCAACTTCTTAATTGTATGGTAGGAGATAAATATTTGAATCCAGGAGATCAGTTTACTATAGCTATACAATCTCCTATAGGAATAGAAAGTTATATTGGAAGAACAACTAAAGCCCTGGTTACATTCCATGTAGCCATAATAGATGATATGGGAAATATAAATTACATAGATGATCAATTTAAAGTTAATGGAGAGTATAAGTTTCCTACCAGTTTTGGAGGCACAGATGTAGATTCAAATAGAGCTTTATTTGAAAATCTACAAGTATACATGGGAAAAAAGTCTGGAAAGCTGGCTATTATATTAGAATTAGAAACTTTAGATGATTTTACCGTAGCCAGAAGTATAAAAGCATCCAAAAAAAAGCCTATAACTACCGGATCTACAGAAGTAGGAGATTCTATGGAAAATCAAGAGGAGAATAGTAAGTCAGAAGATGTAGAGTATATAGTTACTTTCTTTAACTCTGGATGGACGATTGAACCAGGTGAAATAAAATTTCTAGGGGTTAAATTTGAAGGAGATGGAATTTCTACTGATATATCTTGCTCTAACCCTAATGAAACTATATCTTATTCCTTGGACGGGTTTAAACAAACTGATTTATTTCACTATAAAATTACTCCATATACACAATTAGGTTTAAATGAGTCCTTGTCTAGAACTGGAGTTATAGATTTCTCTTTACTAGGTACTGGAAATATAATAATGAAAGAATGGAGGTACTACGTTGATAATGATTCCATCAGAATAAATTATGGATTTGATCTAAACATGTTAGAAGGGGAAAGTGTAGATTCAGTAACTTTTGAGTTCTATGATGTATATTACGGAACAGTATATAAGAATAAATATATTTGTTCATCTTCTATTAATGGAAATTTTGATGGAAACTTTTCTGAAATATTAAATTTTAAATATGACCTAAAATATCCAGAGAAATATGACCCTAAAATGGAGAATAGAGATTTTATATATTCTAAGCTAGACACACTTAAGAATAATGAACTTATAAAAAATAATTTTTATTTGGTACATATATGTATTAAATCTAAAGGTTTGGATCAAGAAAAGTATAATAATACTCAAGCTGAAAAACATTTTATGAGATTTATGTATACTACCAATATATTTAATCAATATTATATAGAGAATAATATAAATAATTTCTCTCAAATTATGGTTCCCCCTTATGATATAAAGTTAAAAGCTTCTCCCTCTAAAGATTATGAAATAGAGGAAGTAGGAGGAGCCAAAGAAAATGGAGTAATTAACCCAATTCATGCTGTACCATCTTCTCAATATGATAGACTAGTACAAGAAGGAGAAATACCTACTACATATAAAGCTAATAAATATCAAGATTATCATCTAAGTAAAGCTAATATTGAGATAATAACTGAAATAGATAACTTAGATGATACATTTGGAGACTATAACAATAAATGGCTTTCTTATACAGAAAAACCTAGTTCAAAAGATTTGAAAGCAGATTTTGATAATACTAATCAAAAAATAACAAAAGAGAATAATTTAGTAACTTCTGATACTTTATTTTATGTAGATTTAACAGATAATACTACAGTAGATGGGGAAAATATAGATGAAGTTATACAGGTAAAAAAGGATACCGAAATATGTAACTCTGATTTAATGGTGTTCACAGGAGATATGTTATTTAATGCGGATAAAATATTAGAATTAGAAGAAAAGTATAAAGAAATACTATTAGAGGGAAAAGAAGACAAAGTTCAAAAAGCCAAAGAACAATATAAGAAATTTAAGTCTTATTTTGATAAACAAATATATTATATAAACGAAGATACTCCTACTGATTTAAAAAATCCTAATACTGATGAAGTAGATAGCATTACTTTAACTTTACATGATTTATATGCTAGAATTACTAGAAGAGTAGGAGCAGTGGCTAATAAATTAACTTCTTATAAGGATGTTAATGAATTTGCCGGAATAGGCTATTCTGAATTAGAGGAAAGTGCTATAGATAATTTTATAGCTGGAGCTGTAAATGATGGAGAATCTATTCATTTTGAAAAGGTTATAGCCATGTGTGGAGAGAATGACACAAAAAAATGGACTATGGGGCTTACTTATGAAACTTTAGGAGATCCTTATTATTCTGAAGATATGCATAAACAATCTGATCCAAGAAAACTATGGGCAGATGACGATAGAAGATCTTATGCTAAACAAATGTCCAACCAAGTACTGATGTCGGCTCTAAAAACAGCCTTTTCTGAAAAAGGATTAACTCATTCTTTCATAATACCTGTAGTTACTCATGGACAAGCTGACAAGGTAAGAGGAGCTAAAGAGAATAACTTATGGTGGAGAGCTGGAACAAACGACTCAATTAAAAACATCAATTCTAATTTGATGACTGCTACAGTAGATGGAGAAACTGTACATAAAGGACCTTGTATAAAAGGATTCCCAGCATTTCCTCATGTACAATCTACTATATACGCTTTATGCAAAATGTATAATAGTACAGAAGCTTCACCACAGTACATATTTATTAATCTGGCTGGATCTGGTATGGCCGGATTTGTCAATGCAGTATTAAACATATTCAATAAAGTGGTATATGCAACAAAAGTAAATAGACAAATAGTATCCCAGTTTGCTGAAAATGTAGCATATCATGAGGTATTTACTACTATATTGAAGTATTTCTTAGAATTTAAATCTGACAACTTTAAAATAAATGAGTCTCCCATTAAATTATATAATGATAGACTATTTCAACTAGATAAAATTTCTGAAGAACTAGAATCATTACAAATAGATGGAATATCTTCAGAGAGTGACTATAGAACTTGGGGGGAATTATTAAAGAACGATAAATGGTATAAAGATGAAACAAAAACTGAAATTATACAACAGTGCACATACAATAATATTCCTTTTCCAGGAATACCCTCCCAAAATCTAAAAAATGTTTGGGGAGATGATGTAAAAAACAGAATAGATATAAGTAAGTTCCCAACTCCTGAAGAAGTTGATAAAGTAGTAAATATTATATTTGATGATTTAGGAACTATTGTAGTAGAGGATAAAGAAGTAAAAGTGTTAGAATTTAAACTAGAGTTAGGAGGCAGTATTGATGTTAAAGATATAGCAGCCTCATATATAAATTCTGAAAATAATATAAACTCTACAATCCCCTCTTACATGATATACCCAAAATATTCTAGTACAGATGTGCACGGTGATGCGTTAAATCCAAAAAGAGTATACCTGGATAAAGGAACAGGAAATGAATGTGAACTAATTGATATTAATAGTGATGAAGCAAATAATCTTAATATTTTTGGGGAAAGCTTCAATTGGAAAGGTTTATTTACTATTAAAAATAATTCCTTAGTATTAAATAAAGTTCCTAGTTCGTGGGCTGTAGATTGTCAATTTGGAGGAAACAATGATGGAACAAATGGCCATTTTTCCCATGATATAAAATTTTATAAGAAATTTGATTTTGGTAATAAAGAAACCAGACTATATAGTTAAATATGCCTAATTTAAAACCAGTAAGTAATTGTAGACTAGGTACTCCCAGTGGAACTAATATATCTTTTCATTATAGATTTATGCCTGCATTCCGAATATTGAGAAATGAGGGGTATATGGCATGGGAATATAATGCTTTTAGAAACTTACGAGTACCTAGAGATACATTTAAAGCTAATCTAGCAGGAGAATTAATAGACGAAAATGGCAATACCTTAGATGAATATATGGGAGTTAAGTTAACTAAAACCACAATTAAGAACTTATATTTCTATGGATTCCTAAAGGATAAACCAGAAAGGGCTGTAGTTGAATCTAAAGCTGGAATGTTAGTTGACTTCGAAACCGATAAACTTAATTTTGATCTAAAACATCCAGTCCAAATAGAATGTCAACCGTCTTATGATGGTTCTGTTAATTTGATATTGAATGATGATAAAAATCCTCCTAGATTAATAAATTCTAGATTTACCCCATTAGAAAATGGGATGTATAAAATAAAAGATAGAAGAGGTAATAATGATACTAATATATATGACGAAGATACATTCGAGATAGATACATCCTTATATAAAAGAATCCATATGATTCCATCTTTAGTATTTAGGGGGATTGTAAATGGGGGAGCTTGTAAAGTAGGTAATTATGTATTTTATTTTAAATATGAAGATTCAGATGGAAATCAGACAGATTTTGTGGCTGAATCTGGAATAGTATCTTGTCATTGTGGAGGTATCTGTGATGTAGGTTCTATAAAAGCTGGAATTAAGGACGAAAATAGTAATAAAATAGTTCAGTTTACTATCAATGATATTGATCCTGCTTATGATTATGTTAGAGTTTATTATACTAGAAGTACTTCTGACATAGATGGAGTAGAAATAATGAAGGCTTATGAGATAGAGTCTAAAGTAAAGGTATTAGGGACTAGTGCAGATATTACCATTACAGGATTTGAACCTCAACATGAAATATCTATAAATGATATAAATGTTCAATATAATTTGATAAGTACAGCTAAAACAGCAGCTCAATGTCAGAATATGTTATTTTTAGGTAATGCTAGTAGACCTGACATTCCTTATGAAGAATTAGCTGACTTATCACTTAGAATTTATCCATGTGCAGTGGCTAATGAAAGTATAGGAAATGTAGATCCTAATTATGTAGATACTACTAATGGATTCGAGTATTATAATGCTAAGAACATATATTATAAGTTAGGATATTGGAATGAAGAAATTTATAAATTGGGAATATATTATATTCTAAATGATTATACTTTATCACCAGTGTTTCCTATTAGAGGTAGAAACGAATTACCTGTTCATGAAAATGTAAGTAATCAACTGTGGAATGAGGATTATACTCCTATTCCAGTTTATACTTCTAATCAAGATATTCCTAATTCAGATGGATCTAAAAGTAGAAATAAAATAATTGTAGATGAGAATAATTATTCTATAATAGATTCGGAAGGAAGAGAAGGAACTAAATCTTTAGAAAATGCTGCTGGAGTTATCAGGATATTAAGACAGCAAGGTAATCCTGCTCAATATACTGGAGAGGGAACCAACGCCACAACTACTCCGATAGGACTTAGTATTATGTTTGATCCTGAGGCTCTTAAGGAGTTAAAAAAATATGTTAAAGGATTCTGTATAGTTAGGCAGAAAAGAATACCTACTATATTAGCACAAGCTTTTACTATTGGGTTAGATTTATCTTCATATACTCCAGTATTGAGGGCTAAATGGTCTGACGATAAACCAAAGTGGCTAAGTGAAAGATTTTTAGATGATAATAGAGAATTAGTACATGATTTCAACAAACGATTATTTAATTATCCAGATAAACCTAAAATTAAAAACATAGCAGCTATATGCCCTGAAGCTGAAATTAATTTACCTTACTTTAATCAATTATTTACTGGAGGAAAATTTACTGTAAGTGAAACTACTATAAAACCAAATCAATATGATGAAGAAGGGACTTTATTAACACAGGATGATATAGATGAGAGAAACTTCTATGTAAAGGGTTATGAGGATAATTTTTCTAATGAATATAATAATTATAATTTCTCAGAATGCAAAGTTACTTTAGTGGAAGATGATTGTCCATTAATGAGTAGTGGTACTCAGAAATTTGCAGGTAGATCTGGTTCTGCAGAAGAGGCTTGGAGATTAAGATACCTGAATAATGAGGATATTAAAACAGAGTCTACTAATTTAATTAGAGGATCATTTGGTACTTATATAGGATTGGAAGGGTTCCAGGATAAATTCGGCAAAATAGTAAACATTTACATTCCTGGATATGATATTATAAGAATACCTGAATATTTTAAAATACGTTATAATGATAAATCCTCATATTATCCAATAACTGATAGAATAGATATTCAATCTTACAAAGAAGATAGTGTAGGGTATAGAATACAGGCTTATAGAGGTGATTGTTTTATATGTAACGCTACTCATAGAATGCATAGAAACTTCCAGGATCCAGAAGCTCCCAATAATGATGTTATAGTAAATTCTTCTAGTTGGAAAGATTCATATGATGTTTCCAGTAAAGAGTCAAATGAAAAAATTAATAGGGGTGATGTAAATGCAGTAAGAATAGGACATTGGATTACATTTAAACTATGTTCTAATGTAAATCTTTCTATGAGAACAACAGATGATTCTCATTATGAGGAAAGTGGTTTAACTGGAATGCCTAGACATTTTTATCCACTATATGGAAGATCTATAACCGGTGAAAGTAAAATTCCAGAATCATCAGTAATGAATGGTGGAATTAATTCTACTACAGGAGATAAGAATTATTTTTTACTTCCTGATGTTCCATTTATAAAAAATGAGTTCGATACTAGAATACTATATTCTGATATTCATATTTCTGATGCTTTCAGAAATGGGTACAGAATATTTAGACTAAATCATTTTAGGGATTATTCTTCACAATATGGAGGATTGACTAAGCTAGTAGAATTTCAAGGTACTTTAATTGCTATTTTTGAACACGCAGTAGCCTTAATTCCAGTAAATGAGAGGGCACTAGCAGGAGAAGGTCAGGGTGGCGAAGTCTTTATAAATACATCTAATGTGCTTCCTGAGAACCCTAAAATGCTAGATACTAACTTTGGTACTCAATGGATAGAAAGTGTTACTGTAACTCCATATTATGTTTATGGAGTAGATACGGTCGCCAAAAAGATTTGGAGAACTAACGGAAATTCCTTTGAAGTAATTTCAGATTTTAAAATCCAACAATTTTTGAATAGAAATATAACTTTAAAAGAACGTGATAAAACACCATTAATTGGGGTAAGAAATGTTTCTACTCATTATAACGCCTTTAAAAAGGATGTAATGTTTACTTTCTATGATAACTATTATGGCTTAGAAGAAAGAGCTTGGAATATTTGTTTTAATGAATTATTAGGAAAATGGATAACATTCTATTCTTGGATCCCGTCATATTCTGCTAGTATAGATAATATATTCTTCTCATTTGATAGAGATTCGTCTAAAGCTTACTCTAAATTAGCCGTTTGTACTAAGGGAGGTAATTCCGCAGATGGAATTATATTATCCAATCCTTATGAAGGAAATGACTGGAAATTATCAATAACTAATCGCGATCTTCCAGAGGAAATAATAAATAATGGAATTTCCTATTATTTGGATAAGGATCCTAGAGGTTTTCATAGATATTTCCAAATAAATGGAAAAGACATACTACATTACAAAGGGGGTTTGCCCGCAGATACTCTTGTTGCTTATTTGAATATTAGAGCAGAGCTTAGTTACGATTATATTCCAGAAGATGATAACATAGCTCAATATATAAATGGGTGGAGAGATAATTTAACAGCTAATGCTGGATATTATCAAAATACGGTAGCTGTAGCTGTGGGGGATTTGACTAAAATAACTACAGATTTCTGGAAACATGGTCAATCTGGAATAATAGATATAAAAGATAAGTTGAAACCATGTTTCTGGTATGGAAAACAACATCCATTCGAGTTTGAATTTGTAGTAGTAGATAATCCTGGAATACATAAAATATTCAATAACTTGTATATAATAGCTAATAAGGCTAAGCCAGAATCCTTTCATTATGAAATAGTTGGAGAAGTCTATGACTTTGCTAAAGATAAGAAAAATGCTTATTATAGACAAGAAGCTACTAAGGAACTATATCAGAATTTAGGATGTGACATTTTATATGATAGGGATTATAAAGAAACTCTTATATCTAAAAATGTAAAATCTACTATGTTCCCCTGGTATTATGAAAGAATAGACACATTTGATCAAATATATGATAGTTATCAGATGGCTACATCTAAATATAATAGGGATTATCAAAATATAACTGGATCTGAGATAGTTCATGAACCTTTACTAGATGAATATAGAATATCTGTTCATCAAAAAGCTAATGATATAGTAGAAGTAGGTAGATTAAGAGGGAATATGCAATATAAGGAAGATATTTGGAATGTAGAAATCAGGCCTATGTACTTTGTGCAAAGAAACGAAACTTGGGAATCTGTGCCTCCTATAATTCTAAATAATTTACCTAAAATAACAGCCACAGAAATAACTACTGATGATTTACCTACTAATTATGATATAACAGATATAGAAAATACTCCAGATGATGAATTAATATACACTGGTTGGACTGATAGAAAGGAGACCAGAATCAGAGATAAATATTGTAAAATCAAGGTAAGGTATAGCGGAGAAGATTTAGCTATAATAACTGCTTTGAAAACTATATATACTGCAAGTTATGCATAATAAATATAAATCTAGAAAGAGACCTCCCTTAGTTAGAAAAGCTCAGGGAGGACTTTCTCTTCCTGCATATTATGGAGCCACTGGTGATATTACTTCATTAAATAATGATTTACAACAGTATGCTAAAAGTGCAAATGTATTAAATTCAATAGCATCTTCAGATAAAGCTAAAGGATTGACTACATTTTTTGGTAAAGCTGGGGCTTTAGGTAAAGCTAACAACACTCTGTCTAAATCTGTGGGAGGAATACAAGGTATGCCCAGTATAGGAGGGTTAGCTACATCTGCACTTAGTGTGGCAGATAAATTTATTCCACAAGCAGAGGATAAAGGTAGTAAAATTACTAGTGGAGTATTTAATGGCCTTAGTCAAGTAGCAGGAATGATACCTGGTGTAGGAACAATAGCATCAGTTGCTTTAAAAGGATTGGGAACTTTATTTGGGGCAGGTGTGAAAAGTGTGAAAGGTAACGCTGCTGACGAAATGGTAGACACTTCTTCATCATATACAGGAGCTGATGCTTATGATTCAAAAAGATTTGGATTACTAGGACTAGGCTCAGCAAAAAAATATCAAAAGAAGGTAGATAAAAGGCAATGGGAAAGAGATACAGCTCATGACATACTACAAGAAGGAAAAGACGACCTACTGGCTTCATCCAATGTGCAGCAACTACAATTAGCTGACAACTTAAATAAAAATGCTAGTGATTGGATGTACAATATAAGAGCTGGAGAGTTTGGAATGAAAATAAAAGAGGCAAAGAGGTTATCTAGATTAGCAAAGAAAAAAGTATCAATATCTGGAGAACCTAGAAAAATCGGAACCACTGAACTTCGGGAAGGGGGAAATATACCAAAGAATACCTCTATGAGTAGTATAGAGTCTTCTATAGAGATCTCTCTTACTGGGGTGAAGCAACAATACCAGGAAGGTGAAAGTGGTCAGCAAGCTCCTGAAATATTCCAAAATGGAGGTCAAGTAAATATTATACCAGAAGGAGCATTACACGCTAGAAAACACAACCTAGTGGAGCTAAATCCTGAATTGGAAGGTATAACTAAAAAGGGTATCCCAGTAATAACTCAGGAAGAAGGAGGAATTGTACAGCATGCAGAAATAGAACGTTCTGAAATAATATTTACTAAAGAAATAACTGATAAATTAGAGGAATTGAGAAATATAGGTACAGATGAAGCTGCTATAGAAGCAGGTAAATTACTGGCCGAACAGATAATAGAAAATACTATTGATAATACTGGAGAATTATTGCATGATAATTAAAATAAATGATAAAGAGTATAGAGTTAAAATAGCTTATACTGATGAGGAAAAATCCAGAGGCTTGCAGGGAATAAATTCTTTACCAGAGGATGAAGGTATGTTATTTGTATATGATGAACCTCAAACAGTTGGGTTTTGGATGGATGATACTAATATTCCATTAGATATAGTCTTTATAGACGATGATGAAGAAGTATTATCTGTATATTCTGGAGAACCTAATGATAGAACTATAGCAGAGGAAGATAATGTAAAATATGTACTAGAAGTCAATCAAGGCTCTGGAATTAAAGAAGGAGACGAGGTTGATATAGAAGAAGAAGAGGATGATTCCGAAACCTCTAAAATGTTAGTGATTGGGCCAGATGGAGGAGTACAAATGGAATTGGAAGGAGGAGAAAGAATTGTTTCTAGAAGAGAGACTAAAATATTAGTAAAAAAGGCTAAAAAAGCATATAATTCTGAATTAGATTCTGATTACAAATCTTTAGGAAAATATATGTTTAAAGTGCTAAACAAACAGGATAAGCGTGAGCCTGAATATGTGGAACAAGAATGAAAAAAAATAAGGGAGAAGCCGCAATAATTGCAACTTCTCCCTTTTATTTTTATTCCTGTTCATCTAACGGAAACATATCATATATCATTGGTTTAAATGGTTTAAATGCTCCTACATTTGAAACAAAAGCTCTTGGCAAATTACTATCACCAGATATAGCATCTTTAAGTGATGTAACAAATCTTGTGATAACTCCCCAAGCTACGAAATTTAACTCTAATTGGCCAGTAAATGTTTTCCAAATATTAAATTCAGAACTAGCATTTCTTAATACTAATTCTATATTCTTATCAATGGCTGTTTTATCACTTTCTTTTACATTACCAAATAACAGATACATAAGTATCGAGAAGAAAGCTAATCCTCCTACATCTCCCAAAAATAGATTAAGATTTCTTAATTTAGTGGGATCATGCCATGCTTTTAAGAAGTCTTCTCTGCTAGTTCCTCCTTTTATATAATTAACCACATTAATTAAACTTGCCAAACTCCAGAATATACCTTCCATCATGCCTCCCTGCCAGTCTTTAACAGGAAATCCTGTGTTTTCTGTAGTTTCTACTCTTTTCCCAGAATCATCATATTTCCAATATAACTTTTTTCCTGTTACAGGGTCCACTTTGTCAACCCATTTACCTGTTTTATATGTTCCAGGAGTTAAAAAGTATTGAGCACCTCTAGCGGTAATATATGACTGGAATTGCCCTAAAATAACTCCGATGCCTTTCCTAAACCACATGGATTTGTTTGTACTGTCCATATATCCGAACATCATATTAGCTTCCTGAATCATTTTATTTGATTCTAGAACTGTATATGCTTTAGGAATATCCTTATCATCGTCCGTCATAGACCTAGTTTCTCCAGTTTCCCAGTTAGTTACAACAGCTCCCTCATCTATCATTTGTCTCCATATTGTCAAATAAAGAGATCTTTGCTCTTGAAATGTTTCTAATTCAGATTTAGGAATTTCAGATTCTGGAGTATTTTGATACTTAGCATAAATACTAAATCTTTTATCTTCACGCCAGTTATATTCTATATGATCCCCCACTAGTTTATGTGCATCATAATTACCATCCTTTAGCATATAAGCAGTAAATACTGTCATTCTGTGTAAAAAGTCCGGAGACCTAGCGGTAAAGAATAGTATATTATTAACTCTTCCTACTTCTCCCTGATAGTAATTTAATCTTTCTACCATTTCCTGTTCGGATACGTTAGCTATACCATATTGAGCGTTTAAATGCTCTCCCATAGTAATTGTTTTTATCTGCCTAAATCCATCCTGCCATACCATTGAATATGCTTTACTAGCTTCTTTTATTCCAAATCTGGAGTCATCAAATCTATTGGCGTTAGCATTATTAAATAAAGTCCACCATCCGACTAATCCTTCCTTAGCCATAGATAGAACATTTAATCCTAATACCATCTTACTAGCCACGGACTTTATGGAAGAAACTGTTCTCCATAAACCTTTTTCATCTTTATCAAATAAAGACATATCCAATACTGAAGATTTAATGAAGTTGACAATGAAATCCAAAGTAGGTTTATTAAGTTCCAGCTGCCCATTACTTAATTGGGCATTCCAAGCATACGAACACAATGAAGAACTTACGTTAGCAATTACAGGGTCTAATATTTCCTTTCTGGTAACTACATAATTATATAAATCCTTAATTCTTTCTAGATTTATGTCAAATGACTCTAATCCCTCTTTTTCTATCATTCCTAATCTTTTGTCAGGATCAGATGATAAAGAAAAGGAATTAAATATACCATCAAAAATTAACCCATTTTTTCCAAAGTCTGTTTCAGAAGAATCCAATCCTAAACTCATTCTAGGATCTATAGTAGCATCTTCTAAACCTAATGTATCCTTGAGAGCCTCCTTAATGTTTTGTTTATTGTTTACTATTCTTGATAAAGCTCCAGCTCTTACTAATGGTAATTGAAAAATATCGTACCCTTGATCTTCTGCCTCTTCTAAAGTTAAATCATATTTAATTCTAGTTAAATCCCTAACATACCATTCTAGATATTCTTTTTCGTCTCTACTAAGAGTATCATCATATCTAAAATCTTTTAGCCTTAGATCTCTTGTATTAGATCTATCTATCAAATTTTTAAATATTATTTCTGAGTTATTAACAAATCTGTTATTCCTAAATCCTGGGTTGCTATTTTTAAATTTATCGGTATGTCTTCTATCAACTACTTTATAAGCCATATACTTATTTCTAATTATAGAGTTAGCTTCCATAACCCTATCGTATATAGCTTGAATTATAGGAATAGTATCCTGAGGTCTTAAATTAATAGAATTAAATAAAGTCTTGTTTTCTATACTCTCTCTTAATCCTTGACCTCCCAATATATTACCAGATAATTTAGTTTCATTCCTAAAGTCTATAGAATATCCAGATAGTTTAGAAATAGCTAGATCTACCTGTGATTTTAAGTAGCCTAATATAGAATTATCTTCTGTAGCATTAAACCTATATTTATAATAATGCTCATTTAAAGCATCCCTTAGTTTCTCTAGTCTTTTTAATTGCTCCGCCTTGTCATTTACTAATTCCGATAGTTTATCATTTTTGAAATTATTTGGATTAATCGAATTGGCTCTGAAATAATTAGCAACAGAAGTTGAATTGACTATAGCCTCATATAAGGAAGCAACCCTAGCGTATAGTTCTCCAGCCCTAACTTTATTTGTTTCTATTCCAACTGAGTTAGCTAAAATATTATAATTGTTTTCTAACTTTTCACGAATTACAGTATCATCAATTACAGACTTATTGCTTAATCCTAGGACTTTAAGCTCGCCTGTTTCATAATTGTCAGCTAGTTGATTAGCTAAATACAATAATTTAACTAACTCAATATTACCCATATTTGCTACAAGTTTGTTAGATGAGGACATGTTGTCACTATATAAATGACCTAATATAGTATTTCCTTTTTCTAGGTTTAAAGGTAAGTCTATATCTTCATACATTATAGATACAAAATCTACTGTTCTGTCTGCATCATTTTTAAACATTAAAACTCCTAGAGCATTTAAGTCCTCATTTTGGATAGCTTTCCAGTTAGGGTTAATTTTATATTTAGTTAGATTAATATTCAGCCACCTATTAAGTGAGTTGTCTGATACGAAAGATATTTCTTTATTTTCACTATCTTTTAAGTCATTAAATATTTGAGCTATTTTAGAAGTTTGATTTTTTCTATGTTCTCTTAATACAGCCAGATAGTTCTTTAATTCTTTTTCTATTTCTTCCCTTGAATTTTTAGATACTTTACGTTCTCCTTTTATAATTCCTTTGATCATAGTAAACTGATAACTATTTCCTACTTTAGTTACCATAGCATCATAGGCTTTTTGGAAACTTGCTTCGTCATACCCAGAATTAAAAACATCAAAACCAAACATCTTAGTTACAGTTTCTACTGTATTCTCAGCTAATTTAGAAGTTAGCGGCTGAGATTCTGTTTTAATATTCAACAGGCCAAATAATTTATACCTAGTAGAAATATTTGGAGTTAAGATTTTGGATGTCACATTAGAACTAGTAAAAGAATCTCCTGTTCTTCCAAGTTGGATAGGAATTAACTTCAAATTAAAGTTAGTAGGCTTTACTCCTATATTCTCTAGCATTGTTTGATAAGTCATTAACTGTGCTAAAGCTGTAGCTTTCTTATCCGGATCCCAGGCATCATAATTAGTTCCAGATACTTTAAAGTCAATTATGTCTATAGTATTATCATCGTAAACTAATACCATATCCATTTTTCCTCTAATATTATAAGTAGAGTCTTTAAAGTCAATACAGGGTTCAATAAAAGTATATTTTATTTTCTTATTAGCTGTTAATCCCTTTTTAATAGAATATAGTTGTTTAACCGTCTGTAATATAGCTTCATCTGATAATGAGTCAATATTAATGTTTTCGCTTCCAAATTCAGCAATTTTTCTTCTTACTTCCTTAGGATACTTAGAATAATCCAAAAATGGATTCATAAATACATCATAGGCTATTTTGTGTAATCCTTTACCTACTTTCCTTATTTGGTCAAATCTAAGTTTTTCAGAATTTACCTTTTCTTCGATTATAGCTTTCCTTTCTTCTTCTGGCAGTTGCCTATAATCGCTTTCTAGAGTTCTTCTATAAGCTCTCTCCCAGTTTTCTAAATTAAATTGTTCTGATTTGTCAGTCAATCCTTGAGTTTTTATAAATTCAAGAACTCCTATTGAATTATCATCATAAACATCATCAAACTCATCACTGTCATATTTTGATATCTTAGTTCTTAGTTTTTTTAGATGCTCTTGATTTTTATTGTTTACTTTGTTGATTATAGCTATATTTTCAGCAGTTAAATCTTTACTAAATCTATAGTCTTCTGCTGTTTCTAGACTAAACTCATCTGGATTATTTCTTATATATGAATCTAATTCCTCTTCACTTGAAAATGAACGAGCTATTTCTTTATATGTTAGTTCATACGTACAGTCTTTCATTATTTACAGTCTATTTTTAAATTATTATTTTGAATTAGGTTAGATTTCACATTAGAAATTTTATTTTCAGTAATGGTTTTATCTAAATTTACTCCTATCGTTAAGTCTTTCAAAAGAGAACTATTTCCATCTAGTAATAATGTTTTCATTAGAGTATTCATAAACTCAGAGTCGTCTCTAAATTTATCTGTAGAGTCGGTCCGGAATAGTTGAAAAGCTAACTCTTTAATATTTAAATCAGATACTTTTAAGGCTCCATAATCTTGTACCCTTCCCATAAAATAGTCAGTTACTGCATGTACCAAAACTTCTTCAGCATAATCATTTGGAGATAACTCTCTGTACCTTTCTTTTAGTTCTTCAAATTGAGTTAAATCAGGTATATTTTTGAGCATTTCAGAATACGCTGCTGGATTAGATACTTTATATTGAGCTAATAATAAATGCATCAACTCATGTATAGGAGAATCTTCTGTACTTAAATCTGAGTTTAAGATTATCATTCCACTATGTATAAAAGCTTTGTTACTTGCCAAATTAGGTCCAAATAATGAGGTAATTTCATCAGAAGTAAACATATTCACTTTGATTCCTGATCTTTTCAAAGAATTAGCTAAAACTTCAAGCATATTTACGTTAGAATAATTAGGAGCATTTACCTCTACTCTGGAAATTGCCTCTGGAGTATAATGGGCGAATACATAAAATTTTTTATTCTGAAAGTTATTATAATTTCCAAATTCTTCATTTAGGAAATTTTCATAAGTATCATAAATAGTTTTTTCAAAGATTTCTCTTAGTTCTGGCTCGAAGAATTTCTTGTATTCTGTTACATTATGTCCAACAAACAAATCATCCTTTACTAATCCAGATAAAGTATTGTAATATACATTATCTCCAATGTATCTTAAGTCTGACATATACAGAGGAGAATGGTTAGAATAAGTACTATTAATCTGAGACTTAGGTATTTCTACATAGGTATTACCTTCGGATAGAATGAATCCATAATTATTGTCAGTTATATTTACTAATACCCCGGTCTTTCTTTTATTATCATCAAATAAGAGAGAAAATACTACTCCTTTATTAAATCCTCCAGTATATACATTATACATGGAAGTATAGGGATTGAGTTTAGGTCTAAATTTAAAATCATAGATATGGTCTATAACCATTTTCATCTTATTCTGTGATACTGTATTAGTTATTGTGACAGTATCCCCAGCTTGCATCTCTTTTAAATTGGCAAATAATCCGGGATTCTCACTATTAGTAAATTTTTGAAATTCTTCATTAGTAAAGGACTTATTTATTGTTGATTTTGTAAAAGATAAATTTAATTCACTATCCAAGTAAGATAAAAATTCTCCTCTGTTTCTATTAATTGTATAATAATTTGGATAAATATAAGAAGATATTCCAGATTGATTTGCAGCTTTAACTGTTTGTATTGCAAAATCATCGTACACTGTAGAATGTACTGACTCTACTAATACTCCATCAGTGTTTAATTTTTCTATTAATTCAGACAACCCCTTTACAACTGATTTAGTAGGAATGGATTTCTGTTTTAGAACTACCCATTTTGGTTTTTTACCTTTCCCTGCATTCTTTCCTGTTTTTGTTGAAACTTCCGCTTTTATTTCCTTTATTTGTTCATCAGTTAATTCATACTTAGGATTTATTAATATTTTTAAAGGTTTGCCTGACTTTACTGTTGCAAATTTGGAGGTTGATTCATCTAATATTAGCTCTACATAAGTATCTTTAGACTTTAAAGTACTATTCATTACGTAGTTACTCTCATTTAAATAAATCACTTTATCCTCTACTTGATAATCATCCTCTACTTCAATAGAACCTACTTTTGGAATATAAGATTCATCCATTGAAATCTCTGGAGTTTTATATAAATAATTAATTATATTATTTATTGTTTTATTAACACTAGGATCAAATAATTCATTTACTTCTATATCTTCGTTATTCAATAAATCATTTAATAGCTGTTCGTACTTTCCAGTTTTATTATCCTCGTAAAACTTTTTAAATTGAATTGGAACATTGTCTGGCAATTGAGAATCTGATACATCAGTAGCACTTTTGTAATTTCTTACCTTCTGCAATAATCCTATAATATTAGAATTAGTATATTTATGATTATTGAATACTGTTATATTATTTCCATATCCTATTATTGATTTTATTTTATCTCCTACAACTGTGGTTCCAGTTATATTTATAGAATTTTCCGTTTTAGATTTTATTATTCCTCCTAACTCTCTTAGTAAATTTTTACTTAATTCACTATCGTCCGATTGAGCTAGCAATAGCAACTTTTTGGCAGCTGTTAATTCTGATACTCCTTCCAAATGTTCTCTAAATGGATGATTTGAATCTAGAATCTGCTCTACATAATTAGATAAGGTTCTATAAATAGGGCTGTTTTTATTAGTAGATTCCTTACTTGCGTATTTAAACGCTAGAGTTTGGGATAAAGAAGATCCTGATTCCATAATTGATGGATTTAATAGAATAAAATCCCTTTTAGTTCCTATATAGGCTTTACTTAATTTAGTAGAGTCACTAAATAAAAAAGAATTATCAGTATAATTAAGAAGATTGGTAATAGCAGAAACTGCGCTAAAGTCAGTAGACTGATTTATTCTAGATAATGTAGCAAGATTTAAACTAGTTGCATTACCTATAGCATAATCTCCAATATTGGTAGCTATTTGTTCTCCTTTAGCAATAATTTCATTTACATCTTGATCTACAGTATTTATAATATCGTCAATTTCCGATTGAAATCTTTTACTTCTAACTAAAGTCCCTAAAATACTATCTAGAGATGTGGACGAAATATCCACATCTCTAAAAGTATATTTTTTAGAACCTATTTGTATTTGTACACAACCTTTCTTACTCATCACAGGTTAATTTAATATCAAGTTTATTATCTGCAAACAAATTCATAAATTTAACATAGATATTATCTGCCTTAATTTTATATACTCTGGAAACTCCATCTCTAAAGAATAGAGAAGTAGGATTGTTTTCAATAAACAAATCCTGAACCTTCCCATCATGGTAAATAACTTTTTTACCAGCTACATATTGAACATCAAATCCACTACCAGTTTCACCTGCAAATCTAATAAGTAGATCGTCTTCGTCAATATTAATATCCATATTAGGAAGATTAGCTTCAAACTCCGTAAACTTAGAAATAATTGAGTTTTTTGGGCTAGACTTAATAGCATCCTCAAAAATCCTGGTCATAGTATTTGGACCAAAACCATTGTTGCTGACAAGAAGATTATATGCAAAGAATAAGTCCTCTATTCTTACATTGTTATAAGTATCATCCTTAATAGAATTAAATCCAGAAACATAATCGTTAAATAGATTTTCATTCATCTCGCTGGATATGTTATTTAAGTCTATAGGGAGTTTGAGAAAATCTCTCACTCCAAAAGAAGTTTTAGTATAGCCAAACATCAAATCAGATAAAAATCTATTAGTGGGGTATTTGTTTTGCAACTCAGGTATGATATAGTTTTCCATGATTCTTTTAAATGAAGCTCTCCCAAATACATCATTTAATTGAAGCACTTCTTCCTCTCTTTTACTTGTTGATCCATCAGCATTATAATAAGGAAGTACTTCGCCAACCATAGGAATCTCAAAACTCAAATTATCAAAAAATTCACTAATAGTTACATCATCCACAAATCTCTTAATAACCCTCATTGTATCGGGCTTAATAGTCTTAACTATGCCCCTGTGAACTAACAGATCAGCCATTTTAGAAAACGTTCTATACTTATAACTAAAAGTATTAAGAATATCCTCATTCAATGCTAACGCTTGATACATTTTACTAAAGTGAGGTGATGATGAAATAGCAGCAAGTACATTAAATGTAGTTTTGCTTTTTTCATATAGATTAATTTGATGTTGTCTATATTCAGGATCTTTAATGAACTGAATTAAATCGAAATTCTTTCCAGTTTTAGATTTAATGAAATCTTCTCTTCTCTTAATAAAATTATAAAAATCATTTCTAAGAGTTTTTAGTCCCTGATTTAATCCACACCATTGAGAGTATTCAGAAATTTCATCTCCTCCTTCCACAAGGTTATTCAATAATTCAAGAGTATTATTTATATCACCTTTAATAGTAGCCAACTGATTTTTTCTGTTTATAGACTCTGTAAGGAATCTATTAACTAAGAAAGCAGTTTGCTTAAAATCCCTTCTATTAGCTACAAATCCTTCTTCTCCTAATTCATCTGCTATTTCTCTTAATTGCTCAATCTCATCTTGAGAAAGAACTCTACTAGCAGCAACAGAGAAATCTGATTCATGTTCAGTTATTTTATCAATTAAAGTATACAGATAATCGGAACCAGAATCCTTTATAAACTTCTTAAATTCAGCAGCCTTAGTAGGTATTTGGGAGTCTATTTTGGTGTTTAATACGTTTATTACACTATTAACAAAATCCTTTCCAACATAATCAGCAATATCGGCTCCTTCTTGGTAAAATTTTATAGCCCTGTTAATATTAGAATATTTACTTTCTTCGTTAAACAACGACCGTTGAGCTTTATTATTAACCAAAGAGATAACACTAGATGTCATAAACTTTGTAATGGTAGTAAATGGTACTCCAGAACTAATCAAGTAAATATATACCTTAGCCAAATCTCCAGAAGCGTTGATTTTTTTCAATACTAGCTCTTTAGCATTATCGGTAGAAATATTCAACATAACTCCCAAAGTTTCATAAACCTCTTCTTGTAAGCCTCCTTTCTTAATTTTGTCTACCAATTCTGAGATAGCAGAACCATCTGCTGCACTCAGATTTAAATTAGGTAAAGTAGGAGTAAACTTAATTTCAAATGGTTTACCTTCGCTATCATATGCTGTATAACTAGATGAGCCTTTAAGCTTTAACTCATATTTTTCTACGTTTGCTGTATCAGATAACTTAAGTAATTCCACTAGTAAGTTTAGGTGCTCCATAGACTTATCAGATTGTCTAAAGTCTTCCTTTCTAGCTTCTAAAACTAATTTAGCTTCTTCTTCAGATAATCCACTATTTATCAACTCAGATAAAGATAGTTCTTCAAGTCTAGACAGAACTACATCCAATTCAGGCTCTACTCCTAAATTCACAGAAATAGTTGCCAGGAAATTATCCAATGCTTGTTTAGCCATAGGAACAACTTTAGATAGATTGTCTTGATAGAAAACAAGTAAAGATGAAAACACCTTAATTCCATTTGCAAAAGCTCCAATTGAAGATTTACCTACAGCATTTTCCTTTTGGGCAACCATTTTAGCACCAGGATTCTCATTTGATGATACTTCCCCAAATCTACCTGCTGTTGATTTAGAGGCCGCTTCACGAGCAGGGTCAATAGTTAATGTAGCAGTTTCAGCTAAGAAGTTTCTAGGATCAGCTCCTACTTTAAACATATTATTAAATATCTTATTCTTTACTCCTTCGTTTTTATTATATTGGAATTTATTATGAGTATTGATAATATTTAACAAATAGTCACTAGCTCCAGAAACTATGTTAGTTTCTTTTATTTTTTCTAACATTTCAGCTAATCTGTCCAAAAATACTGAATATTGTTTACCTTCGTATAAAGATTCTAAATCATTATACTCAGACACATCAATTCCCGATTCATCTACAGTATAAGTTTTTCCATTTGGTAGTGGAAGCTCTTTAGACTTATTAAATAAATCAGTAGTTTCCCACATAAAATAAGGAGACCAATTAATATATACTCCGTTATCACCTATACTAGAGTTCATAACATAGATCTTATCAATATCAAAGTCGGAACCCTCATATATCAACATTTCTATTGGAGTATATACGATATTAGTATCAGTGTCTATAAAAGAAGCTATCTTCATATTCATGAATGACTGCATAGACTGAGCAGGAATACGAGCAGCAATTACTTTTAAAGCTTCATTGAAAGATTGATTCATCATAAAAGCTCTCTTAGTATCCTCAGCTTCAGGATTTATCTTTGAGATATATTCAAAAGCTTCTTGATATGATTTAATGGGAACTTTTATTTTGTTCAAAGATCCATACAGTTTAAGAAGATTAGATAATCTCTTAAAATTTCTACTTAAAGTCTCTTCATCATTATATTCTTTATCAAAATTAGAGAAGTTAAAGTTGTTAGTATAGAAGCTTTCAGTATTCCATATATTCTTAATATCCTCATTGGAAAATCCCGTAACCATTTCTACAGTTTCTCCATCTGGAGTAGTAACATCATAGAAGGCCATATTTTTATTAACAGGGTATTTAATATCATCATTAATTCTCCTAATAAGGCCCTCATTTGCGGTTATTATTTGGTCCTGAATATTTTTTTCAGAAACAGTATATCCTGCGCTTCTAAGTTTCTTGATAATATTAGGATCATATGAGAAGTTTAACTTATAGTTATTTCCAACAAAATATAGATTATAAAACTTAGAATCAATTGGATTGCTCCTTCTTTCTCTTAACTTATTCTTAAAAAACTCCACATCAATATTACTAATAGTATCTCCAGGAGATAACAAGAATTTAGAAGCAAATGGTTTACCTACTGCCAATTCATTAGGAGTATATTCTGATGTAATAATATCAGCTTGAGCAGAGTCATTTCTATATTTAATTGGAACTGGATACTTACCAGATTGAATACTCTTCATATCCTCTTGGATGGCAACTTTAATATAGCTCTTTAATTTATCTATATTTCCCTCCTTTAAATAAGGAATCAAATCAACAGTTCTAGACTCTCCCTTATCATTGACAGTTAGATACTTAGCCTTAATAAGTTCATTAACCTCTATAAATACCTGATCCAAGTATTGGGGTTGCTCTAAGTTAAATTCTTTTACATACTGTTTCAGCTTACTAGATAACAAGACAGAATCCAAATCATAGATATCAAATGTAGAATCCTCTACATTTACTTGATCTGGATTAACAGTAACTACATAATTTTGTGCTCTTAGATTTCTACCTTTTGAGGCAAGTTTCTTTACAGTTTGACCTCTCATAGATTTTACTTCTTCCAAAGTGATACTAGGAGTATTACCAAACGTAGTTACTAACGTTCCTACTTGTACTGCTTGACCATTTAATTCAATCCAATCTCCGCATCTTATTTGGGATACTGGAACTTCTACATCTAGAGATGTTAACGTCTCCTTAATATTAGATGTTCCATTTTTTTCCGCTATCCTAGAAAAATCCTGCTCAGTAATAACATTACCGTTATAATCATACACAGAATATAAATCAAAACAAGGAGTCATAACTCCAGTAAATCCAGAGAATTTACGTTTAATTATATCTTTATTAAATCCGTTTCTGAAATTAGTTTCAAACATTCCTAATAGGTTATTATCATCAAAAGGAATGGGTTGAGTAATTATGTTACTTTTTGCTAGCTCTTCTTGGATTCTATCCAAATAAGCAGATGCAATACTAATTCTATCTTCTGAATCATTAAATACTCTACACAGTGCCCTACCTAGAATGGTGTTAAGTTCTTGCCTTCCTATTTCTGTATTAATATCCCATTTCCTATACAGATCGAGTCTATCTGAAATAGTTTGTCCAATATCAGACAAGATTTTGATAGCGATATCATGAGTATATGAACCTTGTTCCAAAGCAGAAATAACTTGGGTCATTTCGGATACTTGCTCATTTTCCACATCATGTTCCGCCGTTAATTGAATAATTAAGTATGCTGGATCAAACTCAGATGATAAAAGAGGACTATCAAAATATTCAAACAAATCATGTCCAGTGGCATCAACTACTTTAGTATCAGGAATTGATTCTAAATAAGTATTTAAAGCCTCATCTAAATTATGTTTCCACTCTCTAGCATTAGCATCATCAGTTCCTCCCCTCTGCCTATTTCTTTCAATGAAATTTTCTTCTGACATAGTATAGATTTCATCAATTACTATTTCATCAGAATTATTTATAGCGTCCAGTAAAGATGAATCGGAAAAGAATATAGGAACATTTAAATCAAGATTCTCTTCTAATAAATTAAGTAAAAACTCTTGATAAGCTGGGTCTCTTCTTTTCTTAAATTGTTGAGTAGTTTCTCCTTCTAGCTTATTTTTTGCAATATAATTCTTTATTTTGTCTCTATTATAATCGTCGAAACTAATAAGATTATATCCCATTTTAGAAGCAACAGTTTTTCCTAAAGTTGGGTGTCCAAAAATAACTCTACTATTAGGATTAATTCTTTCCTGAGTAGAATTAAAGTATAAGCTTGCAGGATTAGGATTTACTATACCGTTTTTAACTCCAGAAGCATTAGCTAAGTAATGGATATCAGAATATTTCATTGGTTGATAGTAAGTTCTCCCTCCTTCTATTTTTAAGTGCTTCTCAGGGATAAGCTTATTACTATACTGAGGAACATCTCTAATATCCTTAATTTTAGATATTTCTGCTAATTTAGGATTACTTAGACGTCCAAATTTAACTAAATCATTATATTCTGCTATTTCATCACTATCTTCATAGATATTTACATCATTAGCAATTCTAGCTACTTGGTGTATAGAATCTTCACTAGGCTCTAATTTACCATTAGATAGTGAACAAGAATATGCTCCCCCAAATGCTTTCCAAATATCATAATTACTATTTAAGTGCAGAATTTTAGTTTCAGTCTCAGAACCGATAATATTTCCTCTACTGTCTACCTCTATTACTTGGGCTTTATAAATATTATCTACCTTTCCATTTACTACATCAGTTGATACCTTTTCTAAACTAGTTAACTCAAAATACCTATTCAAATCTAATTCTGGGTCTATATAATACACAGATTGAAAATAGGGAGATATATCTAAATTAGGTATAACCCAAGGTCTGTCAGACATATTTTTCAACATAGTAGCCTTATTAACCTTACTTGTTTCAGAGCTGCGGATACTAGAATTAGTAATAGAGAATGTAGCACATTTAAATAAAGTAGAGGCCCCATATTTACTTAAACTAGAGTATCCTAAAGGCTTTTCATGAACAGAACTATGAGTCAACTCAGGAGAAGAATTTTGAAACCAAATAGAGAAAAACGGATTGGTATGAATAGCACCATCTTGTGTGGTAGCGTCCTCATTATTCCCTGTTAAACTCATATTTGGGGCTGTTAAATCATCTATAACAGATATATTGAGATATTGAGGAATACCGTCTTTCTTATTTTTTATCAAAGTATGTCCAGTACCACCATAAATAACTCCACGCTTACTAAATGCCACAGTTCTATTAGCTTCTTCTATTTTAATAGATTTAGAGTCGATACCAGTAGCTTGTACTTTAGTAGGATGTAAAAATGGAAGTCCTACAGTCGCTAGATTATAATTATTGCTCACAATATTATCTAATCTTTGGAACTTGTACAGTTCAGGATTCAATACTACAGTTATACCTAAATCTTTTTCGGCACTATATAAGGGCATAGCTGCATTTTTGATTAACTTACCACTTTTATCAAATGCTAGATAACCCCTTAATTCCTTAGTAGATTTATTAACCCAAATGTCTTCGTAGGTAGAACCATTTTTAGTTAATTCTTTAACTACAGATTCTGGCAGTCTATCAGATAAATACTTTGTCTGGTCCTCGAACTTATTGTAACCAGAGGTAATAATTTTATTTTCTAAACCATTAGCTAAAACAGTACTTAGTCTAACACCTCCACTTCTTAAAGTCTCTGCATATAATGTTTCCTCAATTCTATTTTTTTCGTTAAATATATCTCTATTATTAGAGGTATATCTTTTAAATTCAAAAGCTAATAAATTATTAAAGATGTACTTGCCAGCTTTTTTATTCCAAGTAAAATGAATTTCTGGTATAATTGATATATCTTCTCCCTTAGATTGAAGAAGTTTTATAGCTACATAAATATCATTCTTTGATAATTTATTTACTAGAGGTTCATATTCTTCCCATTTATTATAATTAGCTTCCGGATATTTTTTTGGATATAAAGAATGTAAAGCTCCAAAGAATTTTTTATAATCTTCAACTATGGTCTTTTTTAGATTAATCATTTGACTTCTCATAGACTCATAGTAGAGATTGTCCAACTCGTCAGTGCTTAATTCAGAGAAAGATTTATCATTAATTATCGTTTCTCCATCAATATTAACATAAGTGAATTTTTCATCAGTCCTAATAGCTTTAGCTTGAATTTTGCCTTTATCAGCATAAACAGCAGGCTGAATAGACACAAACTTCTTTTTATTAGCAAAATATCCTGATACAATACCATCGTATATAAGTTCTGCATCACTCATATTTTTTATTTGCTGAGAATCTCCATCATATCCAATAAATTCTGTTTTAAAGGTATTTCTCATCATACCGTAGATCTTGTTATTCATAAATAAGTTATGTCTAAGGGTATGATTGGGGTTTTCTACTACCTGTTTAAATAAGTTTCTAAACAGATATTTATCACCTTCACTTAAGGAAGTTAATCCAAATTTCGGAAGAGAAGCACCTTCAGAGTTTTTTACATTACTTTGAGTGGAATCCTTACTAATATAAGACTTAGCTCTAGCCAACACTTCAACTGCGTCTAATGCTCCGTTGAATCCATCAACTCTAACTGCCCCTAAATCATTGCTAAACCAAGACCTAGTGTTGTCTGAAAATGTTCCATCTATTACTTTTCCAGAGGCTATATTATAGGTAACGTTACTACCCAATTTGTTTGACAAGAAAATATTAGAAGCTAAATTTAGCAATTTAAATACACTAGATGGAGAAGACTCATTAGCTATAAGTAATCCAGCATAAAAATCCTTATCAAATCTTTGTTTAAAAACATCATTAAAAAATTCTACATACTCTGGATTAGAAAACTTAGCAATTACACTTTTTACATTAGAGGGAGTATTATTTTTGTTGAAATTTATAACATAATTGTCTTCTCCTATCTTAAAAGATAAAGATTGTATTTTACCATTAGTAGTGTTGAATATTACATTATATTTTTCAACAAGGCTTGAGTAATCATCTTTGATAGCATGAAGAATCAAGTTTCTAGATACATCACTTTTTGTCTTAGTTAAATTGGTGCTAGACAATAAGGCTGTTTTATATGTTTCTTCCTCTTCGTCCCATATAGTTTGAGTATACTCCATAGAAGCATTTTTGTTAATATGATTAACAATCATAGAATATAAATTATTCTTTGTACTTCTAGTATTAGCTGTATTTTTAGAATATAAACTAATATCTTTTGGACCAAATACATTATTATAAACGGTATAAAATGTATTTAACAAGATAGTATCATTTCCAGTAAAATAATTTCTAGGATTTTTATAAATTTCATCCATAGTAGCCTTAAGAGCCTCTCCAGGATACTCTCTTAACATTTTACTATAATTAGGATTTTTATCTTTGATAATTCTAATAAGATTATTAAAATCTCTAAATAAAATAGAATTACCAGTTAGTACACCTTTAGCATTAATTTCTGGAAGTGATGAAATATATTGCTGAACCGATTTATTAGTATGAATACCAATGGAAGATGCTTCAAATGAATCATCCCATCTTTGTTTTACATGGAGCAATCCAGCTTTATATTTTGATCCTCTAGAAAATAGTTCTTTGCTGTTTACCTGAATAGGATCAATTACAATGATCCCATTAGCATATTTTTGAATAGCAGAATCAAAATTAGTAAGCAATAAATATTTATTAAACTCTCCACGAATACCTTTAGAAGGAAAATCATATTTGCCCTCATCCAAGTAAGAATAAAAATTCAGTCTAGCAGCATTAACTAAATCATTATAAGCAGCCTCATTAAATTTAATTCCATCATAGATATTCTTGGGTTCAATATTTAGATATTCTGCTAATGATACAGCTAGATCATTTTGTAAATCTAATAGAGATGCATTTAAATTATACTCTGTAGCTACTTCATCTCCAGTAACAGGGTTAACTGCACTTGAATTTACAAGAACATTCTGTGCCCATTTGGAGAATGCTCCTCTATCTGTACTTTTAGAAAAGATAGAATCCAATCCAGAAGATATTCTAGGAAACTCCTGGTATTCTCCAGAATTGTATTTTGTATTATCTAAAGAGGAACGAGAGGGTGTACTCTCGTTCCAATATTTAGTTATTTTATCATCTAAATCGTTTGTATTAAGTTCGACCTCATCCTCCTCTGCTGATTCGATTATTGCCTCAGTTAGGATAGACAATACCTTATCATTTATAGGAAGCTTTCCTTCGTTAGTTTGGGATTTAATAGTTTTTACTAACTCCTTTAATTCTAGATCATTGTACTCTTCAATTTCCAGATTAAGAATAGCATCAATTACTAAATCGCTAGTTAAAATGTTACAACTTTTACTCATATATTAACATTTAGATTTATTATCTTTATTAAACAAGTTTTCTATTGCTCTTTTTCCTTTTGGCCCAACTTTTTTATCTGTTATTTTCCTTATATATTCCGTTAATAGTTCTACTTTGTCATTTATATTAGGAGTACTATTAACTGTTAATATCAGATTACTTACATCTTCTGTAATAGTTGTCTTAAAGGACTTTTGTAAGAGCTTATCTAGATCACTAGTAGTTATATTTTTAGTAGAATCAGTAATAGGAACGGTTGCATTAGTTTCTGAAAGTATAGTCTTAGAAAGTCTAATGTTTCCAGTCTTATCTAAATTTATCTTTATTGCTATTCCTCCATTTTCTGATTTAATCATTATAGAATCATCTTGGTATACAAAATTCAAGTTATCATCTGCTAATGAATTTAAAATATCAGGATTAATGGAAGAATTTAATAGGAAATTCTTATTTAAATCAGTTCTAATAGAAGATAACTGATTGTTTTTCCATTGCAAAGATACCAATTTAGGAGAACTATCCCAAACTAATTTCTTAATACGTTGATAATTATTATTTATATATGTATTTAGATTCTCATTTAGAACATCATTTGTCCATGATTGTTCTATTTGGAATTTACTTGTAATCTCATTAAATTGACTTATTAATTCAGGATCTATATTAGCTTTTAATTCATCTAATTTTTTAGAGTATAGTTCTTGTATATCGGTGTTAAGCTCATTAGTATTTGAATTTACTTCTATAGAGCTATAAGGTATAAATGCCCTTCTCGGTAACACTTGACGATACATATAAACTTTGTCCTTTGTAGCTGCTGCTTTAATATATCCTTCAATATATTTAGCTTCTACATCTCTTCCTTGTGTTAAGATCCCATTGTCAAATAGACCAGAGGCTTCTAAGGAAGTTCTAAATAAGTCTTGTTTTTCTCCTTCTAATTTACTAAAAAACTCTACTAACTTTAAGTCTTTAATAGTATAAAATAACAAATTAGAGGAAAATAAATCAGACACACTTTCAAGTGTCCTGCCAGAGAATGTATCAGATATTTTAGATAAGGATTCAAACATAGTTTGAGCCTTTTCTGACAATGCCTGCTCTCCAGTTATATTAGGGTTTGGACTAATTAAATTTGAGTCCTTGTATAAACTACTTTCAGGATTAGATAATTCCTTGAACAGAGTTATTAATTTTCTATCTTTAAATTTGTTAATAAATTTTATTTCTAGATCATTGAACTTAGGAATACTAATTTCATCTAGTAATTGATCTAGAGCAGGTATATCAGCTTTATTTATAGCTCTTTGATAATTAGTTAAAGATGCTTCACTGATAACCATTTCCTTACTTTCAGCAGGAATCTTTTCTGCGAATAAAGCCAATATGGACCTAAGTAACCTATTATTTTCTTTAGTAGATTCTAATGGCTTCTTTATAATTTTTCTATAAGTTCCTCCTATTTTATCAGCTTCTTTGTTAAATTCTTCTGCCTCTTTATTGTATTCTTCTATAGATTTGTTATACTCATTTAAAGCATTTTCATTCTCCAATAAATATTGAAGTTTATACATAGAAGCTATCAATCTAGGGGCTAAAGCAGTAGGAACAAATTTCCTTAGTTTAAAATAATCAGTTTTATGATTTTTACTGCTTTCCAGCAAAGTATTTAATTGACTAAAGAAATCATTGTATGAATAAGGAATTATAGATACTTTTCTTTTTTGTATATCGAATATTTCTGAGCCATAGGAATTTAACATCTCAGATTCAGTTATTCCTGGAGTATCAGAAACTAAAACATATGGAGTTCCTTTGAAAGAACCTTCAGATTCAAAATAAATATTAGAAATAGTTAGTTCTGGATTAAGAGACTGTAACTTTTCCAATGTCAATCCATATTCATTTGTTTCGGATGAAGATATTAATCCTCTTACTTGTATATTATCAAAATTTAAGTTTAAATATTTGGGGTTGGGATAGTCTCCATTTATTAATTTCTTAAATTCTGAGTTTCCTACATTACTATTTTCAGAAATATCAGCTACTGTGATATCATAAGTTTGCCCGTCTAATCCTGTTAATTGTAATACAATTCTAGAAAAGTTTTTGGAAGTTCTATTATAGTTTAAATTGTCCAACTGATAATCAGTATCAGCATTTAGTTTAGATATTTTAAGCTTTAACTGACCTTTTTCTAGTATGTCCATCATGCCTAAGAAGTTATTTCTATCCCCTGTTAGTAATTCAGTGAATTTACTAAATACATTGATGTAATTAGTACCTTCCTTTAATTGCCTTAAGAAATTTTCTTTGTCTTCTGCATAACTAAATCTCTTCATTATAGACCAAGCTTTATACTCTGGGGTAGAAATTATCTCATCTTTAGACATAGGAGAAGTTAATACAAGATTCAAGTCTTCCCTATTAGAATTTGGAGTAAAGGTATTCTCTCCAGTTCTAGACAATCCTATATGCTTAGATGAGAAGTAAATAGCAAGATTTTCCTTTTTAAATTCTGGAGTATCGTCTTCTTTAGTTACTTCTTTTTCTCTTTCTACAAGGTTCTTTTCTATAGCTGTTATGTTCTTAGGTTTATCTGGTTCATTAGCCTCCATTTTTTCTAAATCAGAATTAATTGTTTCTGTATTAGAATTAGTACTTCTTTTGTAAATAGAAGATATAACTTCTTTATAATTATTAATATCAGATTGTTGTAATCCAGAATCACTAGAGTACCCCATCCTAATACTGCCTGCTATTGGGACATTATTACCTTCCATTATAATTATAGAGCCATCAGAAGATCTAGTAATATGGGTATAAAAAGCCCTAAGAGTTCCTAAGAAAGAGTCATTAATTTGAGTGTCATTAGACCCTCTTACTTTATCATATTTAACATCTACTACTACGTATTTAAATTCTGAACCCTGAACGTCATCTGCTTGCTTAATATTAATTTTATCAGGAAACTCTTCGATTAATCTTTGGAATAAATCTAAAGTACTAGATTTAGACTTATTAGTTATAAGAGTTATTTTTTCCTTTTCTCCTAGACTAGATATTAAATTTCTAATCTCTGGTTCAGAAATTGAATTAACGGTCTTGTCTCCCTGTAACTTATTGTTGCCTTCATAGTACTTTAAGTAAGTTTCCTTACTTAATATTTGGTATCTATCTGATAGATTTACATTTATTTTAGCTAATCTACTGTTATTTATATCTTCTAGAGATGTTCTTAATATAGTGGATAAAATAGATAAATTATCTTGTTTATGCCCATTAGCAGCTCTTACAGACATCATTAAGGAAGGGGCAGAATATACTATACCAGAAACATAGTTCGGAGAACCATCCACTTTAAATCCTTCTTGTTTAGTATCTCCTAATCCAACTATTCTTAAATTAGGTATTTTGGTTAATAAATCCATTTCATAAGAACTAAAATGAGTATATTCGTCTATAAAAACATATACTGGTTCTTTATATTGATGGACTAATTCATTAATATTGGGAATAGGATTTAATATTAATCCATTTCCATATGTTCTATTTCCATATGATGCTGTAATTTTGTCATAAAATTCTTTACCCCTGTTAGTTAATACCTCATTGAACAAATCACTTTTAGAATATCCTTTGGCTTCACCAAGTAAAGAAGATAGTTTATCAGCCTGATCAGAATTTGGTGCTGCTGCTATTATTTTTGCATCCGGATTTTTCTCTTTTATCAGTTGTTTAATAAAATAAGCTACACTAGTAGTTTTTCCAGAGCCCGGATCTCCATTAATAATAGTTATATTTTTAAATAGAATATTACCTAATTCTCTTTCATTTAATTCCGATTTTCTATCAATAAACTTATTGATTAGGTCTGGATTTTCCTCCATAGCCATAGCCATAGAGATACTAAGATATTGTCCAAAGAATGGAGCATAAACGTTATCTCCATCTAGTACTTTTAAGAACCTTTTCTTTAGATCCTTTTGGTTAATAGAAAATATAGACATAAGAAAATTCCCAATGAACTCTGGAGACATATCGTCAATAGTGCTATTCCTATTTATTTTAGTCTCAAAATTCTTTAAATAATCTAATCCTACTTTTCCATTACCTTTAATAGAAGCTATAGAATCAATTAATTCATTCTTAGCTTCAGCAGAAAGATTATTAAATTTATTATAATAATACTCCTGCATTTCTGTAAATATAGAATCTATTCTAGCCAGTGTATTTTCATCATCAGCATCTTTGAAATTGTTTTTAGATAAATTGGAGAAAAATTGTTCAGAATCAGTAAATTTAAAATCAAAGAAAGGATTTCCATTTACTTCTAGTACCCCTCCAAATATAGACTTATTTTCTTCTGTGTCTGATAAAGCATATATAATATTAGTCTCATTTCTAGCTAAGGAAATAGAACTTTCTTTTAATTTGCTAACAGTATTATTTGAACTTAGGTCTAATAGATAGGAGATATCCCCGCTCAGTCTATTTAAATCTTTCATCCAAATGATAGCTGCATTTGAATCAACTATTGGTATTTCTGGAAGGTTGGATTTTTTTCTGGCATTGTTTACTATATCTATCATACTTCCAAATTCACTTTCATTGTCTCCTTCAGAGTATTTGAGAATAGATTTAGACATAGAGATAACTCCTAATGCAGCCCTTAATTGACCTTCCGTTATCCTATTTTTTATAGAATAATCAGCAAGATTATTAAGAGATCCAAACACTTTTTCCTCTTCATTTATAATAGAAAATACGTTTTCTCCAGTTAGTTCTTTAGATAATGTTTCTAACATTTTCCTTAGAGGAGAATCGGATACTGTTTTTTCTTTTACTTGATTTAGTGAAGAAGCTACTTCCTGTAATATTGATATATTAGGGTTCAACTCTAAGGAAGACATAAGTACCTCCTCTATAATTTTAGACATAGATCCACTTTTGGAATTATATCCTTGATAATCATTGTCTGGAAGTAACCCGCCTATTATTTTGGTAGAAGAATCTACAGACCCAGAGAATACATCATTTATGATGGATTTTAAGTCTAAATCAGATAATTGTACTCCAATTTCTTCTATAGGTTCTTCAGCGTCTTCATCCATTAAGTTATATGTTCCATCAGGATTTTTAGTTATATCTACTATGCCAGAACCATCATTAAATTGAGGAAATTTTTCTAGTATAGTGGGAGACTTAAATGAATCCAAAGTAAGAGTTTGTCCAGATTCTAATTCTAATTTAATTCTTTCTAATATAGTTCCAGAATAATCATTAAAATTAAACTTATTGAAATAATCAAAAGTTCTCTTTAACTTGTCTACAACTTCTGAATCTATTGTAGAATTAGAAGCAATTATATTACTTAATAATTCAGAATATCTAAGTAAAGTAGATTCTGGAGCTGCCAATAAAGTGGTATCAACTCCTAAACTAACATTACTAGTGAGTGCTCCTACTTTATTTAATTCATTTTCTGTCCAATTGATCAATTCATCTTGAATAAATAGATCAGCCGCAATTCTTTTTTGCTCTTCTGTTTCTAGCTCATTATTTTTATCAAGATTATTGGATTCAATAAAGGCATCTAAATTTGCATCTCTGGCTGATTCTAATGCAGATTTGAAGGATTCTATTTTTTCTTTTGGGAGATATGTTTTTATTAAATCCTCTTGTATTTTATCCAAAGAATCTTGATAAACTTTTCTATTTTGTAGATTTTCTGATTGTAAAGATATATTTTGAATATCGTTTAATACTTTGTCTCTAAAGAATTTGAAAGTATTAAATGCTGTATCTTCTTTATTGGCATCGTTAGATATTTTAACCTTATATAAGTTATTAAGTTCTTCCTGTTCTTCTGGAGACATAGTAGCATAATTCTTACCTCTACTCATAGCAAAGGTGTATATATCTAGATCATTTTTAAATGCACCACTAACTCCTCTATTAAGAAGAAATGCCATTTTTTCTACATAATCAGCTGCTCTTTCTCCGTTTATTAACCTTTCATATTCTGACTTAGCCTCATTGTAAGCATCCATATCTGTCTTACTTGGAGATTCCCCATCTTTAGTACTAGATATTTTGGCTTTGGCTTGGACTAGACTAGTTACTATGTTATTAAAGTCAGTAGCTATATTTTGTAATATACTATATGATTGATTAGCTAACTCTCTAGCTCTAAAATCACGGCCTAATGCGGTATTTAGAATGTTATTTTTATCTACTTTACCTATTTCAGAATTTATAGCATTATCTATGGAATCTACTATAGATAACATAGTTTTCTTCATTATAGCGTCCTGGGAGTCCTCGTAACTATTAGCTTTCTTAAAATATGTAGTTCCATCTGGAGCAGTTTCTAATTGGGCAGATAAAGTTTTAGAGCCATAATCAGTATTCTCTATAATTTTCTTTATAGCAGATACTGGATTATTAGATACAATTTTTATTAAATTACTTAAATCCTCTTTAGGTAATTCTGATATAGCACTGTTTCCACTAATTAATGATTCCCATTTTCTTATACCAGTAAAAACAGCTGAACCCATAGCTCCACCTGCTGCTGACATTAAATACCTTTCTAAAGGATTAGTATTGAAGTAATTATATGTATCAGAACTCTCATGTAGTCCTAGTTTTTCTAAGGCCGAATTTATTGCAGAAGCTGATATTAAAGCAGCATCTTGTAAAAATTCTTCAGAAGTTTCTTCTATAGATTCTTTAAGCATATCTGCTTTTAAAGTATTTGGCCCTGTAATAATGTCTTTGAATTTTTTAGCAAATTCAGATCCATATTTTCTTATAGCATTATACGTAACTGATTTTGATTTTTCTTCAGCTACTTCAGATGCCAGTTTTCCTAAACCTTCAGACATTTCTCCAGCCAGTTTTTTTGTAACTGGTTTTACAGCTGCTCCTAACTCATCAAGACCTAATCCTGAAAGAGCTATCTCTCCTAAACTAGTATTAAATAATTTGTTAAATCCATAGGCTGTTCCAAGTAAGCCAATAGCAGTAGTTGTTTCATCAAATCCATTTTCTTTAAATGTATCATATACTCCCTGAGATTGAGTAACAACCATATACAATTTTGAGGCATCAGAAGCTCTCTTATTCAGCTGCATCATACTGTTGTAATTGTCTAATAATCTCTTCTCAGACAATAAACTGGTGGCAGATATATCTCCGTCAGCTAATGCTTTAGATATATTTTTTCCATATTTCTTTAAGTATGAGTCTCCATGCTCATTTATAAAATCCTTAAGTATTTTAGTATCGGATTTATTCCATTTCAAGAATTTGGGTATTTGAGCTATGGCTCTTTGTTGGAACAGCTGAGAAGCAACAGAAGATAGCATATTAGTTCCCTGTTCAAAATATCCATTTTCATCAGATGCAGAGCTGTCAAACCTTCTCATGAAAGCACCATACATATTAAATGCATTCCATAATCTGTTATTTGTATAGTTGGGATCAAGCATTTCGGTTCCAGCTTTACCAAATGTAGATAAAGCATCAGATAATAGTACTCCGGCCATTAAATAGCCGTAAGCTGTATTAACTCCTGGTATCAATAAAGGAGCCATTATAGCAGCTGTTTTGGCTATTTGTCCTCCTATACTTTTACTTACCCCGTCAGAATCAAATGGATCAAATTTATTCCAAAATGTTCCATCTACAGTTAAAGTATCCCATTGTTTTAGAAAGCTTTTTCCAGAAGCATCTCTACCTCCTAATGTTTCATAATAGAAATTGCCATCCTCGTCTATTTTATGTTCTCCTTTTTTATGTTCTACAGTTTGATTTGTAAATGGGTCTATATGTGTACCATCTTCCTCCCAAACAGCTTCTACTAAAGGCTCCAATCCTAAAAAGTCAAATAGACCTCTTTTGTCATCATCGTTAGGAGTATATCCAAGAGATTTTCCAGTTCTCCAATCTCTTACTTCAGCATTTTGCATAGCTTCCCTTCTACTAAGAGATCCCTCAGTAGTTCTGAATATACCAGAAAGTCCTTGTTTATATTGTGTAGGATTAGCTACTTTTTTTAAATAAACCTCACCAGTAAGTCTATTCCTCTTTCTCATATCATCTAAATCATAGTCCTTTGCAAATGCTTGAAGTTCCTGATCCTGCATTACATAGTTACTGTACATTTTAGATACATTTTTATAAAACTTGTCAAAATTAGACTCATTAAATGTTCCATTGCTGTCAGTAAACATCTGCTTTATCTCTGGTATATCTTTATAATAATCCGCCTCTTTAAGAGTTAGGCTTGATTCTGTAATACCAGCTAAAGCCAAATCTTCATTGCTTTTTTCTGGATTGTGTATAACTAAATCAAGCCAATCTATATTTTCATTCATTAATAACCACTTAGTTTTATGTCATTCTTCCTTAAATCTAAGTCCATATTTAGTGCTGAGTTCATACTCTTGGGAACATTAATTCCAGATAAATAAGACTGAGATGTTCTAATATCTGAAGCCTCTATAAAGAATGTTCCAGAATAAATATTATCTCCATGACCAAACCATAGGAAAGTGTCGCTGTCTACTTCATTTTCTCCATCTTTACCTGAAATTAACTTGTTCATATAAGCATTTATTTGATCATAATTATTAGTTTCTTCAACATATGGATTATCTTCTCCAAATTTTATCTTAGAAGCTCCTCCATCTGCTGCTATAGCATTTACCATATAATATGGCCTTACCAAGCCATTTTGAACTAATAATCTAGGATTATCATATATTCCGTAATAATCTTCAGCTCCATGCCTTTTATATATTTCTCTCTGGTCTTTTTCTGGAACTACAGCTCTGCCACCACTTCTCTTGATTTCTTTCTCAGCATCTTCTATACCTTTCAGTGCTTCTAAATCTGGTTTAGTAGAACCGTCAGGAAGTGTTTTAACTGGTAAATAAGCACCAACAACCTCTCCTCCCTGGAATCCTATTCTATCCAAATCCATAGGATCAACTTTTTTATTACCAAACCACATAGAATTTTTGTATCCAGTAGATAGAGTACTATCCTCTATTACCTTATCCATTCTAGATTGACCTACAGTTTTTGTTCCATCATAAGTCTTTAAAGCCGGAAGAACTATAGCAGGAGTTTGGAAAGTATATGTACCTCCTGTGTTTATTTGGTAAAGTCTGGTGTTATCAGGAGAATTGAATCCATCCCATATTTCTCTATCTTGAGTTACATCTATAGTAGATTTTCCGTCTCCTTCTGATTTATCCTTGGATAAGGTAGACTCATAATCCACTTTAAAAGAATTTTTAGAGTCTATTTTAGACTTAATTAAACTAGTTAAAACTTGTCTAGACCCTTCATTAGGATCTAATCCATTTATTGCTGCTTTAGCCCTGATGTAATTTTTAGCATTTTCTGGCAATGTAGAATATAAATAATCTAATGCAGCAGTAGCCTGTTCAACATTAGATTCCTCCTCTCTAGATACTTTATACACACCATCAGAAGTTATAGCAGCTCTTACTCTGGGATTGTCTATTAGCTGATTCATTCCATTCATTAGTTTCTCCCCTCTAGAAGATACATATTCTGAGGAAGATGATATAGATTTACCTAAATCGGATATAACTAAGTTTATGTACTTTTGAATATCTTCTTGCCCTATACCATTATTCAATACATTAAATATATCACTATTAAAAGCCAAGTTGGGATTAATAGCTCTTAAATGAGCTAAATCTCCATTAGTAACAGCTTTATATAGCCCTTGATTAGAATAATATTCATCGGGAGAAACTTGTGATAATTCACCAGTTTCCATATTTTGTACTACCATTCTACCAACATTAGAAATGGCTACATCAGATAATCCCCCATTTTCTGTTAATCTTTTTATATTAGAATCATATAATTCTTTGTTATATTTTATTTTGTTTATGTTACTTATAATACCTAAATACTGACTACTAAGCAAAGACGGATCAATACTTCCACTCATTCTAAATGTGGGATCATTATATAATTGATTCATTGATTTAGTAAATGCTTCTACATCGCTCGGTAATCCTTGTTCCATTAGAAGTTTAACCATTTCTTTGGATAATAAACCATCATCATTTTGTCCAGATGATTTAGAAGATCCAGTGGTATCTTCAGTTGATGGAGCTACTGGAGTTGTAGGTATAGGAGACCAACTTACAAAAGGAGGAGCAGCTCCTCCTTGTTGTAGTTTGGGTATATTAGTATGTATTTTCATAAAGTCATAGATTTTATTATAAGCTCCTTAGTAAGTCCAGACAGGGACATAATAAGTTTGTTATTTTCTTTTTGAGAGTCAGATATCATTTTATGAAATAGTTTGCGATCATTGATAAGACTTTTATTAAAATCCTTAGTTCTCTCCAACATAGATTTTTCTTTATATGTTAGATGCCCTCCAGACTTATATACAAATAAAAAAGGATTATATTTGTATGTATTTCTTCTAGCCGTTATCATTCCAGTTCTGTATCTATCCATTGCTTTTGAAGCAGCAGTATTATATGCCTTCATAGCAGATACATATTCTGGAGAGGTTGCCCATCCAGCTTCATTATTTCCTTCCTTAGCTAAATATGCAGCTTTGCTGTTATTCAGAGCTGTTTGAGCTGATCTTAAAGCATTTTCATACTCTGTCCCTCTTGCATATTGACTTTCTTGATAATCTAACTCATTGTTTAGTTTCCTATTTTCTGCTATTTTCATCTCTTTATCCATCAACCACGGAGCTATAGCTTGCTGCCAATTGGCTGATCTGCGTTGGGCTTCTATATTAGCTTTAGCTTGCTTAATTCCTAGCATTGAAGCTCTATTTCTATTAGAAACATCTACTCTAGCAGCAGCATTTTGTTCAGCAGCTTGTCTAGCTTCTGCTGTAGATTTGTCAATGGCTTGTTTGTCAGCAAAATAACCTTTAGTTCTATATTCTCCTGCTCTATTATTAAAATCTAAAGCTTGTCCTAGAACTAAATTAGCATCGGAAGTTATAGGTCTAGATCCCAATCTATTGGCTTCTGCTCCTAAATTTTCCATATAATTTCTGGTAACTAAATCACCCACTACTTGTCTTCTTATTTGTAAAGGGTCTAGTAGTAATGGAGATAAGGAGTTTTTTAATCCTCTAGCTATAGCATTATTAGTAGCTATTGTTCCTAATAATCTTCCAGTACCTATTACATCATCCCATCTTATAGATGCAGTATTTCTTTTCTTAGGGCCTATTAATCCGGGACTACCAGTATTTGGACTAATACCAGTTAATTCTTGAGTTATCTGGGCTGGGGTTGTTCCTTTTAACTCTGGTTCCTCTTCTTCTATTGTTCCTATGTAAGGATTTACACCCTTGTCAGGTGAGGAGGAATTAAGTTCCCTTAATTTATAATAATTATCAGCTTCATCCAAGTAAAAATCAAGACCTATTCCTTTATAGTCATTTATCATTTTTTGAAGCTGAGATTCATTGTAGTCTCCCTTTCTTCCTAGAAGTCTTCTATCATCAGTTATTCCACTATATAATCCATCTGTCACAAATGATTTAGTTGGATTATCACCTGAGTATGCTTTGTTAGATACATTATATCTTCCGCTTGTAAATGCGTTATTTATACCTATAGTATTTCCAAAACCTCCTCCAAAATTATTAAATACTTCTTGATAATTTCTTACAGAATCACTTTTATATGGATTAGATAAGAAATTTTTCCCAGCCATACTATATAATCTAGCATGGTCTGACTGCATATTATTAATATCTTGGTAACTTATTTTTCCAAGCTTCAAAGCATCTATCAAACTTCTATGAGTAGGAGAATAATAATTATCATACCAAGTAGTATTTGGATTAAATTGAACCCCAGACATTCCAGTGCCCTGTTGATATTTAAATATTGTTCCTCCTTCTTGTTTTTTATTTACATATCCCTTATTATCATTTTTTCTTTTGGGAGTTGAAGTTTTCTTCTGCTTTTTAGGAAGAACTCTAACTTGTTCCGATAATACTTTTTGCCACCAATTTACGTAGTCTTGTTTTGCTTTTATCTGTTCGGGGTTTAAGCTGATATTACCTCTTCTAGGATATTTTCTCTCTTTTTCTTCTATCCACCATCTTCTTTGCTCTTTTCTAGCTTTATTCTCTGAATCAATAGCTCTATTTAGTTCCTTTTTGTCAGCATTTTGCTTTTCAATTTTTTGCTGATTTCTAGTTCTATCTGCTCTAAGCTTCTGTACAGCATTATAATTACTCTCTGCTTGGTTCCAAGTAATAGTTGGACTATTATCCCTTCTTGGAGTAAATATAATAGTGGTTTGTGCATTAGGATGGCTAGAGGCATTTGATTCATATGGCCTAGAAATATTATCAGGCATAGGAATTTTGGATCCTGATTTAGTCGAATTATTTTTTAATTTATATTCGGCATCCCTTCTCCTACTTGGAGCTGGAAGAGCTAATTGGGAAGTACTTCCTACTTGTCCCACAACTTTACCAGCTATTTGAATGCGGGCTAAATTATCTGCAATAGCATTTATATTATTTTGAGCTTCTTCAGATAGAGGAGCCTCTGATTTAACTTTACTTGGTTCTCCAGTGTTGGATTTTTGTTTAGCTCTTCTAGAAGCTATAGGATGTACTATTTTGTTATAAGCGCTTCTAACGTTAGGACTTCCAGGTATACGTATATTTGGTAATTGAGCATTTCCCAACCATCTTTCTGCTGGACCAAAATTATGAACTAATTTTAAGTCTCCAGAATAAGTTATAGTTGGCTTATTAAAGTCATATAGATCAGTAGTCTTTATATCAGATTTACCTTTGCCCTTACCTCTCCAATTTGAGCTTTCTGTAAGGGTAATTCCTGTATCCTTTAATAATTCATTTTGTGTTTTTAAGTCAGGAGCCTCTGCTACTTTTTGAGCTAAATTTTTGTCTATAGATCTCCATCCCTGATCAGTTTTCATCCATACCTTATCTGTTGATTTTACAGATTGTATATTTGAATTAGCTTTGGAAGCTCTATGTACAGCTGCTGTACCTCCTGCTACTAATTGTAAAGAATTTAAAATGTTTCTCCAATCATTAACTGATAATGATTCTCCTTTACTTATTTTATTCCAAGAACTTAGATATTGATCAGAATTAGCTAATCCTTGAGCAGTAGCAATTAATCCTACCATTTTGGGAGCAAATTTGCCAACCGCCTTAATCATCTTAGGAACTTTAGCCGCTTTAGCAAATGGAATTAAAGATAGAGCATCTAGTCCATAACTGCCAAGATTATTGGATAGGGATTCTAAAAATGACATTCCCTCCATCATATCAGCAGTTTGATTTAAGGCGGTAGATGTAGCTCCAATTCCAGCAGATGCTACTGAACCAACTCCAGACATACTAGCTATTAAGCTAGCTATATCTCCAGCTATGGCCCCCATTCTTACTTTATCAGCTCTAGAGAACTCTGTATGAGTATTGTTAGAGTTTTCAAATCCAGTAGTAGCTTTACTAAGTTGTTTTTCTTCCCTAGCTCTTTGTTCTACGGCTTCCTGAGCTATTTTTCTGTTAGCATTTCTTATTTTTTCCGTGTTATCAACATACCATCCCTCTTGGGCTTTTATTATGTTACCTCCATCCTTATATTCCCAAGGTTTCTTCATCCCTAAAGACCTTTCTATATTATATATAAGTTTTTGCCTACCTTTTTCGAAAGTAGACATAGGAACCTTTTCTATAACGTTAGTATTCCTATTAAACCTAAATATAGAACCTTCATTATCATTTGCTGATTCTGGCAAATAGTAATAGTTATTTTCATAGAATCCCTGATCTTCTAGGTCTTTTATTTTTTCTTTAGAAAAGTATCCCCAGAACCTATTAGAAAATGAATTAGAATCGTTAGAATAGTTTTGACTATTCCAATTTGCCCAATTTACTGGATTTCTTCTAGAAAACTCATCTATACTGGAATATCCTTCTAAATTAAAATTGGGATTTATTAGTTTACTACTAAAGTAAAAGGAATCTCCAGATTCTCTATTAGCTTTAATAGCTTCTTCTACTCTTTCTTCCAAGCTTTCCTTTTCAGATTTAGGAGTAGTGCCATAATTTTTATCAAAATATTGCCTAAAATCTCCTAGTCTAGAACCCAGTATTAGGTCATTAGAATTATCATTATCATTAAAAGCATTAAAAAAGTCAGAAAATCTTGACTCATAATCTTCTTTATTAGACCAATTACCAGATTTAAATTTATCGTACTCTGATTTTACTACTTTTAATACATTATCTCTAGCTTGATCATAATTCCACCTTGTGAGGTCAAAAGTAGAACTATTGAAGTAGTACTTGTTTATTATATCTGGAGAAAAAGAATATTCTTTAGGTTTTTCTTGCGTTTCTTTCTTTTCAACTGGTGCAGTATAAATTGAAACTCCCTTGAATATATTATCCAGTATACCGTAAGCATTATTCTTGTAAAAATCTTCATCCTTTTTATATTTCCCAGTCCATTTAGTCTTATTTACTCCTGTACTAGCTAGACTAGGATCTCCAAATATCTGAAATCTACCAGAAGCATCTCTTCCTTTTATAGACCCGGATTTTATTCCAGACATTATTTTATATGTATAGTCCCTAATAATTTGTTTGTCTGAACTATCTAAATCCAGTGAATTTAATTCATCGTCTATTTGTTGTGCATAAGCTCTATTAAGATCATCAAAATTATAATCACCTATACCCTCATGATGAAATAATATTGGTTTATTAATAGAATTTCCGTTAGCATACTTTCTTACTTGTGCCATATACTTGAAATAAAAAAGGAGTATGTAACGAAATCACACACTCCTTATAAATTAAACTCTCCTGACTATCAATCCACCATTTTTGAATACTGGTTCCCCTTGAGGAGCTTCTTGAGGACCTCCTGCACCACCTGCCATTTGTTGGATTAATTGTAAAAATCCTTCACACACAGCTAATGCTAATTGACCATCTCCTGCTTGTAATGCTTGCTGTGCCATTTGAGCTAGCTGCATAATTGGATCTCCTCCTGCATCTGGACCAGCTGCTGGAGCTGGAGCACCTGTAGGTTGTCCTGCTGGAGCAGCCATTCCTTGTTCTTGTGGAGTGGGAGCTGCCCCTCCTTCTTGAAATTTTGCTACTTTTGAATTAATTTTCATTTTTACATGATTTAATATGTTAGTACTAACTATCGAATTATTCAATAGCTCGATCATTGTAATCATGCAAAATTACGTAGAAATATTTCAAAAACAAAAAGAACAGTAGTAAACTAACGGTTAAGCCAATATAGCACTATAGAAAAAAAATAAGGGTGACACTTAGAAATTATATCCTAAATATCACCCTATAAAGGTGACTAAAACAATTTATCATATATTTCAATTACCTTTTTTATAAGTTCTTCCACAGAACCATTATTATCAATTATAAAATCAAATTTATTATAGTCATCCAAATCTATCTCAGATTTGTGATTATCATTATTATGAGTATTTCTGTTTACTCTGATAAGGATACCTCCCTTATTTTTTATATGGTCAGCTTCATTCTGATACCTAACATCAGTAACGATCCAATTATCTTTTTTTGCCTGATAGTCAGTCATTAAGGCCTTAATCCAAATATCCTCTCCTAGAGAACTACGAAAAGACTCTCCTATTTTTTGTAGTACTTCTCTATTTGTGATGCCAGTAATAGGATCAATACTTTTTTTGAAACTTTCCCTTTCATAATCTTCTACGTAATGGGAGCACAAAATTGAGGTTATTTCTTTTAGCTTGCCAGCAAAAGACTTTAGTTCAAACCTGGCTGTTGTTGGAATGAGTTCACTATCACAATACTGCTTTACATAATCTTCTAAAGAAATAAAATGTCTATTAGAGTTTTTATATATATCTATTAATATTAAAATATTTCCTATAGTGTTCTTTCCACATTGCTTTTTGCCAGATATACCTACTATCATACAATCAGAGTCTTAACAATTTCAGAAACTATCTTTCCATCTGCTGCTGGAAAATTGGATTTTATATCTTTAATAACAGAACCCATTTCCTTTTTCTCTATGTGATGATAATTGTTATATTCTAGCCAGTCTAAAATATCTTCTTTAGTTGGCTCTTCTGGAATTAATTCCTTTAGGTATATAAGTTCTATATTTTCTAAATCAGCTAAGTCCTTTCTCCCAGCGTCAGTGTATTGTTGAATAGAATCCTCTCTTTGCTTAATCATTCTCTTTAACAAAGATATTTCTGCAATCTCATCATACGGTTTGGCATTTTTAGCAGTTTTAAATGTTTGAATTTCAGACTTTATGGCTCTATAAGTTTTAACTTTCCCTTGCTGTTTATCCTTCATTGCTTGAAGGATCATTAAATCAATGTTCATCATACCTGTTTAATATTTTAATTACTTTATTAACATTATCTTCAGTTAATCCCACTCTAAAATCAGTTTGGATAAAATTGTCTAATTGTGTAGGTAGCATATCACAGTCGTCATCCAATATACAATAAGATAATACGTTTTTCTGGGCATCTAAATAATTTTGTATTTCAAATCCCCTATATCTGGTTTGACTTATTCCTGTTATTCCAAAGATCTCATTGCTAATGCCCACCATTTTAAATAATTCCTTTAAATCAGAATCAAATCTCCAACTAGAGGATACTATTAATTTACATCCCGTTTCTTTAAATATCTTATTAAGCCTTTTTATAGCTTCTGGATCAAAATTAGACAGTTTATATACCATCTGCCCTGATATACTTGGATTTTCCTCATGTATTTTGAGCATTCTATCATTTTGAGATATTTCTGTGTAGAATGCTTCACTATTCAGAACTCCATCCACATCTAAAAATAGATACTTATTCACGTGATATTAGTTGTTTTTTATTTCGTTGTAAGCTTGGTCTTCCAATTCTGGTGTGACGTCTTCAAGACGAATGCCTTTCATACAAGGGCAGTTTTTCCATTGAATATCATAATCACAAGAAAGTAAAAGTAAATCAGTATTATCAGCATTAACGGCCATAATCCAATTATCGGAAGCTGTCTCTACTTCAACACAGTCAATTGCCCTTGTGGGTTTAGGTATCCATCCATTATTAATCTCGTAGTACCATAAAAGACAAGTACTAAAATATCTTCCAGTAAGAACATTATCTTTATGCTCAAATAGTCCTCCACTCCAACAAACAGGGCTTTTATTTTCAGTCCATTCTTTAGTGGCAAAACTATACTTACCAGTAGCTCGCTTAGTGAAAGCTCCATTATAATGAATACTACCATCTGGCTCCTTGAAAACATCACTTTTACGCTTGTTTTGACAAGTACCATCTGCACTTATTTGTTCCCATTCATCATCTGTAAAACGAAGAGGACTAATAACATTCCAACTACAAATATCTTTAACAAGATTAATTTCCCAAGGAGCTGAGTATCCAGAGTTGCCATGAGAACTAAATACCGCGACAGCTTCTAAAACTTGTTGATACATCCAATCAGTTGGACCTCCTTTACCGTTGCCGTATCCAGCAAGTTTAAGCTCTTTTATTGCATGTTGGCAAAGATTACTTTCTTTAATAATTCGCTGAAGAACTTTCTTATTAATAAGCTCTTTCTTTTGTTGTTTTTTAATATATCGTTTACTATGTTTCATAATTAGATGTTATATCGTCTTTTTATATTCTGAGCTGTTCCACTGTTCCATCTGCAATCCTTTACGAATGCAATGTCGAAATCAGAATCTCTAGTCATAGCTAAGTCCCTTTCCTCATCAGATTTAAATCCAGATATAACACTTACTGAACAGTCCAGCATTTCTTCAATACCAATTGGAGGTTCATATCCTTCTGGGATGTTTCTAGGGGATTTAAACATATGATAAATCGTAAGCTTTCTACCTGTTTTATTATAAATATAATCCATTGCATATTTGTCTACTCCATTACAGTCTCCTACTACAAATTCTGCCCAGGGATCATTTTCCAATACTTCCCTAATTTTTGGAATATAATATTTCTCAAAGTCCTCATAAGGAAGGTTTCTGTGCCCACTTATAAAATATATCATTTTATTTTATGTTTAATTATAATTGAAAATTTGAATTAAAAATAGATAAGGCTTCTGATAGACAGGCTATAAAAGTAGTCTTTCCCCTAAAATTCCAGGAATCTCTAGGAAACCAACTACCATCATCCTCTCCCAATATTATAGTATAATATGTTTTATAAAATTTATCATATATTATAACAATTCCTCCTTCATAAGCTACAAGACTATAAGCTCTTACAAACCTATCATCCTCATAATATCTAATGATAGAATTGCAACGCTCTGAAGCTCTTTTATAAGATTTACATTTCTTAGTTTCAAAAGCACTATAAATGATTATGTCTTCACCATTACGTTCTGGATTTAAAGCATTAGTATCTTTTATTATTACATTTTCTACCTCTTCATTTAATTCCATTCTACTTTATATTTAGTATTATTCTTGTTATAATAATAAATTTCAACTCCTTGAAATACTAAGAATGAATACTCAGTCTCACTTCTTAAACAATCACATATTTCTACTTTAATCGCGTCATTACCGTCATAACATGAAAGTTCTGTAAATATATTGTACTCTTCCTCAGATAATCCAATATATTCTCCGGGATACTCCTTTTTGTAGTTATCAAAGTATATACCCCAATGATCTTTAAGAGGTTTTAATTTATTTAGTATACTTACATATTTAACAACTTCTTCTATTTCAGATTCGTTGCAAGTAAAATCGTATGTAGTATTTCCGTCGGCATCTCCTATCATATAATTAAATATTACATGATAGTAAGGGTCTTCATTTTCTATAGGAATTAATTTTATCATAGTTTTTGGATTAATTGTTTCATTCCTTCTGTAGCAGTGGCTTTGATAACTTTAATGTCAGGATACTCAGGAGTAGGAGCAGGATTAGGGTCAATATAGTAAATGGGAACTCCGTACTCTACATATTGTACTAAGCCAGCAGCCGGATATACGTTAAAACTAGTTCCAATAACTACGCAAATGTCAGCATCTAATAATTCTTTAGAAGCAAGCCCAATATTGGGAACATCCTCTCCAAATAATACAATGTGAGGTCTTACTTTATGCCCTCTAATTTCAGTTTCCGGTGTAATATCATCTAAGTACTCAAAATATAAATTATCATCATCTATTGCCCTTACTTGGTTTAGATTACCATGTAAGTGAATTACGTTAGTAGAGCCAGCTTGCTCATGCAAAGTGTCTACGTTCTGAGTTATAACTACCACATTATAATCCTTCTCTAACTCAGCTATGATTTTATGGGCATCATTTGGCTTACATCCTGCATATTTCTTCCTAAGCTCGTTCATAAAATTATATACTACATCAGGATGTTCCACTATGGCTCTATGAGTAGCTACATCTTCTACTCTATGATTTTCCCAAAGACCTGTTACTGCATCTCTAAATGTTGGGATTCCAGATTCTGCTGAAATCCCCGCTCCTGTTAAAAATACTATTTTCTTCATATTTTAATTGTTTTGACAAAGTCAGCACTGTTAGCTAATTCATATACTACTTGTTTAGATTCTGGCACATAAACAATATAATAATAATCACAAAAGGAATTACAATCTTCTATTCCTATTATAATTCCTTGTAGTCCTTTATCTGTAGTACATTCCTTCCCTAAATAGTCAATACTCTTATCCCACTTTATAGATTTAAGAAATTCTTCTGCATCCTTACTAAAGTATTGACAATCTTCTACAGGACCTCTTCCATAAATATCCTTTTCTACAGTTCTCTTAATTATCATTTTATTTTCAATTTTACCATTATTTCATCCCATAATAGCAAATAACTTTCCCAATAGTCGTTAAAGTCAAAGTAGTACCAACTCATTTGAATATACCATATGAACAAATATATAAAAAATATTATTATCCATACAGGAATTAATAAGACCCTAATAAAAAGTTTTAAAGTTTTCATTTTTCCAATTTGTGAGCTAATCCATATACATTTTTAGTCCATCCATTCATATGGCCTTTATTATTTCCTATGAGACAACCTTTTTTAGGGTCAATAGCATACACTTTATGAGTAAAGCAACTTCCTTTTACTTTGCAAAATACTACGTCACCTACTTTGCACTGTTCCCATGTAATAGGAGTAAGCAAATGCTCCTCGTTACTTTTGTATAATGGAAGCATAGAATTTCCTGGCTCCTTAGTTATAAATGATTCACCGTTCAGAAGTCTAGTTATTTTGTTAAACGTATTAGGATTCATCTTATAACTTTCTAAACATTTCAAAAATTAATTTATCATGTTCAAAAGCCCATTCATATTTACCAATATCCTTTAGAGAAATCCAAGCTAGATCAGCACATTCGTTTCTCTCTGAATTAATATTACTTAAATCAGGTTTAAAGTGGTATCCAATTAAGCCATTAAATCTAAAAGTAATATTTTGTAATTTATCCTCTCTGGGATTGTCATTGAATCCTGCATAATTTATAAATAAATCGTAATAAGTAGTATTTCCTGTTTTTAATCCGCATTCTTCAAATAATTCTCTTGCAGCTGCTCCTTGTACAGTTTCATCATAATCCACATATCCACAGGGGCAACACCATTTTCCCACATTATTAGGACAGCCAGTACCTCTTTTTACAGCTGCTACACTCCATTCATTGTTAGCATTAGAAAATACAAAAACAGCTACAGCACAAGAACGACTATGCCAAACTGTCTTCCCTTTCATATTTTCTCCATCTACTATAATATCCTCTGTTATTTTAATTGGAAAGTTTTTCATTTATATAGATTATTTTTTCTGATTATTAATTGAGCTTCATTAGGCACATAAGGAGAAATGATTTTATTTTCCTTTATCATACTTCTAATTTTAGTAGAACTTATATCTATGAACTTTAAATGGGTATCGCAAATACACTTATTTCCAAAAGATTCTACTTTATTAACTAATGTCCAGTCGAATGGATGATTTTCCCCTCTTAGAATAATAAAGTTATTAGTTTCTAATATTTCATATCCATTTTCCCAAGTAGGCATTTCAGAAAATGTTTCTGATGTAGTTATTATATACATTTCTGAACCATTAAAAAATGGATCATTTTTATATACATCAATTACTTTGTAGGTTGGAATCTTATCTACCTGTAACCTATCATGTAATACTCCTTCTACTTGAGCACATTGAACATTTGTAATTTCTTTTGTGGATTGGTAACACATTTCCCAACGTTTCATAAATGGGGCCGGATTATGTTCTTTAAATGGATTATGCCAGGCTGGAATAATTATTACTTTATCCACAAGATTAGCATTTAGAACTGTAGTTATAATGGATATATGTCCTATATGAATTGGATCAAAAGATCCTAAAAACAAACCTACTCTCATAAGTCAAATTTTAAAGTATTTTCACAGATTATATCAACTGCATCTATTTTATTAACAAAACTAAAAGGGATACTATTACTCTCCAATAATGATGCTATTTTACAGTCTAAATCCATAGATTCTTCGAGGGTTTGCATTCTTCCCTTTGGGTTATATGTGTTACCTCTCGTTATGAAATAGTTGATATTTTCAAATTGATTAAATTGATCCAAAACAAGAGCTCTAAATTTCTCATTACGAGTTTTATCGTAAATTATAGAAAATAATAATGGAGAATCAGTAATTACTACATCTACTTGGTCCTTTAATCTCCATAGTCTATGTAATTGTTTCCCAAATATATAAATTTGATTATCTAAAGTGTGAAAAGATTGCTCCCACCTTGTCTTTGGCATATTCTAATGCCATTTCACAATTTACTCCTGCTAATTTTAATTTACTAAATACTCCAGCACAGGTTGTAGACTTACCGCTTCCAGGCCCAGCAAATAAATTTATTACTTTCATTTATATTATTTCTGTAAATACGTCAAACATCCATCCATCTAAATTATCATATATATAATTTCTATACTCTATAACTTCTTCTAATTTGTCTATATCTAAATCATTAAGACATTCTACTAGGGATTGCTCTATGATAGTAGGATCAGAATCGGAGGAATAAAATCCTGAATACCCTCCTGGATAATACTCTAACTTAGATACATCTACATCTCCTAATTCATCTAAAGAAAATTTATAAGAGATTTTTCCAGTAACTTCCAATTTAGCTCTAAATAAGAATCTTCTATTAGACTCTTTGTCTTCAGAAAAATATATTTTAATCTCATCTTCTGATTTAGATTTCCAACAATCGTTCATGTTGTACTTTCTTAAGAGTCTATCTATAAGGCTTTCTAATTTATCAAACATATAACTTTCTCTCTATTACTATAGGTAAGTTCTTTCTTTTAAATTCAGAAGCAAGGTGTCTGTTCCAAACTTTATTTACTACTTCCTCACCATACTTGCCATATAAAATATCCCACTTCTCCCTTTCTGGATTTTTATATAAAAGCATAGTTTGAAGTATGTCATCAACTTCAGCATAACTTTTAGCTCCAATCTGATCGAGATCACTGTTACTAATGCCAAGACCGTCAGTAGGAGTAAGAGCTATAGACTTATAAATAGCTAATTCCTTATTAAGATAATCATCCATATCCATAGCTTCATCAGCGCCTTCAGCCATAGTACCATACATGACTTCTATCCACTTAGCTAGCTCATACACTTCTGTTTTCCATAAGCCAAATAAGGGATTAAAATCTCCTACATCACCATGAATAGTCCAAAATCCAAGTTGATATTCAGTCTGATTATCTGTACTTAATACTAATCCCTTATGGATAGATGCTAAATTGTAAAGATAAATCATACGAAGACGAGCTTGAATATTGCCATCAGCAATGGGAGTTCGTTTTAAAGAAACGAGATTATCTCCATCCACTAAAGTTAAGAATTTATTAAATACTTCATAAAGATTCGTAACTTCAAAATTATCACAAAAAGCTTCTCCTACTAATTTAGACGTACTAAACTCATCATTCTTATTCTTAATAGGAAGACTTCTTCCAATGAGAGGAATGCCGGTTTGTTTACTTACTTCATGACAAATGGCGGCTACAACAGTAGAGTCAATACCACCGCTAATGCCAAGAACCATAGCATTAAGATTATTATTTTGAATATATTCTCTTGTTTTGTCAACAAGGGTACAGAATACTTTTTCATAATTTAACTTTTCCATATATATTTGTTTTAGGGAGCGAATACTCTTCTTTTTTCTATATTCATTTTAAATATTAAAATATAATCATTCATTGAGGCTAATTCCCATCCTTTATTTCCCATATCTTTTAATATATTCTCCAACTTAGTTATACTTCTTTCTTCATCAAAGGAAGAATAGCAGTATCTAACAACTTTATACTTCCACTCCATAATGTTGTTTAATTAACATACAGGCCAAAGCTACTTCGTCTGGATCACCCATATGCTTTCCAACTGAATCGGATATTTTAACACATTTCCTTTCAGGCTGTTTAGCATTCATTTGACATGATGTTAGCTTCATTACTATATTAGCTGGTTTCAAACCTACATCGTTAGTTAAATGAGTTCCAATTCCAAAGGCTGCCCTAATTCTCCCATAACAGCTATTATGTATTTCTACAGCTTTATCCATAGTTAAAGCATCTGAAAATATAATAGTTTTAGTAGTAGGGTCTATTTTTAATTCCTTATATCTATTAATTACCTTATTAATAAATTTAAAGGGATCCCCACTATCTTGTCTAACTCCGTCAAATAGTTTGGCATGTTTCTTAGAAAAGTTCTTTAAGAACACATCAGATGTATATGTATCTGAGAGGGCAATGCCTAAATCCCCATCATACACTTTTGCCCAAGCTTCTAATGCTAGATAATTAGCGTTATCATATC
>OGOP01000118.1_pt1 | contig 73715 bp, 98 predicted proteins | sample 1552591 | NCBI WGS metagenome assembly OGOP01 (sample SAMEA2580120, study PRJEB22360) | human gut metagenome | biome: human gut; feature: human-associated habitat; material: faeces | place: Denmark | collected 2008/2010 | reverse complement strand
ATAATATATATAAATATAATACCTTTTTCGCCTTTTTTGTGTAATACGTCCGTATTGTATGTAAAAAATAGCATTTATATATATTGTAAGTTATTGTATATCAATGTGTTACGCGTCTTTCCTTCTTTGCCCTTGTATCTTTGCCGCCTGTGGGAGCTAAACACCCCACCCCCCCCGGTCTCCCACCGCACCCACCGCACCCACCCTTTCCCTTAATTTTTTATTTTTTTTATTTTTCGGAGGTGTCACACGCAGCAGTCCTTCACTTTTTATTGTTTTCGTTATTATTTCCACCATACTTCAGAAATCGTTTATTTGCCCATTTATTTGCGTTCTGACACACTTTTATTTCCTTTTTGTGTAGTTATTAGACCTTCAGTTAAAACACGCTTAGAACGCAAATAAACAGCCTTTTTGTCTTTATTGCTCACCTGTGCACGTTCATGTCTTGCTTCTCCTTAACTTATGTGTGTAATTATTACAACCTGCATAATAGTTAAATAAATTAACATAAAATGTTAAAAAATGGGGTTTGCAGTTTAAAATCTTGCAATGCTTGTTTTTATGTCCTTACTTTGTATTCAAAACGAAATCTGATGGCCGATAAGAAATTTTACATACAGCGATACACGAAGTCTGCGCAGGGTGCGTGGGAGAGTGACGGCACGCCAAAGAGTCTTGAGGATGATTTTGGCGGTGTTATTCGCTACAAGTCAATGACTGGTCTCAACTCCAAGGGTAAGCAGAAAGGCGTATACACAGAGAGCTATGCTGAAACAGATGCTCTCAGAGTCTTTGTGGACCCGGACGCTACGCATGAGAGTACAACATGCACGCTCTCTGTTTATGTGTTCGGGTATAACATCAACACTGCCACAAGTCTGTCAATCGAGGAGCAGATAAAGAACATGGAGGCTGCATGGGATGAGCTTTATGCCTACCTGGAAGGCTCTCTGGTGTTATGGAAAGACGATTACAGACAGCGCAAGGCGTTGTTTCTTGTACAGGATGCCTGCGAGCCGTCCTCTGATGTAATAAAAAACACGCCGTATCTTCAGTGTTCGGTGAAGCTTGTCAATGTTTTTGGTAGGACGTTTGACGGCGCAAGTACGACCATTGAGGACTGGCTTAAAAACGGAGGCAAGGTGTCGAATGGTTAAGCGTAAGTGGTGGGGAGTTCCGTACAAGGGCAGCAAGTCGCAGATAGTAGACAGATTGGTGGAGGCTATTCCGTATAAAGGCGTTGATAACTTCTATGATTTATTTGCCGGTGGCTGTGCTGTGACCCACAAGATGCTCCTCGAAAGCAGGTATAAACACTGCTATGCCAATGATATGGACGGTCGGGCGTTGAGACTTTTCCGTGACGGCATGGATGGTAAATACGCCCTGGAAACGAGATGGGTGAGCCGCGAGGACTTCTTCAAGCTAAAAGACACCGACCCTTACATCTCCTGCTGCTGGAGCTTCGGCAATAATCAGCGTGATTACCTGTACTCGAAAGCCATTGAGCCGTACAAGAAGGCGTGTCATTATGCTATAATGTACGGAGATTTTGGTCTTTTAAATGGCCTATATCCAGGCGTAAGCGAGGTGTGCAAGGAGACACTCAGGGAAGTTACGGGTTGGCACGAAAGACGAATTAAGTTCCGTTCTGCGATAAGAGAGTGCTTGAAATCCTGTTTCAATGGCTCGTTCGCAAGTTTGTATACAAGCTGCGATGCGGATCGTCTCGAAAGCCTCGAACGCCTCGAACGTCTACAGAGTCTCGAAAGTCTCGAACGTCTACAGAGCTTTCAGAGCTACGAAGTGGACTACAGAGAGGTTGGAATACAGCCAAACTCTGTTATATATGCGGATATTCCGTATTTCTCTACGAATGCTTATGGCAAGAATTCTTCGGTTGTGCAGCCGTTCAATCATGGCGAGTTTTACGACTGGTGCTGCAAACAGAAGGAGTTGGTACTGATAAGTGAATATTACATGCCATCGGATAGGTTTACTGAGGTGTGGAACACTAAACACAAACAGAGCCTGTGTGCTACAAATACAAGCTCTGTTATGGAGAGATTATTCGTGCCGACAAATCAGCTTGATAAATATCACTCCATGATGCGGCAGTCCGGGCAAACCGACCTGTTTCATGGCTTATAAAAATATAAAAACATGGCAAATATTACAGAAGACTCGCTGAAATCAGCGTTGACCGACCTCGGTCTTACACAGATTGGCTTGCCGAAGATGTGGAGAGGTGAGCAGGATGGTTTTTGGATAAAGGCACTTGCCCTTGTCCGCAAGCTCAACGGAGACCTTTCTTATTATGCCGTTGAGCGCAATGCCGAAGGACTGATTAGCTACAAGACGGACTACGGGCGCATGTCTCCCATACGAGAGCGTGTGAGAATACATCCGTATATGTTTCTTGACGAGGCTCGCTATGTCAATGTGGGCGACGAGAAAGACCGACGTTATCATTTGTTCACCGTCACAGAGAACGAAGAGGAGAAGTCGAAGGTGATGACCATGAGCGACGAGGAGGTAATCTTAAAACTCCGTGAACGTGGTATCAGATTGCAGCTTGAAAGCGATGAGTCCGATCTTGCGGCCACTAAAATTGTAGAGTACAACGATGCCGAAGACACTACGCCGTCAGTTGACGATGACGAGCAGGATGAGATTGAACGCATGATGCTCGAAGCTGATGCGCAGCACGAGGAGGAGACGGCAGCCGAAAAGACAGCGGAGGTAGAAGCAGAAGAAAAGACAACTTCAACAGCTAAAAAAGCTCATGTAGCAAAAAAAAAGAAGACCGCGACTGCGAAACCGAAGAAACGAGCAGCGAAAGCCTAACTGGCACCCGAACCTCAGACTTCATTCAAGAGATGACCGGCGAGTTCTCCGAATTACGTCACGCAATGGAGTCGAAAGGCGAAAAAACACCATCTTTATTTGACGAAGACGAGCTTTTTAAGCCTGCGGAGGACCCGAACGAAAAAGAGCTTGCGCCTGAGCAGCGAAAGCTGACATATAAAGAGCGTAGAGCCATCATAAAACATCGTTACTACTTCAAAAGAGAAAAAACACAACGTCATATCAAGAAAGGCAAGGCGATGATGAACGAATACGGCAAGGAAGAGGTTATTGAAACGCTGTTTACAAAGGAGTCGGCAAAGGAAGACGCAAAAAGACTGACGCGCAAGAAACTTTCAGAGTCAGCGAAGAGACGTTACGAGAACAAGAGAAAACAAGAACAAGAAAACAAGAACTTTAATGAATGAAAAAAATAAAAATAGACGAATACTCTACGGGCATCACAATTTGCGCGAGTTGTCGGAAAGAGCTTTGCGAAATATTAGTGGAGCGATGGATAACGCCCATGATGTAGCCGTGATGCGCTATGTACTGTTGCAGTTCTCCAATTGGTTCAAGACAGACTTCAAGGAGTTGCCGCTTCTGCAAGCAGACCCGTTTGTTGACGACTGGTGCAACGGCATGACGAGAATGATATATGACTATATGTCGGATATTACAAAGAAACAAGTAGGTAAAAATAAGAACGAGATATGAAACAGGAGTTATTGGATGATTTGCAGCGTCTGCTGAAATGCCCAAAGCCAAAGACGGAGTGCGCCGATAGAGCTTTGTTGGATGGCGCGTTGAACGGATGGAAGGACGAGGCGTACGACCTAAAAAGAGAATTGAACAACGGCGATCCGACTAATGCTAAGTGGCTGGAGCGCCCGATAAAAGTCGAAATACTGCCTCGCGGTTCAGACCGTCTCTGTCTTGACAACTTCGGGCAATATGCGCAGAAATACTATAATGCGGCTATCACGTTCCGCCGCCTCATGTACACTCTTATTTACTATCATGCGCAGTCTAACCCCACAAACAAAGACAGAAACGCCTACGAGCTTGCGCTGCGCGAGATGGAAGAGATATGGGTGCCATATAATGAAAGGAGTAACAATGATTAACAGAGAGGACATTAAGGAGGGCTTGAAGTTTAGGATGCCCAATAACAAAATCGAGCGTAAGCGTCAAGGTGCTACGGATATGTGTGAGTCTATCCAGTATCTTACAACGCTGAAAACTCCGCGAGGATACAAAAACTATGTGACGCCCGAAGTACCGCTTTTCGAGGTGTGCGGCGGTCCGAAGCTGATAAGCTCCGCCGATAAGAAAGACCCGCATTGCGCATGGGTCGGCGAGTACATCAAGGTGCGCAGCTATGCGCTCGGTGGAAAGCCATTCGACATGTCATTGGACGACGTGATGCGACGCGGAAGACGTGCAATAGACGCTGACATCCACCCTATTTTGAGTACGGAGAACCCGAAGAATAACTGGGCATACAATACCTTTTTGGGCGGCAGTCGTAGCTGCAGTAAAAGATACCGTATGGAGCATTACGGATTTACCTCTGATCCAGTTGACGTTCTTGCAAAGCCTTCCGCGTTTACCAATAAGCCAACCGGGGATGCCGATGCCTTCCGCGACATTACCAATGGTATGTACGACACCTTCAAGACGAAGAATCACGACTACGGCAATAGTTTCTCGGAATTGTTCGCGGAGTGCGGTATGACATACGCCTACGGACACATGGCGGAGAAACTGAAGCGCGTGAAATCGCTGATGTCTGACGAGGCGAAGGTGAATGGCGAGAGTATGAGAGACTCCCTGCTTGACCTCGCGAACTATGCGATACTTACGATTATGGAGCTTGATAAAACAAGGAAGTGATATGGCGAAGATTGTTTTAGACCCCGAGGAAAGTGCAATAGAAGCATTTGCCAAACTATTCTTTAGTGCTACAAGAAACATGGGGCTTTCGGACAAAGAGGCGTGTGAAGCACTTAGAAACTCCATTGAAGCAGCAGAAAATGCTCCGGCAGAGGAAAGATGCGCCTGGTATGGTTCTGCTGAACATATCAAGCTGCGAGTGGAAACAATAAATGACAAAAAGTAATTGCAACTTAAAATGCCGACTTTGATATTAAAAATATAATAATACAAATTTATAAACAAATGAATATCGAAATTACGCTTGCCGAAGCCTTAAACCGTGCTTCAGCACGATTGCGAAAGAAAATGCTTCACTCGGTGGAATTGTTGCAAAAGGCGGAGAAGATTGCTCTCAACTATGATGCCGAGCAAGGTTATTTTTTGGCGTTTAGCGGCGGCAAAGATTCTCAGGCTCTCTACCATATCGCACAGTTAGCGGGGGTAAGGTTTCAAGGTCACATGAATCTTACGAGCGTTGACCCGCCCGAAGTGATACGTTTTGTTAAGAAAAACTATCCCGAGGTGGAACTAAACAAGCCCGGTAAATCTATCTTTCAAAGTGCCGTAGAAAGACAGATATTGCCAACTATGCGTGTACGTTGGTGCTGCGCTGAATATAAGGAAACGGCAGGTGCTGGCAAGGTTACGCTTATCGGCATACGTAAGGCAGAGAGTTCGCGCAGGGCAAAGCGCAACGAAGTGGAGATAAAAAGTCGAAAGTTTAGCGGCGATCTTGACGGACTTGAAGAATATAGACAAGAGCAGAAGGCTAAACGCGTAAGGCGAAAGTCAAGAGAGGACGGAGTGAACATCACCAATGCCGACGAGGAACAGACGTTAGGCTGCATCCACGGCAAAGAGAGTCTACTGATTTCGCCCATTATCTATTGGACCGAGCAGGACGTATGGGAATTTATCAACGATGTAGTGAAGGTTCCGCATTGCTCGCTCTATGATGAGGGATGGCATCGCATAGGCTGCATCGGATGTCCCATGAGCTCACACAAGCAAAAGATGATCGAAAACAAACGCTATCCACATGTAAAACGAGGATGGATTAAGGCGATTAAGGCCATCCGAAACGGGGGGGTATTCAAAAAAGATTATGTCTGGTGGAACATCCGCAAGGACTGGATGCCTCTCAGAAACGTCAGAGGATTGCTCAGGACTCAGGCGGCTACATCGCGCATCCAGACCCAGGACACTGGATGCAGCCCGATTCTACAAACAATCAGACTGGGGGCAAAAAAGAAGCAAGAGACGAAACACGGGAGTATGGTCTCTTGCAATGCACGGGGTTTTCATGCAGCTCCTCTTCTGACCGCTTGACAGAGGAGCAAGAAAACGAAATAGCGGAGAATATCTACGACTGGTGGATTTCTGGCAAATCGTACAAGCAATGGTATGCCGAGAAGTTCCAGCAGCTTAAAATAGACTTTGGAGATGAATCGTAAATAACACACAACGTCATACATTATGAGTAATAGCAATATAAACAGAAAGGAGGCTTGCAATGGCTAAGGACTGGAGCGGAAACGGCAAGAGCACCTTCATAACAATCGGTGCGAGCAATCACACAGACAAGGAGCGTGAGGAGATTTTGAAAGAATTGAACAGAACTGCAAATGGCAATTGTGAGTGGAGACCTATCCCTAATTATGAACATAGGTTTTTAATCTCTTCTGACGGACAGGTTTTCTCTTTATTCTCTAAAAGAATTATGAAATTAGAGACCCTTCCGAACGGTTATATCTATCTCCCGATAATGGAACAAAAGCCGAAACGCCATGTAGTAACAGCCTATATACATAGATTAGTTGCTATAACGTTTATCCCAAATGAGCAGAATAAAAAGACAGTGAATCATATTGACGGAGATAAAAAGAATAATAACATTCGCAATCTTGAATGGGCAACTCAGTCAGAGCAAAACTTTCACGCCTGTCGGGTGCTTGGACGCAAGCGGAATACAGCAAAAATCCAGCAGATAAACAAGGGCCGGAGAATCTTAACATGGGAAGAAGTTGAGTACGTGCGAAGATATGGGCTAAGTAGAAAAGAAATTATAAAAATCTTTGGTAAGGACGTAAAGAGCCTTAAACTGAAAGAGGTTATGAGCCATAAAGTTTACAAAGAAGAATAAACTGGGTGTTTATAAAACGGAACGATGACAAAACTACAATATGTTGGATATGAGCAAAAACAGATACCGCAACAAAGCGCCCTACTCCACCCTGCATCCCGACGCAAGGCACTGGACTCGCAAGGGTAGTTCGTGGAAGCAGAAGGTTGGATACTATACCGAGGATGAGGCGTGGGAGTTTCTAAATCAGAACCCGAGGCTGAAAGCGATGGGAGAACGTTCGTATTTCTGCGAACTGTGCTCTAAGTGGCATATCGGAAGATTGCACAAATAAATATTGAGGATATGATTAAGAAAGGAGATGAACGCAAGGAGCGTTATAAGTGCAAGGACTGTGCGATGTTCGCAGACGAGGATGCAGACAGCGCACCCTACTGCCTCGCCAAAGACCTCTACACGTTCGTTATGGGCGAAGACGAGGCTTGTGAGGAGTTTGTAAAGTGGAACGGTAAAAAATAATAAACGAAAACAAAATGGAAAGAGAGAAGATAGTAATAGAACTTTGCGGCGGCAGGATGCCCGAAAAGGCGCACGATGCCGACGCGGCGTATGATGTGTTCACCAAAGAGGATGTAATAATCAAGGACTGGGAGCGCTACGCGATACCGCTCGGTTTTAAAATGCAGCTTCCGAAACACCTTGCGGCGGTTATACAGCCAAGAAGCGGTATGTCCTCAAAAGGTATGTACGCACAAATACAGCGCTGCGACGGATCGAGAGAAGAGACGCGCGTTGACGCTGATGTAAAGCTGGGCTTGATAGACAGCGGCTACACTGGCGAAGTAAGAGCTATTTTAAAAACGTGCTGTGTTGAATACCTCGGCGTTAAGAGTGTTTGTATACCATCCGGCACGAAGATAGCACAGATGCGTATCGTAGAGATACCGAACACGGAGCTTGTGAGTGGTGTCGTCAAGAAAGAAGGAAACGACGACAAAGAAAATGGCGACAATAAACGTGGTAACAACGGTTTTAATTCAACGGGAGTAAAATAATATGGCAAACAAGACATACATCGGCATAGACCCTGGCTCAAAGGGTTTCATAGCAGTAATGCACCCTGACGGCACGCGCGAGTATTGCGCCTTACAGGATTGTGACTATCATGACATTGCGATATTTCTGAAAAACATCAAGACGGTGTGTGAGGAAAGTTGCGTGTGCTGTATGGAGGAGATACACGCCATCTTCGGTTCGTCGGCAAAGTCTACATTCTCGTTCGGAGAAACGTTCGGAGTACTGCAAGGTCTGTTGATTGCGCTTGAGATACCATATCATCTTGTACCTCCGAAGACTTGGCAGAAGGAGATATGGATAAACCAGGACAAGGTTGTCAAGAACAGCGGCGGAAAGAAGGGTACGGATAACAAAGCAACATCCATCAACGCCGCAAGACGATTGTTCCCGACCGAAGATTTTAGGCGTAACGGCAAGTGTAAGAGCGTAGACGATAACAAGTGCGACGCAACGCTGATATGCGAATACGGGCGAAGGAAATGCCTTTAAAACAAATTTAAACACATAAACGTATAAATATATGGTAAAAGTAGCAAGTAAAAAGACAGTTGACAACAACGCAGGCTTGTTGAAAACAATCGTAGGTATTGACAGAAAGAAGGTTGTCTGCGCAGAGGATTTTGGCAGATTTATTGTAGTCCTTCTGAAAGACGAGGCTATCTTTCACACGCACATCGGCTTGGAGGTACGCTGCAAGCGATGGGTTACAAACTTAGAGGGCAAGGCAAACGACGCTTCGCTTTTCATGTGGCTTGCAAATCTCGTAGATATGAAGCACGAAACCAAAGGAAAGGAGAATCTGAAATTCCCCGAAACAGACGCAACCTACGCCGATATACTTGACAGTATGATAATTATGACAGAGGCGAACCTTTGCCATCCTACAACTGCTTTCGTTGATATGGACGAGGCTGTAAAGTTCGCAAACGAGCGTCTGAAATGGCTTTTAGCCAAATCTAAGGAACTTGAAGGTGCAATCAACGCTGTTACAGAGGAGGAGTCCGAGGAGGACTTGAAGAAGAACTTTGAGGACGGGCAGGAAGCGATTATTGCGGAGCAGGTCGCAAAAGAACTCAAGAAAGCCGAGGTGTAAGAAGATAACAAGACGGGAGGTAAACTATGGAAGAACAAAACATTCAAAACGAGCAGACGGAGCACAAGCTGAACCCGATACTCAACCTAACAGGGCGCGGACATTTCTTTGTGTATAACTTCGCTCGACTTCGAGATTGGCGAGTAGTACAAATGGCGGACGCACAGGGGGTAATAAGAGAAGGTATTTTCTTGCCTTTCTTGCAGAACGGCATTACGGTGCATGATAGACGCGATAAGATTATTCAGTCTTTATATCCCGACGTGAACACGGCATCAAAATTGGGAGTCAAGACCTACTCGCCGTGCATTTCAAGAGTAGCGCACGAAAAGCTCGTCGAGCAGGGATTATTGCTTCCTGGTTATACGCCGTGGTCAGAGCCATGTATGGGCTTCCGCGTGCGTGATTTTGGTTTTTGCGGTAAAAAGAAGTAAAAAATATTATTATATGAAAAGAAGAGAAGTTGTGATGCATAAAATTGAAGATATGGTGTGTGACGCAGTGAGTTCTGTTATGCGCCAATACAAGCGTAGTGTTATCGGTACAGAGGAGCTTTATATTGGAAAGAAAAACATACCGCTTGCAAGAAGTATTGCTCGCAACTTCTGCTTTCATATAATGCACTTCTACTACGGATTTACATATCCAGTGATTGCGCAGCGTGCCGGTATGACAGAGAAGAGTGTTATGCGGTGCGTCCGCAAATATCATCAGTACACGATGAGCGACCCTTTGTATATCGAAATTCGTAGTGTTGTTAAAAAGACAATCGGAAATGAGCAATAACGAGCTGTTAAACATGAAGCGCAAAGCCCTTATGTTGGGGTTGTGCGGAGAATACAAGAAAAAGTGGGATAGCTGCACCTCGAAGAAGGAGCTTATGGACTTGGTATTAGACTCCAACGGCGTTGAGTTTCTTGCAGACGCAATAACTTTTGGTTGGGGTTGTTCGCAGGGGTTTCTGCTGAATGAGTTCGCGGACTTCATCAACGGCAAGTATCAGCGCAAGAAAGACGGGTACACAAGTGAGCTTTACGTGCACAACAACGATATGGTAGTTTTGAGGAGCACGATTACGCTGGTCGTTGGCGGCGAGGCGGATATTGTTATTCCAGACGACTTTATCGGCAATCTCTACATCTGTGGCGGCTCGCACACGATATTCGGCAGTGAACGAGGAGAGATTAATCTGTATGCCTACGGAAGCGGACATATCGAAATAGGGGGTGGCGGTTCGCCAAAGATAAACAGGGAAGACATAAAGGCGAGTCAATGGCGCAAATAGCGATACTGAACAAATACCGCAACGAGTTGGGTCGGGCATACCGAAAAATGTACGATAACGGCGCGAGGAGCGAGTGGTGCAACCGCTCCAATATGCGCTCGTACTCATGCAGACCCGATAATAAATGCGGAACAATAAACACTTCTACGCAAGTTAATTTAATTTTGGAGATACATGGATAATAAAGAAACAGCCGCAAGAGATATTTACCTGACTATTGTGTTGAGTTTGTTTGAGGTTTGATTATCTTTGCGTTCTGTAAACGCCAAAAACCATGTATTGTGCATTTAACACCAATTTAACACAATTACAGGAGGTTGGAAATAACTCAACCTCCTGTAATCTTAGTTCATAAATACCTTTATGCCCTTACTACCCTGCGAGTGACCCGACTTTACGCAGCTTGATAACGTATCTCGAATATCAGTGAGCAGTGTTGTTTGTAAGCGCAACTCTACCAATACTGGGTTATTGTTCGCGTCCTGCAAGACTGCACCGACCGACGCTCCGAGCCGTTCAATCAGTGTGTCGCGAATTATTCGCACATCCGCCTGCTGGGTAGCTAAATAATACCTCATAGAATTAAGCAGGCTCTCCAACGCCTGTGCTGTATTTTCGGTTACAGCTTGAATACCCTGCTGCAAAGCGGAGAGGTTTGAGTTTAGCCCTGGCTTGTAACCCATGGCACCCATAAGGCTTTTGAGGTTTTCGTCGAGCACTGGACCGACCTGCCCCCACATGTCTATTATCTTCTGCAATTCCGACTTGGTTACTTCGAGTCCTTTGTTGCCTCCTTCGCTACCCTCTGACACGGCTTCATCCACCGCCTTGAGTATAGGTTCTATCATCTTGCCTACAAGCCGTGTAGTCGCCTGTTTGACAATGAGATTTTTGATGTATTCGTTAAACTTGTTATTGAGCGCATCAAGAGCGTCACTACCCTCTCCGAACGCATCGACCCATGCTTGTGCAAACGCTTCGGCTGCTGACTTATAGTTGGACTTGGAGCCAAAGCCTCCGAGTTGTTCCGTAAGGCTTTCTTCGGCTTCCTTAATAGCTTTTTCGTTTTCCTTGATCTGCTTTTGATATTCGGCAATTTTGTCTTTGTCTTTCTTTTTCTTGTTCGACTCTGCCTTTATCATCGCTTCGAGGTGGGCGTTCTGAGTCTTGAGGTTCTTTACCATTTCGTTGTTGTACTTCGCCAACATAGAAATGTCAAAGGCATCGTTCATCGCCTCCTTAAGGTCGTTGTATGCGTCCTGCAACTTTTCGATGGACTTCTGATGCTTCTCAATCTGCTTTTGAAGCTTCTTGTCCTTTGTTCCCCATCCGAATATGCCTCCGAGCGTCTTGCCGATACCGCCGAGCACGCCAACCGTACCTTTGATGATAGAGAACGGCCTGGTTAAATCTATCTCGCTCAATGACGAACCAATCTGACCGATACCACCGACAATCTCTTGTAGCTCATCGCCCATTTCTATGTTCAGACCCCAATCGTTAAGCGCTTCAAATGTGCCGTTGACAATATTTGCCACATCGCTGAAACCCTCTCCGATACTGCGTATCTTCTGACTAAGTGTCTTTTCCGCAACCTGTCCATCACGAATTTGCTTTGCAAGTTTTTTTGAAATCTTGCCCTGCGCTTCCAGTTCTTCGAGTATGATGTCAAGTTTTCTCTTTTCAATGTCGTAGATGTCTTGCGCTTGCCCTGCCTCTTCTGAGTCTTCTCCGTGCTTCTTTACCGCAAACTCATATTTTTGCTTTGCGAGTTCAACCTCCTTATTTTGGCTTATGCTTCTATCTTTAAGACTGCCTTCTTTTTCGGTAGACTTGATATAGTCCTTTTCCAGTTGGGCGCGCTTGGATGCAAATTTGATATATTCCGCAATATCATTAGAAAGACCCTTGAAGGGGTTTCTATCTGCAAGCAGTTCGTCCACCTTCTCCATCTGCTGAACAATCTGCTTGAGTTGTTCCGGCGAGAGATTTTTCAGCTCGCCGCGCAGGGAGTTAAGTTTTTTACGCATTGCTGTAAGAACGCGCGAGGATGTCTGGTCGAGGTTTTCAAATATGGCGATATACATATCACTCTCCTTGAAGTCCTTCCATGTGTTTTCGTCTGTCTTTTTCTTGTATTGCGCATCAAGATTTGCCTGTAGCTGCTTTTTCAGGTCAGGGGTGAGATTCGGGTCGTTCTCCAATTTATAACGCTCCTCATAGTACCACTTATCCAGTTGCAACTGGTCTGAAAGCTGCTGCTTGTATGCCTTGATTAACTCCTGCGTCTGCTCTACTTGGTCTTGATAAACCTGCTTGTCGAGCTTTTGTACCCGGTCAAGATACTGCTTGTAGATGCCGCTGTCGCCAAATCGCTCCTTGAGGACATTTGCCGTGTTGCTAATGTCCTTATTGTACTGATTGACGATGTCTTCACTCCATTTGTTGATGTCGCCACCATACTTGCTCTTATAATCTTTGAAGATATACTTGTTAAACTCGTCGTCAATACTTTCGCGGATGTCCTCAAACGATGTGGTAATATCGCCGAACATATTTTTAATGAGCGTGTCTGACAATCCTTCACCTTTGAGCTTTTTGTATAGCTGCAACTGCGAGAACGAGTCTTCGATATTGCGAGAAATATCATCTTTAAGTTTGTCGTATTCCGTTTTAGATATGTTCAAGTCGATGTCTGCTGCAATACGGAGTGCATTGCCACGCTTACCAACATCCTTGTATTGATTGCCGACCTCTCGAATACGCTTGGCAATAGATTTATCGTCGGGGAGAATATCGTTGGTGTTCCATCCAACATTTTGTGCTGCCTCCTTGAAGTACTTGCGTGTGTCTGTTAAAGCTCGCTCTTTGCTTTCAATCTTGATAAGCTCGTTGTACTTGGCATTCATGTCTTTCAGGAGTGATATGCGCTCCTGAAGAATGTCACGTTGAGCTTTGGAATTACTCTTTTTTGCAAACGGGTCTTTGCCTCCAAGGAGTTTATTCCAGTATATTGCAGCTTGCTTTTGTTCTTCAGCATATTCTAACGCAAGCTCTTTAGTAAATACAGTACGACTATCAACGTTCTGCTTTCTCCATCTCTCCATGTTGCCAATATCGAGATAAGCACCAGTGAAGAAATTTTTGGGCGAGCGTTTGATGTTGTCTATCGTTTCTTGCCAGTCTTTAGCCGACTTTTGATAGTCATTAATAGTTTCGTTAAGGTTCTTTGGATCTTTTACCTCAACACTTATCTTAATTTTGTTTTTGTCGGCATACTCCTGCAAATCCTCTATAATAGTCTTAATGGCAGGCTCTGTGTCAGAATCGTCAACCTCTAAAGGAATTTTAATGCCGTAGTTCTTTCTTGCAATGTCGTAAAGCAGTTTCTTTTGGGTATCAGACAAGTCATTTTCTGCGGCATATTGGTCTATTTCTACTTTGAGTTTTATGGGGTCTTTTTGGTATCTCTTCTTGAACTCCTCTATGCCGCCCTTTCCAACAAAAACATCCTTAAAGTTCTCTTCCGTTTGCTTTATTGCAGAACTTAAATCATCGAAGCTGTCCGACATACCTTTCATGTATCCCTGCCCTTTTACAAGCCAATCGGGCAAGACCATACTATTGCGAGAATAATAGTCTTCCAGACCTTTCCACGCATCGCGCATACGTTTAAGATAGTCAATATCGGCTTCACCGTCAATACGTCCATTGCGCAAAGTGTCGAAATACTTCTGTGTTTTTATGTTTGCATCTTCGTAGCCGATATTGGCTAAAGCCATCGCTTTCTCTATCTTGTTGGTTTGAGAGACAATATCTATAGCAGCCGTTTTGTATTCATCCAAACCCTCTTTGATGCCGGATACTCCCCACCACCAACCGCTCTTGTCGCTTTGGGCGGCACGCTCCTTTATGGCTTCAAGTTCAAAGATAAAATCCGTATATCTCTTTTTAAGAGTCTCAAATTCCTTATCAAGCTGTGTTTCATTAAGCTCTGTAATATTAATCTTAATCTCCAAGCCATCTCTGTTTGCTTGTTCGATAAGTTTGTTTAGAGCTTTGCGTTTTTCTTCTATGGCTTTGCTGTCATCAACATTGTTCTGTGCTCTATATATAACATTAGAAAAGTCTTTGTATTTGGCAGAGAGTTCGGAGATTTTTCCCAATGCGTCAACGGTACTTTCGCGTGCCTTTCTTATGGTTTCGTCAAACTGCTGCAACGCATTTCTATAGTTCATTATAGTTTGAAGAATAGCATAGAAAGCAAAACCTCCCAAAGCAGCCTTTAAGGAACCTCCTATAGCAGAAATTGCAGTTTTCATCTTGCCAAAAGCAGTAGGCATAGACTGGATAAGGTCTAAAAAAGCTCGCCATCTGCCCACCATCGCGGCATTAATAATAAAAGCTTTGCCTAAGCTTGACTGCACGAACATCGAATTAATCTTTATGGCAACAACAATGGAAAGCAAGGCTTTTGCGACATTTGCTATAGCCTCCCATTGATTTAGTAAGTTTGTGGCGAATTGGATAGAGCCTTTGAAAAAGCCCTCGTTTGACTTGCCGATGTCGTTGAGCATAACATCGAAAGCATCCTTCAAGTTGGAAATCTTACCTTGGAGAGTTTCTGCCTGTATCTCCTGCATATTATAGAATGTTCCACCCTTATCGGTCATTCGTTGGAATATTGCTTCAACATCCTCAAATGTAACCTTACGCTTGGAAATCATATCCACAATCTGCGCGGTCGTATATGCTTCGCCTTTAACCTCTTTGAAGTATTGCTGTAACTCTCCGTACATGTTTACGCCAGCCTCTGTAAACTGACGAACCTCAGAACCGCGAAGGTATGCAGCCGCCTTGACCTGTCCGTATGCAAGGATAAGTCTACTCATATCAACGCCAAGACCTGCTGAAACATCGGCAAGTCGCTTGGTGGTATCATAAAGTTTATCAGACTCAATTCGGTAAGCGGAAAGTTGTCGTGTATAATCAACCAAATCCTTAATTCGGAACGGAGATTTAACGGCAAGTTCTACCGTTTTGTTGAATATTTCATCCGCTTTCGGCTTGTTCTGCAATATTGCTTCAAGCGAACGCTGTGACAACTCAAACTGACCTCGCACCGCAGCTATCTGCTCTACAAAACCTTGTACGGTATTAATAGAGAATGCAAACGCCATGCGCTGCGCCCAACGAGAAATATAGCTCGACATATATGATGTCTGTTCGGCGAGATTGCGCGAACTTACGCCTGCTTCTTTGAGGTTTTGAGTGTGCCGTGCGATTGCTGCGTTCAGCGTCTCAAGTTTCTGCTTATAGTCCGCATCCGTCTGTGACAGCTTCATACGGGCTTCTTTCAGATACTCAATCGCACGCGCCTGTCGGTTAAGCGTGTTAGCCGCTGCGGAGAAACCGAGCGCACCTTTGTACGATGTATTCTGTTCGTAGTTCTGCTCTTGATACTTTTTACTTCTGTCAGAGTAGGCTTTTCTTTGCTTGGCATTAAACGATGCTTCTGCACTCGACATTTTATCGAGAGCTTTCTGAAACGCAATAACGCGCTCCTCGCACATTTGCTGTTGGTATTTCAGCTCGTCCTGGAGTATTTTCTTGCGCTTGATTAGGGAGTCTTGGTCTGTCTTGGTAAGGTTGTAGCTCGTATCTTTTAATATGCTATCAATCCCACCAATCTCTTTTTTGAGTTCTGCGATATTCATGCCACTTGCACCCTTGGTTGCCTCCTGTAATCTCCGAAACGCCAATACCGCTTGCATGATACCGCTTGTGCCTGCACCTTTCATATTTGAAAGCTGCGCAACCATCTGCTGTATATTCTGCGAAGCCTGCGTAATATTGCCGCTCATACTGCCTGCGCTTGCTCCAATGTTGCTCAGGCCGCTGCTTGCGCTTGTTGCTGAGGTGTTTATTGTATTGAGCTTTGCTATCACCTTGTCTAATGCGTCAAGAAACGGTTGTGTACCCACCGCCATACCATTAAAGGACTTCGTAACTCCGGCTGCGGTGTTTTTTGCGGTGTTCTGTATGTCTTTCAGTTTCTGGTCCGCCTCCTTTATGGCATCAAGAGCGCTTTTCGGTATTGATAGCGCTGCGCCTAAAGCTGAATTGCCCATAATTAATTCGTAGTTTTAGAGTTTATAAAATAGGTATTCCGAGGTCATTGAGATTTTTTAGGTCTTCCACTCCGTTGATTACCTTTGCGTTTTGTAGGCTTCCGTTCTGCTTCTCATTGTCGGATAGGTATTCGATATGCGTAAAGTCCATTGATGCAAGTCGGACTTGTGGAACGGTCATTTGCCATTTATATTCTTCCTGCGAGCACCATGTGTTGGCACGTAAGAAATCTATCATCTGCCCATACTCCGTTCTTGCAGGCACAATTCTGCTGCTTGCGTCTTTCTCGTCAGAGCCTGGTTGCGGACGGTCTGAATCACATTGGTACTCGCGAAGAAAAAATCCACATCAAGAAGATTTAAGATTTCAACGAGTAGTGTCGCCCAGTCCTTGATGTCGTAATCTCCCCATAGGAGCTGGTCATATATCTGTTGGTATTCGTCAGAGTTGATGCGGTTTTTGTCGTTCAATAGCGCGAGCGTGATAACTTTTGCCACGGAAGGCAAATTGACGGCAAACTCCTTAATGACATCACCCATAGACAGGTTTTCGCCTTTTACTATCTTGCAGGCTTCTTCTGCAATCATCCACTGGGTGCCAGGCTTTAAGGCTTTAATCTCCCATTCGGTGCCTTGCAGCCTTACAATGGTCGGCGTGTCATTCATAATCTGCGCAAGTCGTTCCATTGCTACATCGGACAATGGTGTACTGGGGGTTACTCTTTTTGCCTCCTCTTCGGCCTGTTTCCTCGCTTTTGCTGGGTCTTTTTTTATCCTGTGAACCTTTCCCATGTTGTTCTTGTTTTTACTTTCTGATTACTTTGACAACTCCATTATATTTTGCTGCTAAAGCTCGTAGTTTCTGAACGGACATAGATATTACTCTATACGACCTCTTGAGATTACCACTTCCATCTTCCAGCACTTTGGCGTATGGCATGGCCGCTACTATCGCTAAATCTATCGCGCCACTGGGCTTGTAGTCCTTCTTGAGATAGTCGCTTATTGCATCTCTGCCTTTTATCTTTTCTCCATACCAATTCTTGCCTTCAGTTGCTTTTGGCGTTGCAGAGAGGAAGCCGTATTTGGTAAGTTTTCCGTCGAGGTATATGCCATATCCGTAAGAGTCGTACAGATTGTATGAACGATGTGTGTATGTGATTTCTTGAATACACTCGTTCATTACACTTTCCGCATCTTTCTCCAATTCCAAAAGAATTGCGTTGATGGCTTGTTTGTATAATGAGTCTGCCATAAGTCTTTAAACTAAAAATGGAGCGAACGGCACTAAAGCCGCCGCCCCATGAAGATATAATCGAGAGTTATAAAGAATCTACTTACGAGCCTGTAGGCATGGTGTAGTTCTCGTCAAGATAGTACGGTGTCTTGATTGTCTTCTGACTGCCGCTTTGGCCAATCTTGAGCGCAGCAAGCTGTGCTGTACCAGCAAGGGCAATCTTGCCGATGCTTGTATTAAGCGACTCCATAGTTACCTTCGAGTTGAGCTGTACCTTCGGTACAACAATCGCCTTGGTGCCGAACACGACATCAACCTTTGCGTACTTTGTCTTGTATGCGGCAGGAGCGTACACCTTTTTGGTCGTTTCGTCGTAGGTGAAGTCACACAAAGCAACCAAAAGGTCTTTCTGTGTGTCCGCAACCTCCGCTGCAAGCTGATACTTGCCGCTTGTTACGACTGAAAGAATCGGCGTGTCGGAAGTCTCGCGTTCAATGTCGCTTGTACTGTTGTCGTCCTGTGCGATACTTGTAGTATCACGGATAACATCATCAAGAACATAAGAATCGCCCTTTGGAATATCGTCCGCCTCATCGCCGGTGAACAGGGTTACAACGATTGCGTCAGGCTTAACGAGCTTCAGTGCGCCTGCGCCGGTATTTGTTACTTTAGCCATATTCTTTGTTTTTAAACGTTAATCTGATTTTTTGTGTTGAAATTATTTTACTGTAACCGAAACGGAGATCATATCGAAATGAAACTGACGGTTTGCGTCATAGCCACTGTCGCGGTAAAGCTCCTGAATAACATAATCCTCGCTGTTGGCTTCGTCTATAATCATATCCAGGACGCCCTCCATTTTGTCGAGAGTCTTTACGTTCTTTCGGCGCAAAGCACCTTTCGGTCTTGCGTATAGGTAGATATTGGCGTAGCCGAGAGAGTAGCCACCGTAGTCGCGCTGCTGTCCGATGTCAACATTTACAAAGTCTTCCCAATCCTTGTTTGTGGTGGGCGGCAATTCTCCGATGAAGATATTGTCGGACAAGCCCTTATTGGAAAGGAGCATCGAAAAGAAGTTTTCAATGCGAGACAGCCTTCTTTGTGTCTTTTGCGCCATAATCTATTTGTTAAATGTCAGTTCCTTTTATATAAGCTACGCATCCATGAAGCTTTGTCGGTTCGATACCTATAACCATTCCGTCAACCTCAAGGCCGCAAATATTGCCCCGAAAGCGTATGCCGATTTTCAGACCTTTAGGGAGCTCATCTTCGCCGCTTTCGTTTGTCGGCATTGGGAAATAGATGTTGTAACCCATAGAGACGACGCCTGAATTAAACAACTTGTCCGTTTTCTGTATGTCACACTTTGTTTTGTGAATGATAACTTCCTTGTCGTTGTCCTCCGCAAGCAGGTTGCCGTCAGAAGGAATTACATGCTCTTTTAGGTAGAACACGCCATCGTATTCGTATTCTATCATCCGGCTTCTATCGGTGTACATAGCTTAGTCCGTTTCTGAAACCCATTTTATCTCCCCACCGGAAGCATTGAGCGCTTCAAGCTTGGTATCTTCGGAGTACTTTGTGTATAGTCTGCGAAGCTCCGCCTTGATAGTCTCTAATGCTTGCGATGTAATGGTCTGTGCTCCCACCGTCAGAGTGTAAGAACCATGCTGACTTGTGGAAGATGCCGTTTGATATGGTCCGAACACGATGGTTTCGAGTAACGCAGCCTTGCATCTGTCACGGTCCTCCTCCGTAAGGTCCGCATAGGTTTCAACGTGACAAACTCCGCACTCAAAAGCCACGCGGTTAAGAACAGCCTTGTCAAAGACAAAACTTGTCAAACCGCTTAGGTATTCGATTATGTCAAACTTCAATACTGCCATTTTTAAGAGAAGTGGATTTGGTTATTGTAATACCATGATAACTAATCGCCTGCGTTTGCAGTGTTGACAATTACATGGTTTGTGAAAGAGAGAAGCGCTGGTGTTGCAGACATCATCACATCGGTATGCCACTCCTGTAAGCGGCCGTTGTCGGTGGTGGTGTTCATTGCTGTAACCAGTCCGTTGAGCATGGTTGCGAAAGTTGTGTCGATGCTCTTCGCGCCATACTTGGTGTACATTTCACGCTCAAGGACATTGGCGTACTTGAACTCGAACATATCGCCTGCTGGTCGGAGAACCGCGATATTGTCTGCCCATCCCTGTACCATAGTGTCGGTTGTGCGTGTCTTGTTGCGCTCCTTCTCAGTGACAATCTCGATCGGCGAGATGCCCTGAATGTCAGTGAGCGACTGCAAGAACTGCTCGTTGGTGATAGGCATACCATCGACGTAGGCGATATAATTTGCCTTGCACCAAGAGGCGTAAAGGTCGCGAACCTCCTGATTCTGCAAGAAGGTGTTGACGTACATATTCTTTGTCATTCTCCATGTGAGAGCTCCAGAGTAGCCGCCTCGCTTGTCGCGGTAGTTATCCTCAATCTTACGCATCTGCGTAAGAATCTTACAAGCAGGGTCTGTCCAAGCCTTTGTGCCGGCCTTAACGAAATTCTCGGCAGGAATACGCGCATCGTGAAGCTTTGCGTAGATACCTGCTCCCAAGCCCTTGTAGTCAGCCTTGCCCTTGGTAGCCAACTGAGCTCCAATCTGATTAAGGGTAGACTTGGCCGAGTTCAAGCCACGGAGAAGTACCTTCTCAACCCAGTTGGCAATAATTCTGTCCGTGTTGCCGAGCTGTGCATACATACGCTCCTTATAGGCACGCTGTGCCGCTGTCTCGGTCCAACCGCGAGCGATAAAGTCAGGGATAGAAGCTACATACTCCTCTGCGCCCTCTGCGTCCATCTGATGACTCTCGCCAAGTGGAGCGCGAAGGTCCATAAGTGGAGCTGCCTCCAACTTACTCGATTCAATGCGGAATGTAGCAGAACCATCATCTGCGGTCGGCGTAGGAGCATCTGCGATACGACCCTGAGACAAGGCCCAGCCCAAATCGAGATTGAGGACAGGCGTATTATCTACGAGCGACTGGAACAGCTCGCTACCATTGTCGCGCGAACGAAACAGAGCTGCCCAATCGGAGTTGTTGAAATCAAATCTCATAGTTGCTAATAGTTTTGTGTGTTAAACATGATGTTTATTAGAGGTTAAACCAAGTCTTGACGCGACTCTTGTTGAGGGCGAGAACGGCAGGCGGCAGCTTGCCGACAGCCAAAAGGTCGATAATGGTGTCCTGCTGTGCTAATGCCGGAGTAAACATATATCTCGCGCCATCGTAATCTTCGTCAGATGTGCTCGGGTCATACAGGAAGTCCATGTCCTTGTCTGCATAGGAGTTGGGGTTTGTCACCATTGGAAGCACGCTGGCTCCCGTACCTGCTGCTTCGACAAGAATGTCGCCCTTCTTAACCGTCACACCGAGAGCCTCCGAGAGTGTAAGAACCCACACATCCACACCTGTATCTGTTGACTTCTCTACGCGTGTGACCGAAACAGCCTTAGCCTTGGTTGTGAAGTCTTTCTGACCTACCATGATGTTATCGCCTACAAACGGAATATGACGATAGCCGTCGCGAACAATCTTAATGGTTACGTCAGAACTTGTAGCTTCTTTTGCTGCCTCGTAGAACTTCAGGATTTTCACCTCTGCGCCGTGAGTATCGTCGAGGTTTGGCGTGTACTCGCAGAAATCACCAGCATAGATTTTCGCACGACCAGGGAATGGGTTTTTTACGATACCGCCCGAGGTTGGATAGCTAAGTGCGCCCTTGTTGCTATTGACAATTTTCACAAAGACGTTTCTATAGCCGCCGATATTGCCGTGCGCCTGCACGAGAGTACGGCCCATAAATACCGCACCGCCGTTAGCCTGTCTTGAAAAAAAGTTATCCATAAAACTTACCTTAAAAAATTAATGAATTACAACACTACTTCTGAGGAGTAATCCCGCCGAGCGCCTTGTTCACGCCCTTCCATCTCTCTGCACTAATGCCGCCGTTGTTATTGCCGCCGCTATTGCCAGGTGTATTTCGACCTCCGCTGTTTGCATTAGAGAGGTTGTAGAAGTCGAGTGCATCGGCTGTTTCCGCCTCAATGTCCGTATCCTTGGAGATTGACAGCTTCTTCAAGTAGGCATTAATCCACTTGTCGTCGCTAATTCCTTTCTCCTTGAACTTATCAAGAAGTTCACCGCGCTTCACAGATGTTAGTCTCGCAGCTTCAGCCTCCGCCTCCTTTCTCTCCAAAGCTTCAAGACGCTCAAGCAACTTCTTTTCTACTTCAGAAGAGTTGTTGTTGTCGGGATTAGGAGCATCATTTGGCTTTGGTTTTGATTCGGGGTGGTCTTCTTTCCACTTTTTGATAAAGTCTGCATTGTCCTTTTCGTAGTTTCCGTTAAGGGAAACATACTGAGGAAGAATTTTGCTGACCAAATCGCTAATCTCCGTTTCTTCGCTAACCAAAAGGTCGTAGTGGGAGTCACTCAAACTCTTGATTGTCTTCTCGCTGATGGAAAGGTGTTTTCCGTTTGCAGTGAGTTTTGCTTTTAGGGCATCTAAAAGCTGTTCTTTTGTAAACTTCATGTGTTTTGTGTTTTATTGTTTGAAACAAAATTAGCTTTATATTACATGAAGCACAAATAATTACAAATGTGTATTTGATACGTGTCAAATAAGGCTTACTAAAATGCTGTATCTAAGCGAATTAAAGTATTACTTTTGTGATATGAGTAGCGAGGATAAGGATATAATAATAAAACCACAAAAAGGCTTTCAGGAGTCTTTTGTAACCGCAAACGTAGATGTTTGTTTCGGAGGTGGAATTTTGGCAACGGGAAAGTCGGTTGCCCTGGTTCTCGCTATGGCGGAGCCTTTAATGACAGACCCCGACTTTCGCGCGATGATTTCGCGTCGTAGTCTTGGTAATCAGAAGGCAGGAGGCGGCTTCGTAGAGAAGTTTAAACAGATATTCGGCGCAGACTATATAAAGGTAAAGGAAAGTGATAGTCCTCGTATATCATTCCCGAACGGCACCTTCTGTGACCTTACCTATCTTGACGACTCGAACATGGATAAACTTCGAGAACGTGCAAAAGGTTGGGAGTATGATATGATTGCAATCGACGAGATTACAGAGATGTCGTGGGAGGCCTTCTCGTATGTAATAACACGAAACCGAGGACAAAGCAAAACTTTCACAGGTAAGTTCTTTGCCACCATGAACCCGAAAAGAAACCACTGGATAAGAACATTCATAGACTGGTATATCGGGATTGACGGCAAAATAATTCCAGAAAGAGACGGCAAGGTTAGATATTTCTACGTCAATGGCGCATCTGTAAAGGATGTAGTATGGGGAGACTCAAAAAAGGAGGTGTACCTAAAATGCAAGATAGATATAGACCGAAAACTGGCTGCTATTGGTGGCAATTTCAGTTACAAGGACATTATCAAGAGTTTTGTATTTTATCAAGGTAGACTCAGTGAGAATAAGGGTTTGCTTAATGGAAACGCTGGTTACATCGGCTCTATTGCAGCGAGTGGCGGCAAAATGGCACAAGCTCTTGTTGAAGGAAACTGGAATGTAGACCCTGAGGAAGAAGAGGATTTGCCGATTAGCGGCATCAATGCGCGCAGAGTTTTTACTAACGATCCTGCCTTAACGGGAGAAAAGTGGATAACGATTGACCTTGCTGACTACGGTACGGACAATATGCTTATGATAGCGTGGAATGGTTTTCATATAGTAGATATAGAGATACATCCACACTCGACTCCGAGACAGAACGCCGAATTTGCTCGTCAGTTTGCAATAAAACACGATATTGCCGAGAGTCACATCATATATGACGCAACGGCAGGCAGGTATTTTAATGACTATATACCCGATGCTAACCCGTACATGAGTAGCGCAAAGCCGATAGGTATATACTATCCTACTGCCATGACGCTAAAAGATTTGTGTTATCTCAGACTTTGTAGGATGATTAATGCCGGCGAGTTGACGATGGAAGACGCGGTCGCGGAAAAGACTTATACGCACCAAAACCTCAAATATAAGGTAACTATACAAAATGAGTTTTTAGAGGAGTGCGCCGTAGTTAGGTTTGAGAAAATGCCGAACGGCAAGCGTAAGTTGATGAGCAAGAAAGAGATGAATCGTAACCTTGGAAAAGGCCGGTCGATGGACTTGCTTGATCCGTGCGCTATGAGATTTCTGCCCTGCGTAAACTACGAGTACGGCAGGGAGATACAAGAAAGCCTTGCACTTGTGGCTGTAGCAACGGCAGAATACAAAGAAGAGCGGCGTAAGAACCCGTTCGCACAAAGCATATACGACGAAACACTGTGGGGATAAATGATAGGATATGATTAAAACAGACGATATAAAAATAATACTTGACTCCGTACGAGGAGATTGGTCTAAGGTGACAGCAGAAGATGTCGCCTTTGCCGCACTTTGCGATACGTTTGAGGACAAGAATTTTGCATACCGTATTGCTTACGGCAAGAAAGGTGATGGAGATGCTCTTTACGAAACACCGCGCTTTAAGAAGATGCTTGTAGCCTTAGAGCCATTCGGCGTAGGAGTAGTGAACGTCACGGCTATAACTAAAGAACAAAACAAAAACGACCTTATAAAGTTGTTGGAGCGAGTTCAGATGCTTGGCGAAAGCAAGGCGATAGACATAAAAGACGCATTGAAAATGGAAGGCGACCTTCGTGTAAAACTTAACGATAAGTTTGAAATGGAGGAGACGCAGAAGCAGAAGCGTATAATCATCGTACCGAGTAAGCATGATATTGTTTGCCCCCACACAAATAGAGAATGTAACTTTTGGCCATCCAAGGCAGCGTGCATGAAACATTACCAACTTAAAGAAGTAAAAGAAAATGAGCAGACGTAGAGAAGATATAATTTCAGATTTCCTGGCACATCCCGAAAAGATGTTGTTCAAGAAGCCGTTTTTACGCGGTTGTGACACACCTTCAATAAATGATAGTCGTGACGGAAAAACCGTATACACGAACAGCCGCATGGAGGCAAAATTACCAAACGTTAAAATGACGGTTGTAAGCCAGGAGCGATTTGCTAAAGAACTTGATCCGAACTGTCATAGCGTAATCTTTGACGAGAATCTGCCAAGCATCTGCGTCAAGCAACAGGGCAAGAACGGAGGATATGTTGAAATTGATTTTAAAAAATTCGGCATTGCACTACAGGCGCGAATAGTGGAGAAATGTGCCCTTTCCCTTTGTGGCAACAAACGTGTCTTTGTGCTTCACGATAGTAACCCGAGTGAAACCCTGAAAAAGAATTTCGCAGATTTGAAGTGGCATTGGGAGAATAGCAACCAGGACGGCATGGAAATGCTCGCTGTTGCGACGCAGTTAAGTTATGGCGATGCCGGCCTGCTGACATATATGAACGAAAACAACGAGGTTAGAAGTCGATTGTTCTCGTATGTGGATGGTTATCAGATAATCACGCATAGAGATGATAATGGAGAACCTCTGCTTGATTGTGTCTATTATCAGACAGAAGACGGCTCAAGACATATTGACGCTTACGATAATACATATCACTACCACTTTACCGATGAGGTTGTTGAGGATGTGACAGCAGGAAACGGCTCCGGCACAACGGAAACAGGCGAGTGGCGCATGGCGTATTCAGAGAAACATGGCTTCTCTGAAAGTCCACTAACCACAAAGCGCGGTGATGTAGCGTGGAATAAGGTGCAGAATCTGATTGAACTATTCGAGATAATCTTCAACCTGTTTGCTGTAATCCAAAAACGCCACGGTTGGGGTATTCTCTACATCAAAGGACGTTTTAATGAAACAGCGAAGAAAATTGCAGGCTCAATCATCCTCAATGACACTACGCTTGACGGCAAGGGTTCTGCGGAGTTTAAGGCGCCTCCTTCTCCACAGGGTATGATTGAATTTATGCAAACAATTCTTGACCAGATACAGATTGGCTGCGGTGTGACATTTATTCTTCCCAAAGACGTAAAGTCAAGTGGAGATATTAGCGGACTCGCGATTCAGATGACGCGATCATTGGATATAGAGCGCACGGCAAACGCTGTTATCGAGTGGCAGAACTTTGTGAGCAAACACGTTCGTCTGTTTAAGGAGGGTCTTGCAAAACAGCTTGTGGCGAACGGCGAGAATCCAAATGCTATTACTGAATTTGCAAAAATGAAAGTAAGTGCATCGTTTAAGCCTTGGCAGCCATTTGACGAAGCAGCATGGAATCAGATGCTTTGTACGCTAAAGGGTGCAGGATTAATTTCAACAAAGACCGGCATCGAAAAGAATACGGTATCAACACCCGACGAAGAAATACGACTTGACAATGAGAACGAATCGGCAAACGGAAGCGTAGGGGAATAATATGGGAATAAACATATAATAAGATGAAAGCGGAAGCATTGTACATAAAGATAGACAAGACGACGAAAAACGGAGTTACGGAGACGCATCTGTTTCCGTCTGACACGGATTTTGCCTGTATCAAGAGCTACACAAACAGCCGTAATCGTGAAGGTGGAGCTCCGTCTATTTCTGCGTCATTCTATTTCTCACGTCCTCTCGATAAAGAGTGGACTCGCGAAGAGTATGTAGAGTTTGACGGTGAGAGATATTATGCAACATCTATTCCGTCTTCAAGCAAAGATAGCACATCGGGATTATACAAACATGAGGCTTCTTTCATTTCCAAAAGAGAGGTCTTAGATAATACTTTGTTTTTTGATGTTGTATCGCAGGACCCTAACGACACGAACGGGGGCGACAAGTACCGCTCCAATCAAACGAAATTTTCGTTTGGCGGCGACATCAACGAGTTCGTTAGCCGTATAAACGACAGTATGGCTTACTGTGGACTTTATGATAAAAACGGAGTAAATGGCTATTGCATTGTGGTAGACGAAGGTTATGGTACGGATGAAATAAAGGAATTATCCTTTGAGTCGCAATATCTATCCGCGGTTATCCAACTCATTAAAACAACATTTGAGCTTGATTATTACTGGGTTGGAAAGGTGTGCCACGTGGGCAGTGTACAACATGACTTGAGTACAAGCGGAAATTATGGAAGCCAGTACGTCCTGCAATACGGCAGTGACGCAGCTTTAATGTCTATACAGCGCAACAACACTAACAACAAAGCGATAGATGTGATTACCGGGTGTGGTTCGTCCGATAATATACCGTATTACTATCCGAATACCGATGAGTACGGAAAAGCCGTATTCAATGTGGAAAATATCGACAAGGACAAAGTGTCCGTTGTGTTATCGAAATATTGGCGAATTGTTGGCACTGAAGACAAGAAGAAACTTACATTGTACAAAGGCAAAGAAGGCGGTGTGTATAAAGGTGAAATTCTTACATCAGAACTCTCGTATACAGGAGGATATTCGTCCACTATTGGGAGCGACAAGTGTTCTATTACTACCCACTACCAAGTAAGAATACTCGCCAAAAAGGGAATGACCATTGATCTGACCAGTGCTGGAGTTGGGTTCGCTTATAACGATTGGGCCAACGAATATCACAAAGGACTTGTTTACGATTCCAAGGAGGTTGTCCGTGATTTTTATCTACGAGATAACGTAAACACAAATAGCGAAGATAAAAGTATCTCTAAAGGACAGACGGTCGGAACATCTTGTACATACGAGTTTAAAGAAGACGGCGATTATACGCTACATTTGGATTTTTTATACTCTTACAAAAGCAAAAGTTGGAAGGACTCGCAGGGTGTGTATCACCAAGCAGACAGGTCGTATTTCGATATGTCTGCGCTTGGCTCTATAAAGTTTTCATACGCCCCCACATCCGAATATATATGGGTTTACGACGGAGATAAAAGCGCATCTTACGACAAATGCGGAATAGAGATAGAAGGTTTGTCAAGCGCCACCGCAATATTGTTTGAATACAACTTTGCTAAAGATGAAAAGGGAAATTACACCTTTGCCCAAATAACAAGAAGTGATACGACAAAGGCAGTGTCCGTCATGGTAACAGGTCGCACATGGATATATCCGTCCGCAAACCTCATGCCGTCTATTTACAGAAAAAGCGGAGGAGCAGAGCGTTTTTACTATGCGACCAACTCCCCGAGCGACGACCAAAGGGAGATTTACACAATACCTGGTACGGATACTCTGTACCATTTCAGCAACTCATACAAGAGCGGAAATCCTCATCAAGGATATGTAACATTTGATGATATAAAGCCGACTATCAGAGGAATACGTAACGATTTAATTCAGTCGGACGGTCTCGGTCAGCTTTTCGGTGAAATTGCAGATGTGGCATTTGATAAGACTGATAGCGACGCGAAAGACGAGAATGGCAATTTCCTACATCCATACTTCTATATTAAACTTCATAAGTTTAGTGGCGAGTTCGGCTTTGACTTGTTCAAACACGCTCTTGAAAGCGAAACCGGGAAGATAGAGATGATTGAGTGTCACGGATGCCCCGCGTGCTCTTTCCCGATAATGTGCTACTGGGATAAGACAAACAATATCTGTTACAACCCTGTAAGCGTAGATAAAAACGGCAACCTAAAAGCCGTTAGAGAAGATTATCAGGACTACATAATGCAGGAAAGTGACATCAAGTCCGACACGCTTAATCAAAATTCTCAAACGAAAGAGATTTGGATTGCGGTCCAAAAGGAGACTTCTACGCTCGGAGTTGTTATGCCTAATGCGTCGGCTGGCTTTAAACCAAAGCAGGGTGACAAGTTCGTTATAACCGGTATAAAAGCACCGTCGGTGCTGATAACGGCAGCAGAGAGGCGACTTGACGAGGCACTTATTAAACACATGAGCGAGAACAACGAAGATAAGTTCAGCTATTCCGTTAAATTCTCGCGTATATTCCTACAGGAGAACCCCGACTTTGCCGCGATGCTCAACGAGAACACAAAGCTCACAATAAAATACAACAACGAGCTTGTAGATGTTTTTGTAAGCAACTATCAGGTAAAGATTGATGATAATGCACTTGCAAGCGCGGAGGTAGAACTCGTTAATTCTCTTGAAGCAGGGCAAAGCGACATCAAACAGATAATTCAGTCTGTAGAAGGAGAAGTCGTGAGGGGACTGGGCAATATTTCAGCCGGCGGTAATAGTTTTAATGCATCTGTTGCGGACAAAATGTACCTCTCTAAGATAAAAAGAGATACAGCGCAAGAACTTATAAACTTTGAAAAAGGACTGACGTTCGGCAATGGTACACATCGGATAACTCCTGAAGGCGTGGCGATATTTAAAGAACTTGTCTCCCAAATCTTCAAGTCTGGCGCAAATGGCTCTGGCTTCAAGCTCGGCAATTATTCTGACAGCGAAGACAGCTACTTGGAGGTAGACCGCCTGCTTGTGCGTAAGGCTGCTGAGTTCGTGAAGCTCGTAATTAGAGAGCTGCAAAGCGTCGGCGGCGAGATAGTCCTGTCGCCTGCGTCGATGAAGATTAGCAAGGTGCAATTCCTGAGAGCGGGCACGATTCTGCCCAAAATTCCGACCTTGCAATACGACGTTTACCGCTGTTCGTTCCTTACTAAGCGAGGTGACGAGGAGATAACGAACCCGTTTGCCGTCAACGACCTTGTGCGCTGTCAGACCTTCAACATCAAGGAGGGTACGACGGCGAACGCGAAAAACAAATACTACTGGCGCAGAGTGGTGCGGATAGGTACGGACTACATCGACATCATAGCTTCGTCGGGAGGTAACTACGGCGACTCGCAGCCCGAAGCGGGTGACGAACTTGTGCAGATGGGTAATACAACCGATGTGGCACGCCAGTCGGTGCTCTACCTCTCGGCTTATGGCTCCGACTCTCCGTCAATCAAGCTGTACAAGGGCGTGAACGACTATACGCTCGACGGTAAGGAGATATTCGTTGTGTCACGCGACGAGATATATGCGCTTGCGTCAATGTTTAAGCTAAAGGTGAAGGACGGCGATACAACAAAGGAAATGACGCTTGCAGAGATTGTAGCGAACGTTGACGGACTGAGTTCTACGGTAGCTGCGAACAAAGAAGCCGTGGACGAACAGATAACGCAGGTGTACTCGCAAATCTCGCAGACCGCTACACAGATCTCTCTGAAGGTGGGCTCTGCTCTCGCCGAGCGACGCAACCTGCTTACAGGCTCTGCTTTCCGCAAACGAGGCTTAGGCCCGGACTTGGTGCGAGCTAAAATATACTGCACATCGTCACACGAAGGAGCTAATGTAGTATTCCTGCCCGACGCGAAAGCTGCTGGCCCTATATGGCGAAGTGGCGGTATAGGCTTGGGTAATATACATGTCGAGAAAGGCAAGACGTACACCATATCATTTTGGGCACGAGCTAAGTCTGTTAGTGTGAATGTATTAGCCGAAGCAACATGGAAAGGTTCAGCCACAGACAAAACTGACCCTGCGGGTTATACAGGCCCAAATGGTAGTGCTAATTTAGGTGTAGATGCTGTCACTCCGAGTGAGGGATGGCATTTATATCAGCGCACATTCAGCGTTGCAAAGGATGCCCCTTACGAGTGGATTTCTGTAAGCTGCTTCAAACCCGATTCCTCCACCGCAAGCCAGCAGGCGTATATCGCCCACCCTATACTCATTGAGGGCACAGCGGAGGATTTTGTATGTTGGAGTGCTTCGCCCAAAGATTACAACTACATCGGCGGCAATCTTCTCGACAACACGCGCACGTTCGCCAAAGCCGGCAATCTGATGCGCTTGGATGCGTCAGTGGTCACTAACGAGTCGTACAACAACGGATGCTCGGTAATATATGCCAACGCTGCTTCTCAGTACGTCGAGATGGCGCAGTGGAACGTGAATACCATCATCAAAAAAGATGAGGACTATATGTTCTCCTTTATGGCAAAAGGTTCCGGCAGCATCGACGCATTCATGTGGAATGGCTCTAATCTAAGCATATTCGCCGAAGACAGCGAGAGCGATACAACAACGAGCAACGCAGACGGCGTGCGTCGCTTCTATCTCACAAGCGAGTGGAAGCGCTATTGGGTACACTGGCGTTCAGAGGGCACTGGCATACCTAACTATGTCCTCATCCGTTGTTTGCAAGGCGGTACGGCGTGGGTAACGATGCCGAAGTTGGAGGTGGGAGCAATGCCTACCGATTGGATAGATTCGGCAAACGGCTATGTCGAGGACAGCGGCATTGCAGCCAAGCTGCTGCGCACTGGCATTGACATCGAGCAAGATAAGATTGTCTTCACGTCTGACAACGCTGTGTTCCGCGATAATTCAGGACAGGAAGTTGCAGCCTTCAAGGACGGCGCCATAAACGCCGACTTGGTGAAGGTTACGCAAATGGAGACAAAGGCTGAGGGCGGAGCGACTATCAAGATTCACAACGGACTGCTGGAGGTAATAGGCACTATAGGCAAGACTAACATACGTTTCGGTGTGAACGAAAACGGCATGGCGGTAATGCAGTATCTCGACAATGCAGGTAATATACTTTACGACCTCGGTCCTAACGGCTGGGATGCTTCGCGGTTCTCTGAAGCTGTGGTTACGAGAATCGGCGTCATGCCGGCTACGGAATGGCTTGGCACTACGAATTTTACGGAGACCAAGACGTATGAGGTAGGAAGCTATAGCGTCAAGCTACCTGTAGCCACGGCAAGTGCAGGAAGAATTATATTCGGAGCTATGGACGAGATAGAGCAAGAAGGCGTGCTTGGCGAGACAACGGTACCTAATTCTTATAAGAATTTATATCAATATATAGCGGCACGCAACAACGGTAAGTGTATGCCTGATGAAGACAGAGGTCTGACGACCGAGGCTCTTGCGCAGCAGGCTGACGGCAAATACTTTACGAGCGATACGATTTTGGCAGAGAACGGTAGTCTGACACATCTCGCAAGCGGCGTTTATTTCTTTGTCGGAGATAAGACAGAAAAGACGGAAGCTCCGAGCACGGGTGGAAAATACCCGGATAGACGATTGGGCTACAGTACGTTCAGTAACGGCAAGGCACGGTCGTCGTGGGTATACAGCAGAACATGGAGAAAAGTATAAGACATTAAATCAAACAAGATATGAAGAAAATAGTTAGAGGTAACGACTTTACCCTGCGCATACCAGTGCGCAAGATAGTGAAGGGCGAGCAGGTGGCTTTTCCGCTGCCTGCCTGCACGGACATCGTTGTGAACATCGTGAACCAGTATCGGCGTGTTGCTCTGAGCTACACTATCGACACGGCGGAGGACAATATCATCAATGCGCGTGTGGAAGGTGACGCCGTATCGGTTGGTACATACGCTCTCGAAGTGCGCGGCAAGATTTTCGGCAACGACTGGCGCAGCAAAGAGTACGAGCAGTTTGCCATCGTAGACAACAACGCTTCGGGCGACACAGCGTTCAACGGCGAGCTTATCGAAGGCGAGGACAGCGTGGAGATGAACACGGCGCTTGTTATCCTGCCTCCGACGGCGGAACTCACGCAGCTCATAACCGATGCCAACACGGCGCTCGAAACGGCAAAGCAGACGGACGCAACGCTCAAAGCCAACGAGAGCGAGCGCACGGAGGCGGAGCAACAGCGAGCGTCGGCAGAAGTCGAGCGCGTGTCAGCAGAAAGCAGACGCAGCGAGAGTGAGGAGGTTCGCCATGCAGCGGAAGTTGAGCGCGTGAGCAACGAGGATGCGCGAAAGACAGCCGAGTCGCAGCGTGTCAATGCCGAGAGCGAGCGTATCGAAACTGAAAATACACGCACGGCGAACGAAACCGCCCGTGTCGCAGCAGAAAAGCAGAGAGCAACAACCTTCGCCGAACTTTCAGAAAACGTTGACGCCGCTGTCAGCAAGGCGAACACTGCGGCAAGTGTGGCGAACACGGCTACCGACATGGCAAATGCAGAAGAAGGTAAGCGTGCCGAAGCCGAAAGTCTGCGTGCCGAAGCCGAAGCTGCACGCAAGCGTGAAGAAGGCATTCGTCAGGAGGCCGAAACCGAGCGCATACGCAAGGAGACAGCAAGAGAAGCTGCGGAGGCAACACGGCAGACAGCGGAGGCAGAACGAGTGAAGGCTGACAAGGAGCGCACGGCAAGCGTCGCTACGGCTACATCAAGCTGTACCTCCGCGGCGAAAGAGGCGAACGATGCGGCAGCTTCGGCTTCGGCAGCAGGCGAAAAGGCTACGGCTATGGCTGCGGAAGCAGAGAAAGTGAACGTGACGCTCGGTGGCTCTGTAATATCCGTGACGAATCGTGATGGTGTGACAAAGACGGTAGACGTGGTGAATACCGATGAAACAGTGAATGTCACTATCACTTCTTCTGTCAGCTCAATCAAGGTGAGCGGCGTGAAAATCAACGTGTTCATTAACAACGGCAAAACACCGCAGACATACACCACCAACAGCGAAGGCAAGGTGTCGTTTGTTGTCAACAGAGGAAACTATTACCAGATTACCTTCACAGAGTACGGCAATGCGCAGCCCATTGCCCCAGTCGGCTTCACCGCCGTGCTCGCTACACGCAACGTTGACGTGGAGTACAAACCGTACGACGAGGAGAGCATGGAGAACGTAGTGGTGACGGTAACGAAGTATACCGACGGCACGGGCGCTGCATACGAGGGCGTGCCAGTAGTGGTGACGGTAGACCGCAAGAACACTACCTACAATGCTGACGCAAAGGGTCAGGTGTCGCTGTATGTGCCCTACGGCAAGGAGTTTACTGTCAATGTCGAGAATCAGGACGGCTACAGCGTGAGTCTTAACCGCAATACTCGTACATACACGGCGAGTGTGCCGCAGCGTCTTATCGACTACAAGATGTATCAGTTCCGCGCTGGCATATTTATTGTCGATAACAACCTCAATGAATACTACCTCGAGGAGTGGCAGGCGGCTGGCAAGACCGCAGACGAAGCGGTGGCTATCAAGGTAGCGGACGCTAACCTCACGCTGAACCGAGGCACGTTTATGATAAGAATATCCGATATGCTGGCTCCTAAGACACTCCCGAATAAGTCGTGGTGCACGCAGGATTTGAAGTTCGACAGCATCGCGCTTAACGGCAACAATACGAAGGACGCGAACTACTACAACGGCGAGTCGTCGTCGTTTCTCGTGCGCCAGGAGGCTGTAGAGCGCAGCCTTAGCGTGCCTGCTTTCGACTACGCCTATGAGCAGATATTCAGCATCGCAGGACATGAGTTACACGGCTTCCTGATGTCTGTCGGACAGGACTATGTGCATATAGCGAATATCGGCATCATCAAGCAGGTGCTCACGGCGCTTTACGGAGAGGAGGTGGCTACTGCATACTACAACTTTGTGATGAATCAGCGCCGCTGGACTTCTACGCAGCTCAATGCTACGAACGCGTGGTTCTACAGTAGTAGTGCGAACGACAACCACAAGTCGATCTCGTACTACGTTCTGCCAGTATTCGCTTGTTAATCTCTTTATCTCTTTTTAATCTTTATCTCTCCGCGAGCAAGGCGAGCGTCAAGCGGCACGCAAGCGGAGAGTGGTAAATAACAATTTAAAACAAAATGGCATACACGGAGACTCTGTTCATATATAAGGACACTTATCTGCTCTGCAAGCTGCTGCTTAAATACAGCAAGAACGTAAGCCGTATCATCAGATACGGAGCGTACGAGACGATGACAAGCAAGGCTTGCACGGCGCTCGATCTGGTTCGCAGAATCAACGAGAGTTTTGAAGGCAGAGAGGAGAACCTGCATGAATACATCCTGCTTATGTCGGAAGTCAAGTCGAGAATCAACCTCTTCACCGACGCGGATTTCTTGCCAGTCAAGACTGCGACGAACCTTAACCATCAAGTGGACAAGGTGCTGAAAGAGGCGTATGGTTGGCGAAAGACAGAGCGGAATCGCAGAGGCGAGAGCCGTGGAGCGTAAAAGCAACACGGGAGAGCCGTCACACATGTGACAAGGGGCGCTGACACGCAACTCCGAAAGGAGAAGTGTTCGGACCGCAAGGAGACAGCGCCGAGAACGCAGAACAATGCTACGAACGCGTGGAACTACAGTAGTAGTGCGAACAACAACAACAAGTCGAACTCGTACTACGTTCTGCCAGTATTCGCATATCACTACGTGACGAAAGCTCCGTGTACGTCACTAAAGTCATGAAGATAGAACACGATTACGTGACGCTTGAGGACGTATATGCCGCATATTACGATTGTCGCAAACACAAAAGCTCAACGCACGGGTATATAGAATACTCGTTAAACTATATATCCAACAACTATCAGTTGTATGCTGAGCTTAACAGTGGCGCATATAGGATAGGCAAAAGCAAAGCCTTCTGCGTCACACGCCCGAAGTTGCGAGAGGTGTTCTGCGCTGCTTTCCGCGACCGCATAGTGCATCATCTGCTTGCGCTGAAATTCGGCGAGCTTCTTGACGCAGAGCTGACGGATAAGGCTTACGCCTGCCGCAAGGGTAAGGGCACGGACTACGGTATAGATGATGTGATAGCGCAGATAGAGCGTGTAACGGACGGATACAAGCGCGAGGCGTGGATATTGAAATGCGACCTGCAAGGCTTCTTTATGAGTATAGACCGCAGGCTGTTGTTCGGACTTCTCGAACGTACGATAAGAGGGAAATACAAAGGAGAGAATATTGAGTGGTGGATGAACTTGTGGAGAATGGTGGTGCTGCATGATCCGGCAGAGAGCTGCATAAAAGTGGGCGACCTCACCTTATGGGATAAGCTGCCTGCGAACAAATCGCTATTTACCTGCGGAGAAGGCAGAGGACTACCTATCGGCAATCTTCCGAGTCAGTTGCTCGCAAATCTCCTTCTTGCCGACTTCGACAAAATGATGATAGAGAGGTTAGACGATAATGGCGGCTACGGGCGCTACGTTGATGATTTTGTAGCGATACATACAGACAGGAAGGCGCTGCACGTTACGCTCCAATGGGCGAGAGAATATCTGCGCACACGGCTCGGGTTGACGCTGCACCCGCAAAAGGTAAGCCTGCAACGCGCAAGCAGCGGAGTCAGGTTTACGGGCGTAATGATACGACCATATCACACGCTGCCAAGTAGCAGAACGACGGAGCATCTGTTTAGCGTGATAGACGAGTTCGGAGAATGTGCGAAGCCGTCCGCCGAAGATTTGACAAGATATGCCAATCGCATAAACAGCCTGCTGGGGCTGATAGCGCACCGCACGTCGTACAACATAAGACGTAGGACATGGTACATGATGCCGCACAAGGAGATGGTGTACTGTGTGAATATGAAGAAGATTAAAATCAAAAATAAATACAAACTTAAAAAGTAAAGACATGGCAAAAATCTATTTCGTCAGCACTCTGATACCTGCTGACAAGTTTAAGAAAAAGTATGAGCTTGGCGGCATTACGATATGCCATATCGGTGAGACGCTCGACGAGAAATCAGGCGCTTACAAATGCTGGGAGTGTACCGTACCGACGGCTACGTTTAGCGAAGATTTGGTAAAGACCGAGTTCGAGGCGTTCGGCAAGGAGATGCAAGCGTTTGCACTCCAGACAGCCAAGCAGTTGAAGATAGCAGAGATAGACGCTTACGACAAATCTTCTGCCGTGAACGGCTTTGCGCTCAACGGCGCGGTGGTGTGGCTCGACAAGGCGACGCGTGTAGGCTTGATGAACTCTACGAGCATCACAAAGGCTATGGGGCAGCCGACGACGACGCTGTGGCTTGGCGAAATCAAGATGGAGGTGCCCTGCGATACGGCGATACAGCTACTCTCGGCGCTGGAAATGTACGCCCTGGAGTGCTTCAACGTGACCGCAGCACACAAGAAGGCTGTGAGCGAGCTGACGACCATCGAGGAGGTAGAGAAGTACGACATCACGGCAGGCTACCCTGCGCAGCTTAGAATGGAGGTGTAACATGGCGGCTCTACCTATTATTATACTCATCGTTCTTGCGCTGTATGTTTTTAGCTGCTGTGTGACAAAACGAGTGCCGACCATGCTTTCGGAGGTGTACTACCTCGCAGATAAGGACTGGCTCTTCCCTGCGCTCATGGCGACGCTCGGAGCATCGTTCCTGCCGCTCATGCTCTCAAAGGGCGGCTTGGAGTGCATGGCTTTTCTTACCTGCGTGGGCATCATCTTTGTCGGCGCTGCTCCTGCGTACCTCGACGAGAGTCAGCGTACAATACACAAGTGCGGAGCTATCACGTCGGCAATAGCAAGCGTGGCATGGGCGTGCAGCATCAACGCTCTGCCTACTGTTTCGTTCGCTGTGCTCGCTGCTGTGCTCTGCATCTGGAAGCGTGCGTACTGGCTGTTTATCGTCGAGTGCTGCGCAATACTCAACATCGTAACAACATTATTCATTTAAATCTAAAATAGCATGGAAATCAAGGTAAAACGAATAGCAAGGAAGGAGGCGTACACCATAGGCAAGATGTACGTTGACGGCGCATACGTCTGCGACACGCTCGAAGACAAGGACAGAGGACTGACATCTAATATGTCGGTTGCGCAGATATGCGGAGTGAAGATTAAGGGCGAAACCGCCATTCCGACGGGCAGATACCTCGTAGACATGAAGACGGTATCGCCACGCTTTGGAGGTCGGGCGCAGTACCAGTTCTGCAAAGGCAGACTGCCGCGACTGTGCAATACGCCTGGATACCAAGGCGTGCTTGTTCACTGCGGTAACACGGCGAAGGATACGGACGGCTGCATCCTTGTCGGTGAGAATAAGGCGGTCGGGCAAGTGCTGAACTCAACGGCAACGTTCCGCAAGGTGTACGCAAAGTTGAAGGCTGCGGACGAAAGAGGAGAGCAGATTTGGATAACAATAGAGTAAGGAGGTGCAGATGGATATGGTTTTACAGATACTTTCGCTGCTTGTTAGCGGTGGCATTGTAGGGCAGCTGCTCTACTACAACTCGCGGAAGCGCAAAGAGGCAGCTGCAGCACAAAAGGAGGAGGACGCTAACGCCCTCGCCTACGCTCAGGAATGGCACAACCTTTACGACCATGAGCATGAGGAGCACATGGAGGAGCGCACCAGGCTCTACAACAAAATAGACTCGCTCTACGACGACATTGGCAAGCAGCGTGCGACCATCCGCCAGCTCAAAGACGAGAAGAACACGCTTCTAATGAAGACGCACGAGTTGCAGTGGAATGAGTGTACCGTGAACGGATGCATGAAGCGAAAGCCACCGAGAGACTACGGCGAGGCGGTTGAGGAAGCAATGGATGACACTAAAAAGTAAATGCGTATGGATATAAGAGAAATACTGATGTTGCTGAACTGCATCGTATTGGGAGCGATAACGCTCTTTATTTTCTACAAGGCAGATCAGCTCGATATGGTAGATGAAAGCTACGACGAGAATAAGCGAAACCGGCAAGGCGCTATCGGTTGGTTTATCGCATCTATATTCGTAGGCGTTCTTGCACTGCCAGTAATGGTGCTGCGTGAGGTATACCAGTGGAAGCGATACAAGCTGCCAGGCATTGAGTGGGATGATATATGTCGCTACGGCTTCACTATTATCGTTGGCTCTATGCTGCACTTGCTCCTGCTTGTTATGACAAGCTGCACGACTCAGAAACCTGTTGTGCTTGAACGGGTAATCAACAAGACGGACACGTTGTATAAGACCAACTATATAGCCGATACGTTCCGCGTACACGATTCTATTTATGTCGAGAGCCATGCTGTTGGTGATACGATATATAAGACAAAGAACGTGTACAAATGGCGTGACAGAGTGAGCGTGAAGACTGACACGATATACAAGTCTATCCTGCGAGCGGACTCGATACCAGTGCCAGTGCCGGTTGAGCACAAGGCGACATGGTGGGAGCGCACGCAGATGTTCGTAGGCAAGATAGCGGTCGGAGCAGTGGTACTATGTTTAATCTCACTGCTGCTTTGGCTGATACACAGAAAGAGGTAATATGTAGATTGGTTGGTTATTAGTTTTTTAGTTTAAGGTGATTTGTTTTCAGGAGCCTTGCCTGTCCGTGATGGATAGGCAAGGAGTTTAAATAAATATAAATAAAGACAATAAAACATACAACTTTGAGAAAAAATGACTAACTTGCATCAAATAAAACTAATCAACGTAATATTAAACTAAACAAAATCACTATGAACGAGGATGATAAAAGGATGTTTCTTGCTCTTGTAAAGGGTAAGGACATATCGGAGATTATTTCTTTGCTGGCAGAATCCGGCAATCAGTATTCACGCAGAATACTGCGGTTCTTCCGTTGGTTCTGCAAGTGGGTTCCGTTTTTCATTATGCTAACGCACATGTACGGAATATTCGACTTTAGTCGCAATCCAAAGGAGATGTTTGAGGTACACAATGCGAACTGGGCGTGCTACACATTTATATACATCATGGTCTATATACTGCCAATGGTTATTATTCTTGCGTCACGCTTCTTTTGGCTGTGTTGGAAGTATCGCATACCGTTCTTCTACTTCTTCGGTGTAAATTCGATACACCTTGTCTACTGGAGTTGGTACACAACAAACGATATGGTGATGGCGCACTTTGCAATCATGGCGTTCACGTTGTTGCTGTATATCTACGGAGCTATTGACTGGTTCTGTAGTAAGTCGCGCCTCGGCAGAAAGATGTTCAGTTAAACAAAAATGCTATGAGAAAGATTTTCGGATACAAGATGCTCGGCACGTTGTTGCAATCGCTTGCCAATTCGTGCTTTAAGGCAGACGAGCAGCAGCGCAACGGCGAGAAAGTGACGGCTTGCGGTATGAGCGACGATGACATTGAAACACTCTGTCAGGACATACTTCCAAATATGCTAAACCCGATGATGAGCGCAGAGGAGGTAAAGGACAGGCTTAGTGTAAGTGACGCAACACTCAACAGGATGGTAAAGCGAGGAGAAATACCGAACGGTGAGTGCAAGAAGCGCGGACACACACGATACTGGAAGAAGTGGGATATTCTCCACTTTATAAAACACAAGAGAGGCAAGTAAAGAGGCTTCTCTTTTTTTTGTTTCCATTTCTTTCCAATTCTTTAAATATTGGAAAGAACGTTTTGCGATGTGATAGTACCGACTATCACCTTATATATCTGATTATCAGCTCAATACAAAATCTTTGAGCGTGTTATCGCATTATCCGTTGTAACTCGCTAACTTTGCGGTGTAACGTTACAATAGTGTTTAGTCAACTAAGGTAAAATTAAAAAAAAGATTGTATTATGTCTGAGTCAAAAACTTATGTATTCGGCAATGAAGGTGGCGGACAGGGCGGCATGATGAGTTTGCTCGCTCCCCTGCTTCAGCAGAGAGGTCTTGACCCTAATCTTCTCCTTGCCATGAACAAGAACGGCAATGGTTGGGGCGACGGCTTCATGTGGGTAATTTTCCTTTTCTTCCTCATGGGTTGGGGCGGTAATGGTTGGGGTGGTTTCGGCAATGGTCGCGCAGGCGGTATTGCTAATGAAATCAACAACGACTACGGTCGCTCGCTCCTTATGGACGCCATCGGTGGAAACAGAAACGCTCTAAGCAACCTCGCTACACAGCTTAACTGCACCGAAGGTCAGATACAGGCGGCTATCTCAGCTCTTACCTCGCAAGTTCAGGGTGTGGGCAATCAGGTCGGCATGAGCAGTATGCAAGTTATCAACGCTCTTCAGCAAGGCAATATGCAGATTGCACAGCAGCTCGCTTCTTGTTGCTGCGAGAACAGACTTGCCACATGCCAGCAGACCAACACTTTGCAGAACGCCATCAACAACGTAGCTGTCGGTCAGGAACACGGTTTCTCAAATGTCGCTTACGAAACGCAGAGACAGACCTGCGACTTGCACAACGCCATCAAGGACAGCACGCAGACCATTGTCAACGGTCAGAAGCAAGCCGAAATGCGCGAAATGCAGAATAAGATTGACGCTCTGCGCGAGGAGAACTCAACGTTCAAGTCGTCAGCTATGACAAGTCAGATTGTAGGTCAGGCGGTCGCTCCTATCAATGCGGTGTTGGCAGGCTTGCAGCAAGAGGTTGCAGGTATCAAGTGTAAGATGCCCGAGACGGCGACTGTACCTTACCAGCCGTTCGTTGCTGTTCCGAACTGCGTAGCAGCTCAATACGGACTTTACGGACCGAATGGAGCTAACGGCTTTTGGGGCTAACCATCTAACTGGAGGAACGACTATGATTTGGGGTTATCCTTTTTCATGGGTCAATAGAAGAGGGTCGGCGGCTATCGGTTCTACTGGCGTGACTATAGGTGCAAGCGGTGTGGTATTCTCATTTAAGAACCATGCCTTCTTGAACGCCAACTACAGAGGTACGGTGTTCGTAAATCTGAGACAGGCGATACCGACGGGCGCAACGACCACGCTGCCGATACTCTTTGAGACCAACGGCGTAACGCAGGCTGTCACCAAGTTCGGAGGTGCGGCTCTTACGGTTGCCGACGTAGCCGGAACTGGCGTATATCAGCTCTGGTTCGAGAGAGATACTAACACCCTTCAGCTAATGACGGGTATTGTTTAACTAAATTGCGAATTGTATTATGTTCAGTGGACTAAGAACAAACAGCATATTCTATGTGCTTGAGAAAGGCGAAGAGCCGACATTAAAAATAGGACAGGTGGTAAGCGTGAGTAATCCGCAGCCGAAGTTTCCGACCTATCAACCAGGGCAGTTTTCTGCGCAGCCTATGGAAACGGTTGTGGATGTGAAAGTAAAGCTGCCCGACGGTGAAGCAGAGTTCAAGCAACTGCCTTCAAACGGACAGATTGCCAACTCGGGCGACGTGGTAGTAAGCGAAAGTCGCGAAGCGATGATTGCCGAAGTGGAAGCGATGTTACGACACTCGCAGGAGGTGCTTGCAAGCAAGGACTACCACGAAAAGGTGGTGTGCAACTGCGAGAAGATAATGTGTGTTCTCAATCCTCAGATTGCCAAGGATAGGGAGCAGGAACAGAAAATATCTCAGCTCGAAACCAAGGTCTGCGGCATGGAGGGTACTTTGTCAAACATAGAAAGCATGTTGCAAAAGGCACTGAAAAAGTCAAACAGCAATAACTAAAATGCAAGAGCTATGTACATGATAGAAATCACAGAGAACAAGATGGGTGAGCTTGTCGAGAACGTGGAAAAATGCTTGCGCTATGGCGGCAAGGCAATGGCGTGTCTTGACAGCTTGCAGCGTGGCGAAGGTCGATACGGTGAGCGTTCACCTATGCCCGATTATCGCGATGATTGGCGATACGAGAACGAACGCCGTGAGCGCGATATGTACGATGATGACGACGATGGTCGCTACGGAGAACGACGCGGTGGTTATCGAGGTCGCAGACGCTACTAAGTAATTAACCCGACTGGTGGGGAGGTTCGCTTCCCTGCCAGTCTTTTAAAACCTAAAGATTATGGGAAGATGTAAGATGCCTTTGGATATGTACGACTTGAAACCCGAAGGAATGATAGCATATTTAAGATACAACGGCTATCACTTCAACAAGAAGATGTGTGAGTGGGCTGTCAAGCAAATGCGGACGATTAGTCCTGCTACTGGCAAGGAAGAACGTTTGGAGATGCTACCGAAAGAGAAGGTCGAGGAGATGTTGCAAACGAACGGCTTGCAGCTTGAAAACCTCGTCGGCTACGACCATGTATATGTAGCCAATATGTGCAAGGCAGACTTCTGGGGCAAGTCAATAAAGGACGAGCAACAAATGGCGCAGTATGTAAAAGATATGGTTGATGATACAGACCAGAAGGACGGCTTCATCTTCAACCGCTTCTATGCCGACTGCTGTCACAACGGTATGCCTATACCTTGGGAGGACTTGTTATGATTAGGCGTGACATAAGGCTCGACAAGTACGGCTGGGATGTGCGTTGCTTCATTGGATATGACAGCGGCGACGCGGTGCATCTCTGTAACGAGCTTATGACTATTGGGTGTGGCAGCGAAGCGACAAGCAAAGCCTACCGTCACTTCATAAGCGGTGGCGAAAGCAGAGGACTCACCTACTCCAACGTTAAGGACAAGGTGAGTATTGTGACTATAGGACACTCAGAAGAAGAAAGCGAGATGGTGAATACAATCGGTCACGAACTGCTGCACGTTACCGCACACATCTGCGAAGCGTACGATATTGATATGAGCGGTGAGCAGGCTTGCTATATCATGGGAGAACTATGCGAACGGATATTCAAAAAACTAACATAAATTTAGCGGCATGAAAACAATACAGAAAAATACGCTTGCAGAAAAGCTGTTTTGGTTTTACAGAATTGGTATTAGGGCGATACTGATTTTCCTTATGGTTTCACACTGGTTCGGCGTACATTGGTTTCACCATAACGCAGCGCCAATAGGTTTAGATCTGAATGAGAACGCCGTTTTGGTTGTGTCAGTTTATGCGCTTGCGTATGTTGTGCTGCCCGCCGTTTTACTGCCGGCGAGTTTTCTTTTCAAATTCGGATGGGTGTGGCGAATACCGTTCCTGTATCTTGCAGGAGTTATTCTGATAAGGCTTGGGCACGGCACGCTGTGCATTTCAGAAACGACACGGATTGCAGACTACACGCTGATTATTCTTACAATGCTGCTGTACGGTCGGGCATTTACGTTGCAGAATAAATAACAAAAACCGCGCACGGGCAACAAGATTTCACTCCTGCTGCCCGTGCGCGGTTTATTCTCCGTAATCCTCTGGTTTGTATTCGGGGTTCACCTGTAGCGCATACTCTCCTGCGCGGTCATAGATACCCTCGTTCGAGATTTTCGTTACGATATTCTTTGCCGCTTGAACGCTGTCCGCATCATCGTTGATGTCAATGTCGGGCATTCCTGGTATCGCGTTTATGACTGACTGCATGGCGTTGTTCCAGTTGCGTTGCAGCTCCAATGCGTTGCCATCACTAAACATCGGTCGCAAGTCCTTGCCGATTTTCTTTTGGATGTTATCAAACAAGTTCTTAAACAGGTTTACCGCAATATCTATCAGTACCATTGCTGCCTCCATACGGGCGATTAACTTGCTTTTCGGCACCTTGTTCTTTAGGAAGTAGTTGTCGATGCAGTAATAGAGCGTTGTGACGAGCGGTTTCAGTTCCGCTTCCGACGCATCGGATAGGTCAAGCCAAAGCTGATAGCGGTCGGCGAGGACAAAGCGCATCTTCGCATCCCATGTGTTGTATGCGGCAAGAGCCTTGTTGATGCTTTGCTTTGCCTGCTGACGGTATAGCTTCTTGTCCTCTTTAATTGCATTGTAAGCGTCTATCATCGCCGTTTGGGCAATATTGTATGCAGAACCCATTGTGATGTAATACAGCGAACAATAGCGGTCTATACTCATTAGCAATTTCTTCTTCTGTTCTACGCTTGGCGCGATAATATACGCTCTTCTCGGAGTACGGCTTATTAACTGGCTTGTGCTCATATTTATATTTTGTTTAAGATTTGCAAATCGTGCGCTTCGCCTATTACGCCTACGACGGGTATTCCGCAAGCGTCCGCCACACGGCGTTCCGTTTCACATCCCTTTGAGCAACGCCATCGGTTCGGTACAACGATGCCGTCACAGCCGAGGAGCAGGCGTAAGTCCTCTTTCATGTGTTGCGTGTACGGCGTAGAGTCGGGCATAGGTTTAGCCATAGGGTTGACTGCCTTGTAGCCGAGAATTGTCAGTTCGTTCTCGATCCGAGCGAAGAACTTGTGCCGCTCGTTGAGATTGTAGTCTGTAATCGGTGATGATATGTAAATTTTCTTTTTGCTCATTTCGTTTATCAGATTAAAATATCACTTCTTTATAGCTTGATGTCGGCTTCTTGCCGGACAGGATTGCATTGCCGCAAGTAATCAGTCCATTGTCCTCGTCATACGACGGAACGAACACGATTACATCGAATCCGTTTGCCTTCAAATCTTCTTCCACTTTCTTGTACGGCACAAACGAGTCGTAACCTCCGCTTGTCTGGATATGGTTGGCTTCGCAGCTGTTTGTTCTGTGAAGTGGTGTAATCTTGCACATAAACTTGCGTGGGTCAAACATCGAAGCAAGCACCTTGCCGTCAATGATAGAGTCGTCGGCAAGCGCGAAGTTAAGAGTGTACTTGCGACCCCATGGAGATACGAGAGTATCAGCAAGTTCTGCAATATCTCTCAATGGTAAGGCGTTTCCCGAGAATAGGTATTCTCGCTGTGCGTCGTCGGTAGAGTTTATGGAGAACTGCAAGCCTGCGTTTCCGTTGTAGTCGAGATTCTTTACCCTAACCCATTCACGAATGAAGTCTTTTAAGCCTCGATTATGCTTCGGAAGCATCGTGCTTACTACAGGATGCACAAGCGAATTTTCGATGTAAGGAATAATATCATCACGCAAGAAGAAACGTGCGTGTTCGATTACAGCCTCGTTCCATGTCGGCTCGCCCATGCGCGCATAGTGTACGTTAAGACGCTTGGTATGGTTAATCTCTGGGTGCATACTTAACGCCGTTGTTATCTCGTTGCGCAGGTCGTTCAGAGTTACGTTGCGTCCCGGTCCGACTTTCGGCACGTCGCAGAACTTGCAGTTCATTGAGCAGCCGTACTGGGTAGAGATTGTTATTACCCATTTTTCGGTTAGTGGCATCGGCGTTCCGTTCGGCACACCATTCAGCTCTCTTGTTATGCCGAGGAAGTCGGCTTTGATATTTGCGTCTTTGCCATAGTCGGCTACTGTCAGAAACTCCAACACGCCTTTTTCTCCTTTTGCGGTGTAGATTTCACCTGTAGGAACTTTGATTTCTTTAAGTATTTGCATTGTTCTTTGATTTTTGCTTAATGTTTCTGGTTAAAAAGTGGCGAATTGGTCGAAAAATAAGCCTTGTGTAGCTTTTTGCCAATCCTTATTGTTAACATCAAGGGCAGAAAGGCTTTTCCCTGCCAAATATCTTGCGAGTAGTTAATCGTATTAGGGAAACGACTGGTACCGTATAATTTGCGCAGTCTTTTCGCTACCTTGTAGCTCCTGCTTTTTCGTATCGGACGGATGCCCTTCTTAAACTCCTTCTTTATTTTTCTAATCTTCATTCTCCACCTCCTTCTTAATTGCTTCGAGCTGCTGTATTATGTTGTCTATCGTCTTGCCGCTGTAATCAACGGCAATTTCTTCCAGCACGGCAATTAGCGCCGTCAGTCTGATATAATCTGCCAGTAACATTGTTGCTTGTTTTTATTAAATTTTCCGTGTTTCTCCTTTTAAGAGTTTCAAGAGCTGTATAGTTTCGTGTATTGACCTGCTGGTGCCGCAGTCGAACCCAGCGTCTTCCAGTTTCTTTATGTACTGATTCTCCTCTTCTTGTGTCATTGTTCTTTGTTTTCGAGTTTGTGTTCCTCGTTCCATTCTTCCTGGAAGTCCGCAAGTTTTCTGATGATACCCGTAAAAACGCTAAAACTTATAGAGTCTGTCATTGTTGGCTCTGTGATTATGACGCGGCTCTCATCGTCAGACACTCGAACTCTAAATGTTATCTTTACGTCCTGCATATTAGCCTCCTTTCTCGTCGTAAGCATTGCCGATAATTTCTACATCGCCATTGAAGTCCTTTACAACAACTCCGTATAAAGACCACGACTCTTCGTATTCGGGCGAAAAGTATATTACATCAAAGCAGTAGCCGCGCACGCCGCCCACTATATAGCCAATAGGCTCTCCGTTGTGCGCAAGAATATCGTACTCATAAATTTCCTTGCCGTTTTTATCTTTCAGCCCTGTGTACTGCCCGACCGTATCGGGGTCTACTTGTGCCATGTTGCATCCGTTGTCGTTGCTTATGTACACGCCATCTACGAGGTGTATTAAGTCGCCATACATCCATTCGCCGTTGTCGAGACGTTTGCCTTTGAATTTTATATCATACGATGAAATGTGTCCGTCCATATTATCTGCTTACATATTTATAGGTATCTATTTCTGTTTTGTAATCCATATTACAACTCTCATCTTTTGTCCAAATTAGAGAATGATAATTAGTAATTTGTAATATGCTCTGCGTACATTATTTTTCGCATAAGGCGGTCTATTTCTTTATCTGATGCTATGTGGTCTATTGGGTAGCGCATAAAGTTTCCCCAATCACTTTGCTTTCGCAATTCGCCATTGGAATCCAAACCAATCAAGCATCCATATCCGTCACCATTTTTATAGCCATCATGGATAAATATACTTCCATCACTTGTTACAAGAAATTCTCCTCTTTTAAATTCACTCTTTTTAAACATGTTTTTCTTCTTTTTTACCTCTCCCCACTGTCACTGGGGAGATAGTTATTATTCAGTTACCAACTCCCAGTCCTCTGCAAATACATCACTTGAAGACGGAACCCAAGAGTCGGCACGTCCGTCTGGGTGCACTATAAGCATCTGGTTGGTATAGCTGATGTGTGGCTCAGCGCGAGCCATAATGATGTCTTTGGCAGACTGAGGAAGTGACTGCATGTTAGGGATAATGTCGGCTGAAATACGAGCAGGTACTTGCTTGACAACAAATAAACCTTTGCCATTCCAACCAGCTCTGCGGACAGCCATGCCTGCTTTAAGATAAAGTACTGCCGTGCCGAATGCAAAATTGGACAGCTTAGCTTTCATCTTGTTTGCCTTTATAAATCTGTCTGCCAAGACAAAGTAATATTGCCCCATCACCCCTCTTTGCACAGTCAACAAAGCACGAGAAAGTGCGTCTAAAGCACTGAACTCATCCGAAGAAAGAAAGTTATCGCATTTACACATGCGCTTTTCGAGGTCTTCGAGTTCAAGAACCATTCTGTTGACGAACGTTTCAGACGGCTTGTAAGCTTTATCGAATACATCTGCTGGCGACCACGACTGATAGCCGTCCTCATACTCTACGAGATAGCCTGTCTTATCCATTTCACACTCAGAGGGTCTTACACCCTCTTTCAAGAGCTTGCGCTCGTAGGCTTCGCCCATTGTCATAGGCATAGCCTTCACTGTCTTTGTTCCAGTGTACTGTTTCATTTGTTTGTTCATAATGTTTATTTTACAAGTTCAAAATCGTAAACGAAAACCCAAGGGTTGCTCTCCCATGTACCCTTTCCGCTTCGTACTCATCCGATGTAATACTTGTCATTCATATTCTATCAATATGCAGTGTGGGCATTTATAGTCGGTTGCTCTAAGGGCTGGCGAGTACCCACCCCATCCCCGCCATTCGAGCCGATGGCTAACTGGATGCACTGAAATCTTAATGTTAATCATTATTCATTATATATCTATTCATCCGCTTCCACCACCTTCAAGCCATGCTTTGCGGATGTTGCCTCACGCCGTGCTGACCGCTGTGTCTCGCTGTCGTAGCAGATGATGTGTGGGTCGCCTAACGGGTCGGCAAAATAGTTGCAGGCTTTTATCATGGCGTATTTGTGCGCTATAGCCTTGCGTGACATCGGATTGGAGGGTATGCGGAGGTTGGTTTGTCGATCCAGTCCGTAGAAGGCACGTAGCTGTTCCTTGCGCCATAGCTCCTTGCGCTGCTCACTCATCTTGCGCAACATTCGCTTGTATTTCCGTGGGTTGATGGATTTTAGCTGCTTTATCGGGTGAAAACCGGATGCACGGAGCTGGCGAGTGGCTTCAATGGATGCCTCTGATGGTTTCTTGCCTCGGATGGAGTCGTAATAGCCGTTGCGCTCGCAAATCTTCTTAATGTCTTTGGCATGCTGCTTGCGTATGGCCTTCATATCCTTCTCAAGACCAAATTCGCGTTTGAAGCGTTGCATGGTAGAGAAGCAGATACCGAACCATGTCATCATGCGGCGGTTGGTGTTCTTGGGGAAGAGCTTGCAGAAACGCTCCTTCAATTCGCCTTCAAGGTAATACTCCTTCATGCCGCTTGTGGGGTTCGGTCGCATTGGCACCTGCCACTTGGCCTTGCCGATGGGCTTGTTTGGAGTTTTAGTGTTGTTGAAACTCATTATACTTTTATTTCCGTACTAAATTTCATTATCTTAAGGGCGAGCTGTAGTTCGTGAACGTACTTTACATGACATAAAAGTGCATAGCCTGTCACGTTGTAATACTTTATGAATATTGCCCAAGAGTATTTTTTCCGTTCTACAGCCAAATATCTGGCAAGGGAGCTGCCATATCTGGCTTTAATTGGTCTTGTGAAGTACTTGCCCTCAACCTCTTCCTTAAAGCCATTGTTGCGAAGTATTTCGGGCGTGACGGGCACGCCATCAATATTACAGCACCAAAACAACCAGGGACCGCCATTGTCGTCGTTGACATTCTTCAGAAAGACAGCTCCCTTCTTGCCATTATACTGTCGGTCGGGAAGGATTACGGAAACGATGCACAACGTGTCTTTCGGAAACCAGCTGTCTTTATTTGTCTGCACAATGTCACCTATTCTAAGGTCTTCTGCATTAATCATTGTCTGCCTCCTTTCCTTCTTCTGTTTGAGTTTTGAAGTGCCTGACCATAATCCTTTGGGGAGGCTACTTCTTTTATGCTGATTCCGTGTATTGGCAGCGGATAATAAAACTCATATCTCATTTCTCACCTCCATTCGGCAACAAGTCATCTATGTAACACCATTCTTTCACGCCCCACCATTCGCAGTTTTTATCGTAATCCATAGGGTTGTACACAACGCCAACATGATAATGCTTTGAACTATTCGATTCTGCCAAGAAAATGAAAGCTTTTCCCTTTTCGGGCATTTCGCTTACATCGTGCCAAATAGCCTTCTTGAACCAACCTATTGCATCGTCAAACGCTCTTGTGTAGGTAATAAGAGGGTCACGCATAAGTCCACGTTCCACATTAACCCTACGGTCAAAGCAAGCCTTCATTCCATCTTGTTTTTCCTTTTCGTCAATCATAGTAGTTTTGTTTTAAAGTTATCGTAAATCTCCAAGTCATTCCACCATTCTTCTCTGCCGAGTTCAACGTGCCTGTTTTCGGGCATCTTGTGCTTCGCAACCGCCTTTATCCACTCGTCGGGAACAAACGCATTGAACGATTGCAAGCCGCTGCTTTTCTTCGTCTTGCCGACTACCTTGCCGTCAATGTAGAGATAAAGCGGATGATATTCGCCTTCAAAGCGGTAGCAGAGAGCTTGAAGCTGCTTGTGCTCTATCTCGCTGTAAAATGTCACCTTGTAGCGGTTTCCCCTGTGCAAAGCAGCGAGTGCGTGCATGAAATCCTCGTAACCAAAGTGCGTGTTCTTCTTACAGTTCAGCTCGTAGAAGTAGCGCTCGAAGATGTCGCGTCGCATATAGTACCATAGATAGTCCATATCGTCGTCTGACATCTGCGGTATGCTTTTGTACACAATCTCCTGCCAAACGTGCTGTCGGAGGTGTGAGCCTCTTGCGAAGCCCTCAACTGCATAAAGGAAGTCGTGTCTATCTAAAGAAAGATTTATCATACTTAGAATTTTTCTTTTATTTTCTGATATTGCTTGACAAATGTCTTTTCCGTTGCCCATTTGCTGTATTGTGTGCGGAAGTAACGCTTGGGCTTGCCTGAAACAAGCCCTGCTGCGTCACGAGGAGTGTTCACGCTCATGTATATTTCCGGCACGATGTCCGTTGACACATACGATGTGATATACTCATCCGCACAAGCGATATGCCATGTTTCGCGAAAATTAACATCTGCAAGCGAGAAGTCTTTTGCCATGCTGTTATTCGGGTGATTTGTCCGTGCCTAAAAGGTGTTCATTGCCTTCGTATGCGATACATACTTTATAACAATAACCTACGCAATAGTACGGAAATAAACTATTATCTTCATCGTAATGCGAAAAGTAATCAGCTTTCCATTTGTCATCACAACTATCTCTTACCAGTACCTTCTGGAACGGCTCGAACGGACACACGGGTTCAGCAGCCTTAACAGGATCTACTTGCAACGTTTCGGGGTTATACCTGCCGCCGTAATACTCCTCTGCTGCTGCTGCGATAAACTTTGCTCGCTCCTCGTCGGTAGCTTTGCGATGAATACCCGTGCAACAAATATCTTCTTTACCCCATTTGTCGCTTATCTTGTAGTAGTTGATTGTGGTGTTAAACTCTGTGTAATCATCATTTGCCCAACATTCAAATACAGCGTACATTTGGCTGTGCGGATTATACACAATATCGCCACGCTTGAAGAACTTGTCCCAGCAACGCATTTTGGCAGAAGGAAAGAACGAACACTCCGCGTCTTCAAAACCTTCGAAATAATGTCCGTTTTTTGTAAAACATACCGAAGCATCCATAGAGGTTAAAAGAACAATCGGGTATCTTTCCCCGTTAGAGGTACAAACCCTATCGAGATTACATTTGCCGAACAGCGGCGAATACAACTTTGTTCCTTTTGGCATATCGCGGAGTATTTCCGCAATGTTAATCTTGTTCTCCATTTTCTTCTTCCGTTTTCTCTGTGTTACACTCCATTTCGTAAGCCTGTATTAATGCCTGCTGCTTACCGATGATTGTTAGAGCTTCTTTATAGTTCTTTATTAGTTCTGCGCATATCGAACCTCTGCCAAGGAAGTAACATGCTCCACTAAAACAGATAAAATTAATGATTGTCAATACTATTTCCATGTTATTCGACTTTAGACTTGTTAATGTTGTAAATAGTTGTTACTATTGGCATAAGAGTCAAGCCGCCAAGATAGGTATCGCTGTTAGGATTGTCCTTGAAGTCGTATGATATTCTACCGCCGAAGCGCATCATCGTGACTTCAATCTCTCTGCCTTTGTACTTACTGTTGAGTTCTACAACTTCGCTCCTAAGTTGTTCAAAAAGCACTTCGGGAGTAAACTCATCTCCAAAAACGAACTCTGTGTTTTTAAAGAACTCTAAATAACCTGCGAGTTCCACTGTTTTCTTGTTGTGAACGCTACATCTCGGGCGTTCGCAGTAAAATCTTTCTTCTGTCACGTTATTAAAAGTATTTAATGTATTAAACTTTATTCTACTTTTTGCATAAGTCACACAATCCGAACAAACGGATTGCTGTACCTTACAGGACAAAACGAGTGCCCACTATTGACTATCCTACTGACGTAGGAATCGCCAACTACTTTTCGCATGATGTTTAAGGCTCCATTCTGGTCGGCATTAATAAGTTTACCAATAGAAGAGCGGAAGAGTCCTCTCTTAGTTCTTCTTCCAAGGTATTGTTCATGCTTGCCGATTGGCTCGAGAGCCAGTGCGTCACATTTACTTGTGTAGCTTTCTTCATGTTCAACGAAGTAAATACCAACCATTTCGCACTTGTACTTCAGATAGGAGGTTAATCTCGCAAAAGGCATCTGAACAAACTTCTGGTTGTTCATCTTGCCCATGTCGGATTCCTGTTTCCATCCGGCATTGTAGCCTACAATTAACCTACCTATCTTTTTCTCTACAAGCATGTCAACAATCTGGCGGCTGACCTTTTGGAAAGCATCCTCAAAGTAGCGGTCTCGCTTGTCGTACATACGAATGATTCTTCTTGTGCTTCGCTTTATGCCTTGCTGGTCTTTAATCGACTGCAAGTGAGAAAGTGTCTTGTTGAAATGTTGATTATATGATTTGAGATATTTACCACTAAAGATAACGCATCCCTCTTCAGTCACCATCGTAGCGAGATTATCAAGTCCGAGGTCGATGGCTGCGCATTTGTTCTTGTCAACATCTGCGTGCTGCACGTCGTAGTCATAAATAATCTCAACCTTAATATTATGTCTATTAGGGATCATACGCACCTGATTGAACTTGGCAATGCGACTGCTGTATTTTTCCCATTGAGGAATATCCACGAACAAATCCTTTGCAAGTTTTATGCGTCCATCCTTGATACTGCATGACTGATTGGTATAGTACAAGTTAAACATACCACCGCGCTTGCGATAATGCGGCATCTGTGGCATGGCTTTATACTTCTCCGGGTGTTTCTTCCAATCCTTGATGCTCTTGCAGTATGCCTTCATATTCTTATCCAGAACACGGAGTATCTGCTGTGAACACTGAGACTTCAACAACTTGTAATTACATTCGCCTTCGAGGTTGGTGACACCCTTAATGAGTTTATCCATATCGTTATACCACGTCCAAACACCGTCAGCATCGAGACGCTGACGGAACAGATAGAGAGCCTGATTGTACAGGTTGTTCGATGTGCGGAACAACTTGTCTAACTCATCTGTGTGGCGTATGTAGAACTTATAAACTAATCTCATTTTTTAAGTCTTCTTGTACTATTTCCAACTTGCGTTTTCTTCTCTTGCTGTACATCTTCATGGCGAAGCAGTGCAGCATGGAAATTATCTCTTCAAAGATTTCGGCTTCGTCGGATTTGTCATCCGAATCATTAATCACAACTATCTCGCATCCAAACTCAGCAAGCAGTCTCTGAAACATATCGAAAGATATTCTCGAAAGTCTATCTTTATATGTTATGTAGAGCTTTGCAACTTTGTAACTAAGAATGTCATCAAGTAGTAATTTGAATTGCTTGCGGTCGAAGTTCATACCACTTGCTACATCCTTGTATGACTTGTTGACCTTTATTCCGTTCTTGTTACAATAACTAATCAGCGTCTGCTCTTGATTTACGAGGTCTGCTTTCTGCTTGGCTGTTGATACTCTTGCGTAAGTGACATTCAATCTCTCATTGGCAAGACCAGCCTTACGGTAAACATCGTCATCATTGTAATCATAGAAACCGTTTGGCAACTCGACTACCCTAATCTCTTTGTTCTGCACATATTTTACCAAAGTTTGGCGCGATATGTGTAATATCTTCAACACTTTTGCACTTTTCATATTGCAAAGTTAAGAAGAATTATTCTATTATCAAAATATTATGTCATAATTTCATATTATTTGTTATTATAGCTTACCCGTTTTAAACCCTAATTCCTTCGCTATCGCAAGGAAATCGGAGAGCTTGTCGGGCGACACGCTGGTTTGCTTGCCTTGTGAACAGACAACACCATCTTCAACCTTGAAGTAGATATTGCCATCCATGTTGATGTAGTAAATCTCACTTTCCATATTACTTCACCTCCATGCTAATTAAGTCGTCAAAATCTTCTTCCGACTTGCAGTCGTAGCAGTAAGTCAGCGTGCCGTCAGCATCCTTTGTAAGCATCATTATGCTGTTCGTATCATTCAGCAAGTCAAACAGCATATCTACTCGAGAGAAACAATTTACGTTGTCGTTGTTTTTAAGCCAACGTGCGCCAAAAATAAAACTTGTTGTGCGGAAAACCTCTTGTTCGCTTGTGTTCTCGTCGTAGCGGATAAAAACACAATTGCATCCTCGTATGATAGACCACGCATCGCGCAGCCGTTCAATAAATCTCTTGATAGTTTTCTTCATATCTATTGTTACATGTTAAAGTTAATCTCCTCAGCAGGAACCATTTTAAACGACTCGACATTCTGGAAGTTTATATCGTTGTCAGTTACGGTTACAATATCCATTGTTTTGTTGTCAGTGTCTGGGTATATCTCGGATATTATTTCCGCTGATATAATAGTCGGCATGGTGTCACCTTTCTCGAACACCAAAAGAAAATAAGATTTGTTTACCATGTTTATTCAACCTCCTCAAATTTGCCGTCTATCAATCTGTAATAGGTGTCTGCCTTAATGCGCTTTCCATCTACCTGTTCTGTTTTTACACAAACTGGTTTCCATGCATCTCCCATCCTTTTCCATTCGGCAAGAGTTATCCAACTTCCAATAGCAGCCTTTGCTTTAGAGTTGTGTCCTGCGCACATTATGACAGAATTTTGGCCATTACTGTCAATCTGAGCGGAGTCACCCGATGAGCCAATCTTAGCGTAGTCGCCCGATGAGCCAATCTGAGCGGAGTCACCCGATGAGCCAATCTTAGCGTAGTCGCCCGATGAACCAATCTTAGCGTAGTTGCCCGATGAACCAATCTGAGCGTAGTTGCCCGATGAACCAATCTTAGCGTAGTCGCCCGATGAACCAATCTTAGCGTAGTTGCCCGATGAGCCAATCTGAGCGTAGTTGCCCGATGAGCCAATCTGAGCGTAGTTGCCCGATGAACCAATCTTAGCGTAGTTGCCCGATGAACCAATCTGAGCGTAGTTGCCCGATGAACCAATCTTAGCGTAGTCGCCCGATGAACCAATCTTAGCGTAGTCATCCGATGAGCCAATCTGAGCGGAGTTACCCGATGAACCAATCTTAGCGTAGTCACCCGATGAACCAATCTTAGCGTAGTCGCCCGATGAGCCAATCTGAGCGGAGTCACCCGATGAGCCAATCTTAGCGTAGTCACCCGATGAACCAATCTTAGCGTAGTAGCCCGATGAACCAATCTTAGCGTAGTTGCCCGATGAACCAATCTGAGCGTAGTAGCCCGATGAACCAATCTTAGCGTAGTTGCCCGATGAGCCAATCTGAGCGTAGTTGCCCGATGAGCCAATCTGAGCGTAGTTGCCCGATGAACCAATCTTAGCGTAGTTGCCCGATGAACCAATCTGAGCGTAGTTGCCCGATGAACCAATCTTAGCGTAGTCGCCCGATGAACCAATCTTAGCGTAGTCATCCGATGAGCCAATCTGAGCGGAGTTACCCGATGAACCAATCTTAGCGTAGTCACCCGATGAACCAATCTTAGCGTAGTAGCCCGATGAACCAATCTTAGCGTAGTCGCCCGATGAACCAATCTGAGCGTAGTAGCCCGATGAACCAATCTTAGCGTAGTTGCCCGATGAACCAATCTTAGCGTAGTCGCCGTCATTGCTCGTGTTGTTCGCTTCAATCTTAGAAGGTGAGGTAATTTCTTTCAGCCATTCAACACCCAAATTGATGATGTCGGCAAGTTTTAGTTCTGCTTTGATTTTAATACGCGAAGAACACGTCTTTGTTGAAGCGGCTTCTTTGTCTATTTTGCCGGATTGTTCCACTTCTGCGAAACGAGAGGTTAGCATATCATAATATTCGAACACCTCCATTGGCGACTCGCAAGCGTGAAAGCCACGGTTGCAACATGCAATATTGCCGTCCATTTCGTATGTTTTGCCGACCTCGTATTGATAACCTCGGCATTTAAAATCTTTGTCAAAGCCTTTATAGGCGATAATTTTGTTTTCGTTTGCCATATTATTGTCCTTTCTTTTGTTTCGCCAGCATACGCTTGTACGCCCTACGTTCTGCTCGCGTCATGCCATCCTTTTTGATTTCGTAGGCTTCTTTATCCATTGTTTCCATAGGCTAAAGCTTATTATGTTCGTTGTATTCCGCGGAGCTTCCGTGAAGAAACCCGATTGTATAGCCTAACGAACCCACCACAAAGGCGACGTAGGCTACGAGTAATATTATTCCTGTTGTTGTCATTGTCATTTTGTTTTATTGCACCACAAGTCGATTTCGATGTATGCTCCTGCCCATATCGCTTCCTCAACTGTTGCGTCAGGATGCTCGCTTAGCCATTTCTGTATTTCGTCTTTCAGTGCCATTGATTGATGTTTTAGGAGTCCATTCTATACCGAGCCTTGTAAGTGTGCCGTCCTCGTAGGCGCGGTATGCTATCCTTGCCTGGATGCAGTTCGGGTTTCTGTCCGCAGCCTTGGTAGCTGCGAGGAGGTTGTTACGTTGTTGTTCAGCGCGTGTGAACTCTATTTCCTCTCTGTGTCGTTGCGCTTCCATACGTTCGCTTGCCGGATCGGGTTCAGTAATCGTAACCGTCACAGCTTGTGGTTTCTGCTCATTTGAAGTAGCAACACCACTCTCTACGAGCCGTGAGAAGTTCTCGGGTTTCAGAAGCCAGTTTAAATCAGCAACCCATTTTGACGGGTTTTTACCATTGAGGTAAGGATCTGCGAGTGCCCTGTCAAGCACCTTCTGTAATGCCTTGTTGTCATTGTCATATTCAGCAAGTCGCTCCTCGATCAGCTTCTTGCGGTAGGGTGTGATGTTAAGCACCTTCGCCATTGAGGACTTTGTTTCATCCACACGGCGGTTCCAGTAGGCGACGAGCTTTTCGTAGTCTACCGTTGCGGTCTTTTCCTGCAATACAGGACTTGCCACACCTTTGGGCGTGCTTGTCTTGTGCGCGCTTTTGCTTTTGTTACGCTTCGCCCAACGCTTGCGTGCGTTCTCCTTGTTGCGCTCGCAGCGTCTTTTGTACGAGTCGCGTTCCGCGTCCACGTCCGCCTTCAGAAAAGCGAACGCGACACGAACAGCTTGGTCAGCATCCTCGGACAACATCGTGCCGTCGGAAGCGTAAGCGAATACGGCCCTCATAAGCTCGCCGAGTTGTATGTCGGTCAGTTCCTTGAAGGCTTCCATGTTTGATAAATCGAGGGAAATTCTGTTTTTCATAACAATGACTTTTTATTTGGTTTGTAGGGCAGGGAATCGACCCTACCCTACTATGATAGCATTTAAGTTAGCTTGCGCCCACAGAACGTACTTGCGAACGTTAAAAGGGCAGTTGGTCAGTTTCTGCTGACGGAGCGGGCTGTGCTCCTGGTGCAGGTGGCTGCGGAAACAAGGTGTCAGGCTGCGGTGTCGGAGGTGGTACCTGCTGTGCGGATGGCTGCTGTGCCGAAGCATGGTTCACAACGTTCCATGCTCTGATTTGATTGTACCAACGTCCGTTGTATTCGTGAGCGTCGATGTCGATTGATACCGTGACCATATCGCCTACTTTGAGATTGTACTGCTCGACACGCTCTGCGCCGAACACGTCGAAGGCGATATTCTTCGGTGTCTGCTCGTTGGTCTGCAACACATAGGCGTTGACCTGCCACGGCTTGCCGGTTGACTGCGATGTGCCACTTTTGGGCGGGAGAGCCGCTATGATTTTTCCTACTACGTCCATGATAATTTTTTTAGGATTTAGACTTGTTGATTATTTCTTCCACGTAAGCGTTTGCGAGCTTCACGCGCTCTTCAAGTAGCGCAATATCTTCGTCGTTGCGTGGAATGTTTACGATGTGCATGGGGTTCAGGAGCCACGGCGAATAGGAAACAAAGTCAGTTTCCGTTGCGCCGGTGCAAGCCATCTCCGCCATTGTCTGCCAGTAGTATTCAGGTTTGACCTCTTTCAGTGATGCGCCGTCGTGTATCTTATCCACATACATCATGTGTGTTGCGATGTTCGGGCACTTTATTTCCAGGCACTTCAAGTCCGCACCTCTTACGATGCCGTCGGGCGAGGCTGCGAAGTGCGGTATGGTATCGTGCTTGCAGGATGCAACCTCGAACACCTCGACATCATTGTTTAACTTGATGTACGTCTCTCGGGCGTACTGCTCCTGTTCAATGCCGAACTGCATAGCCTTGGAGGTGAAGTTCGTCTGATGGATATAGTCGTCAAACACATCATCGTCGTTGAGGAAGTCGGGGTTAAACATGCGCTCGGCGGCTACCTTGTACATATAGCTCTTTGCCGTTTCGGACCAAATTTCATCCTTCTTGCGACCCGACTTCATAAGATTGTAAACTTCGGAACCTGTGAAATTTCCGAAGCGGCTACGAAACCATGAGATTTCGCGCTGATTTCCTTCTGTACTTATCATATCTTAGAAGTATTTATTCTGAAACTTGCGTCTCAAATAATTAGCAACATCTTCTGGGGTTCTAAGAAAGCCTTCATTGACGAGCATTGCAACCTGTTTCTCAAGTTCAAAATACTCTTTCTGCTTTTCCTCTGTGCCATACTCGTTGCGGAGCTGATGTTCGTGATGCCCTGCGACTATATAATTAATTCCCTTGCCAAGAATGGGCATGTAACGTTTCATCTGATGCGGTGTACAGATTTTGCTCATGGCGGAAGAAAGCTGCTTATAAGCGTCGCCTGCTTCATTGCGATATGTAAGCATTTGGTCTGAAACGAATTTTAAGACTTTGACTTTGAAGTGCGGATTTAACCACATGGCAAAATCTATAAACAATAACGGATGTCCCCAAGTTCCACCACCACGATCGAGACGAGCCTTTGATTTTACATAGGGAGATTTGTCCCCATGTAGATTTTCCTCGTCTGCAAGAGCTTTTACAAACTCCTGGGTTGCTTTATTTTCAAAATAGTCTTTTAACTCTTTCTTGGTTCCCATCTTTAGGTTCCAGTTGTTAAGCAACCCTGTAAGACAGAAATATCCGTCTTTCGTCCGCTGCTCAACGGTAAAGTCGGCAAGCGGACGTTTCATTATCTGGTTTGTAATCATGCCTTAGCCTCCTTCTTTGCAGCGTTGGCTACTGCGGTTTCGGCAGCTTTGGCTGCGATGTTCTTCTTGTTCTCTTCCTTGCGATACGGCTTCATAAGTTCTTCCACGGTTGTGTCGCCATCTACGAGTGACTGCTGAACACCGCGCAGGAGAGCAATCTGCTCAGCCTTGATTTGGTTGACGGTCTGCTTTCCGCAAATCATTATAACTTCCTCTTCCGTGATGCCGTATTCATCCTTGAAGTAGTCGATGCACTTCTTGCGTGTAGCAATCAGCTTGTCGTTGTCAGAGAGGTCGCCGGTGATGCAGTGTTGCGCCGCCTGGTACACCTTATCGGTAACAGCCTTCGGGATTACAGCGAACACAGCGTTGCGGTATGCGATAGCGTTGGCTGCGTTGCCTGTGACGGTAATCATATCGTCAGAATACCGCTGACCGCCCTTGCCTACGATAGAACGACGTACCTCGAAAGCGGTCGCCACATTGTTTTCCAAATCCCAACATGTGCCACGGCTTATGACCTGCTTGTCGGTAATCTGAACGACCTTTGCTTCGGCACGCACATTTCCCCAGTTGGACACGATTAGCTTAGCCAGATGCACGCTCGGACCGGTGATAGGCTTGCCACCGCGAGGGAGGGCGTAACCGCAGCTCTGCGCGGTATTCATATCCATAGTCGCCATGGCGATTGAGTTGTTGATGCTTCGTGTGACGTTTCTCGGATATTGCTTTGCCGTTGCCACCTGCGAGTCCACGTTTGCACGCTCTACTGCGTCCAACTGAACGATGTTCTGATCATGCTGCACTTGCAGCACTTCGTATTCGTTATTTTCCATTTGTTATGCTGTTTTTAGTTGTTACTATTTCTCGAACACATCGAGTATCTTTGTTTCTACGAGGCGCTTGATCTCGTATTCCATTGCCGTATTGAAAAACGCATCTACGACATATCTGCGTGCCGTTTCGATGTTTTCCGCCTGAACGAGATAGTTTACGTTGGTTTTCTTTTCCTTGCCTGTGCGCTCGTCAAGCGTAATCATCGCTACGGTAGCACGGAAGAATTTGTCGTCGTCTTCATCTTCTGAGAAGAATACCTCGGAGTACGGGGCGATTGCGATTTTCTTCACATCGAACTCGCCCGAGCAATAAGGTTCCATCTCCTCTGTAATTCTCTGCTCCGCTTCCGCGAAGCTCAGTGCGTCCACGGCGTATGATTCCGTGGCGATATTGTTTTCGTCACCCTTTGAACGCTCGTAGCGTACCGTGGTTTCGTACCACTTTGCTGTTCTTGTTCTCATTGCTTTATGTTTTTGAAAATTAGTTACTGATACTTGAAGAAGATAAACCCGAGCGCATTTTCGTGTATTCGGTTGATACCGAGGTTTCTGTCAATGGCAAGGCAATATTTCACCATGTCGCACGCTTTCGTGTGCGGCATTTTAATGAACGCCTTGTGCTTCACTCGGAGTTCCTTTATCTTCTGTATGTGCAGCTCAGCTCGTGTACGAGACTCTGCACTTGCGCCCGACTCTCGTTCTCGGATGCGCTCATATACTTCGTTTATGTTCATTCCGTACGTTTTTTATTCGTGCCGCCATTCCCACTGGCAGCAACAATAATTTGACTTCGGGTCTCGCTTCGGGTCTTTACACATCTCGGGCCAGTTGCCCCACATACAATCGTGACATCCTTTTGGTCTACCCATAAGCTATATCTCCTCTTTTGTGTTATTGTCGTCACAGTCAACGAGGTACTCGACCGCAGCCTGGGTGACTGCTGCGAATACGACGAGCAAAAGAACTATGATGACCGATGAAAATATAATTCCCATAACATTCAGTCGTTTTAAAAAATAGAGGGATTGCAGGGATTTCAACCCTGCTCGGTGTGTTTTGCTCCCAGAGGCTCGGTACATGACAGGCTTGAAATTGTCACAAACATAGATGAAAAGAACCCGTCACTCCTTGCTTGCAGCGTTCATGGCTTACAGGTGCCGCATGACGCAATCCCTACTTGTTACAGAACAAGTTCAATCAAAAATCAAAAAAGTTTTCAAAACGGCAGGATTCGCACCTGCAAGCCGTCCTTATCGGCTTAGTTTTAATGGTTAATAAATAATATATGAAAGACTAATTTTGTACTTGCTCAAACGTCAGTCCGCAGGATTTTGTGTAGTAATCTTCCTTGCCGGAACGTTTCGTTTGTTCATCGTAATAGAGCGTGAACCTGCCACCTACCTCAATGTCGCGGAAGTAGTTGCGCATATTCACCAGATACCATATCGCCCTGTACGCCTTGGCAGGTCGCATCGCAATGCGCAATTTTGTTTTCTGAGGCATACCTGACATTACACGGAACCGCTCCATCCTCCATGTGCGCTTTTTCGTTTCCATGCTTTTTCGTTTGACCTCGGGATTTGTCTTGATTGTGTTTGCGATACACCTATGCTTCTTTTTGAGTATTCGGGCTTTCGTCTCGTCCGTCTGTTGGAGGTTCAGTTTTTTAACCCAGTACAAGACCGAGCCGCTGCAAACGCCGTGTCTTGCGGCTATCTCCCCGGCAGAAGAATACGGATATTCCCGAATTGTTATTTCTTTTAGCCATCCTTTGTGGCTGTAGATGTTCGTTTGCTTCACGTTAGTTTCTTTTAGTTAAAAAAAATAATGTGTGCTATCCTCACGAACGGCACACACAACTACTCTTTGAATGAATGAATTTATCAGTTACATATTCACTAACCAATATTAAAAAAGAATTAGAAAGCAGGAGGAGAGGCTGGAATCGAACCAGCAAGTAAATGCAACACCATTCTGCGCACTCTCCTCTTTGATTATATAATATGACAAACACTAAACAAAGTCTCTGTCTATTGTTTTCCGCACCTTTAAAGACGTTTTGCGGTGCGGTCGTCTTGCACGCTCAACGTGCAGCCTACTGCGTTCCTTTTCGCTTTGCCTGTGCCGGCAATTCAGAGTCCGGCATGGTTCATTCTATCCGTTTGCACGGCTTTCGCTACGTCAAGAGACGCCTTAGCAGGTCTTTCGTTACTCAGCATCCTCGGACGGCGGTCTTGGATTGTTAGTCTCGCGCCGTCCTATATGCTTTTCTTCTGTGTGTCAATATTTCAAAGAACGTCTTTTTGTGGTCGGAAGCGGTGCGACCCGCAAGAACTTTCCGAGGCTCGGGCATAATGTACTCAACAAAATGGCATCATCCAGAATATTTAAAGCTCTAACAGACAACTGCGCCCTATCCATTTTTCTCAGCACTTCCAATCGTGCGTTCCGACCTTGTAAAACCCGCTTGTCTTCGCAGATTTGCGGGAAATTCTATCAAATAATAACAATAAATTTAAATCAACTGCAAACTGTTTTTCTACCAAAACAACAACAAATTCAAGTCGCGGAGGCGGTTACGACACCTGCATCTTGTGGGATAACTGCTTATTTAACTTGTAAACTACCAACAAACTAAAGATTTGTTGGCTTTAGACGTAGAAAAATCATCATGTATAGGACACGACAACAATTCTCATCTTTCATGGGTGTTTACATACCCCCATGTAGCAATGTTGAGGGCAGCATTAATATCTGCATCAGCAACGTTACCACAGTGTGCGCTATGAAAAAAATCTGACCCACACGTGCTTCACTTGCACCACTCCGCGTTGTTTGAAAACCCTGCGACCACCTCGCGACGCCCGCAGGTTTTTGTTTCACGCCTGAAACAACACATAATCTCTTACTCTAACAATTAATCATTTAATCATTATAACCTAATGGAATTATTACAATGAGTGTAGAAAAACCGTCTCGCGACGAAGCGATTAAAATATCGCCGAAACAAAAGTTTTTAAAACCAATATTATGAATGTACTATTAACCTTAACATACTCTGTTTTTCTCAATGAGCCTGTCAATGTCGCGCTTGCGGTAGAACACCGTAGTGCCGACCTTGAAGAACGAGATACGTCCGCTTGAACGGAGGTTCTTGAAGAAGTCCATGCCCACGCCGAGGTACGCTTGCGCCTCCTTGTTCGAGAGCCAAATCTTCTCAATCTGTGTTACTGTCGCCTTCTTCATAATCTTTCTTGCTTTAAGTTTGGTTTATGTTGTGACGGCAGTACCGTCCGTTACCAGCGTCTGACGTATCCGAGTTCGTGCGCTCGTTTACGGATGAGGTTCTGAATGGCCGAGTCTCGTTCCCATTGTAGGGCACGTCGGACTGTTGCCACCCCTACTCCGCAGTCTTCTGCCAATTTAATTTGGCATCCTCGCCGAAGTTTTATTCTTTTTCTTTTTGCCATCTCGACTATATTTGCTACATTTGCATATTAAACATATATTGAGCGTTTTGCGAGCGGTTAGGGTTCGTTTCGCTGCGCTCTATCAACGATTGCAAAGGTAGTAACAATTATCAAAATAACAATGTTTTTCTGATAAAATTATTATCACCTTAACATCGTTTAACTTCGTGTGTTATCATCTTAACAATAAACGCCCTAAAATTAACAATTATGCAGCCGAAGAACAATACAAGCGCAATCGAAAGGGTTGATGCCCTTATCGCGCACATCGGAATTTCGCAAGCCGCATTTGCAAGAAGATGCGGTGTTGAGCCTTCAAACCTTAACAAGCGTCTGTCGGGCGAAGTTAAGTTTACAGATAATTACTTTGCAAAGATTGCCCACGCCTTCAACGTAAACTTCGAGTGGCTGCGCAACGGCATCGGCGAGATGTTTGCCGAAGAAAAGGCAATCGGCAAGGCGCAATTCGCCGCCTTCAGTCAGATGCTCGACGCAAATACAAGCCCTGTGTCGCAAAATATTATCAGCGGCGATAACTATCAAGGCACACAGACGATAAACGCCACAGACGGCAAAATAACGGCATTAGAGCAAAAGATAGAGGCATTGATGCAACTGCTTGCGGAAAAAGACAAGCTGGTTGCCGAGCAGAGTAACGTGATTGCTGAACAAAGAAAGCAGATACAAATGCTTATGGACTTGTTCAACAGAAACAAGAAAAACGTGGGACTTTGACACTTCGAGTCCCATTGCGAGTCCCACAAGCGCATCCCGACAACCCCAAAAACCGCCTAATAACGCTATTGCGGTCGTTGGGATATACGAAAAAAGGAGGCTCAAAAGAACCTCCTTACTATACTAAAACCACTGATTTTCAACACTTTATAACCAAGAGCGGCAAACGGGACTTGAACCCGTGACCTCTGGCTTGGGAAACTTTCTTGCAGCACCGCAAGTCGTTGGAGATTAGTGATTTACAGACTTCTGAATTATAGAGTCCCACAAACAGGCCCATTTAGACCGAAATTCTTGTTGTTTTTCCGGGTTTTATGGGTAAATTTGCAAAACCGAAACAAAAAAAATACCAAAACTATGAAGTATTATATCGCAGCTAAAGAGAGCAAGAGGGGTAAGGACGGACGAATTGCGGTGAAGATTTTGTTCCGCAGTGACGGTAAGGAGTTCGTTGTGTCAACAGGTATCTACGTGTTGACTGCGTTCTCGGGTCTTTCGATGTCGCCTAAAGAAACAAACTACAGGGCGAAGCTCAGAAGATTGACGAGCATCATCGACGATGTGGAGGCGTATCTGCTGAACAATGCCGGCGCCGACACCGCAAAGATGAAGAGGGAACTGACAGCACTGGTATCGGGCGAGGCGCATGAGGAGAAAGCGACGTGTCTTGCGGACTACATCGAAAAGTTCGGCGACACAAAGAGCCGCAAAGGAACGGCAGACCTCTACCGAATGTCAGCACGGAAGGTGCGCGAGTATGACGGCAGAGCGGTGTTCGGCAGTGTAGACAAAGCATGGCTTGACGGCTTCGAGCGATACATGGGCGAAGCGAGCGTGAACTACAAGGCCATCATGCTGCGCAACATACGCACGGTGTTCAACTGGGCGATTGACAACGAGCTGACCACAAACTATCCCTTCAGACGGTACAAGATAAAGCAGGAGAAGGTAGCTATCAACAACATCAGCGTCGAGCAGCTGAGGGAGATACGAGATTGCGAGGTTGAGGAGTGGCAGCGCATATACCGCGACTTGTTCTTGCTGACGTTCTATCTTTGCGGCATTAACCCGGTAGACCTGCTTACGCTCAAGCCGTCCAACGTACACAACGGACGTATCAGGTACAAGAGGGCGAAGACTGGGCACTTGTACGACATACCCGTACCTCTCGAAGCGCTGGAAATAATCAGACGCTACAAGGGCAAGGGGTGGCTTCTCTGTCCTCTTGACGTTTATGCGAACTACCGCGACTTCTGCCATCACTGGAACGACGCGCTAAAGAAAATCGGGCGCAAGGAGATTGTTCCCGACAAGGTGGGCAGGCTGCGCAAGGTTGTATGGCATCCAATAGCGGAAGGCATGACGGTGTACACTGCTCGTTACACCTTCGCCTCGATCGGCGCAGAACTTGAGATACCTCGTGAGACTATTGCCCTTTGCCTCGGGCACTCCTGGGCGGACGTGACAAACCATTACATCGCCTACGGAACGAAACGAATTGACGATGCGGTGCGCAGGATCATTGATTACGTCAACAGCGACAAGGTGTAGCCTCTCGAAGACCATTCCAACACCCAATTCCAAGCACGAAAAACCGCTCTCTCTTTCAAAGAGAAAAATTATATATTATGTGTATAGGATATATGAGTACGTTAGTACGAATATATACTATATATATAATATATAATAGATGCGATTGCATGCGGTCGCATAAAGTTGGTTAAACACATTGATAATCAAGCGTTTACAACGATAAAAATTATATATAAAATACCATGTTTTATGCGACTTATGCGATCGCATAATTTGGCATATTTTCGGTGGTTTTTGGAGCATAAAAAATCCCGCCTGCACATCGCTGTACAAACGGGATTTCATGCTTATTCAGGCAATATAAAATGCGTGTCATGCGACCGCATAAAATGGTATCAGAATACCTTGTCCTTATGTTCTTCTTTCAGCCAGTCAGCAGCTCTCTGATTGCGGTTGCAAGCTCGATTGCGGTCGGCTCGCGTCCGTCCGTGAGGAGTGGCGTGCAGCGCATTGTTTGTTCAAGTTTGTGGTTCTCGAAGCGCAGCACGATGCCGTTCTCCGTGTCGGTAGCTACCCAGCCGTCCTGCATTTCCTTGGACGGCTGGAGTACAAATCTTTCCTTGTTCATTGTGTGATGTCGAGGGCTGTGTAGGTTTTTAATTGCCTATAAATATTTCTGTCATTGATACATATTCGCCACGGTTGCCTCGGTATAGATGTTGTCTATGCCACCCTTGTTTTTTCAAGTCCTCGAAACATTGATGACCTATAAATATTTGCTCGTTCTCTTCGGATGTGGCTAAAACACCATTCTCGCAACGTGTTATATTTGCGATAACAAAACGCAAGGTACGTTCGTCTTTGCTATCTTCAATATGCAAGGTCTTACCTTTTAAGAATTTCTCCATAACACGTTGACTTAACCGTGATGTCGAGGGCTGAGGTGTTTACCAAATTTCTTCTGCTTCAAACTCCACGTTACTATCCCAGTCGAATGAATCCGTGTTCTCTTCGTCCTCAGGAGAAAGATAATAGTACGCTGTCAGTTTCCAACCGTCAACCTTTACCGGGTCGCCTGCATACTCAGCCTTGCCAATATGTGAAGGAACCTCGTAAGATGGATACATAACTTTACTGGTAGGTTCTGCGTTTGTTTTCATCGCCTTGTTGACGATATCCTCGCCAAACTTATCAATAGCTTCTTTTTTGCTTAACTTCTTCATAATTTTCCGCTTAACCGTGATGCGGTAGGGCTTAATATTATTGTAAATTCAGTTAGTTGTTATTCGGTTCGTGAAGCTGTTCGGGTGTCTGTTCCAAACGGCGTTGATAGTCGCGCTTTGACAACGTGTCCTTTGAGTCTCCGAACACCTTGCGGAGGTTATACCAAGTTTGGCGAACATTGGTTAATGTCAGGTCGTTGCCCTTGCTTGTCTTGATACCCATATCTATAAGTATCTTTGTCGCCTTCTCGAAATTCGCCTGCCTGCGGTCTGTGCCTCGCTCTGTGCAGAGCTGGCACACCTGCCATATTGTTTTGTTTGACTTGTTTTCGATCATTTGTTGACGACGTGATACACTGGAGGCTGTAATGGCTTTCGATATGTCGCAGCCCTTCGGTCGCCCGAGCTTAACTCCGCCGGCTTTCTTTGCCGCAAGTGCCTGCTTTGTTCGGATAGAGACAAGCAACGCCTCACGCTCAGCAAGTGCGAAAAACAGAGTAAGCGTGAATTTGTCCGTCTTTGGAAGGTCGCAGAAAAAGATATTGCCTTCCATCTGGTCGTATATTCCAAGGGCTTCCACCGTGTTGCGGAAGCGGTCGGACTTCGCTATAATAAGCGTAGCTCCTTCTTCTCTGCATCGCGCCATAGCCTTTTTAAGTTCGGTGCAGCCTTCCAAGTCCTTGCCCGTGTACACGTCGCTGTAATCTGCAACGAGTTCGCCCCCTTCTGCCTCCACAAAGTATTCTATTATCTGTTTCTGCGCTGCAAGTCCGAGACCTGATGCGCCCTGCTGTTTCGTCGATACTCGACGCCATGCCACAAACTTCTTCATAATATACCTCCTTGTTGTTTACTTGCGGCCCTGAGAAGCACCGAATAGTACTCCTATAATCCACAATATAATCATAATTTCCATCATAATGTTTTGTTTTTTAGTTTGTAGTCCTGCTGCAAAGTTAGTTATTTTGCGCAGAACTACAATGTTTTTTATAAATATTATTCGCTTTTTTCGCAGTATAAAAAGTAATCTTCAGCCATTTTGTTTTTGTTGATTCTCCCAATAACCGCTAAAGCGTCATCAACTATCCAGCAATCCGTAAACCGTGCGCCTTTCAATTCTCCAACGATAAGGTATTTATCTTTGTCGTTGTTGTACTCTATCATGTACTCCATGCGTCCACAAGTTATGAATAATGTCTCTAATATATCGTTGTCGTTGTTATATACAACGTCGAACTTCAACGCTTTAAGAGCGTCGTGTATTATCTTTATTTTCTCATTCATATTCGTTTTTGTTTTTATTGGTTGTCGTTCGTGTACTCTTCCCTACTCGCCTGGTAGTTGTTCCAAACTTCGTTGCTTTCAGATGCCGAAGCGCAGTTCATGTCGACTCCTGCTTGCTTGTAGATGTTCGAGATGTACCGCCACGCGGTCAAGTGGATAGCTCCGCAGACTTTAAGAACCTTGTCGCGTTCTTCGCTGCTCGGCTGTCCGTCTTTCCAACTTCTTATCATAAGATAGCGCACAATACGTTTTAATTGCTCGCTAATCGCTTTCGGTGTCTTCTTTCTTATATTCATGTTCCAAAGTGTTTTTAATATCCGTAGATGATTTTAAAATCTTCCGTTGTCGCTGTTGCCCGTAGTGTCGGGCACAACGAGTAGTTGCCGAGCGGCTTGCAGGTTTCTTCGAACATCCCGTAATGTCCGGCAGGAGCTACGGATATTCGGAGCTTCTTTGTTTGTTCACCTGTCAAAAAACGGCCCGTTAGTGTGATAGTTCTTTCGGTCCGACTAATTACTTCGAGCTTCCAATGTGCATCGGTGTTACACGGTGAGACCATTATATAAGTTTTGCCCACCTCGAATTTTGTTACGTTCTGTTTCATAATATTTTGTTTTTATTTGTTGTATTCCTTGCGATCTAAATCAAACGTAGGCCGATACTGGCGATCGGTTAAACTCTCAAACAAGGCTAACTCGCGCGCCTGTCGTGCTTTCTTGCGCTTGCTACCAGCGCAGCAGTAGAGAACACCAGATAAGGCGCAATGTAATCGCCATGCGGTCTTTTCGCCGTTCACCAGAGAATCCTCGTTTGTAATACTGATCAAGATGCTTTTTTTCATGCTTGCCACTTCAGTGGCTTTAAATCTGTATGCCATAATTATAATTAATTTAGTTATTTATTTATATAGTTGGTGCCCGTGCATCGAACACGGGAGCAGGCCGTTTATTCAACTCCTGGCACCAAGTGTGTTTTTAATCGTCGGCGCAATAAGTCCAACGGCGAATTTTACTCAGTCCGTATTTTTTAAGGTACGCATCCAAGCGTTTTTCAAACTCGTTGCGAAGGCTCTGCACCTTCTGTTTGTACGCTTCGCGTAGTCTGTAGCTATCTTCAACACTTAGAGTTATGTCGCCGTCGTCGTCTTTAGCGCCACGCTTTTTTATGAACATGATTTCAGCTCCGAACTCCTCAGACGTGCCGCGCGTGTAATTTTGTCCGAGTGTTATCTGCTCGTCTTCGACCGCTTCCAAGGCGTTTTTATATTCCCGGTCGAAGCGCTTGAGGTTTTCTGCCTTAAATTCAGCCTCGCCGAAGTTGTGGCACATGTCGGCCGCTTCTTCGGACGTTGGCCCATACATGGCACTCCAACCGAAGCAAAACGACTTCTCGATGTCCTGTTTGTCGAAGGTAATAAAGTGCTTTTCGTCTACCTTCAGAGCTTCGGCGGTATGATCCAAGTAGTACCACGTTTTGAAGAGTTCTGAGAACTTCTTCATGTCCTCGCTTTGCGCCGTCTTGCGCGGCTTTTTATTTGGCTTGTACGTGTTTAAAAACTCCTCAACGTCGAACATATCAGGGATGCACGCGCCACGCTCGCAGAAGTCCGCAAAAGCGGCTTGTTTGTCGGTGTTCATCTGCTTTATTGCTTGTATAACCTCGAAGACTTCCGGATATATGCACGACTCAGAGTAGAACTCGTCCGGCAGGTATTCGGAATCCTGATACATAAACTCCGGGTCGCTTTCGTCGGCGTGCAGCTTCTTGCATGCTTCCAAGAACGCCGCGCCGTCCTGGTATCTTCCAAGGTACAGCCATCCACCGTCAAGGCTGCCCTCGTTGTACTTCTTAAATGTGCCGCAATATACGGCGGCATCTAAAATTGTCAACTTTGCCATGATGCAATAATTTAAAGTGTTATTTATTCGTTTGTGAACTCTTTAATATGCGTGCCTACGTATACGCCAACGACGTACGAAACGAAGGCTAAAAGTGTTACTAATGTTGCCATATTTATATGTGTTTTATTGTTGCTACCAAACGACCTGCACAGGCCTTCGCCGTGTCGGTATCGTCGTATATTTGTACGTTCGTGATGCTTGCAAAGTTGTGTTTAACGAAACATTTCGCCGCCTCGTCGCTTTCTGACTTGAAGCTATAACACACGCCCTGCAACTTTGCCGTGTCGTATCTTGTAGTATATTCTTTCATATTGCCGTTTGTTTTCGTTGTGTGCCGTTTGTTTGCGCCCTGCCTTATAGGTGCAGGGCGCAGCGGTTTTCTATCCTAATATGTACCTTAAAATGTCTTCTTCACTTTGTTTGCTCAACGTGTAGAAGTTGACGAATTTTGCACCTTTGCAAATTTTGTCGGCTGCTGCCTTCAAAATCTTAGGATCTGTCGATGAATATGTATCTGTAACGTTTTTGCAAACACGGTCCGCCCAGGCGAAGCAGTGGCGGCGAAAGAATGAAGGATGCGCAACAGGATAGGCTATTTTTGTAATATTTAAATGCTTGCCGCTATCTTTAATTTTGATGGCTAAATTTAAACGGCTGTTACTTTGATGTTTGCCGTTAATGTTAGGTATTACACAGCGTGCAGCAAATAAGTTGATCCTGTAGCCTCGCGCTTCTAATGTGTTAATAACATTCAGGATTTTTGCACCTGCGGCGGATAGCTCTCCTGTTCTAACATTGTAACCTGCACCAATAAAGTAAACAATATTTAATACTTTTGTGTTTCTGTATGTTGTTTGCTTGACGTTGTACATATTTATAGGACTTCCGGAAACCACGGCGCCGACGTTCGGAACGAAGCCGCAAAAGTCTTGCTTTATTGTGTTCGTTGTTCTCTCGAAGCGTTTATTTTTGTTGCAACCTTCAATTATTTTCGCCGTGAATGTGTCGCCGTTTATTAGAAGTTCATCCGCTTCTTTGTGTGTGCTTGTACCGCAAAAGTCTTTAGTAAAATTATACTCGTCGCTCTCGTCGTACATTTTGCCTATTTTTTTTGCGTTCCAACGACTTTTTAAAATCTGCTATACTGTTATACCGTTCGTTTACTATTATATCCATATTCGTTGTTATTTTGTGTCCTACACGCAAATATAAAAGCGTGTAGGACGGGTTAATACTTAATACTTTTTGATCTCATCCGTGTACTTGTTTTTGCTGCTCAACGCCGCAGCTATCTCTCGTATATCATCCTTTGCGATGCCCTTGAAGATAAAGGAGTCGAGCACAAATTTTGTGCTCAGATCGTAGAACTTTGCGAGGCGCGAAATTGCACGGTAGCCGCAAATCAATTTAATTTGCAGACTCTTTGTTACGCTGCGAAGGTCGCGGACGAACTCTAATATATCGAGGTGTCCGCCGCAAATACTCTCTTCTATTTTCTTGTTGTAGTCTATTTCGATGAAGGCGAAGCGGTCGCGGCTGCTCTCGTCCATCTGATAGCGTCCGCAATACTCTTCTGTTGCGCCCTGGCCGTTGGTATTTCCGGCTGCGATGCAATAGAAGTCCGGGTGCTTTGCTACCTTCTCGCTGCTGTTAGGAAATGTGTAGTAACCGTTTGCGAGTGCAGCGTTTAGGGCAATAATAGCCTCGGCGGTGCTGTTGTCGAGTTCGTCGGCAAAGAATAAGCCGCCGTTTTTCCACGCCTTATAAAATGCTGTTTCTTCATATTCGCCCTGCGCGTTCTTGTAGCCTGATACGTCGAATTTTGTCACCAACGTATTTTGATAATAAAACTCCACGCCCAGGGCGTCGGCTATCTGCTCGGCTATTGTGTTTTTGCCGCTGCCTGCCGGGCCGTACAAGTACACATTTTCGTGTGCTGCAACAAGTTTCAAGATGTTCGCAAAGTTCGGATCTAAAACCTGCTCGGTTTTTGTCGTTGTCTTCTTGTTATCTACAACCACGTTGATAATGCTGCCGGTGCCTGCGTTCTTTGCCTCCTCGATTTGCTTTTTAAGGCTTTCGACCTCGGCGGCTGCTTCTGCTTTTCCGCGCTGGTAGCCTTCCTCCTGCTGCTGTGCGAACATCTGCTGCATGAAATTTAACGCCGCGTTGTTTACGTTGTTAACGTTGTTTGCTGTTGTTGCTGTTGCTGTGTTCTGATCTTCCATATTGTTACTATTATTATTGTTATTATTATTCGTGTTATTGCTTGTTGTTGTGGTGGTGGCTGCTCTCTTTCGTCCCTGCGTGTAGTCGGCAAAGTTAATAGTTATTACTTTCTTTCCTACACGCTCAACGCTCAGAGTCTCGGAGTTGAAGACCACAACGAGCTCCTCCTCCTTGCTTGTGCCGTAACGGGGGTGCCCAGGCACGCCGTGGAAGGTCGCGCCCTCGCTGATTTCGTTTGCTAAAATGTAGTTGACGAGTTCAGCCTCGAAGGCTGTCAGACCGTTCTGGCGCATCTGTGATGTGCTTAACTTTTCCATATTGTTTAATTTTTATTGTTATTACTTTATAGTGCTGCGCCGAGTCGCGAACTCTCGCCGCCTTAAACGGTGCGCAGCTGTTTTTTAGTCCTTCCGGTTGTTGAGGCTTAATGTGATAATTAATCTCCTATAACATCCGTAAGCTTGCCAACAAGGATGTTGCAAGCTTTTGCCAGTGCATTAGCGCTCTGGCGCAACGCCATTATGTCTGCAACCGCTTTTGCGTCCTGCTCGCCATCGTGCTGCGGATAGGCTATATCTGCGAGAGGTACAATACCGCCGCTCACGAGGTCGTTTACAATCTGATACAACTTTTCTGCGTCTGCTGTCGTCTTCTTTATGTTTTTGATTGTCATGTTATTCCGCTTAACCGTGATGCGGTAGGGCTGAATTATTGTTAATAAATTATTATTCGTGCCTGCGGCGGGCTTCAACCGCCAGGGGAGGCGGTGCTTTGATGTGCGAATTAAGTGTATTTCGCCCCGTTGAGCTACTATCTTTTACACGCTCGCACATCGCGACACATCTCCTACAGGCTGTAATAACACGCTTTATAATGCTAATACAGAAGTATTTTTGTAATGTAAACAAGTCAAAGAACGCTATATTGTCAAATATTTATACTTGTGGGAAAATAATTTTATTTGAATAAAACCGCGCCAAATTTGCAGGTTACAAATAAAATAGCTAAATTTGCACCGCTTGAGGATTTAAGCAGGTGAAGCGTTTTGCCTTCACGCCGTCCGCAACTGGCTGCAACCGGTTGCGGACTTTTTATTTTACCTATATAAATATACAATAATCTCAAAGAGCGAGTAAGTAACGTTTGTTGTTATCTTACGTTTGCAAAGGTAGTAAGTATTTTTGATATATGCAAGCTTTTTGCAAGTTTTTTTTCGTAAAAAGCAAAACTTTTTTTGAGTATGTAAAATGTTGATACGGAGGGCGATAGATACGGCGCGCAACTTCGCGAATAAGCCTGTTTCCTTTGCGTGTAACGGTGTGCAGATACGGCGGTGTGTAAGCTATAAGGCAGGCACGGAATAAGGCGACAGAACGGCACGAAATAGCCGGAACGCCTCGCGCGCCTGAAAGAAAATTTTACAGAAGGCAGCACGGAAGGCGGCGGGCGTGCCTGATGATCGACGGAAAGCGAGCGGCGAGTGGTGCAGCGCCCAGAGCGCACAACGGCGGCGAGGCACGGGGAAGGGACAAAGGGAAGGGGGCGAGGCTGCGCACCGTGGGGGGGGGGATATAGGGGGAGGACAGG
>OGOP01000111.1_pt1 | contig 75684 bp, 113 predicted proteins | sample 1552591 | NCBI WGS metagenome assembly OGOP01 (sample SAMEA2580120, study PRJEB22360) | human gut metagenome | biome: human gut; feature: human-associated habitat; material: faeces | place: Denmark | collected 2008/2010 | reverse complement strand
GACTATATTTTACTAACTTTTTCATTCATTTTATTCGACTTTTTTTAACTTTGCAAAGGAAGCGAACATTTTTTTCACGCCAACTTTCTCAAAGTCGACAGTTACCTCATAATCACGTCCTCCTGGTACGATTTCCAGCACTTTCCCTTTTCCAAATTTTATATGTTTTACCATATCTCCGACACTATAAGATAAAGTATCCATTTTGGTCGAAGTAAATGATTTTGCCTGATATGGTTTTCTAAATTTATGTCCACGATTTGCTGAAAATAATGCTTTATCTGGACGTTTTTCTTTTAGATTGATTCCTTTATCTAACTGTAATAACTGTTCAGGGATCTCATCAATAAATCTTGAAACCTTATTAAACTGCGTTCTTCCCTGCATCATTCTGCGTTTTGCCGCACTCAAATAAAGTTTCTTCTTTGCTCTCGTGATTCCTACATAACATAAACGTCGTTCTTCTTCCATGTCATCGTCATTTTCAGACATGACTGTCATATAACTTGGGAAGATTCCATCTTCCATTCCACAAATAAATACATATGGAAATTCCAGACCTTTTGCACTATGTAGTGTCATTAAAACAACTCTGTTATCAGAGTCTTCCAGATTATCAATATCTGCAACTAATGCAATTTCTTCTAATAATTCTGATAAACTTGCTTCTTCTGCCTCTTGTTCATACGTTACCACTTTATTTAAAAGTTCGTTGATATTTTCAATTCTACCTTCTGCTTCTTCTGTTTCTTCCGCCTTCAAATCTGCAATATAGCCCGTTTCTTCTGTGATATATTTAAATAACTCTTCCAGAGAGCCTTCTTCCATCTTGCGGCGGAAATCCCGGATCAAATCTGCAAACCCATTAATCTTCTTCTTTGCATTTCCAAGAGTTTCAATATGGTCTGCCGAAAAACATGCATCTAAGAAACTGATATTATGTTCTACAGCATAGACATTGATCTTTTCAATCGTTGCCGCTCCAATTCCTCGTCTTGGAACATTGATGATTCTTCGCACTGCCAGATCATCCAGGCCATTATCAACTACTTTTAAGTAACTTAAAATATCTTTGACTTCTTTTCTCTGATAGAAGTTTGTACCACCAACAATACGATATGGAATATTCTTGATCATAAAACTTTCTTCAAATACACGAGACTGTGCGTTTGTGCGGTAAAGAATCGCCATATTTTTATAATCATAACCTTCATTTGATAAAGCTTCTATTTTGTCAATGATCTGTCGTGCTTCTTCATATTCTGTTCCATACTGATGAAATTCGATCAAATCCCCCTCTTCATTTTCTGTCCAAAGCTTCTTTGCTTTTCTTCCTTTATTATGTTTGATCACTTCATTGGCCGCATTTAAGATATTCTTTGTTGAACGATAATTTTGCTCCAGTTTTATTGTTACTGCTTCCGGAAATACATTTTCAAAATTTAAGATATTCTTTACATTGGCACCTCTGAATTTGTAAATGGACTGATCATCATCACCTACAACACAGAGATTGTGATATTTTCTTGCAAGCATACTGACTAACTGAAACTGAATCGTATTTGTATCCTGATACTCATCAACCATAATATAACGGAATCTCTCCTGATAATAATCAAGCACTTCTGGATGGAACTGGAATAGTTCCACGGTCTTAAAGATCAGATCATCAAAATCCAGTGCATTGTTTGCTTTTAACTGTCTTTGATATTCTTTATAAATCTGTGCAATCTTTTTCTTCTTAAAATCATACTGATGTCTTGTCTCATACTCAGAAGGTGTCATAAATTCATCTTTGGCAGAAGAAATCTCATTAATGATCTTTCTTTCCGGCATCATCTTTGTATCGATCTTATACTGCTTACAGATCTGTTTGATCAGAGATTTCTGATCGTCTGCATCGTAAATCGTAAAGCTATTTCCATAACCAAGCTTATCGATATGACGTCTTAATATTCTTACACAAGTAGAATGAAAAGTACTGACCCAGATATGTTCCGCTCCATATCCAACTAGGTCATCCACCCTCTCCCTCATTTCCTTCGCTGCTTTATTTGTAAACGTAATCGCCATGATATGATAAGGATTCACGCCCTGATCCATCAGATAAGCAATTCTATGCGTCAAAACACGAGTCTTCCCAGACCCCGCACCAGCAAGAAGCAAAAGCGGTCCCTCCGTACAAAATACGGCTTCCTGCTGCTGTTCATTCAATGTATCATAAATTCCCATAAATAAATTCCTTTCCTTAAAACTGTAAGAGATATTATACCTTATCGAGCGAAGCGAGTCCAGTCCGATGGACTATGCATTTTCTCTTGTCATCTGGTTTAAATAACCGTATAATATAGTCATAAGATAAGGAGAAATCATTATGGAATTTGAAAAACAACTCGAAGAATGGATGAAACTTGATTATGTGCTTCCAGAAGACCTTCCAAACATCGAATTGTATATGGATCAGGTCACCACTTTTTTGGAAGAACAATTAAAGAATACAAAACGTTTTGAAGAAGATAAGATCTTTACAAAAACCATGATCAATAACTATACAAAGAATCATCTTCTTCCACCTTCTAATAAGAAGAAATACTCAAGAAATCATATGATTCTTTTGATTTATATTTATTATTTGAAGAACTTTTTATCAATTTCTGATATCAAGAACCTTTTGGATCCTTTGAATGAACATTTTGAAGACAGTGATATGAAACCTTCTTTTTATCAGATTTATGATGAAATTCTGGAACATAATCATAACAGTTCGATCAAAAAATCTATCACCGAAGCTTTTAATAAAGCAGCTAATACCTTCTCTGATCTTGAAGATTCTAATGAGAAAGAAAAACTTCAGCAATTTGCTTTTATTACTTTGCTCGGTTATGATATCTATTTGCGAAAACAGATGATTGAGAAAATGATCGACCAATTATACCAGCCTGTACAATCAGAAAAAAAAGATAAAAAAGCAAAAAAGAAGAAATAGGCATCTGCCTATTTCTTCATTCGTTTAAATACCATATCATAGCCATCACTCCCATAATTCAGTGAACGATTCACTCGGCTGATGGTTGCCGTGGAAGCACCTGTCTTATCTGCAACTTCTAAGTATGTATGCTTATCATATAACATAGATGCCACTTCAAATCTCTGAGCTAACGATTCTAATTCATTTACCGTACAAAGATCTTCGAAAAATGTAAAACATTCTTCTTCTGTTTCTAATGTCAGTACTGCCTGAAATAATCTTTTTGCCGCTTCTGTCTTGATTTTCTTGCTCATTAGCACTTACTCCCTTTCTGATCTTATAGTTCCACTATACTATATCAGAGTGCTAAAGTAAAGTAATATTTTCTTTATGCTTCGTCGACTGCTGTCTTCATGATGCCAATTCTTTCAAGATATCCTCTTGTCTCAGATACAACTTCTCCATTTAACGCAAGCAATGCTACAAGGTTCGGGAATGCCATTAAACCATTACAAATATCCGCAATCGTCCATACTGCACTGACAGTCATAAATGGTCCGATAAATACTGCCAAAATATACAACCATTTGAATACTGTGATCACGAATTTCTTTCCATTTACCAGATATTCTAAGCACCTTTCGCTATAGTATGCCCATCCAAGAATTGTAGTAAATGCAAAGAACACCAGACACATCATTAATATAAATGCTGATACTTTGGCTGGAAATGGAAGTCCTAATGCAAATGCTTTAGTTGTAACTGCGACGCCTTCAAGTCCCATATCCCATGCACCTGTCATAACGATTGCAAGTCCTGTCATTGTACATACGATAATTGTGTCAATAAATGTTCCTGTCATAGAAACGAGACCCTGACGTACTGGTTCATTTGTCTGTGCTGCTGCCGCTGCGATCGGTGCTGATCCAAGTCCTGCTTCATTAGAGAAGATTCCTCGTGCAATACCTTTCTGCATTGCAACTGTCATAGCTCCGATTGCTCCACCTGCTGCTGCCTTTAATCCAAATGCTGACTGTATGATCTGACCAAATGCTACTGGCACCTGTGGTAAATGTGTCAGCACAATAAGCAGACAAACACCGATATATGTCACAGCCATAAATGGTACAATGATTTCTGATACTTTAGAAATTCTCTTGATTCCTCCAATAATAACAAGTCCTACACAGACTGTTACGATAATTCCAGCTACAACAACACTGATAGAATAGTTCATTCCAAATAAGCTGATCGTATGTACATTGGATGAATCAAAGAAGTTATTCACTGCTGATGTGATTCCGTTCACCTGTGTAAATGTTCCGATTCCGAATAAACCTACCATGGTTCCAAAAATACAGAATAATTTTGCAAGCCATTTAAAGTTTTTACCCATTCCTTTTTCAATGTAATAGAACGGACCACCCAGTGCGTGACCATCTTCTGCGATCACTCTGTATTTGACTGCTAACATTCCTTCAGCATATTTTGTTGCCATTCCAAAAAATGCTGCCAGCCACATCCAGAATAACGCTCCTGGTCCACCTGCGACGATCGCTGTTGCACATCCTACGATATTACCAGTTCCGATCGTTGCTGAAAGCGCTGTACATAATGCTCCAAAACTCGTAACTTCTCCTTCACCATCATCTTCATTATGAAATACATAATGAAGTGCCTTCCCAAGATGTCTAACCTGCAATCCTCGAAGTCTGACTGTCAATAAGATACCTGTAAAAAGGATCAAAATGATCAGTGGCATACCCCAGATAAAATTGTCAACGTTGTTTAATACATCGTTTAGCATGTTTAACATTTTTCATTCCTCCAAAAGTAAATCTTTGCGAATGTAACCTTGAACAGCTTGATTTTTGTATATCTGAATATACAAAAAAGAGCTGATAAAATCAGCTCTAAAGAGTATCGAATACATTGCTTATAAAGCTCTGTCCTTTTGCCTGAGAGATTAGTTTCCTATTTGAAAACTGTACACCTTCGGCGCTCACTTATGAGACTCTCCAGAGTTTCTTTCTTTTTGTTCATCAGAAAGAAATATCTATGTTTATTTTTCTTATCCGCAATATTTACTTTATATGATGATTCTGATATTTGCAAGTATTTTTTTTAATAATCTGACACTTTCGGCATATTATACAAAAACATTTGTCTTTCTACGGCATACATGTGCAATATTTTTCACAAGATTTTTTATAAGTTTCTTTACTTTTTTCCTGTTGCTGTGTTAAACTGATTCAGATACGCTCAATGCGTATGCAAACATTATTTAAAGGAGATAATTTATAATGAACAAACACAAAAGAAGCACTTTCTCCGGAAAGCTTGGCTTTGTCTTATCGGCCGCTGGTGCTTCCGTAGGACTTGGAAATATCTGGAGATTTCCATATCTTGCTGCAAAGTATGGTGGCGGAATCTTTTTACTTATTTATATCATACTGGCATTAACCTTCGGTTACACTTTGATCATGGCGGAGACTTCTCTTGGACGTATGACAAGGAAAAGTCCTGTTGGAGCATTTGGAAACTTTGGAAAATCCCGTTTTATATTCCTTGGCGGATGGATCAATGCGATCATTCCAATCCTTATTGTTCCTTATTATTCTGTCATTGGCGGATGGGTCATCAAATACCTGATCGAGTATTTTTCTGGACATAGCAAAGCTTTAGCTGGTGATACTTATTTCACAAGTTTTATTTCCAATGGGATTTCCACCGAAATCTGCTTTTTGATCTTTACATTATTTACTCTTGGAATTATTTATGCTGGTGTCCGCAATGGAATCGAACGCGTTTCCAAATTCATGATGCCAATCCTAATCGTTTTATCATTGATCATCGCAGTTTATTCCGTAACAAGACCCGGTGCCATAGAAGGTGTTAAATATTTTCTTGTACCGAACTTTGAGCATTTTTCATGGATGACGGTGGTATCTGCCATGGGACAGATGTTTTATTCTTTATCAATCGCTATGGGAATTCTGATCACGTTTGGTTCTTATATGAAAAAAGACACTTCCATTGAGAAATCAACAGAAAATGTTGAGATTTTTGATACTGCCATTGCGATCATGGCTGGACTTATGATCATTCCTGCTGTTTTTGCTTTCTCTGGAGGTGATGCAGCAACTTTAAAATCTGGTCCTGCACTGATGTTTATCACAATCCCGAAAGTTTTCGCAAACATGGGATTTGGAACTGCGATCGGTATTGTATTTTTCTTATTAGTACTGTTCGCAGCTGTGACAAGTTCTATTGCACTGACAGAAAGTGCTGTTTCAACATTCGAAGATGAATTGCACTGGAGCCGTAGAAAATCGACTGTTTTTATGGGTGTGATCATGATTCTTCTTGGAACTCTTTCCTGTCTTGGATATGGTCCACTTGCGGATTTTAAGATTCTTGGAATGCAGTTTCTTGATTTCTTTGATTTCATGACAAATTCTGTGATGATGCCAATCGCAGCGATCGCAACATGCCTTCTGGTATCCAAAGTCGTTGGAGTTGATAAATTAGAAAAAGAGATCACAAAGGATGGACAGCCATTTCGTCGTAAGAAGATCTTCTGCTTTATGATCAAATATCTTTGTCCGTTTTTTGCAGCAATCATTTTGATCAGTTCTGTTGCAAATGCATTTGGTATTATTACAATGTAAAAAAGGATGGCCGACGCCATCCTTTTTCTTTATCTTTTTATGCTTCATCGATTGCTTTACCGATATCATTTCTCTTATATTTGTTTGCAAAGTCAATCCATTCTGTTGCTTTGTAAGCATTTGCTCTGGCAGCTTTCAGATCTTCTCCTTTGGCTACAACGCCTAAAACACGTCCTCCGTTTGTCACGATCTTATCACCATCAAACTTTGTTCCCGCATGGAATACATAGTATCCGTCTTTGTCTTTAAATGTGTCTAATCCTTTGATCTCGAATCCTTTATCGTATTTTTCTGGATATCCATCAGATGCTAAGACAACACATACTGCTGCATTATCTTCAAATTCTAATTCTACATCAGATAATTTTCCATCGATACATGCTTCCATCACATCAATGATATCATTCTTCATTCTTGGAAGAACTACCTGTGCTTCTGGATCTCCGAAACGTGCATTGTATTCTAAGACTTTTGGTCCATCTTCTGTGAGCATCAATCCTGTAAATAAGATTCCTGTAAATGGTCTTCCTTCTACTGCCATCGCATCAATCGTTGGCTGGTAAACGTATTTTTCACAGAAATCTTCTACTTCATCGTTATAGAATGGACTTGGTGAGAATGTTCCCATACCACCTGTGTTAAGTCCCTGATCTCCGTCTTTAGCACGTTTATGATCCTGAGCAGATGTCATGCACTTGATCGTTTTTCCGTCACAAAACGCAAGAACAGATACTTCTCTTCCTGTCATAAATTCTTCGATCACAATCTCATTTCCAGCATCACCAAACTGCTTGTCAAGCATTAATGTCTTGACACCTTCTTTGGCTTCTTCTAATGTATTACAGATCAGTACTCCTTTCCCAAGAGCTAATCCATCCGCCTTTAATACGATTGGCATTTTAACTGTCTCTAAATATTTGATTGCTTCATCTGGATCTGTAAAGTTCTCATATGCTGCTGTTGGAATATTATATTTCTTCATCAGATCTTTGGAAAATGCTTTGGAACCTTCGATGATCGCTGCATTCTTTCTAGGGCCAAAGACACGAAGTCCTTCTGCTTCAAATGCATCAACAACACCACCAACTAATGGATCATCCATTCCAATGATTGTAAGGTCGATTGCATTTTCTTTTGCAAATGCAACCAGTTTATCGAATTCCATTGCCCCGATATTCACACATTCTGCGAATTCAGCAATTCCGGCGTTTCCTGGTGCACAAAAAATCTTGTCTACTTTTGGGCTTTTGGCAACAGACCATGCGATCGCGTGTTCTCTTCCACCACTTCCTACGATTAAAACTTTCATCTTTCATTTCCTTTCTTTCGTGATCTGAATGATTTATAGATAAATAACTTTTCCGTCTTCGACTTTGATTCTTCCATTGGCGATATCATCGATAGCTTTTGGCATAATGATCCATTCTGCCTGTTCCATGATTCTACGCTGAAGAACTTCTGGAGTGTCTCCCTGTTTGATCTCTACTGCTTTCTGGGCGATGATCGGACCTGTATCTGTTCCTTCATCAACAAAATGAACGGTGGCACCAGATACTTTAACACCTCTTGCCAGAGCTTTCTCATGAACTTTCAGTCCATAATATCCTGTTCCACAAAATGATGGAATCAGTGATGGGTGGATATTAATGATTCTGTTTTCAAATTCATGAATGATCTTCTCTGGAATCACAACCAGACATCCCGCAAGAACGATCAGATCGATCTTACGGTTTACCAGTTCATTATATAATGCTTCGTTAAATAAATCTCTTGTCTCAAAATCTTTTGGAGAAAGTGCAACTGCTTCAATATCGTGTTTCTTGGCACGCTCCAAGGCATATGCATTCTTATTATTGCTGATCACAACATCAATCTTGGCATTTGTAATACTTCCATTCTCGATTCCGTCAATGATAGCCTGAAGATTTGTTCCTCCTCCAGAGACAAGCACTGCCACTTTTAGCATAAAGTAACTCCTTTTTCTCCTGCTTCCATATGACCTACGATATATGGTGTATCTCCTGCTGCTTTGATTGCTTCCATTGTCTTATCAACATCTTCTTTATCAACGGCAACAACCATTCCAAGTCCCATGTTGAATGTATTGTACATCATCTCTTCTGCAATATCTCCTTCTTTGGCAAGAAGTTTAAAGATTGCTGGTACTTCATAGCTGTCTTTTTTAACAACTGCTCTCATTCCTTCTGGAAGCATACGTGGGATGTTCTCATAGAATCCACCACCTGTGATATGGCTGCATGCTTTGATTGTAACACCAGCATTTTTCACGCTCTTTAATGCTTTTACATAAATTCTTGTTGGGGCAAGTAACGCTTCCCCTAATGTTTTTCCTAATTCATCATAATATGTATTTAGGGATTCTTTGCTCATGTCAAATACTTTTCTTACTAATGAAAATCCGTTGCTGTGAACTCCTGTAGATGCCATACCGATCAAAACATCTCCATCTTTTAAGTTCTCTCCTGTAATCAGATCTTTTCTGTCACATACACCAACTGCAAATCCTGCAAGATCGTAATCTTCTTCTGGCATAAGTCCCGGATGTTCAGCTGTTTCTCCGCCAATTAGGGCTGCATCAGACTGTACGCATCCTTCTGCTACACCGCTTACGATCTCAGCGATCTTCTCTGGATAGTTCTTACCGCAGGCAATATAGTCTAAGAAGAACAGTGGTTCTCCACCAGCACATGCGATATCATTCACACACATGGCAACAGCATCAATACCGATCGTGTCATGTTTATCAAGGATCATTGCAAGTTTCACTTTTGTTCCACATCCGTCTGTACCTGATAGTAAGACTGGATCATCCATGTCTTTGATCTTCTTTAGTGAAAATGCCCCAGAAAATCCTCCAAGTCCACCAAGTACTTCTTCTCTCATGGTTCTCTTTACATGTTCTTTCATCAGTTCTACAGATTTGTATCCTGCTTCGATATCTACGCCTGCTTTCTTGTAATCCATTGTTACTTATCCTCCTGATTATTTAAAATGTTGATCAATTTCATTATACTGTGACAATTATTACTCATAGTCTTTATATCCAACTTTATCAAGCTTCTCTGCTTTAGCTACAACTGACTGTTTCATCTCTTCGCTGTAAGCTTCTAATTTCTCAAGCAGTGCTTCATCGGATGTTGCAAGGATCTTTGCTGCAAGAATTCCTGCATTCAGTCCACCATTGATCGCTACGGTTGCTACTGGAATTCCAGATGGCATCTGTACGATAGAATATAAAGAATCAACACCACCAAGATCAGATGTCTTCATTGGGATGCCGATAACTGGCATTGGAAACAGAGCTGCACACATTCCTGGAAGATGTGCTGCTTTTCCAGCACCTGCAATGATTACTTTCACTCCACGATCTTTGGCACCTTTGGCCCACTCAAAGAAAATATCAGGTTCTCTGTGGGCGGAAATGATCGTCATTTCAAAATCAATTCCCATCTGATCTAAAAACTCTGCTGCTTTTTTCATGATAGGCATATCAGAATCGCTGCCCATTACAATTGCTACTTTTGCCATGTTTCTTTCTCCTTATCTTATGAAATTAACAATAATATTACCCTTACAGGAATTTATCTTTCTTATCATTGTACTGATTTAGTCGATCTCCGTCAATGGTTCATTTAATGTTTCTGTACCAAAAAGCACAAATTTACCATCTTTTATAAGTAAAATTTCATCCCCTCCAAGAGTGATCGCACAGATCGAATCCAATTCTTCATATGGAATCGTGATATCTGTATGACACTGAAAATACTCTCCTTCTTTGGAGCATTCATTATACTTTGCAACAATTTCTTTTCCATCTGGATTGTGGACTTCTGTCTCTTCACAATGACTATAACATGTATCTCCTACTGCAAAATGAGGTCCCATCTTCTCAACGATCAGAATCGGAAGTTGATATAAAATATCATATTTCTTTGCCATCACATAGGCTGTTGTATTCGTTCCAATCGCAAACTCACCCATTGGAAGCGTATCTCTGTTATATAACAGATTTTCTTTAATAAATGCTTTATTTTCTTTTTCTGTCTCAAAATTTTTGCAAGTGTATTCAGAAATCATTCCGTCTTTAAAAGTAATTTCAAGATCCACAAATTTAAGGTCATTTAAATAAACTTCTCCAACATGCAATACGCCATTGGTTCCTGTTAATTTCGGCGATGTAAATACCTCTCCAACTGGAATGTTCACATCTGCAAGGCAATTTTCAAAATTTGTCTCTTTGGATGGATTACCCATTTCATGCATTGCCACATAAAGGTCTGTTTTATTTTCTCCCTTACCTTTGATGTGGACTTCTACCGCCTGATCCAGCGTGTCGATCAAATGTTGCTGAATCTTTCTGTATTTATCTTTATCCAGTGTATTTACTTTTACCACTTCACGAAAAATCTCTTCAAACCTATCTCCAATCTCTGGAATCGGATATGCTATGATCGTAAAACTTCTCTGTTCTGGTTTGATATACTGGTTCATGATCTCGGATGCTTTGATCTGGAATTCTACAGAAAGCTCCTGCTGTTTCTTGATTAATTTTAAATTTTCTTCTTTATTCTCAGGTAAAAATGGTGTTTCACCAAATGTTTCCATGCAGGCTGGTCCTGCGAACACATAAGCTTCTTCTTTGTAACGTTCATACGCATTGTGATAACATTCTAACTTATGTTTCATAAATCGATTATCAAAGAAAACTGCCTGATCATATCTATGATCATATTCATACTGTGGGTTTGGAGATGATGAAATATAACCAATCTTATTCAATCCCCGTGTAAGAACAGATTTACCACAGCGATATATGATCGGTGCAAGGCCGATCTCTGCGAATAATCGAACTGCTTCTCTTACAACTGGTTCAAACCCGATCGTATAACGGATATTTACACTTCTTTTTTGACTCATATCAATATTATTAACGATAAATCCTTCATGAAATCCATCCACATATGTCTTTGCCATTGCTGTAATTTCTTCCCTTGGCAGTTTATTTAAAAACTTCAACATATCAATTTCATTCTTAGAAATATACTCTCCATACTGATATAAAATATCTGGATTGCTTAAATCTGATTCCATCACGATCTTTGTTGCAAAATTCAATTCTGGATCTAATTGTTCTCTCACTCTGTACTCATAAACATCTTCACTGTAATCTCTCATATGATCAAAAATAATATTTTTGATCTGCTGTGGATGTTCTTCCCCTGCCAGAAACAAATTACTGATTTCCAAAAATAATTCATTGTTGATCACTAGATCAAACAGTCTTCCCTCAATAGCATAAATAAATCCACTCCGCATCTCTGTATATAAAAATGAAAAAATCTGTCCATAATCTTTTCCGTATTCCTGTACACAAAATGCTGGATTTCCCAAACTATCTACATATTTCTCTGGTGAAACTTCTTCATACCAAATCTTATTCCACTGTTTCAACTGCTCTAAAGATTTTTCTTTTGTATCATAAATCTCATTTAAAAATAATAATAGATCTGCCATCTTGGAAAAATATGAAGAAAACTGTCTTGTCTTTTCTACATCTTTCTTTAATTCTGATAATGCGATCTTATTTAATTCATGTCTTTCTGATAACATCGTATTCAAGTTCTTTCTTCCTTTCATTTTGTCAGATCATTGTGATAAGTCCGATCACAAAAACAATGATAGAAACTGCTAGTACGATTCCATTGCATACCAAGCCTATGATCTTCCATTTCATTACTGCCGCTGTGTTTTCCATGCTACGCACTCCAAGATACAATCCCAGTGCTGCTAGTGCTGTCAGAATCCATCCGACTGCTCCGCTTAATACTCCACTTGTTCCACCTGTTTTTACAGAACCTAAAAGCAGCAGGTAATATCCCAAAATTCCTGCTGCTCCTAAAACCACGGAAATGATAGATTCCCGCGAAACAATTCTGTCAGATGGACGATACGCAAATGTTTTTCTTCTGTTTCTCTTCATTTTGCCGCCCTCTTTCTGTCATATACATCATATATTGCAACCATGATCCTATACCCAATGTACCCGATCAGTCCTCCAATCGTATTCATTAATAGATCATCGACATCAAAAACCCCTACTTTCATGATCAGCTGGCTTGTTTCGATCAATAAACTGAAGAAAAATGTTGCAAATACTGCACGAAAAAAAGCTTTCTTCTTATTGATCACAATTGGTATCATAAATCCAAATGGACTAAATGCAAAAATATTTCCAAACAGATTCGTTACAACTGCTTCAGTAGATAACAAATGTCTATATCTCCAAAACCGATTGATTTCCTTAAACAACACTAAGTTTACGTGGGAGGTGTCATATCCTGTACTCCTCCCATATCGTTCACTTAATAATACAAAATAAAATATAACTACAATATAAAGATAAAATAATATTTTTACTCCTCGTCTGGCCAACTTCTTTTTCTCAACCGTCACAAGAACCATCCTTAATGTTTTGCGCCATACTGTTCATAGTATGCGTCAATTGCTGCTTTTAATGTATCATCAATCACAACTTTTCCATTACACTCTTTGTTATATAAACATTCTACAACTTCATCCATATCAACGATCGCTGCTGTATCAAATCCATATAATTCTTTTATTTCATCAAGTGCGCATTTTTCTCCGCCTTTTCCGATTTCCATTCGATTTAAGGATACCATTAATCCAACGATTTCAACATCTGCAGCTCCTTTTACTTTTGGAACTGTTTCTTCCATAGATTTTCCTGATGTTGTAACGTCTTCGATCATGATCACACGATCACCATCTTTTAATTCACTTCCAAGGAAACTTCCCTTGTCTGCTCCGTGATCTTTTACTTCTTTACGATCAGAGCAGTAACGTACTTCTTTTCCATATAATTCACTGTATGCAATCGCAGTAACAACTCCTAATGGAATTCCTTTGTATGCAGGTCCAAATAATACATCAAAGTCATCTCCATATGTACTATGAATTGCTTTTGCATAATATTCCCCAAGTCTCTTTAACTGAGAACCTGTTACATAAGCTCCTGCATTCATAAAAAATGGAGATTTTCTTCCACTCTTTAGTGTAAATTCTCCAAATTTTAATACATCACTTTCTACCATAAATTCAATAAATTCTTTCTTGTACTGTTCCATCTTCTATCGAAACCTCCATATCTTTTAATTCTTTACTTGTTTTCTGTATTCATCGTAATAAAAACGGATCACATCTTTTCTTGTCACGATTCCAATAAATTTCTCCTGATCATCGATAACCGGAACAAAATTCTGGTCTGTGATTACATCGACAAGATCATCCATATCTGTGCTGATCGTCACTGCCTGAATGTTTCTCTTTCTTTTTACATCTGGAAGTTTGATTTTCTCAGCTTCTGATATATTCCAGTGACACATAGATTCCATGGCACGTAATACATCACCTTCTGTGATCGTTCCTGCATATTTCCCATCATCGGTTAATGTCGGCACCGCCGAATATCCGTGATATTTTAGTTTTTCAAATGCCTGCCTCAAACTTTCATTGGCAGGAATATATGCAACCTCGCTTTTCGGAGTCAGGAAAAATAAAATATTCATACCCTCATCCTCCTTTATTTATCTATTTGACACATCCGATCAATTCATTAATATCATTGATCTGATGTCTTTCCATATAAGCTTTGATTCCGTCAACAACTTCAAGTGTCGTTGCTGGATTGATAAAGTTTGCAGTTCCTACAGATACTGCTGTGGCACCAGCCATGATAAATTCCAATGCATCCTCAGCTGTTGCGATTCCACCCATACCAATGATCGGTACGTCTACTGCATTCGCAACCTGATATACCATACGGACAGCAACTGGCTTGATCGCTGGTCCTGACATTCCACCAGTTTTGTTGGCCAAAACAAAATCGCGTCTTTCAATATCGATCTTCATTCCTGTTAATGTATTGATCAGTGAAAGTGCATCACTTCCAGCATCAACCGCTGCCTTTGCCATCTCTGTGATATCTGTGACATTTGGACTTAACTTCATAATGATCGGCTGTTTTGCCTTTGCTTTTACCGCCTTTGTAATCTCATATAAAGCTTTTGGATCCTGTCCAAAAGCAATCCCGCCTTCTTTAACATTCGGACAGGAAACATTGATCTCTAACAGATCTACCGGTTCATCAGAAAGTCTTTCTACAACTTCCACATAATCTTTCTCTGACTTTCCACAAACATTGACTATGATCGTTGCTCCTGCTTTCTTAAGATATGGGACATCACGTTCTACAAATACATCGATTCCAGGATTCTGAAGCCCGATCGCATTTAACATTCCACCATAAACTTCTGCCACTCTTGGTGTTGGATTTCCTGGCCATGGGACATTGGCAACTCCCTTTGTTGTTACCGCCCCTAATTTAGAAAGGTCCACAAATTCGCTGAATTCTTCACCTGAACCAAAAGTTCCTGATCCAGTTGTGACAGGGTTCTTCATTGTTACTCCGGCAATATCAACTGATAAATTCATTATAGTTCCACCTCCCTGGCATCAAATACTGGTCCATCTTTGCAGACACGTTTATTATGAACATGTGAATGAGAGTCTACGTCTTTTGACTTACACACACATGCTAAGCATGCACCGATTCCACACGCCATTCTCTCTTCCATGGAAATCTGTGCTTCGATTCCCATTTCTTCGGCATATGCCTTGATTCCACGAAGCATTGGTGTTGGTCCGCATGCATAGATGATGCTTCCTTCGACACCCTGCTCTTTGATCGCATCGATAACATTTCCTTTTGTTCCATAAGATCCATCTTCTGTGGAAATCACGACATCTCCAACTGCCTCAAATTCGTCTTTTAAAAACATATCGCTGTCACGATATCCTAAGACCGCTGTCTTCTCACAATCTAACTGTTTCATCAACTCTAGCATTGGAGGAATTCCGATTCCTCCACCGATCAAGATCGCTTTTTTATCTTTCTGTGTAAATCCATTTCCTAAAGGCCCTAAAATTTTCACTGTTTCGCCTTCTTTATAATCGGATAGCTCTTTGGTTCCGTCTCCAACTGTACGGTATACGATCCTTAAAGTTCCTGCTTCTTTATCAATCCCACAGATACTGATCGGTCTTGGAAGAATCTTGCTTTTATTATTTAAATAAACAGAAATGAACTGTCCTGCTTTCGCTTCTTTTGCAATCTCTTCTGCTTTCAATGTCATATCAAAGATTCCGTCTGATAAAGATGTATGACGAATGATCTCTGCCATTACCTGTTTCTTACTCATCTTGTAATTCTCCTTTATCTGGATGTTTTCTTTCCTTACAAAATTTCTCACAAAATAATTGGGAAATTATTTATTTTACCCAAGCCTGTTTTAAATCTTCTTTCATATCAAGCACAGCCTGTCTTGATGCATCGGCGTAATTTTCTTCTCCAAACTGACTATATGCATCCTGCTTATATGCACAGATGATTCCTCTGGAAGAGTTGATGATCGCACCTAATCCATCTTCGTTAAAGAATGGTGCAAGATCTTTTGCCTGACCACCCTGTGCTCCGTATCCTGGAACTAAAATGTATGATTTTGGCATGATCTTTCTTAAGACTTCTCCCATCTTAGGATATGTTGCTCCAACAACAGCTCCGACATAGCTGTAAGAGTCTCCCATAAGTTCATCTCCCCAAGCAGCGACTTTCTCTGCTACCATCTCATATAATGGTTTACCATCGATCTGCTGATCCTGAAATTCTCCACTGGATGGGTTAGACGTCTTAACTAAGATAAACATTCCTTTTTTCTCTTCCTTGCATACTTCCATAAATGGACGGATTCCATCACTTCCAAGATATGGATTGACTGTTACGAAATCTTCACAGAATCCACTATATGTCTTGCTTCCAACTGCAACCTTTCCTACATGTCCAACCGCATATGCCTTGGATGTTGATCCAATATCTCCACGTTTGATATCTCCGATGATCACTAGACCTTTGCTCTTTGCATATTCACAAGTCTTGTTAAATGCAACAAGTCCTGGAACTCCAAACTGTTCATACATAGCGATCTGTGGTTTCACTGCTGGAATCAGATCATATGTAGCATCAATAATTCCTTTGTTATACTGCCAGATTGCTTCTGCCGCTCCTTCTAAAGTCTCCCCATACTCAGCAAATGCTGCTTTCTTGATATACTCTGGTACATAATCAAGCATTGGATCTAATCCAACAACAATAGGTGCATCTAATTTCTTAATATTGTTTACTAACTGATTGATCATCGAACTCTCCTTTATATCTTTATTTTTATATTTCAAAAGGTTATACCTTTCCTTACTATAGTAGTTAAGGTATATTCAATTTATCTTATCACAAAAAGGGAGTTTCGTCTATGAAACTCCCTAAAATCAATTTTAAATTTGTATTACAATTCTTTTGCGAAAGAAAAATCTTGCATTGTCTTTATCACTCCCGGACGTTTTAAGAATTCTTCTTCCTTTTCTTTGTCACAGATTGCAACAATCTGTCTGCATCCGGCATCATATGCATTTTTAAGTCCTGAATTAGAATCTTCATAAATTCTGATATCTTTCATATCGACACCGATCACATCCGCTGCCTTGTGAAACATTGCGATCTTATTTTCATAAGTTCCATCATCATAAATGATATCTTCCGGCTTGATCCAGCGATCTAGTCCAAATGATTCGATAAAGAAATCAATATTTTCTTTAATTGAAGCACTCGCGATCGTAAATGGAATACCTTTTTCTTTTAAATAATCAAAGAATTCACATACACCATCGACCAGATGAAAACTGTCTTTATCTTCTTTGCAGAATTTGCGATAATATTCTTCTTTTTTTTGAGAATATTTTTTCTGATCTTCTTTTGTTGCTTTTCCATCTGTAAAATATAAAATATTTTGTATATTCGGTGTTCCGTTTAATTTCGTGTGAAGTTCTTCCAAAGTGATTTCTTTTCCACGTAAGATCTTAGAAATCTCATTCCACGCTTTCACATGTTTATCATTATCAAAAAATAATGTTCCGTTGAAATCAAAAATAATTCCTTGATATTCCATTTTCAGTCACCTCATCTGTTTTTTCTTTATCGTAACACGAAAATCTTTATACGTAAATATAATCTGTCATAACCGGCTGCATACCATTGTCCTCTATCATATGATAAATTTCATCGACTGATCTTCCGTCACTGATCTCAAACTGCTCATCACCTTTTTCTTCTTCCTGACTGTGTCCTCCGATTCCTACATTTACCCCTGCTGAAATCTTTGTCGCTGCGATCTGAATGATGTTGTCACGGAATCTTTCACATTCACGTGTTGAGATCGTAATACTTGCAAATGGCATAAAGATTCGATATGCACAAATGATCTGTAGAAGCTGTGGTTCATGAACATCTTTTGGATTGATCTTATCGTTATTAATGATCGGACGTAATCTAGGACATGAAAATGCGATTTCTGCATGTGGATATTTTTTCTGTAAAAGATATGCATGCATTCCTGTTGCCAGTGCATCTTTTCTAAAATCATCCAATCCTAAGAGAGCAGCAAATCCGACACCTCTCATTCCACCCATAATTGCTCGTTCCTGTGCATTTAAACGATATGGGAAGATTCTCTTTCTTCCACCCAAATGCAGTGTCTTATATTTGTCTGAATTATATGTTTCCTGGAAGACTGTAACAAAATCTGCTCCACATTCATGCAGATATGCATAATCTTTAGAATCCATTGGATATACTTCAAGACCGATCAGTTTAAAATATTTCTTTGCGATCTTACATGCTTCTCCGATATACTCCACACTTGATTTGTTTGGACTTTCTCCAGTCAGGATCAAAACTTCTTCCAATCCTGTCTCTGCGATCGCCTGCATTTCTTTTTCAATCTCTTCTGCATTAAGCTGTGCACGTTTGATCTTGTTGTGGCAATTAAATCCACAGTAAACACAATAATTTTCACAGTAGTTTGCAATATATAACGGAGTAAAGATCGCTACAGAATTTCCAAAATGTTTTCTTGTCTCTTTCTGTGCTTTCTGTGCGATCTCCTCTAAGAACGGTAGTGCTGCTGGTGATAATAATGCTTTAAAATTATCAACAGAACAAGTTTCGGCTGCCAATGCTTCCTTCACATCTTCTGCAGTATAAATATCTGCGTCGTAACTGTTCATCTCCGCAATGACACGGTCCATGATATCAGAATCAATTGCTTCCATGTCATCGGTATATTTCATATGATCTGTATTTTCATCAATTCTTACACTCATGATTAGTCCTCCAAAAATCCTGTTAATGGTGATGATGCACTAGAACCTTTTTCAATGACTCTTCCAAGTCCTGCAAGATACGCACTTCTTCCTGCTTCGATTGCATTCTTAAATGCTTCTGCCATAGCTGGAATATCTCCTGCTGTTGCAATTGCTGTATTTACCATAACAGCATCTGCTCCCATTTCCATTGCCTCACATGCCTGTGATGGTTTTCCGATTCCTGCATCTACAATGATCGGAAGATCAATCTCATCAATTAAGATCTGGACAAAGTCTTTTGTACAGATTCCTTTGTTAGATCCAATTGGTGATCCAAGAGGCATGATCGCTGCCGCTCCTGCATTTACAAGATCTCTTGCTGCATTTAAATCTGGATACATATATGGCATAACAACAAATCCTTCTTTGGCAAGGATTTCTGTCGCTTTGATCGTTTCATAGTTATCTGGAAGCAGATATTTGGAGTCATGAATCACTTCGATCTTAATAAAATCTCCACATCCAACTTCTCTTGCAAGTCTTGCGATACGAACTGCTTCTTCTGCATTTCTTGCCCCAGATGTATTTGGAAGAAGTGTGACACCTTCTGGAATATAGTCAAGAATATTGGCTGTATCATTTGTGTTTGTTCTTCGAAGTGCCAGCGTAATGATCTGTGCTCCTGCATTCTGCACTGCTGCATTGATCAGATCTAAGGAATATTTCCCTGATCCTAAGATAAATCTTGAGTCAAACTCATGTCCACCGATAATTAACTTGTCCTGTTTCATGTTATTCTCCTTTATATATGTATAATTTATTGCCTTTTTTGCTTTCTGTTATCTTCTGATCATCCACCTCCAACAAATGCTACAACCTCTAATGTATCACTGTCACTTAGAATTACATTGGAGTATTCTCCTTTCGGAACAATCTCCCCATTTTTTTCCACTGCAATTCTCTTATCCGAAAATCCTTCCTGTGTTAAAAAATCAGATAGTGCAACTGGTTCTTTTAATGCTTTTATCTCGCCATTTAAACGCATCTGCTTCCTCCTTCTTCCTGCTTTCTTTTAAAGGCATAAAAAAAGGGGTCCACGAAGAAGCTTCACACCCAGGGTGGTGTGCCCCTTTGTGGACCCGATCATTTCAATTTCAGATTCACTCTATTTGTAGACTACCATATTGATATTTTTTTGTCAAGTCATTCCTTTGTTCTAAAAAAGAAAAGCCTTAAACACAATCGTGCTTAAGGCTTATGACTCCAACGAGAATCGAACTCGTGATTCGACCTTGAGAGGGTCGCGTCTTAACCGCTTGACCATGGAGCCGGATATATTCGAGGTGGTCTGTCGCAACCACCTCTATTTATTATACGGATTATTTTTAAAATGTCAATACTTTTTTTAAATTAATTTTCTTATTTTTAAATAATCAAGAATCATCTCCACACATCCATCAATTCCAAGAATCCCTTCATCCAAACATAGCTCATATCCCTTAGATGCGCCCCATATCTCGTCTGTATAATATTTGTGAAACTCATATCGCTTAGAATCTTCTGTTTCAATTTCTTTTTGTGCCTGTTCTTTCGTAATCCCAAGATTTTTCATCAGATTATTTACACGGATTTCTTTCTTCGCATGTAGAAAAATTCTCACAGTATTCGGACGATCTCTAAACAGATAATTCCCACAACTATCCATCACAATTCCACCTGTATCTCCTACGATATTTTTTATGATTCCAAATGGCACATCATTTGATCTTACGCTTTCACTCATTGCGATCGCATATAATAGACTATTTACTTTCCGATCATTAAAGAACGCATTTAATTCATCATATTCATCACTACCTTCTACAGCTCTTAGAAGATGAGCTTTGTCATATAACGGAAGATCAAATTTTCTTCGAATTTTCTCTGCAATCTTTTCTCCCATTGTTCCATGTTCTCTTCCGATCGTAATGATCATTTTTTCATCTGCCATGATTTTTTTCCTCCTCTTGGTTAAATAAACTGAGCAAATCCTGATATAAATACAACGGTCAAAAGTCCTGCTACTGCCACTGCCAGACTACTCATCGCACCCTCTACCGGACCCATTTCAATTGCTCTTGCCGTTCCGATCGCATGGGATGCCGTTCCAAGCGCAAGTCCTTTAGCCAACGGATTTTTTATTTTAAAGATACGAAATACTGTATCTGCGATCACATTTCCAAGAATTCCTGTGATAATGATCACTGCAACAGTAATCGTTACAATTCCTCCAAGTTCTTCTGACAAACCAATTCCGATTGCTGTTGTAATCGATTTCGGAAGCATTGTTACATACTGTTGATGATTAAATCCAAACAACATACAAAGAACAAAAATCCCAAACAAACTTGCCAATGTTCCAGATAAAATTCCACATACAACTGCAACCATATTTTTCTTTAATAGTTCAAGCTGTTCATATAATGGAACTGCCAGGCACACTGTTGCCGGTGTCAGCAGATAAGATATGTACTTTGCACTTGCATTGTATACTTCATAGCTGATTCCTAATCCTTTTAATGCAATGATCACAATAATAATAGATACAAGCAATGGATTCAAAACTGCCAAGCCAAATTTCTTCTTTAAAAATAATCCAATCTCATATGCGATCAAACTGATCGTTACTCCTACAAACATTGATTGTCTGAACACTTCATTCATTTTTGATTCCTCTCTTTTGTGCTATCATTTGTGCAACTCTTCCTGTAACTGCCATAACAAATACCGTGATCACTACCGTAATGATCATGATTGGTACTATCAAGGGTCTTAAAACTCCCCATGAATCAATCAGACCAGCCGCTGCTGGGATAAACATGACCGGCATAATTTCAATCAGAAAAAAAGCTGCATCCTTGACCTGACTTGTTTTTAAAACGCCAGTCATCAAACATACAAGCATCAACACAAGTCCATACACACTTGCCGGTATTGGCAATGGTATGAACATCTTAAGCACTTCTCCCAAAAAAGAGAGAAGCAAAATAATCATAAATTGTCTAAGAAATTTCATACAATCCTCCAGTTTTTCATATTAAGTCTTCTCTTGTGTATACAATATTATGGTACTACCAACTTTTAATGTCAATACTTTGCTTGAAATAAATACTTGAAAAAAATAGAATCCTGCACTTACAGGATTCTATTTTTTTCACTTTGTTATTTTATAATTTTTGCTGCTTTCGAATTGATATATCCAACAAACTTTCCTGATTTTGTATATAAAGATAAATACTTATATCCATTTTCATGTTTATATCTATATTTTGCTGTATATGTTTTCTTATAAACTTTTGTCTTTGATGTCTTCCATGAAAAGTTCTTATATAATTTATAATTTTTCTTTGTAATCTTTACACGTTTTCCATATTTATATGCTTTACCTTGTTCTGGCTGTGTGGCATATCCTAAACGTTTTACAGCTTTCTGATTGATATATCCGACAAATTTTCCTGCCTTTGTATATAATTCTAAATATGTAGATCCATTCTGATGTGAATATTTATATTTAGCTACATACGTTTTTTTGTATGGATTTACTTTGGTTTTTTTCCAGCTAAAATTACTATAAACTTTGTATTTCTTGCTTGTAACTTTCACACGGTAATTGTAATTGATCGCAACACCTTGTGGTAATTTCTTGTATGTGACTTTCTGCTGTGCAATTCCTTCTTTTGTTCCTTTTATTGTCAGCTTATAAGAATCTTTATCTGGTGCATATCCTGCAACTTTCGGCAATGTAACTGTTTTTGTCTTACCTACTTCAACTTTTACATACTGTGTTACAGCAATCTGTTTTCCGTTTTTATCACAAATGTTAATTGCTACGATCTGTTCTGCACCTTTGGATACAGAATCTTTGTAAAATCTAAGTGATTGAAGCGGATGTCCGTTAAAATCAAACAACGTTATATTATCCCAGCTGCAGCCACCCCATGCCGGCTGTCCATTATAATAGAGTTTCTGTGCTACAAAGTAATCTTTCGCACCAGCAGATGCCCAGCCTGTTCCATATTTGTCTGCCTGCTCTTTGTTATATTTCCAATAGGTCTGTCCTGCTCTTACAGGAATCCATGCACCTTCCCAATAAAATGCACCTAAACCATTTCCTTTTGACATCACTGTTTTATAAAGGTCTGTCAATTCATCTACCTGTCCTTGTGGACTCACAGAATAAGCACTTGTATTGGCACTCTCTCCAATCGTGTTTCCTGTTCCATCTGCATCTTTTAAACTATTTGCCCAGCCTGTTTCCAATACTGCAAATAGTTTACCATAAGATGCAGCTAAATCCTGGACTTTAGATAAAGTTTCTGGTGTATTTGCTTTTGCCCAAGTTGACCAGAATGGATAATAGGAAGATCCTAACACATCATAATCTACCTTATCACGCTTCCATGTATTCATAATATCCTGATATTTTTTAACATTTGGTGTTTCGAGATGTAATGCTACTAAACTTTCAGGCAAAGTTTCTCTTACTGCCTTAATTCCAGCTTTCAAATATGTATTGATCTTTGTTGATTTCTTTTTATCTCCCCATACTGCATCGTATGTTTTTCCAGCATCTCTGTTTAAATAAATTCCAAAACCACCATTCGTCAATTCATTTCCAACCTGTGCCATTCCAACATCTGCACCTGCTTCTTTAAACTTCTGAATTGTTTCTTTTGTAAACTGATAAATGTTATCGCACATCTTTGTCTCATCATTCTCGTCGGCTTTCCATGCTTTTGGAAGTAACTGCACAGATGGATCTGTCCAAAAATCAGAATAATGGAAATCTAATAAAATCTTCATATCGTATTTTGTTGCTTCTTTGGCAATCTTAAGTCCGGTTTTGACATCATTTCCACCGCCGCCATAAGTTTCGCCATCCTTATTAAATGGGTCATTCCAAATACGGATTCTTATATAATTCACTCCATTGTCATGCAAAACCTTCAATAAAGATTCTTCATTTCCATCATTATCATAGTATTTGACACCTGCATTCTTTAGTGCCTCATATGATGAGATATCCATTCCTCTCATTGCATTTTCTGACATACCTGTGACTTTTTTGATCGTAACTTTCTGATCCTTTAATCCAGATTCTCCTCCATAGATCCATGGATCAACACTTACATTTGTATCGTCTCCTTTTCCTTGTGCATATGCAAAAATTGAAAGAGACATTGCTGCCTGTCCATTATCAAAAAATGAATTCCAACCATCAACAACTTCTCCCTCATCATAGATGATTCCACCTTTATTCTTGTCATCAATCGTAGCTGTCAGCAGATCATAGATATTCTTTGTCTGTGTATACACACTTGTTTTCGCTTCATCATCATTTCTTGGATATTTCACATTTGAAACAATCAGTTGTGCATCTTTATTCACTCCTGCATCTGCCTGATTATTTTCGAATTCTTTACGTAATTTTTCAATATTCGTATTGGTATTCTCATCTGGATATACATTCACACCAAGATAATCGTATGAAATATTATTCCAATCTCCATTTAACTGGTTTTGTACCCATTTAATATCTGATGGATCATTCGGCATTGAAATACTTACAGCTGTTTTTATATCTTTATAATCTTTCTTAATCTCTTGTGTGATCTTTCCCATCTGCACAAACCCATCATTACCGCTGATTCCAAGGAAATTATAATTCACTTCATTTCCAACCGTCACAATGTCAGGAAGTGCATCATCATCGTCTAAAGCTTTTAACGTAGCTTGTGTATAAGCAATGGCTTTCTCACCTGCATCATCTGCTGTCCAGCCGTCTGGAAGATTCTGTGTATTGGCATATGTCATTTCATCTGAATAAAGCAACACTGCATTCGTCCTTAACCCTGCCTTTTTTGCCTCTTTTAATGTTTTCTCGGCATTCTCCAGAGACAGGTATTTATTATCTTTTCCTGGATTCACTGCGATCTTAACAGAGATTGTATTGATTCCCTGTGTTTTTACATACGAAAAGAGATTGTTAACGGCATTTCCTTTATAATCTTTCCATACCTTGTTCCATCCAACATTTTGCTGGTAATGTGAAAAATCAGCACCCAAAATTGTCTTTTCACTATCAATTCCCTCAATCTTTTGATACTGGTCCATTACTTTTTGAGCTGTCTCTTTGCTGCTTTCTGTTTTTGTGGACTCATTTGTTTCCACCACTTCTGGTGTGGATGCAAATACTGAAGTTCCAGCACTTGTTGCTGCAATCATGGACATCATAAGTCCTGCGGCCAGCAGTTGTTTCATTTTCCTCATAAAATTCTACTCTCCTTTTCTTCATTTAATCTTTATACCTTATCATTATAACACATTCTTATCGTAACAACATCATAAAGTTAAATAACTCTTTTTGGAACTTTATATTTTTCACACGTTCAATCCCTCTTGTCTGGACTCTTGTTCCATAAATATAATATGCTGATGAAGTAAGTCCCCCTCTTTGTACTCTTTCTCTTTTAAACCAGTTTCCAAAAGAACTTGTAGGTCTGCTTTTGATCGGATGTGAATCTAGCACTAGATATTTCTTCGTTTTTGGATTAAAATCTGCAATCGTCACATAGTGTCCTGGCACATGTGAAATCGCAACATATCCTTTTTGCAGATAATTTCTGACTTCAGAGAGACTATAACTTGTTTTCACATAAGAAAATCCATAGGCCTCTCCAAATTCTTTTGCTGCACCTTTAAAAACTCCATCCTGTGTTCCAGAACCTATGATCCTGTAATGTTTTTTCACAGCAAAATCTGCAAATAGCATAGGATCCACAAACTGTCCATTTAATGCATAAACCGCATTGGTGATCGCTACAACTCCGCATCCAGCTGCTGCCATTTTTCCACTGTAATCTGAAACATCTCCATAATTTTTTCTTGCCCACGCTGGATCAAACTGCATAAAATTTCTATATGGCGTTACGTTTTTATTCTGAAGGCGAATAAACTTCCATTGCATAGTTTTATTTCCGGCTTCTTTGTCTGTTTTTTGAAAGTTATTTTTTATATTTCCCTGTTTCACTAACACAAGGTTTCCATTCTGGTCTACAGAAAGATATTTGTCTTCCTTCATATTTTTTATATATAAATGGTCATATTCTCTGATCAACTTCCAATTTGTCTTCTGCTCCTTGATATATTGATTTTCTGTCTGAATTTTATACTGCTGATTTCCCAAAAATGTAAGATTGATTTCTATACCTTCTTTTGTTTCTTTGTTTTCTATCCAATACTTTCCATTGCCAATTAACTGTTTTTCATTTCCATTATAAGCAATCGCCTCTTTATGGTATTTGCTTTTTTCAATCCAACCGATACCATATCCTTTCTTTTTCTCATAAATAACCTGCAGATAATTAGATGTCTTGCTTACAATGATGATTCCCGAATACTTCGGTGCAGATGCAATCTTTTTAGTTCCAGAAGAACTCTCATACACGTTCATTTTCTTTTTCAAAAATGCATATTGTTTCTCATATGATATATCCACGATTTTTCCTTTAAATTCGTTATAAATCGTCTGCGGATTATCAAAATATCCTGGCGTAGCTGCCTGTATCTTTATCGTTGTCTGCATACAAATGATAAGACACAAAATCATACTGATCCATCTCTTTTTTCCCTTATACCACTTTATCATCTGATTTTCCCTTTATTTTATGAATTCTATTGACAGTGTTTCATTTTCATGATAAATTATTAATCGGTTCTGCTGCTGTGGCACAGGAGGTAGCGCACCTCATTGGTAGTGAGGAGGTCACGGGTTCAACTCCCGTCAGCAGCTTATACAAGATTGGCTTAAAACTTATGTTTTAAGCCATTTTTCATTGTATCAACTATTTTCTTTCATCACTTTTAATCTTTTTTCGAATTCTTTGAATCGCATTATCAATTGATTTATCAGTTTTCCCAAGCTTCTTTGCGATCACTGTATAATTATCCCCATTCAGATAGTAATACATAACCTGTTTTTCAAATTTACTTAATTTCTGATTGATCTTTTGATAATAATCTTTAATCTCTTCTTTTCGAAGCAAACTCTCCTCTGGTGTCTCATCAGGATTCTCTAAGATTTCATCAAGTGCAAACTCATCCCCTTGATCTTTATATTCAAACAAAGAAATCGACGTATTCAATGGAATATGTTTTTTTCTATTAAATGCTGTGATCGTTGTATAGATCTGTCTATGCACACACAAATATGCAAATGTCGAAAATGAAGTACTTTTCCCTTCCTGATAAGATGTGATCGCCTTAAAAAGTCCGATCATACCTTCCTGCATCAGATCTTCTTCATCCCCACCTGCAAGGAAAAATTTCCTCGCCTCTTTTCTTACCATATCCCGATATTTCTCTAATAGACACTCCATGGCGTCATCACTGCCACCATGGATCTGTCTTAGCAATTCCTCATCAGAAATTGTTCTTAATTCATTCATTATTATTTTCCCAGTCGTTGTCTTACAACTTCAAATGCCAGAACTCCGGCTGCTACTGATGCATTCAGAGAATCAATATCTCCTTTCATCGGAATTGATGAAATAAAGTCACATTTTTCTTTTACAAGTCGACTAACACCGCTTCCTTCGTTTCCAATCACAAGACCGATGGATCCTGTCAGATTCTGTCGATAGATCACTTCTCCATCCATATCTGCACATGCAAACCACATACCGCGTTCTTTTAACTCATCCATTGTTTTTCCAATATTTGTAACTTTCACTACCGGAGTATAATTGATCGCTCCTGCTGACGTCTTTGCTACAGTTGGTGTGATTCCAACAGCACGATGTTTTGGAATGATCACTCCGTGCGCTCCTGCAAGATTTGCTGTACGAATGATCGCACCAAGATTATGTGGATCTTCAATTCCATCAAGTAAGATAAAGAAAGGATCTTCTCCCTTTTCTTCTGCTCTCTTAAATAGGTCATCTATTGTTCCATATTCATATGCTGCTACAATTGCTACAACACCCTGATGATGCTCATTTGTCAACTGGTTTAGACGCTCTTTGTCTACAAATTTAAGAATCGCGTCTGTTTTCTTTGCCTCTCTTACGATCGTGCGGATTGGTCCATCTTGGCATCCGTCCAGTACAAAAATCTTATCAATTGGTTTCTTTGCTCTCAAAGCCTCGATCACGGCATTACGCCCCGCGATCAGATCTTCTTTATGATTCATGTTTTTCTCCTATTTCTTTTTTCTTATTTAAATCAAAACCGATCCCGATCAATTCGATGATGCGGTCCATATCTCCTGCCAAATATAAATATCCGACTAACGCTTCTACTCCTGTTGCTTTTCTATAATCCATCATAGATGCATTCTTCGCCACAGAACCTGATTTTGAATTTCTCCCGCGTTTGTAAACTGCCATCTCCTCGTCTGTCAAAAATGGCTCTATCTTTTCAAACACTTCTTTTTGCGCAGAAGCTTTTACCATACTGCTTGATTTTTTATGATATTTATTAACACTCATATTTCCAGCAGACATAACGATCGTTCGAATTACGATCTCATAGATTGCATCTCCGATATAAGCAAGAGATAATGGCGAGTAACTTTTTGGATCTAATCCTTCAAGAGACAATCCTTCTTTGATCTTATTAACTAAGCTCTGCTCCATTTTACACCTTCTCTTGTATCTTTTAATACGATACCCTGTTCTAATAACTGATCTCTGATCTCATCAGCTCTTGCAAAATCTTTGTTCTTTCTTGCTGCCTGACGTTCTTCGATCAATTTCTCAATCTCTTCATCTAAGATTTCTTCTTCTTTTGTTGTCTCAATTCCAAGAACTCCACATAGATCTTCTAAAACTTTTAAGACTTTCTTTGCGTAATCCGCACTGAAATCTTTTACCGTTGAGTTTGATTCACGTACGATCTCAAAGATTGCAGAAACGGCATCAGCTGTGTTAAAGTCATCTTCCATCGCATCTTCAAATTTCTTTACAAGTGCTTCTACCTTTGCAAAATGTTCTTTTTCTGCATCACTTAGTGATCCTGTTTCTTCTTTCGCCGCCATCTCTCTGCACAGATCAATTGCTGTTAAGATACGATCTAATCCAGTTTTAGCGCTTTCTACTAATGTATCACTGAAATTTAATGGTGTTCTGTAATGTGCACTTAACATAAAGAAACGGATCACCTGTAATGGATATTTTTCTCCAATCTCACGGACTGTAAAAAAGTTTCCTGCGGATTTGGACATCTTCTTATTATTAATATTTAAAAATCCATTATGCATCCAGTAATTTGCAAACTTCTCATCGTTGCATGCTTCACTTTGTGCGATCTCATTTTCATGATGAGGGAAGATCAAGTCTTCTCCACCTGCATGGATATCGATCGTATCTCCAATGTATTTCTTTGACATCTCGGAACACTCAATATGCCATCCTGGTCTTCCTTCTCCCCATGGAGAATCCCATGCGATTTCTCCCTCTTTCTTTGGTTTCCATAATACGAAATCCAGTGGATCTTTCTTTCCTTCTTCTCCTGTTACTTTGATTTCTCGATGTCCCGCTTCCAGATCATCGATATTTTTCTTAGAAAGTTTTCCATAATCTTTAAAGGATCTTGTCTTAAAGTAAACAGTTCCATCAACTTCATATGCATGCCCTTTTTCGATCAGCGTCTGGATCATCTTGATCATCCCACTAATTTCTTCTGTTGCTCTTGGCTGATGTGTGGCAGGTTTAATATTTAAAGCTTCCATATCCTGTTTACATTCTTTGATATATCTTTCTGCGATCTCTGTCGCTGTCACACCTTCTTCATTTGCCTTCTTGATGATCTTATCATCAACATCTGTAAAATTTGAAACATAATTTACTTCATAACCTTTATATTCAAAGTAACGGCGGACAGTATCAAAAATGATCATCGGTCTTGCATTTCCGATATGGATATAATTATAAACAGTTGGTCCGCACACGTACATTCCAACTTTTCCCGGATGAACCGGTACAAATTCTTCTTTTTGTCTTGTCAGTGTATTGTAAATTTTCATTTTTTATTTTCCCTTCTGATTGCTTCTGAATTCTGGTAATGTATAATAAACGTCTCTAATGCCTGTCGTAATTCTGCGTTTTCTCTTGCAAGTTTCTCAATATCCATATCCACAGGGTTTGGAAGATCGATCTGATCAAGTACCAGACTCTGAATGCGGTTTACTCTCTCTCCATCCTGTTTGACAACTTTTCCAGGAACTCCGACAACCGTAGAGTTCGGTGGCACATCAGATACTACAACACTTCCAGCCCCAATCTTTGAATTCTTCCCAATTGTAATAGAACCTAAAACTTTGGCACCAGAACTGATCATAACATTATCTTCGATCGTTGGATGACGTTTCCCTGTTTCATTTCCAGTTCCGCCCAATGTAACGCCCTGATATAAGGTTACATTATTTCCGATGATCGTTGTCTCTCCAATGACCACTCCATGCCCATGGTCAATGAAGAATCCTTCCCCGATCTGTGCACCTGGGTGAATTTCAATTCCAGTCTTTCTCGCCCATTTCTGCGAAATCTTTCTAGCTTTATAAAACTCTCCCTTCTTATATAATTCGTGTGCAACTCGATGCCAATACAGTGCCTTCACATAAGGATACAAAAAAACTTCTTTCTCTTCCCTTAACGCAGGATCTCTTAGTTTGATCGTATCATATTGGCTTTTCGCAAATTCTCGAAAACCCATCATAGCTTCTAAACCTCCAATATATAGTATGTAATTTACAGGACTTTTTATTTTATTGATCTCTCAAAAAACAAAAAACTTCGTCTCTATATAAAGAGACGAAGTATATCCGCGGTTCCACTCTTTTAAAAGCTTCTGACCTTCTTACTGTATACCTGATTGGTATCATCCGATCAAAATGCCTTCACTTAAATCCGTTAACGCCGGCGACGTACAAAACTACTTGATTCATCTTGTCTGCTCCCAGATGCATTCCAGATATCTTTCCTCAAAGCTGCTTTCAGCCGGTGACAGCTTCTCTCTGACAGTTCCAAATTATCTGTACTAATTCTGTTCATTGCATTTAACTACGAATAGTTTATGCTTTTTCATGCAAAATGTCAACTGATTCTTATTTTTCATACAAAGTATTTATTCTTATTCTGGTAACACTCTTGCTTTTACAACTGCTTTCTTCACAGCACTTCCTGCAATGATCGCAACAATAATCTTAGCTGCATCTCCTGGAAGATATGGAATGACACCTGCATATAATCCCTGAATGAATGTTAAATGCATCTGTGCACAAAGCCAGATCGTTCCAAATGTATAAGTTACCGCTGTTCCCAAAATCATACCGATTGCTGTCATTATGACGTTATTAGAAAATTTTTCTGTAAAAAATCCACTGATCAATGCCAAAAAGATAAATCCAACCAAATATCCTCCTGTCGGTCCTGCAAGTTTGGCAAGTCCTCCGCTAAACCCTGAAAACACTGGAAGTCCTACAGCTCCGATCAATAAATATACAAGATAGCTAATCGTTCCACGTTTCATTCCAATAACCATGATTGAAAAATAAATTACCAGATTGGTAAATGAGATTGGTACTGGTGTAAATTGATCAGTGATTAACATTGTCCCAAAAATAAAAGTAAAACCTGCCATTAACGCGATCAATGTAAGATCCTGAATTTTCATCGTCTGTTGTCTCATAATAAGTTCTCCTCTTTTTTATCATTTTTCTGATTTTATTGTTATTATAGATTGTTAACTTTAAATTGTCAACCATTTTATTATCAAAGTTAACAATAAAGGAATTGAAAATACTTTTTTCTATGATTTTTATCTTTCTAGAAGGATTTCACCAAAATTTCCTATCAAACAAAAACACAGATATCTATACATGATATCTGTGTTTCTCTATTTATTCATCATTTTCACTATCAAGAATCCCTAATTCTTTGATCCGTTCTTCTATCTTCTTCAAAGAATCTTCATACGTTCCTTCTTTGGCTTCTTCTTTCTCATGATTCATCTCATCTAATAATTGATCAATATTCTTGCCCAACGGATTACTCTCCGTCTTTCTTGTCAATAATCCCATACCTGTCTCCTTTTTCTGCTTCTTTGATTACTTTACAAGGATTCCCTGCTGCCACAACATTAGCTGGAACATCTTGTGTCACGACACTTCCTGCTGCTATGACTGTATTATCTCCAATCGTCACACCTGGAAGAATCGTTACTCCACCTCCAATCCAGACTTTATTCCCAATCTTTACTGGAAGTGCCCATTCATATCCTTTTTCACGTCTTCTGGCATCCGTTGGATGATTGACCGTATAAATTCCAACATTCGGCCCTATAAAAACACGATTACCAATCTCGACGCCACCTCCATCAAGAATCGTCAGATTGAAGTTTGAAAAAAAATCATCTCCGATCGTTGTTCGATATCCATAATCCAGATAAAATGGTGCTTCTAAATGAACATTCTGACCTAATTTCCCGAAAATCTGTCCCATTAAATATTTTCTATAGTCCCTATCTTCCTGGCGGCTTTCATTATATTGTTTTGTCAGGGATTTTGCACGATTCCTCTCTTCAATCAAAGAAGTTTCTTCTGCATTGTATATGATTCCCATCAGCATTTTTTGTTTTTCCGTCATTTCATGTCCTCCATTGTTTTTTATTTTACCATACTTTTTTTCTCTAATCTATCGAATTTGACTTTCGATTCAAAAAATTGTAGGATAAAAGAAATCAAATATCATAAGGAGGTTTCAACGTGGAAACAAATTTTACAATTTCACTTGATTCCATTGCAGAAGTGAATGCTTTTGCAAACATGATCGCACATTTTACATCTGAGATTGATCTGTCCTCTGGAAGATATATCGTCAATGCAAAATCTATCATGGGAATCTTCAGCCTTGATCTGACACAACCTTTGACATTAACTGTACACGGAAATGATGAAATTGACGAAATTACAGAAGCAATCGCGCCTTACATCAAAAAATAAAGAAAAAACTGGCATTAAAATAGATGCCAGTTTTTTCTTTATCATTAATCATTTATTTCATAGGGAATTTCATCAAACTTTCCTGCAAAATAAAAAAACATGATCTAAGTTAATTCTTAAATCATGCTTATCTACTGAGCGTGCGGGGATTCGAACCCCGGACAACTTGATTAAAAGTCAAGGGGTCAAAATGCTCTCAAACCGCATAAACTCAATTGTCTTTAATTTTGGTTGGAACGAAAATGGAACATTTCGTAACCAACGTTGATTATAATATCACATCATTTTCGACATTGCAAGCATTATTTTTAAATTTTTATGTAAGTTGCTGAACAATACCCTGTCTTACCGTTGATAGGGTATTTAACTTTATGCCACTTGCTACCTTTTTTAAGAATCCGTACCGTTGAGCCTTTAGGCATTGTGCAAACAATCTTAGATTTTGTACTAGCACTCTTTCTAAGGATAAGCGGGTCACTTTTTGTAACGACTTTTCCATATACTCCTGCTTTCTTTGTTTTTTTCGCTGTGGTGCCTGCAATGTCTGATTTAAATTTGTTCCATCCCTTGTTATTCTTTCCAATCCATGGCCCTGGACAGTCCTTGCCGTTAACATCCCAGTGTCGGATAACGTGATCTGCATCAATGTTATACTTTTTCATGTAGTATGTAACTAGCCACACTAAATCCTTGTACACATCTGCCGGTACACCACCTACGCAATTGCACATTTCAATGCTTAAGCTGTTTGCATTTGTAGCAACCTTGTATTTGCTACCTGCACCATTTTTTAAAGTATAACATCCACCTACTGCCCATGCTACTCTCTTAAGAGATACAGATTTATATACAACTCCACTACCATCAATAAAACAATGAGCAGAAGCGTGTCTGTTTGGTCCTTGAAAATATTTGCAGTTATTTAAGGCTGTATCTCCTTTGTTCCCTGTAAAATGCACAACGATATATTTAATATCACTTAGCTTTCTAGTTCCGCCGTAATTGGAACTATGAGCAAATTTGTTGATAAATTTCATTTTATTCCACCTCTTTGTGTGTATTTTCTGTCAAGTCAACAGGTCCTTGATAATCTGGGTCTACTGCCTGTCCTAATTCTTCATAAGACATTGCGTTGACACTATCCCCGATTCCCTTTGTTGTTGGGTCCACCAATACCCCGACAGCCACTAAGATATTAAGGATGATACCTACAAGCTGTGATACTTCATCCTGTGCGATTGGTGCTGTGATACCTAAGATTCCTAGAATCTGATAGATAAATGCAATTAAGGCAGAAGCCAATGCTACTAATGTTGCTTTATTCTTGAAACGTAATTTAAGATTCATGATTTCTCCTTTCATTTTGTGGAAATATATGTTAATATGTATTTAAGGATTTTTTCATACTTAATCTTCAATTTTATACTCCCCCCTACAGTTTGTAGGGGGATTTTTTTATACTTGATAAATTCTGCCTTAGTTAAAACATTATTTTAATTCTTTCATCTGATCATCTATATATGCTTCAATTGTTGTAAATCCTTTTCTATGTTCAAATCCTTTTCTTCTCAATTCTGCTCTTACTGTCATTAATTCTTCTTTTACTCCTTGTAGAGCTAAAATAGCTCCAATCTTCATATCCTCATTCATGTTCTTCTCCTTTCGCCTGCTTTAGTGAACCAATCTGCCCCATAATCGCAGACCACGGTACTTTTTGTAAATCCTCTTTTCCAACCAGACAATACATATTTTCTGTCGGATTAGACAATAGCGGTAAATCATTTATCTTTGCCATTTGCATCCACCTCTTTTACTTCTACACCAGATTTCTCCAAAAACTCTTTCAGTGCTTTCTGGTGTCTTTTTAATACCATCATTGCTATATACAATTATGCAATCATCTTTTTCAAGATTGCGTATTTTTAAATCATTTATTGTAATTGTTTTCATCATATAAACCCTATTACCCTGTTACCCATGTAGCAAATACGTTAAGCCACGCACCTGTTTCAACAGTAATGCTTTTAGTTGTTCCATATCTTTCAACTTTACATATCCCTGTCGTTCTGACAGTAAGTAAAAACCTGTTAAGTCCACTTCCTTGACATAGAAAACGACTTTCCTGTGATGGTGCAAATTTTTTATCAAACGTTAAAATACTATCGTGTGTAGACCATGCCGTATTATTTTTTAACGCTCCCTGCAAAAATACAATATTTCCAATTTTCCGTACTCTTGCGTGTGAATTACTTGTGTATGGAACGATGCCATTTCCGTATTTACACTCAACCCATCCTGTGTCCTCTATAATGTCTTGAATTTTTTTTATATTTTCGGACAAATTCTCAATATTTGTTGTTATATCTTCAATTTGAAGTCTCTTTTTCAAATACTCTGAAAGATTTGAAACCTTTACTTTTTTTGCATCATTCCCACCGATGATTAAATATACATCATCCGTGGGAATTTCCTGCTCTGGCAAATCATTAATTAATATAAGAGGTACATTAACCGCCATAATATCACTCCTTAATCATTTAGTTTATTATCTTTGATGAAGTCTCTAATAGCTTTAATATGTTCCCTCAGTTCATCGTCAACAACGTAAAAATTGCCCTTATTATTTCGGCTGATTGGCTCTCCTGTGCTATCGTTAATCTCGTTGTATGTATAAGTCACTCTGTCTCCACCGTCAATGTTTAATACCATAAAACTGCTAAGTTGTTTCATTTAACATTTCCTCCTGTTCTTCAATTAACGAATTGATTTCGTCAATATATTCTTGCTCATAGTCTATCTCTTCTTCTTTTTCTTCGTGGTTATATTCTTCCAATCGTTCAAATTCGTAATCTCTTTGAACAACTTTAAGTTCCCACGAAAACTTAAGATTTTCTGTACCATTTACTAAAAAGTAAGTAGGTGTTTTTTCTTCTACCCATAAATCGCCTTTACCCTCTTTCTGCAAAAACACTTGATATTCAACATCTGTATTAACTGTCTCTTGGAACACATCATCTATATCTATATAGCATTTTCCTGTTTCGTCAGTCTGTGCCGTTCCGATGTCTCCAAACATTGGTGTTGGTGTTTCATAACAATATTGCAGTCGTTTGTTATAATTTTCTGTTTGGATTATTCTGCTTTTACTTCCTGTTGTAGATATTTCTGTAGGTGTTATCGTGGATATCTTTTTCATAAATCCAGTTTGCACGGTTATTTCATTGTAGTTCATGTAAGCAACATTATCTAATTGACTTGGCATCCATGTTGCCATTCCTTTACTGTTATTTTTCATAACAGCTAAACCATTCTCCCCGCAAAAACTAGTTTTACCAGAACCATCATTATTTGAAGAAATTTGTAGTCCAGAAAACAAAGTTGGTTCTATACTTATCAGTCCATTGCCAACAAATGGATATCCATAACAGGCAATTTTCAAGCCGGACCAATCAATTTTCAAAGATTCTTTAGAATCAGAAGTATAACCAACAATAGTATCTAAAACATCTTTCAATATAATTTTAGAACCTCTGATCGTTCCCTTTGATATGTCAAGTCCATCTTTATTCCATTGACCAACTAATGTATTGTTTGCATCATACATTTTCAGTTCTCCATTGGCATTGTTCAATCCACCTAATGATAATGCTCCGCCACGAGCATATGTAAAGTTGATATACAGTTTTCCGTCAGACCCACGATAAATACCTTGCCATGCTCCGTCATTGGTTAGAAGATTAAAGATTTCTTCATGTGTCAACGCATCAACATCTATTGCAACAGGAATTGTCTCAATGTCAAGAACCTCTGTAAATCCACCTGCCGCATACATCGTACATCTAAGTGCTGCTACATCTCGAGGGATACCGATTGCTTTATTGCTTGCTGCTTGAATCGCTCCGCCATTTGTTGTTGCAAGAGCACCATATAGGCTGTGAGTGATTGATGTTTCATCTGCGGATGAAGTATAGACAGTTTTGTATGTGTCTCCGTCAATCGTTTCCTCAATCTTAAATCGGCATTTATATGCTGTTCGTGCTGTTACTGTACCATCACGATAATAACCAGACAGTGTAATATAGTTCGGCACCATTGAGCTGTCCGCTGATCGTTTGATGATTCCTGTGGATGGTTCCATAAAGTAGGTTCTTCCTGCACTTCCTTGATCGCCTTGTGGTCCTGTTGCCCCTGTTTCTCCGGGAATACCACCCTTTAATTTAGCAATATCAAATCGTTTTGTAACAGAATATGTATTAAGGTAATTAGCTGTAATATCTACCCATCCAACCTCTGTTGTTAATCCTGTTACAGTATAAGTGTGTGTTGAACCATTCCAAGCACCTACGACACCGCTTGACTTCTGCACGTTGTAAGTACAGTCGTTAGATATATCGGTATGACCGTATAAAACCTGTGCTGTCGTGTGACATTCTGGAAACGCTGTGTATTCTCCTTTGTAATCTGTTGCGATTGCTTGATAGTCCTTGTCAAGATTTATAATCATAGCACGAGACTTTTTCGCTTCATTGATTGCATCATTAATTGCTTCTGTTGCAGTCTTTCCACCTATTGTGACGTTATCTCCAGAAATCCTTACAGTACCAGTTTCTATGTCTGCAAAAAAGATAATATTTCCAGATTTATCCTTGACTGTCAATGCACCAGTATTAATATAATCTGCATTGATTCCCTCTGCATAAAGCAATCTTGTTATCATTTCGCCTGTGATTGTAAAACCATATGGATAATTTTTACCGCCATCCGTGGAAAAACCGATTGCATCTGATGTTAACTTAATAACATTTCTTGATTCAGCAAGCGACCTCTTATCATGCAGGTAATAAATACTAGAACCGTCTGGTTGCTTCTCTTCCGTTGAATACAATCCACTACCACTTTTAAGTGTTTCGTTCAGTTTTTTAATCGCATTTTCACGATTTGTCTTTTCACGTTCAGCCAATTCTTTCCCTTGAATCAGTGCTTTTTGTTCACTTGACGTGTAATTGCTTTGATTTCTCATTGGAGATTCTGCACTGTTTTGTAGTGTTGTATACCCAAAGAATACAAAGTTTACATCTGTTAAGACTGAATAGAAACTTTTCCCTTTCCAGTCTGTAATCTTTATCTTGTCTCCAAACTCTGCAATTGGATAAGAAATATAATCCATCGTAAATCCACGAAACGTTACATCCTTGAATCTTTCATAAATCCAAGAAACTAATGTCTCTTCATGACCTGCAACTAACGGATTCTCTATTTCTAAAACGTAGCCATCTGAACCGTATTTGACTAATTCTTCCACATCTTCTTCATTTTCGTTACCATCTTCATCGGTTGTTGTCTTAGTGACAGTCTTTGTCATTTGTACACCTGTTACCTGCACATCGTTTGTATCGCTTGTTAAAGAATCATAAGCTTCGATATCGTGAATATTAGTACTGTAGTCAAAATCATATGTAATTATCTGTAGATGTCCTGTGCGGTCAATTCTTGCATTTCCGCAGGCAATCATAGAGATAAATCCTATAATCTGTCGGTGTGTATACTCACTAGATGGCATGGTTGGTATCTGGAAGTCATTATGTAAAAAGTTACTATTTCCAATCAAGATACCGCAGGTATCACAACTATCAATTAACACGCTCTTTGCTGTCGCAGGGAATGTCAATGTTGTGCTGTATGTCTTATCTGCTTTATATATATCATCATAGCCGACAATCGTTACAACACTTCCGTAGGTTTCTGGTTGAGTGACGGTAAATGTACCGTATTCAATTTTTTCTATCGTTGATGATAATTCAAACGTCAGATATAGTCTGATTTTTGCTCCAAAGAAATCATAATCAGATAAGTGATCATCGTCGTTCATGATTTCTAACTGTACGTTTCTACTAAGGGCAACTCCTAAAGGGATAGAGTTTGCCCCCGCAGAATCAACCAGACTATTGTTATCTATTGAAAAATCATCCTCTGTCAGTTCTAAAACTGTGCCATTTGCAAGTGTAACTTCTGCATACTCTTTAAAATCCTGTCTTTCTGACATGAGTTCTTTAAATTCGTTACTTACATTTATCATAATGGGTCAATCCTCTGTGCATTAAAAGAGAAGCTTTCAAACTTTTCTTCTCCGTCTTTCAATGTTCCAAATTTAATATCAGACACCTGTCCTACATAAAATGTATCGTCTCTCCATTTACCATAATATGGACTAAAATAATGCAACTGAAATTTTGTCTTTTTATTGCTTTTACTGTAAACAATCATTTGCATTATCTCTGCTACATCTTTTGCAGGTATATCAGTCGCAGTATAAGGAAATCTTTCGATTGTAAACATTGGTGTAAATTTACCAATTCCAGACTGTGAACGTGTAGAACCTTGCGTATAAGTTGTTTCATATGCTGCAGAACTTCCACCATCTGGCTGAAATATTTTCTTACCATTGATTTTTATATAATCTTGTGCCATATTTACTCCTTTCTACGCAAGGCTAAATGGGTTTCTACCGTTACTCATTTGTCTTAGTTTTGCTTCTTCGATAAATTCATCAAATAACGTTCTGCGATTGATTTGTGCTGTAAAGTGATAATCTCCACCATTGTTACCGTTATTGTCTGATTCTAAATCTTTCATAACTGCTAATAGCTGTTCAAGCAAGTTAATTACGTCATTATTATTGCTGTTTGTACCACTCTGTTTCTGTGCGATCACTGCGGATGCTTTCGCAGGTATAATCTTACCAGTTGCAATCTCTGGTGTTTTAAATGGTACACTTGCCAACTCTTTAGACTGATTCATAAAGGTTTTTATTGTATCTGGGAATGCTCTTTCCAGACCAACACTAATACCTGCTGGTAGCATTTTTCCAACCTTATCTCGCATTAATCTTGATGGAGAATGGATTCCAAAGAAACTCGTTACTGAATCAAACGCTTTTCTTGCAAGACCTGTCATTTTATCAACCAAAATCCATGCAAAATCTCCAATACCTTTTGCTATACCTTTTACAATGTTCTTTCCAACACTTAACCAGTTCACTTTTGTAAACTTATCTTTCATTTTCACTACTGCATTTTTTGCTTTAGTAGCTAAACTACTAGGTAAGCCTTTAATTCCATTGACTGCATATGTAATAATTTTCCTTGCGGCTGTCTTTACTGTTGATAATTTACCAGTGATACCACTTCCAACATTTTTGACACCATTAGCACCTATTTCTTTTAATTTGCTAGGCAAATTTTTGATACCATTTACAAGACTGCTATATACGTTTTTTATCGCATTGACTGCATTAGATTTTGCACCCATGATACCGTTCTTAATACCCACAATAAGACTTTTACCAAGTGACAACCAATCATAGGCTGCAAACACACTAACGATTGCCATGATAATTTTTGGAATACTTGCAATAAGTGTAGGAATTGATTGAATCAATCCTTTAATCAATATTGCAATAAGTTTCACACCTGCGACTAAAATTTTAGGTGCATTATCATTGATTACACCTGCAATGTTAATCACGATTTCAGGAACATTTTTGATGATATCTGGCATGGCATTAGCTATACCTTTAGCAAGATTTAACATAAGTTGGAGACCAGAATCTACTAATTTTCCTGCATTGCTTCTTAAGTTTGCAGTAAAATTGGTCAGTGCTGATAATCCTTTACTGATAAACTGCTGTGTACCATTTGTGATACCTTTTGCTAAATTATCCATAAATGACACACCAAGTTGTGTTAATGCCGTTATTGCTTTTCCTGCAACCGAAATTGCGTTGACAAATATTCCAACCCAGTCGACGGATGTTAATAGCGATGATAATTTTGTTCCTAACTGTGACCAGTTCGTTGTTGTCAGTGCATTATCTAATGTTGTAAGGATTCCTAATGCTAAACCAGACAAACTTGTACCAATCGAATTAACATCTAACTGTGCTATCGCACCGTTTAATCCCTGCCCAATAGATTTACCAATTGTATCCCATTTAAGGGTATTTACTGCACCTGCGAGCATCTGAAACGGAATGTTGATACGGTTAGCAAACAACCGTCCTACATTAGACCAGTCAACCTCATTGAACATACCATTGATTCCAACACCAATTTTTGCCCCTAAGTTTTTCCAGTCAATTCCCTCAATCAGAAGATTAAGAGTGTTAACAATTGTATTAATACCTGCACCTACAGTACGTCCCATCAAATCCCAATCTATGTGATCTACAAGACTATTGAACGTCCGTGTAAATGCATTTACAAAATAAGTTATCTTTGGACCTACATTATTCCAGTTGATCGCATCATAAATCTTTTGTAAACCTTTGTTGATACCACTAGCAATATAAGCTCCAAGTCCCTCCCAATCCTCTTTCTTTATGAGGTCCTTAATCTTCTTAGCAATGTCTGCAATGGAAGATTCAATAGGAACTTTCTCAAACATATCTCCAATGGATGGACCAGTGTAACCACCGCCACCACCTCCACCGCCTGCGGATGGGGTAGAAGAACTAGGGGTATCGTTATCTTTCTCTTTCTGGTACTGTCGGACTTCATCAAGTCCAGAAAGATAAGTCTGTATCTCTTTATTTGCTTTTTTCGTGGCTTTTGCGTTATTCTTTGTGGCTTTTGCCGCCTTATTAGCACCACTGGATGTTTTATTCAATGATGCCGCATAATCTTCTTGTACGGCTTTCGCTCTTGTAAAAGATTTCTGTCCTGTCAGTGCCGCTATAAACATTCCTACATACGTGATCGCTTTCGATAACATATTCATGAATGCCGTTAATATAGGTGCAACTACGGACAAAATCGGTGCAAATGCTGTTGCCAAACTGTTTTGTAACTGAGTTAATGCTGACATCATGGAAGATATCGAAGCATTAGTAGCTGACGAATACTGTGCAAGGTTATTGATGCCTGTCATGATTCCACTGTTAACTTTAGAAATCATTCCAAAAACGGTAGAATATAATACACTCATACCGACCATTCGACCAATAGAAAAGCTTGCATTATTAGCACTGTTTGTTGTGCTTGTGAAGTTCTGTGCCAGTCCACCAAGACGTTTTCCAAGTCCAGATACGACTCCGCCCATCCTACTAAAGATAGATGAAATACCGCCTGTCTTTGTCTTAGCACTGTCCACAGACTGACTGACATTCTTAAATGATGAACCAAGCCTACTATTTGTGTTAATAAGTCCTTTTTCTTTTGCATCTGTCTGTGTTATTTCTTTGTTTAAGGCATCCAAAGCTTTTTGACTTGCACTAGATGCCGTGGCAGAATATGCACCAGTCATAGGGGCTGTCTTGATCGCAGGTGTTTGTACTGTTCCACCACCGCTTTCTAACTGACGTTTCTTAGCAATCAGTGAATCGTACTGCCTACCTAACTTCTCTGCCGCACTCTCCAATGCCATAAAGGCAGGAGAACTTGTAACACTTTGATTTCTTGCAAACAACTCTTGCTGAATCTGTGCCACTTGATTAAACTGTGCTTCTACCTGCTGTAGTGTCTGTTCAAGAATCTGATAAGCTGTAGTGTTGATAGGGCTGTCACTTATCTTTTGTTGTGCCTGTACTGTCTGCTCCAAGCTGTTATTTAACAGTTCTACCTTTGTTTCTGTACCTGTGATCTCTGCATTAAGTTTAGCTAATGCGTTAGCACTTTCCTCACTTGCCAGACCTGTTCCACCTGTCAGCTTTCCAGTCTTAGGCAGTCCAGTGTTTCCTGCTGTAGATGTTTCCAACTGCTTCTTTTTTGCAATCAACTGTTCATATTGCTGATCTAATTTAGAAGCGGCACTCTCCATTGCTTGAAACGCAGGAGAAGCTGTAGCACTCTGATTTCTATTAAATATATCCATCTGTGCTTTTTCCAACTCTGCAAGCTTCTGTCCTGTACTTTCTATAGCTTTATCTAACGTATCTAGTGCATCAGATTTAATATCTATGCTTTCTAGCTTCTTTTCTGCCTGTGCGGTCTTTTCCAGTTCCTTAGCCACGGTCTTTGCTTTTTCTTCGACAACGTCCATGCCTTTTGTATCTGGTGCTTTTATACCGCCACTCATGGCTTTTTCCATTGATTTTCCAATGGTTTTTACTTGATTGGATAAACGTTTTAAAAGGGATGCGATTTCTTTCACACTTGCTTTTGCTTCGGTTGTATCAATCTCTGTTTTGATATAAATACTTCCATCCACTTTTTGTGTAGCCATTCAATCACGCCCCTTTCCCATTCAGTAAATCGTTCAAACGTTTCTGTTCTTCTAATTCCTCTTCGGAATATTTAACATCTAGGTCAATAAGCGTTTTATTTTCTTTGTAGAACTCTCTTTCCCAGTCTTCCAGTTTCTTTCTTTTAGCTTTCTTCATGCGAACACTAAGAATCTGCGAAAACAAAGACTCTCCAATTTCCATGTAAGCTCCTAAAAAAGTCCACCAATGTAAATACTGCATAGCTCGTATTTCTTTTCCAAGTACACGGTTAACAGATGGGATGATAACTGGTGCATCATGTTCCCAATCCATCACATGAGGTTGTTTCTTCCCATCATCTTTGATACCCATGTCAATAAATTCGATGGCTTTTTCAATAGCTTCTTCATAGTCTTGTGGTGGCATATTTCCAAAATCAACGTATAAAATGGTAAGGCAAACAATCCACTTTTCATCGTTCTCAAAGTCTGGGTCATTAAATGTTTTTAAAATGTCCAGAACTGCACGAAAATCTGTGCGTATTTCATAATCTATGCCACCAACTACTATGGATGTAGGAAGTTCCCAAACTTCCATTATTTGTGATATTTAGACGTTGCCCTTTTAATTTTCGCCTGTTTCTTCTTAATTCTCTGGTCTGTTACCTGCTCAATAATATCTGCAATCTCCACGATGATGTTCTCGATGAAGAAATCTCCGCTTTCTGTAAGAGTTAGCGGATTGCAAATAGCAAATACAGACTTAGAAGCTTTAGAGTTAAGCAAGTAATCAATCTGCCCCTCTAATTTGTCAGACAGTTCTAAGATATCCTGATCTGTAGCATCCTCTGGAAGTTCCATCTTCTCCAAATTAGCAACAACTTCTTCGTATCTTCTTACGATATTTAGGTCTACTGGGTTGAATGGGAATCTGCCGATTTCCTCATCATCTTCATTCGTTAAAATTACATTTAATGCTCCAGTTTTGACTTTTCGTCTAAGTTCTTCCATATCCTGCACTCCTTGTTATGATAAAACTGCTTTGCTGTTGTCTTTTAAGTCCTGTGTAGCACTTTCTGAAAATGTTCCGGATGTTACGTTGTAAGTACCTTTTCTGCGGTTTCCTGCGTAGTTAACTGTGAAAGGAATCTGGTAACCACTTGTGTCTCCACCGTAGGATGTTGGAACAATATAACAATCTTCTGCGTATGCTTCATAAGCTCCGCTTGATGCTTCTTTCCATAGGTGTACTTCTACTGCGGTAGTTTTCAGATTATCGTCTTTGTAACGATTATCAATGATATCCTGCAACTTCTGGCTTAATGTGCTGTCAGCTTCTGCATAATAAGGGTCAGCTTCTGAAGAAACCTCATATCCATTGTGTTTGAATGTAGATTCTCCAATAATATTTTTACTTGTTTCTGTATCTGGATTAAGTTCGACATTGTACTCTTCTAAGTCTTTTCCAAGACGTTCATAAGATGGTGTTTTACCACCGCACAAAGAGCCTGCATCTAAGAAATGAGCCATATACTTACGGTCAATTTTACCTGTTGTAACTGCCATTATGATTCTCCTTTATCTTTTCAAGGTCAGTGATCTACATCCTGTCGTAGACCAGTTAATAGTTAATTTATCTATCAAAGTCGTTTTGATATCGGGCAGAAATATTGATAGCCCAATTCTCAGACTTGTTTTCGTTTATACTGTCCAAATATGCAGGTGTCTGTCTGTCAATCGTTAAAAACTTTCGATTGCCTGTCAGCACTGGATATTCTTCTAGTTTATATGTGTTGTTTTTAATTGTGATTGTTTGCTTTTCCAACCATTTACCAAGGTTATCCAACCACTCCTTAATTTCTGCTTTCCTCTTTGGTTTTGTACCGCTTGCACGATGTATCACACAAAACGGATACAGACATACCTGTGTGACGTGTCCTGTGATACTCTCTTTTTCTGATTCAATCACTGCACCGCTTACTGGGAACATTGCTTTTCCGCTTGCATCATCTAATGTAGAAAATGCAATTTCGTCTCCCTCTCTTAATTCTGGGAATTGATTTACCAGTTCTTGCAATGCTGTTGTGATCACGTCAAAACCATCAATGTCGTACTTGACTGGTTTCTTTTCTTCTGCCATTAACTTCCTCCTGCCTGCTTCTTAACATGAGTAACCCATGCTTTACCGTGATTCTTCTTTGCTGTTTCAAACCATTTTGGAGTAGCTTTAGGATTGGAATAGGACAGGTCTTCTTTTGCATTGGTTTGTCCTGCAAATTCAGTGACTAATACTTTCTTAGCACCTTTTCTCGCCCATGGAGACCCTGTTAATTCGTCAACCATACCTTTACCATAGTACAAGAAACGTCCCATCGGTCCAGTACCTGCACACACCATTCCAGTACCTGCAAGAGAAGCACTTTTTGCTCTCGTTACGTTAATGAATGTACCTGTTTCATGTGGCATATATGGGACCATATCAGTCATAACTTGACTATCTAACCAATATTGAGCACTTTGTATTTGTTCATCGAATCTCGCCAGACTGATATTAGCTCTCATGTTCTGTGTATTCACATTAACATTTCCTAATTTCTTCTTAGCCATATATAACCACCTACTTAGCCATTACCTCAAAGTGCGGGATTATGTCGTAAAAGGCACTTCCAGTTATTGCAAAGACATAATCATACTTAAGTTTCATTTCTTCATAGAATCCGTCAATATAATCATCCTCTGCAATCGGTTCTTCATTCTTCCATTCGCCAACGATAAAGAAATCAAAACTATTCGCCTTAGAACTAAACGTAAGTGCTTCTGACAGCTTATCATTCGTCTGTTTACACCATTCTTTAGGCGGTAGCCATAATTTACTCCCTACCATCTTTTGACCGCTTTTTAGGCTATACTGCACGTTTAATACAGCATTGTCCTGTGATTCAGAACCGTACTTTGCAACGATGCTTGCTTTATCCATGTTTAGGTTCGTATTATGCAAAATAGAGGGATACCATGTATCTCCCAATTTACTTTCATACCTATTAAAAAGTGTGATTGTATCGTTATACATCGTATCCCCCTGTCTATAATGCCCCTACTTTTTTAAAAGCTTTAAAAATCTTTTTAGACTGTAAAGCAAACCAGTCAATCATTTCTTCATTTTTTGCCCAACAATCTACGTTGCAAGACTGCCCATCTAAACCACTTTCATATAAGAAAGCGTGCATAATCTCATGCCTAAGCACACTTTTTTGAACCGATTCAATGTTATTCACAGAATCAACACTTTTTTCAAAAATTGCAACGACTATTGTTTTATTTGAATAATCGCAATAACCAGACAATTCTTGTAGTTTTTCATCTTCATTCTCATGTCTGAATCTAATTTTATATGTAGTTCCTAAAACATTTACTTTACAATCTTTCATAAATACTCCGTTGGGTACATTCCCATATACAGTAGACTTACTCCGTTGGCATCTGTGACACCCGATAAGTAGTCTCTTATTGTGTCAGAGTATAACTGCTTTTGTGCTTCCTTATCCGCTAAACACTTATCTATCAATGTAGCCGTACCTGCGTTACTGGAAGTCACATAGCTTATACTCTCGTTTCCTGCACTCTTAGATGCTACCTGCTTACTCATCACAGTTCCATCTTCTAACGTGATGTAGCCTTGTGATGCTTCGACTCTTGCTTCTGCCTGCTCAATCTTGTATGTGATTGACAGAAGTTCGCAGATACATCTTTTTACTGCTTCTGCATCGTCCTCATCGGTCGGAAAAGCAATCTTAAGTTTCTTTACGTTATCCACACCTGTTGTGGCATTATCTATCTTCTTGCAAGAATCCCAGACCAGACGATTAAAGTCTGCTTCTGGGATTGCTTTCTCTCCAAAAAGGGTTTTGTAATATTCATAGTCAATGTACGCCATGAAATCACTCCTTTTTTATCCGTTGGATTTAATAACACCCATGCGGATATTCTTCTGATTAAATGCTAAAGACCAGTTTCCTTTAGTTCCTAACTCTGCATTTGTAGGAGACTCTTTTGCAATCTTGTTAGCATTAATAGAAAATCCGTTAGGATGTAATACATAACCCTGTTTTGTATACAGCTTTTCAATACCGGCAGATGTTTCTGGGTCATAGTTTGTATAATAAGGATTTTCATAGTTTGTCTTATCACAAGTCAATACTGAACCTGTACCAAGCATATAAGTTTTGTATACTGGATTTGTTCCTGTTGTATCAACTGTAAATCTGTCTGTTACCAGTGGGATAAATCCACCGATTGTAGGAAGATTTACTTCTCTTTCTACTGCGTTAGCAATAGTGTATTTGTTGTAGTCAACAAGTCCCATTGCTTTGTACTTTGCATAAATGTAAGAGTTTAATACAAGTAATCCCATCTTGTCAGCGGAATCTCCTAAAGCTTTCTGCTGTGCAAAGATAAGTGTTGTATCGTCAATTTTGTTTGCATCTCCTACAGTGCCCTCGCCAGTTAAAGATAAGTCTGTAATATGGTTTTCCATACCAGACAGGCTTAAAACTGCATCAACTGTAGTCATTAAGTCACGTGTTCTTACCTGCTTATAGAAGCTTGCAACAGAGTTTGCAACATGAGTCATAGGGTCTGCACCTGTTAACTCTTTTGTAAAGTCTTTTGATTTCCAAGCTTTCATTCTCTGGATTAACATGCAAGTCTGTTTCTTTCCTGTGATTTCAACAGGTGTATTGTCTGTTTCTCCATCGTTGTTTAAAGCCTGTGAGTCCTGTTCATCAATCGGTGTATAGAATGGAATTGTTGCGACATTTCCTTTTTCTCCGATTAAATCCATAATTGTATTGTCCTGTGCTAACACACCAGATGCAATAATCGCATCATTCCATGTTGGGTTTTCTGTCATATAACGAGAAAATTCTTCTGGGTCAAAATAAAAACCGCCAAATAATCCTGTTCTTGGCATAAAAAAAGTCCTTTCTACCCTAAATAAGAATAGATAAGGACTTTTATTTGCCCCATCTACCTACAACTATTAAGGGATTTTTAGGTTAGCGGCTCACTTCCATATTGTGAGTCGGTATTATCTATCTGTCATTTAATAAGGTTGCATAGTAGTCTGGGTCCTCTGCCTTAAGCTTCATTCTGTCGTCTAAAGACATTTCCCTTAACTTCTGTGTTCCCTTTTTCTGCTCTCCGCTGTTGAACTTAGTCGTAAAGCTTGGGATATTAGTACTTGGTACTTTCTTTTCGTCAACCAAGATGTTCTCAATTGGTTTCCCATCTTTAGTAGTAAGTTCCTTGAATACATCTTCTGCATTTTTCCCATTCTCTTCTTCTAATTTTTGAATCATCTGGGAGCGGATAGAGTCTTCTGTAATTGCATTTACAAATTTTTTATCAGATAAGAAATCTTTTACCTTGTCTCTTAACTCTGTCTGCTTAGCTTCTTTTGCTCTTGCTTCTTTTTCGTTTGCAAGCTCCTGTGTTAATGTTGTAATCTTAGTCTTAAGACCGTCAACATCTTCTTTCTCTAATTCTGCTAATCTGGTCTGTACATCGTCTAAAGATGTTTTGTATTCATCTTTTTTCTCTACCTGTTTATTGTAGTCAGCTACAGTCTTGTAATTTTCGGCATGTCTTTTTTTAAGCTCTGCCTTTTTCTCTTCTGGGATTTCGATTCCTAATTCTGCTAAAATCTGTTCGTAATTCTGCATTGTATATCCTCCTACATTGTTTGTATACCGCTATGTCTGCGGTAATGGATTAAGACTTATATACCTAAGTCAAGGTAAAAGAAATGTGGGGACTTGAACCCCACTCGAGCCTCGAACTCTTTTCCTGTCGTCATGTAACCAAAAACGCTTAAAAAACTCTGTACTTACAAGGAGGCTGTAGCAAATCTGCATAATTCCTACATATTTATTGTAAACCCTAAAATATGCCGTTTCAATACCCTCTTTTTTTACATTTCCGCAAGTTTCTTTATCTGTCGCTGTATCTCTTTTCTCTCGTCCATAAAGTCAGAATCAATAACCATGGAAGAAAGCATATCATACACTTCCACCATCAATCTACCGACCGATTCCATAAGCTTATCACGGTGTCCTTGATCTCCGTTTTCTTTGTATGCCATTTTAGCATTTAAGTAGTTGTTATACAATGCATCTATATTTTTATCATACTTGCCATTGCTGTACTTCTTAATAAGATTCTCTCCTGCATCCATGACGGTTTCCGCTATGTCTCCATGCTCCATCTTTTCCAGATTGCATAATGTTGTTGTAATCTTATACATTGCATCAAGATTAGATGTTGTGAGCTGTTTTAATGCTGAGTTTTTTTCTCTTTCTAGCTGTTCTTCCAGAACATGTTTGATTTCGCTCATAATTTGACCCCCTTAAGCTTCTTTTTGTATTTCTCATGTATGCAGTCCTGTGTCTCTGTAATATACACCATGTCGTATCCTACAGAAATTAGATCAGTAACCATCTTTTCAACTGTTTCTAACTCTTTAGATACGTCTTTTACCAGACATTCTACAAATAGTGCATCCGATACGTTTCCGTTCGTTCTAAGTTGCTGTGCGTACTTCTCATAGGCTTCTTTTGTCTCTTTCTCCCAGTTGTGATACTCTATAAAGCCATCCTCTACTGCTTTCTGCTTTGTGGATTTTCCGATACTTAGTCTACTGGCTGTATACCAAGAGTCGGGAATCACTTTTATAGTACCGCTAAAAGAATCTTTTAAAAGCTTGCCGTGATGATCTACAAAATACCTGCATACTTCACGTCTCTCCAAGCTTTCTGTAAGAAACTGGTATTCATGTAATCTTTTGTAGCCTTTCAAACCTAAGAAGTTGAAATAGTCTGCCATTTGACCGTGTATCATCATAGCCGCTACATATCTTTTGTTGATCTCGTCAAAGATATCTTCTGTTTTTGTTACTTCAAGATTGTTTGTAAATTCAATCATGATCGCACCTCCTTAAGAGATACGCTTTATAATAATATTCGCATCTTTTACTATTGCCGCTGTTGTTCCTACATTTCCGATGCTTACGATTAAGCTACCGCCAGATGGTACAGTTACAACCGTTGTTGCTCCCACGTTCTGAAATGTGTTCGCTGTAACTACTGTATAGTCCATTTCTGTTCCACCAATAGCTTCTCCGTTAAGCTCTACAGCAAGTGCCGTTGCTCCTGCTGCATTAGCGGATACATTTCCGTTAAATTCTACCTCTACAGTCATAGGGCAGTTTGATCTATTCGTTAACGTAAACAGACCAGACCCCTCTACATGATTCAGCCACCCATAATTACAAGTACAACGTCTGCTACTATATCGTGTATTCGCAAATAGTACGTTTGCACCACTGTTTACATCCTGCTGTGCTACATTTACCGCATTTAACATAATTTTCCCTCCTAAACAAAAATAGGATGCCGAACCCGACACCCTATCGTCAATATATTGCTAGTCTACTTAGTAGATATGGATTCTCCAACAAGCTTTGAATTATTTACACATTTACACTTCCGCAGTTGCAACCACCGTATGCATACCCATTATAGGATACATAAGGACTTGCTGTAATGTATGCAGGTGTTGGGAATGGTCTAACAGCATCCACAATGTTCTTAGTCTGTGATACCTGCGAAATCTGGAAGTTAGATAACTGTAAGTCTCTATCTCTGTCCGCAAGTTTATCTCTAAGATTCTGGATTGTGTTGTCCTGCATCAACTGGCGTGTAGCCTGTCCGTCTGCGAGGATTGTTTCCTTAATATCACAGCAACACTGTGCCAGCTGTGCCTGCATATTCTGTGCCATTAAAGCCGCATCATAGCGGTTCTGTAGCACTTCTTTCTGTGTTTCACAGCAACAAGCCTGCTGTTGTGCCTGCATCTGCTGTAATCCTAACTGTGTTGTGTATCTGCTTTCTAATACGTCTCTCTGTGTCTGACAAGCTGTATTAGATACGTTCTGGTTTGTATTGAAAATATCTCTCTTAACAAACTCATCGGATAAGAAAGCATTTTCGCCTGCGGTCGTTGCGGTATCGTTATTTCTTCCCCATCCGTTACCACAGAAAAGGAAAGCAATTAAGATAATCCAAATCCACCAACCACCGTTGCCGAAGCCGTTATCATATCCGTCATTTCTTGTCACTGCCGCTACATCTGCCGCAGTGAGTCCCATTGCTTCATTCATTGTTGTTGTCCTCCATAAATTTATTTACCAAGCTGTGCACCGCTTAATATCTATTTGTTCACTTTGTCCACAATATCCTGTGGATTCATGCCCTGCTGTTGGCATAGGCTATTAAACACTTCTTGTGGGTTCTTTCCCTTGCACATTTCCATTGCCTGCTTGATCGCAGGGTTTGTCTGTGCCATGCTCTCAACCATAGACTGCGGATTGTTAGACCCTCTTACCATGCCCATTACCTGCTGTACCATCTGCATAGGATTGTTGTTTCCCATCATACCGCCTATCATGTTCATTAAAGGATTACTCATTGCTTAACTCTCCTTTCTCTGGTTGCTCTCCTAGCTTTGCTAGAAGCTCTTCAAACTCTGTTCTTGTAACATATCTATTATCATAGTTTACATTCTGTTTTTGGACTGTCTGCGTGGCTTCTGGTGGTATCTCTTCAAACCTAAACACCTTAAAAGTTGCACTGCCCATACCGTCTACACTCTTTACATAAAAGAAAGGTGCGTTGTTATCCATCATCCATGCCGTAGCCCCTGGTTGTACGATCTGGTTCTTTGCTCCCTCTATACCTGCGACTTGTATCCAATTAACATTCTGCGTTGGAACTTGTGGCTCTGGCATTGGTTTATTGTACTGCTGTTGCATCTGTTGTAACTGATTTAGCCTATCCTGCAATTGCATCGTGTCTTGATACATCGGTGCATAAGGATTATAGTTATATCCGTTCACTCTTCCACCTCCCTTTTATGTGTAAATTATCGCATTAAAAAAGAGACTCTAACAGGTCGTTAAAGTCTCACAAAAGTATCATATTAAATTAAAAAATTAGCACCATGATAGGGGCCATGGTGCTTGAAAATAAGGATAAGATTGAGGAACACCAATTGATGAAAAAAGGTGTCGTTGAAAAATAAAAATTAAACCAACATTTGGGGAAATCAAAATGTATTTCTCACGCTCACGATATTGTGAGCGAATGGAAGCAACAGGACTCGAACCTGTGACAGGTCGGTTATGAGCCGACTACTCTGACCAACTGAGTTATACTTCCACGGACTCCATTAGGAATCCACCGTACTATATTACATAAACAAAAATTAAAAAAAGGATTAAAGTATTATAACATGAAAAAAGTATCTCCGAAACAAACAACTATCATTTAAAACTAAAAAGGAAATCTTATAATTATTTATTCAATAACTTATTACTTGTTACATTTATATTGTATCATGGATTTTTGCCTTTTCAATACCCTCTTTTTTACACCTTTTCGTAAGTCTTTTCAAAGATTTCTTTCTTACATGGGTAGATTTCCCCGTCCACACCAGTGATAAGCATATCATCTTTTCCAAGTAACATATCTCCCTCTAATGTTGGAATGATATAGTGATCATCATCATATCTTTTGATAATATATCCATTGTATTCAAGTTCTATTGGTTTACCATGTTCATTTTTTATAAGCTCATCAAACGTGATTGCTTCTATCTCAACAGGTTTCTTTACATATTTAGCCATGTTTTCACTCCTTATTCTGCAATTAGCCATTCGTTAGATAAGATATTATTAAGTGTGTATTCCACCATTTTTGTATCTCTAATATCTAATAAGTCTCCTTTTTCTCCGTTGTCCTTGTCTCTGCACTGCATCATGATAGTTTCTTTTTCTGTATCCCAGTACCAGTACCCACCCCACGATGGAAGTTTTACTTTACGCCCTGCTTTCATTCTTTTAAATGCTTCTGCAAACGACATGCCGACATCTTCCACTACAAGTTGTACTCTATAGCCGTCCTTGTGTACGATTCCATCTTTTCCATCTGTAATGGATGCAATCAGTTCCCCATCTTTTGTGATATTTAGCTCTTTAAAATTTATACCGTCAATTACCATTCTGTTCTCCTTAACATACTCTAATAATCTTGTTATTAACTTTCCTGCTGATTCTCTTTGCTGTAGACAGACTTACGTTCATAAGCTCTGCACATTTCTCTAGTGGTATATTCTTTGCCCGATACTCGAACAATGTTCTTTCAACATCTGTGAAGTTGCAATACGTACGGAACATATTTAGTTCGGGTACGGTAAAATCATATACTTTCAAAAGCAAACACCTCACTGTTTGTCGTGTGTTGTCAACGCATTTATCAGATCGTCTCTGGTTTTTTTTAGACCCTCGATGTTGTTTCCTGTGATCTTGTTCTCAATCAAATTAAACATGCTTTTCATGACTAGGTTCATATCATCACGTTGATTATTAATAGCACTGTAGTCACTATTTAGCTTTTGTTTAATTTCTTTAATATCTGTCTCTATATGATCTATTCGATGTTTCATATCGTCCGTAGGCTTCTTGTAATGCTTATAGGCAGTATATAAGACTCCTATCGCACTACCAATTGTTATAATCCACCCACAGGCTACCATAATTTTGTTTATAGTATCCATTATTTACCTCGTGCATTGTTGTATCGTGTCGCTGCACCTCGTGCTGATGATGCTTGACTCCTGTTCCAATCTGCCGTGTTTAGTCGTTCGCTCTGCTTCTTAAGATTGTTCTCTTCGCAGTAATCATTGTAGGCTTTGTTCTGCTTCTGCAATAGTGCCGCCTTTTTCTGATACTCTATGTCAAGATCGTGCTTTAAGGCTTCGTCCTTTGCATTATCCACAGCCGTTTTCATGCCGATTAACTGTCGTTTCGTCTTTCTGATACGTCTTTCAAGCTCTCTCTGTCGTTTCCGTTTTTCATATTCTTTGCGATTCTCTTCGCTGTCGTAGTCCTCGAACGGATTGTTTATTCCATCCCCCGGACCGTGGGAGTGACGGCAGTTTGCCCCATGGATTCCCTGCACGTTTCCCATACCGCAGACTGAAAAAGGCGGAAATCTTGGGTCATTACCGCTTTTGCTGTAAAACTTGCCTTGCCACCAGTAATGATTAGTTAAGTTGTCTCCACCGTCTCCAATTCTTGCTCCTAAATGTGCAGACGTGAGAATTATATCCCAGTTCATCTCGTCCATACGTGCATCCGTGATCTCTCCTGCCATCTGGCTTACACCAGTGCGGACCGCTCTTGCCGTAGCTGTCTCTATGCTGTCTCTACGTCCACTTGGATAAGTTACGTCTGCCCCTTTGTCTATAATGTTATTAACAGCTTCTTTAACCGCTTGTGTGTACCCTGTCGTACCGCTTGCAGTCTGTGTATATGCTTTATCAACTGCATTAATGTAATTATCATGGCAGGCGTTCGGCATCGTGCCGGTGTAGTTATACATCTCTCCCTTGGTCTTTTCATAATTCCTCTGCAACAATCGTTGTAGATAAGGACTTTCCCCGAGTGGTTTTGGTTCAAGACCTGCCTTTTTATACACCGCATCATCCCACTCTAATGCTTTTATACCTGCTTCTCTCATGGTCCGTGCAATTGTATCAATTCCTATCTTTGTTGTTTGTGCAATCTCTTTCTGTACCGCTTGCAAGATATACCCTGCATCCTGCAATACATCCATCTGCCACTTGTCAATAGGAGTAAAAAGGTAATCTTCCCCACGTCCTAGCCTTATCATCATTCGTTCGATAATCACAGATACAATTTTGTTATGTAGTTCTTCCGCCTGCTTCTCTGCTTTCTCTGGCACATACCATAAGTAATCTGGCGTTAGCATAATCCACCGCCTATTCTTCTGGGTCTTTTACCATTAGTGCCGCATCTAGCATCTTTCCAACTACTGCCGCATCCGCAGGCTTGCCCTCTTGAGATAATGTTTTGTCTGTTTCTGTACTGCCTGTAACTCCTTTTTTGCAGATGTTGTACAACAGCTTTTCTTGTTTTGTAAATGGTTCGGGCAGTTTTACATCTTCTCCATTAAGGTATTCAAGGTATTTTTCAATCCTGTACTTTCCCATACTTTCACTCCTCTCCGCTTGCACCGAATAAGTCTGGCTCTTTCGGTTGTGCTTCTTCTTCAAGTGCTTTTGCTTCTTCTTCACTGAATCCCTCAAATTTAACTAGATAGTACCAGAATGGAATCTTGTTGGAAGTAACATAGCTGTACCATCTCGCTCTATCTTCATCTTCGTTATATGTAATGTCGCCGAAATCGTAGACAGTTTCATAAGGTCCACTTGGTGCTAATTGGTACAGATCAGCAAATATATTAAGTGCAGCTATTAAATCATCCATGCAGGCTTGTAATTTGTCTCTTACGTCCTTGATAAACTGTATCGTCCTCTGTTGCTCTGCTTCAACTCCTGTTGCTGTCTGGATACCTGTCGTTTCATTAAATACAAAGTATCCATTGGAGAATCCGCACTTATACCCAATCTGTGACAGCAGGGCATTGATTCCTGTCAGTCGTGTATCTGTGTTGAGACTTGGGTTTACCTCTTGATAGAATCCTTTAATGTCTGTGCTGTTTACATTCTTAACAAACTCTGGTAATCTCAACCGCTTCTTGCTTCTCTCAAATCCATCTTGAGTATTGTTTACCCTTGTACCAGTCTCCATTAACTTGTCGGAGTCTAGCAGCAACATTCTTCGGCTGTCGAATATCTCTGTTGCGTTCCTGCTGTATGCAGTGTCTAAGTCTTTAAGTTCTTCTATCGCATCGTAGAAAATCGGCAGTCCTAAACTGCAATGTAGATCAACGTTGTTCGCCTGCGGTGTCCTTAAGACTGCATACAGGCGTTGTCCGTTCAGATTTGCAAGTCCTACATCTTCTAGTTCTCCACGCCAAGGTGTCTCGTCTATGTCAACGAGTTTTCCTGTGTCGTTTGCATCCTTAGATGCGTAACAGCGGTTAGTAATTTGATACACGTCCTCAATATATCTATGATACTCTAGCTTCGTGTAATACGTCCTTCCGTCACTAGAAATTTCTCTATGCACAAACACAATGCCTTGAATTTCTCCATTGCTTTCGTCTGTCACAATAAAGTTTTCTGGTGTAATCAAGTCCACACTTGAGCCGTTAGGCTTTAATACAACTGTACCGTATGCACAGCCATATTCTACGTGATGTCGTACCTGTTCTAGTTCCTTGTCTATCTGCTCCTGCAACCAATTAGCTCTTGCACTGCCATCTATCTCTACGCCTATTGCAAGTGTAGCAAGGCGTGCTGTCTCCGAACACACCGCTTTTGCAAAGTTGATAGTCTTGATATGTTCGTCCTTGTCTAACCAGTACGGTCTACCTCTGTAGATATATCCACATTTGTCTACAACCCTCTGCATCTCTGGACTGGTCACAGTGTCTATTTTAAATTCATCTCTTGCCTTTTGTCTAAAAAGGTTGCTTAATATCTCTTTCATTCTGCTAAATATACCCATTTATGCGTTCTCCCCTCTCCTCATAATCACTCTGTTGTATGCGTATCTCAACGAATCAATAGCATGATTGTCTCTGTCGGGGTATCCGCTTATTATATTACCGTCTTTGTCTCTATCATACTCATACGTTGTGATTTCTTTGTATGCGTATGGTGTTCTCCGTGGGTCAATCACAATCTTCCTACGTTGTAGCCATTTCATGCCGTATTCAACTGACCCTGGGCCTTTAACTGCTGCCTGTGCCACAAGACCTAAGTTTCTATAGTCCTCTACAGATTTAGGCTCTGCACTATCACAAATGATTGCATAATCGTTATAGCCTTTTTTCTTTATCCAGTCGGCTGTCTGCTCATTCGATCGCTTATTTACGCAATGCTCGTCTATTAAATAGATCGTTTCCCTTGCCGCATCGTAGTATGTCCTCGTAAATGCGTACTTATCTGGATACCATCCCCAGTCAACGCCTTGATATATGCGGTCCATCTGTGATATTTCTTTGTCTGTAATTTCTCTTACTTCTACATACTCGAACACTGCCCCACCGTTACCGTTAGCAATGCCCATGTATTCATGCTCGTATGCCTCTGGTCTAATTTCTTTTAGGTGTTCCGCTTCGTCAATAAACGGCTGTCCTAGCCACTCTTTCGGCACGTCCAGATATGTACTTCTTGTAATGAGCCTGTTTTCATTTGGCTCTTGCAAATACTGATTTGCCCAGTTGTTAGCACTCTTGGGCGGGTTAAAGCTCTTAAATATCCATGCTAAATCTCCACCACGAATAGCGGACTGCTCTATATTTCGTATCTCTTCTGGTCCTGCGAACTGGTCTAATTCCTCAAACCACACAATCGCTATGTATCCAAAATCTGGTGCTATCGACTTTATTTTTTCTTTATCGTCAGCACCACGAAAGAATATCTTTTGTCCTGTGTCTCTCATCGTAATTTCATAAGGCGAGCTTGTATATTTATAATCTTTTTCCGAGAACTCCTGTTTTGTTATTGCCCATTTGGTTTTAGCAAATACAGAATCCTTTACAGTGTTATATACTTTTCTCACAACAAGGCAATGGATGTCATGGTTGTTTCTCATTAACTCTGTAATGATGTTGGGGATTGTTGAGGATTTACCAGAACCACGTCCCCCCGGCAATACATATTCTGTATGCCTATGGTTTCGTACATCTCGAATCATCGGGTGAAACACATCGGGGATTATATCAAGGTCCATGTGATATGTCTTATTCTTTAATGCTTCTTCTCTCGCTTTCTTCTCTTCCTCTTCCTTTGCCTGCACCGTTAAAGCCTTTTCTAAGTCGTTCATTGCTTTTAGCTGATCTGGAAAGTCTGGGGTGAATCCAAAAGAATCTTGCAACGCACCAGTGGCGATCATTGACCGTCTCCGCTGTATGTCTGCAAGGCTCATAATATCATAGCCATTTTCTTTGTCTGTTTTGGCTTGTAGTTCTGCTATATATTCTTTTACTCCATGTTTTTCAATAATGTTCTTTTTTGCATTCTTTGCTGTTGCGGGAGAGTATCCCGCTTCGATAGCTGCTTGATAATCATTCCCACCGTTTTTAATCCATGCATGAGCAAATGTTCTTTGCTTCTGTGTAAGTTCATTCCGCATTTATTTGCCCATTCCTTTCTCGTATACTTGCCCATATGTCAGACAGGCATTTAATTATGTCCACTTGTGAAGCAGTTCTTAGTATCTCATACCGTGTGTCTTTCCAACCTTTTCTTGTATTCTCATATGCTTTTATAGACAGGATGTACATTGTTATCATTCGTTTCTGGTCCTCTGAATAGAATTGTGTTGTGTCTAGGCTTATTACAAATCCGTTTGATACTATTGCTCTTTGTAATTTTCGCATAATTCTATTTAGATTCATTTTCTCACATCCTTTCTTGGTTTATATATATTTAAACAGACCGTTAGGCAAGCGTTGCATCTCTTTTAACCTATAGGGTGCGTGGTTGCAACGAAATTTACCACCTCTAACGATCTGTTATTTATCTCTTATATTCTTTTGTGCTTGGATTCCTGCTTTTATATTTGTCACAGGTGCATAGATATGCGTTGTCTATTCTGTCATACTTGCCTACGTCACACGTATAGTAGTTCTTTGTATCACTTCCTAGTAGATACATACATTCAGCACAGCATATACTTCTATCTTCCATTCTGCACTTCCTCTCTATATCTGTAGCATACGCACATATGACTACACTTTATATTTACAAGTACAACTTCTGTTTTGTTCTCTGGGATTGCTCTTCTCTTTGTCTCTGTAACGATCTCGCAATGTACGCAATCGTGACAGCAATTCTTTAGTTTGTTATTAATCAAAAAAGACACCTCCCAACTATGGTTATTATCTAATATAATTATACCACAGTGGAAAGTGCCTTTGTTTACACTCTTTTTATTCTTCTACAATATTTAGATTTACTCTGTGCCCCTTTGCATCACGATCTAGTGCATAAAAGCAGGGATTCTTTTTTCCTTGTAAGACATCGTTTACTCCGTAGCAATGTCCCCATGCTGTCTCTACCATTAAATCTCCAAAACTGTTTTCATAAAACTTAAAACTATCATTTTCTGGCAGTTCGACAATAAGTTCATCGTTTGCTTCTGTCATTGGCACACCGTACGAGTACACAACTCTTTTCTCTCTTCCAAGTACTCCATAATTTGCATAAATCTTAAATTGATTTTTCATTTTTCAACACTCCTTTTATCCTTTACATACTCTTTATGCTCTTCCAGAAATTTTCCGAACATTTCTTTTTCGGCTTTCTCTCTTGCTTCTCTTGCATCTTCCTTATTGGCGTATCTGCCCAAGTAATAATTCTTACCCTTAAATTGTATCTGTGCCACCCATTTATTTCTGCTTTTATCCCAAGACACCCCTTTTATTCCAGAAGTGTTCGTCTTTGGTTTCTTCATCGTCAGACTTCTTATACTCGTTCCGTCAATGCACTGTTTCTTTGTTTCTGCTGCCATTCTTTTACCTTGCTCTATTTCATGCGGCTTTCTCAGGCATCCGCAGCTTTGCACTCTTCCTTTTGTAAGGCTTCCGCTGTCAACAAAATTTACGTTCCCACAATCACAAATGCACTTCCAAATAATAGCACCATTCGATGCTTTTCTATTCGTTGGTTCTATCGCTGTTAGCCTGCCAAATTTTTTACCAGTTAGGTCATTCATCTTTATTCTGGTAGTGCATCCACAGTTTTTCCCATTTTTTATGTGTTCTGCTCGTGTTATGAATGTTTTCCCGCATGCAGGGCAGACAACTTTTGCCATTGTTCTTTTGTTTTCTCTGTAAACTTCTAATATTTTAAATCCATTTACTGTCTTGCCCTGCATTTCTAACCATTTTGTTCTCATATTAGAACTCCTGCACATCTGTCACTTTTAAGTAGAAAGCTTCTTCGGCTTCGTCCTCTCCATTATCTGTTGTGATCTCGAAGAAAATCTGCACTTCGCACTCGTTAGAGTCTGTAGCTGTATACACGACATTTCCGTCCTGCTTGATGTCTGCTGTTACTCCATCATCAAATACGCTGTAATATCCAGACTCCATCATGAAGTTGTCAAAATCTGTGAAACTCATTTCCTCGTTTAATAATTCTTTTTTGATTTCTTCTGCGTTTAATTTTTTCATAGCTGCTCCCTCCTTATGCTACATAATCAATAAAGTATGTTACACCATCACATTCTACAACTCCCCAGTCAAAAGCGGGTTTGTTGCTTTCAATCATTTTTTTATATTCTTCCCTGTCTTCTTCCTCAACATCCCATTCATTCATATACTGATCAAAGAATTTTACAAATTCTTCTTTCTCGTACACTACTGATCCATTGCATAAATAGTCAACAGCTTCTTTCTTTGTATGGTTGTCTTCCATAATGATTTCAAGTTTCTTTTCTGTCTCGTCTCCCAAGTCTAAACCTGCGTATTTTAAATTTAATTCCTGTGCTTTTGTTAAATAAATATTTTTCATGACTTCAATCTCCTTTTCTTTGCTTATCTTCTTTAACTGTCTTTATCTTACCATATCTTTATCCCTTTGTAAAGTGATATTTATAATTCTTTTAATTTTTTTTCGTCCTCTTCATCTCTTACATATTCCAATATCTGCCCCGGTTGCATTTCTAAGATGTTACATACAGCATTTAAAGCCTTTAGCGTTATAGCTGTATCCTCATTTTTTATCTTGTTTAACGTGTTTTGACTAAGTAAATTGGTAGTTTTAGCTTTATATGTAGTAAATCCTTTTCTTTGCAGTGCATCATATACATCAATTTTGTATTTTAACATTTTTCATTACCTCCTATTTACTACATTATATATTATATAGTCTTTCCACGTCAAGAGAAATATTATCATAAAAAGTGACATTTTCTATTGACATAACTTTTTAAAGTGATATAATAAAAGTAAATTAAGAGAGCAAAGCAATCAGAAAAGGAGAAAAGAAGATGAAAGAATTAAGAAAAGAAATCGAAAAGTTAGTTGAAAATGAGGACTTCGTTTCTTATGAAGAGTTCATTTTCGAACTGAAAGAAGAAAAAGAAGAAGTTAAAAAATATCTCGACTGGAGAGTAAGCGGTGGGAAGATGAACACCGAAACACTGCCAGACGGATATGTAGAAGCTTGTAAAAAGATTTTAGGAGGGATTGAAAATGAATAAAGTAATCGCAAGACACAAATTTTGGTTACATCAAACAGAATGTAATATTTCCACAGCTTATGTGGAAGTATTACACGAATACCAAACCGTTGTAATGTATATGGATGATTTTGAAGAAATTGATTCTTATACAACCTGCAGCAAGCAAGAAGCCTTAAAGCTCCATGAATCACTTGTTGAACAGTGGAAAGATAGACTTAATAAAAATCGTCTTGTCAAGGCTGATCGTGACAGTCTTGTAATACCTGCATAACATACACCACCCACCCCGGAGGTTACGAGGGTAGAAAGTTGGGAAATATGACTAAGAACGCAGAAAAGAACGCAAGAACAATGCTAAGCAGATTATCAACCGAACAGCTTATAAAGGAATTTGACATGACTGAAGATATACCAATTAGTCTTGAATTGTCAATGGTCCGTGGTTGGATTATGGATGAACTAGAAAAGAGAAATCCAGAAGCTTTTGATAAGTGGTTGGATTTAGACTATCCAGATAATGAATCATTAAAAAAATTATATTTGAACGCATAGAATAAGCCGTAGGAATTAACCTGCGGCTCTTTTTTATATCACGTCAAAAGGCACTGGCAGACGTTCTAAGACATTTATATAACTTAATGCGTGTTCTTTATCCTTGCACTGGATATAGGGGATATATGAGCCGTTCACGTACTCAAATAAAGCTATCCACGTATCTTTCATGGTAACAAGTACCCAGTCTATACCGTTGCAACTCTTGTTTTCTCTCTGCCCTGTTCCGTGTTCGTCTATCCACTTTTGAAACTGATCACGATTCATGTCCATGTTCCTCATTGATACTTTCCAGATTTTCTTTTAACGTCTGCACACACTCATTGAATCCGTCACGTTTACCGCATAGATACATATTGTGACCGCTGTAATCATCCATAGGAGGTATTAATGTACATAGGGTATATAAGTCTTGATTATTCATTTTAAACTCCTTTAAATCCTGCAATTATCGCACAAAATATAGTTGATAACACACATACATAAGATGATAACATTGCAATTTTTAAAACTTTTTGTATATTTTTATCATTTTTAAATTCCTGTAATGTGCGATTTACTACCAGATCAACACAAAAAATTAATAAATATATAGCCGTTGTTGCTCCACATAGTCCCAGTGATGTTTCTGCAATACCATACATCACTATAAATAATATATTGCTCACTTTTTAGCCATCCTTTCGTACATTTCGCAAGTACACGTCAGTTTATTTACCTGTTGACACTTCTCTAAATACATCTTATCCATGTCTTTTATGTCCTGCGGTGTCAATCCTGTTTCTTTATACTCAAGAAGTTCTTTCAATGCCGTTACTGTCACTTTGTCCAATGGAGTTTCTGCAATGACTTCATTGGAATGCAGTGCGTTTTTGATAATGTTAATATCTAAGTTTACTCCTGTTTGTTGATAATATTCAGCACCTCTTTTTAAGATGTCATACATAGAAACTTCTAACGCTATTGCAAGCTTTTCTATTGTTTGTAATTTTGGGGCGGTTTTATTATTTTCAAATTGATTTATTGCAGATTGTGAAATCCCTAATTTATTACCTAGTTCTTTCTGTGTCATTCCTTTTAATTTCCTTATTTCTCGGATATTTTCGCCTATATCAATCATTTTCTTCCCCTCCTGTTCCTGTTTAAAGCATTTCTTTTTATCTTCTTTTCCTTGTCCTCTGACCAGTAATAAGGATTCTTTTTCTTGATAACGTTCTTTTCTTTCTCATTTCTGGCTTTGAACTCTTTATAACCGTCACATTTTGTGTGACAATCCCAACTTCTACCAGTTGCTTCTGTGCATCCCATACAAACACATTTCATGTAATCATTCCTTTATAACTTGATAACCCTTTGTCCTCTGTCATATTGACTAAGTATCTTGTCTAATGCATCTTCTGCTTTTTTATGTGTTTTGAATGATTGTATTGTGTAAATATATCCATTCATTAGCTCACATTCTACATTCTCTTCGATTGCCCGAATTTCAAGAACATTATCAAGATTCAGAATCTCTCTATCTTTTGTCATTATTAACATGTAAGTCCTCACTTTCTCCCCAGTCTAACCGATTCCCACACTCACAAACTTCTGTCCATTCCGCTACATAGCTTTTACATTTAGGACATCTGTATAACGCCACATCCTGCTTTTTTAAGTTCTTATGTCGTTCTCTTATCGGTAGGCTGTTAAATACAGCACCGATGTGTTCATAATCTTCTAAAGTCATTGTAATCGTATCTCTTGCTTTAGCGGACTGGCATAAACCGCTACCAACCAGTCCTAAGAAAACACCTATGATAACAAGTAAGATTTTTAATATCATTCTTTCAGCTCCTCTTCTTTATAGATATTCACTACGGTATCACTGACAACATTATCTTTTGTTAATTCAACCTTATATCCTTTATCTGTAATGTTTTTCACAAACTCTTTAAGTGGTAACACATCTTTCCTTGCATCTGGATAATATATTTTTGCTGCTTTTTTTAAAACTTTTACCTGCTCCGTTCTCTTTCCAACAAGTTCGCATACATTTTGCGACTCTTTATCTGTATTTTTTTCATCAATTCTGCTTACATAATCTTTCAGTTTTTCGTCAACTATTTCAGAAAAAACCATGTCTTTTTCACAGTCATCACAAAATTCACATGAATCACAGATATTTCCGTTGCAGTAATCTTCTAACACATCTATCATCTGTTCTCTTGTCATTTTTCATCATCTCCAATCTTTCTATAAGCTTCCTCTACTTCTTCGCTCGTAGCTGTTCCATAACTAATTTTTCTCGTTATACACGGTACTTGCCCTTTAAAAATGCAAATAGGGCACACTCTTTTACGGCAATAATTTTCTAATTCTTTTTCCTGCATTTCTCTTTTTAATTTGTTGGCATTTAAATTTAATCTCATTGTTGCAATAATGCTCCCCGATTTTGTATCAGTCACACTCATCATTGCTTCTTCGCAAGATTGATAAGAAACTTTCGTATCCAATGCTCCAACATCTAGTTTATTTGCCGTAATCATCTTTTCTATGCTTTCTAAAAAGTCGTGTGCTACCTGCTGTGCTATTGTCATAGTCGTTCTCCTTTACCTTTTTCAATCTCCCATTTTCCATAGTAACCCTTTGTCATTTCCTTTAGCTGTGTCAGTGCCATAATAAAATTGTCAAGTTCGCAAGTATCAGTAAAATTTATTATCACTTCACTGCCTGTTTCTTCTTCCATGGTAACTGGTCCACCAACAGTTCTCCTAAAATTTAATGTTACGTGCAAACTATTGTGTTTTTCTGTTCTCATGCTTGTTCTGATACAGTCCACATTTTTATCAGCTCGATTTGAATATATTTTCATACTCCCACCTCTAAATCTTTCGCAAGCTTGAATCCTGTTCTTCCAACATTTCTAAGATTTTCTTTAATTAGCGTCTTTTTCGGTGTCCTGTTTCTGTCGTACCAGTTCCAGTCGTTGTCCTCTCTTGCTTTTTTCTTTGTTTCATAACTTTTCTCATACTGATATTCTTCTTTTGCCATCTCTAGGCAAGCAATCATGTAATCTATTTGTTTTATAACATCCATGTCAATCTCCTTTCGCCCTTAGCATACAAAACAATAGTTCTACCATGCTTTTTCTTCTTAACACTGTTCTGCAATTAGCAATTGTCTTTAAATACCATTTATTAACATCACTGTCTACTGTTATTTCTCCATCATAAAATCCATCTTTTGCACCTCTGACAGCTACCATTATTCCAAAGTTTGTAGATGAATCTGGATAATGCTCTTGTATGTATTTCTTTAACTTTCCAGACCTAATATCTGTCAATAACTCTTTGCCGCACTCTAACGTTGTAACAATATAGTTTTTCTCTCCTAAAAAATTAAGTCCGTTTCCGCTGTAAACATCTTCTTTACAACTCTTAATTTCATAACAAACGAAAATGCCTTTTTCTAAAGCTGATACACTACACTGTCCATCTGGTACAAATTGCATAAAGTCAACTCTTTTTGCTTTACCTGTACCATAATCTACAGTGACTTCTCGTGCATAGTGCTTTCCGATTCCTGTTAACTTCTCTTTACAAAGAAGCTTGCTTAAGAAATCTGTTGTTGTTTTTCTTAAAATCATATTCTTTCTCCTTTACAAATATCTAAACCGTCTAATGTAATTGACATACAAAGTGAATATTTCATTTTATAAATCACATAAAACTTAAAACAATCTGTTAATACCTCAATGTGGCAAATTATAATGTCTGATTCTTCGCACTGATGAATAAGTGCAAGTTCAAGTTTGATGCGTTTTTCTAGTTCTTCGTCTGGCATAACAAACTCCTTTATTTAACCTTGTTAGTCATTCCACATATTTAATAAGCCGTCAATGTCTCTTCCTAATTCGCAATAATCATCTTCGATTTTGCTTCTTAAAATTTCATATAAAGCATTTATGCTTGTTAAACACAACATATTTTCTTGATATATTACATAATTTGGTGTTATTCCATCATCTTTGTACAGACAATCAAATGCGATAACGTATATTTCATCTATCTCATTTATATCTATACATTCTTTCGATTCCTCTTTGCCGCTATATACTTTTCTAAAAATCTTTTCATAAAATCTTACTAAGATTGCTGCTACCTCTTCGTCGTTTATACAATTATCGCTGATTCTTTCTGGATGGCTCATAATTGTACAAATGATTGCCTTTTTAACTGCATCCTTGAATTGTGTCTTTGTAATCACGTTCCCACTCCTTTACTTCATCATGCTTCTGTACGGCTCAAAGAAATCTTCTTTTCTTAACTCCATTTCACATTTAAGACAAATAAATTTGCTTTGTATTTTCATATCTGAATTTATTTGTATATACTCTCTTCCAACATCTTCATTGAATAACAAACTATTACAATATTTACATCTTGCTACTGGCATTTTTCTTTTACCCCACATCCTTGATATTAAGTTCTGCTGTCGCAGGTATAAATCTCATGTATCCTGCATCTCTTATAATCTCGTTTTCTGTTAAATCAACAAGCTGTTTCTTTTCTTTTTCTGATTCAACTACAAGATAATAATGTTCATTTTTTACGCCCATACAAACATCTCCGATTTTGAAACGACTTAATGTGTACGTTTTAATACTTGGTTGTTTTGCATTAATTTTCATCTTCTCCCACCTCTTTCAGCTGTTCTTCTAGACAACGCTTTAATGCGTATATGATTGTATAATCTAAAGGACTAATCTTTTGCGGATCATGTTCTGCCCTATACTCATACTTAAATATCTCTGATTCTAACGCACTACTTAGCTTAATTGGTTCCAACGGATTCTCAATATCATCAAGAAACTGTGCTTTCATCTTTTTCTTGTATTCTCTCAACTCTTTCAGTTCTTCCAACCACTCTGCAAGCTGTTCATGTTCTTTCATGCATTCAATACACCTATCAAGTTTTTCATCTTCTGCATTTGCACGATGCAACATAGCCTGTCTATATTTCTTTGTTGCAACATCTTTTGCGTGCTTAATAGCTTCTTCTAATTTCATTCCTCTCCCTCACTTTCTACCCCGAAGATGTATTTAAGGATTCTGTCTTTTCCTACTGCTTCGATTGCATCGTCTAAAACTTGTTTTGATGTGAACGGTACCGCTCCAAGTGGTCTGCGAACACTCCACACTTCATAGTCAAGTTTTTCATCCATGCTATCGTTATATGAAAGGTAAAAACTATCACTGCGTGTCGGACCGTTATGCTTCTTTGCATATCGTTCAAGTTCAACTTCTACTTTCTTTTTTTCTCTGGCAAACCACGCTGACTCTTTTGTGAAAAAGACGTTTCCCAATTCCCATCTTCCATTATCCAAAGAATCATTCGTCCACCTGCTTTGTATAATAGCTCCATCATCATTAATATAAAAATATTCTTCTAATTGTCGTGGTTTCTTTACCTTTGCATCCTGTTCCTTATCTGGTTCTTTTCCATTCATCTTCCCAACAAGTCTGTAAAACTCTTTTTCTTCTGCTTCTGTTAGATTTTTAATTCCCATATTTAATCCTCCTTATTTGTTAAATAATCTTCTATGGCTTGATCTAAAAATCTACTACTGATAAACCAACAATCAATGTATGTTGTTTTATTTTGTTTGTTATATATCAATAGACTTTTGTTTTTAACATTTTTCAATGTTATTCTCATCATGAGTGTATCTGTATTATTGCTTAACTCATCAACTCCTAAAACCGTGTTTTGTGTAAGTTGATTTAGCTGACTTGTAATACGCTGTAAACACGTTTCTTTACAAATTACTTTGTTCCACGTTGGTTTCAAGCATCTGATCGTTGTCTGCATATCATTTCTCTCGTCAGTATTTGTCAAAATAAAGCAATCATCTAATTCTTTTATTTCTTCTCCGCTTATAATTGCTTTCGTTTCTATATTATAAATTTGCATTTCTTACTCCTTTACTGTCCATTCTCTCCCCTGCCGTTAATAGCAGGGGAAATCATGACTTATACAACAAATAATTAAAGAGTTTTGTTGCTTATGCGTTGCGAGGATTCTTATTTAATTGTCGTGTGGTATATAAAAATCCTGCTGTGCAACAAGCCTTTTCTGGCTTGAGTCTCTGCCTAATAAAAAATGAAAAATGGAAGAATCTGAAAATACAAAAAACATTATTTACAGTTACTTAGGCAGAGAATCAAACCAGAAAAGTATTATTTAGTTTTTATTTCCAATAAACTGCACTGGATGTAACATGAATACCTCTAGGTTTCCTTTTGTTACGTTGCTTTTCTGCTTCAATTTCTTTTCTTACTTCATCCCCGAATTTTTCTGTCCAAAATGTAATCAAATACTCTGGAATCTTAAACATTTGTGAGCAAGATTTTGACGTATTGTTTTTTGTCAGTCTTGTCTTTACTACCATTTTTATGTATTCACGAGAATATGGGGCGTTTTCTTCTTTGTTTTCATCTAAGTTCTGTTTTTTCCATTTAAAGAGGGTGGATGAATCAATACCGTATTCTTTCGCAACGCTCTTTACCTCATGTCTTGCGTTACTTTCCGCAACAACTTTTCTTTTAAATTCTGTTGTGAATTTCTTATACCCCATCTTCTTCCACCACCTTTCTGTAGATTGCTACATTCCTGCCTGTCAAACTGTCATGACGTTTACCGCATACCTCAATACGTCCGTCCTGCACTAACTCCGTTAGCCGTGGTTGTACCTGCTGTCTTGTCGGTTCTAATACTTTTTTGTGCTTATATAACACCGTTGCGATCTCTCGTGCTGTCATTGCTCCGTATTCTAGTTGTTCTAAAATCAAGATATGCATTGCTTCTTTATTAACCTTTTGATGTGATTCTCTTCTGGTCTGCTTAGTAATGGAAGAACTTCGTAAAGCTATCTCATTACTAAAAAAACTCATTTGATACATTTTTCATCACTCCTTACTCTAGTTGTTTCTGCATTAACTGCATCTCTAAATTATCAAAGTCATAGTCTCTCTCGCACTCTAAGACACTTGCAGGATTCCGCTGTGGCTTCGGTTCTGGTGGTTTCTCGTAGTTCTCGTCAAGGTAATCCACGTAACCGCTGTTAAAGAATGTCGAACCGTTCTGTGGTTTTCTCCAACTACTGTCCTTAGATAAATCATCCAGATACCTTTTCAAAGCTCTTTCTATTTTTTCTTCTCCTATCTCATACAGAGTCTTTTTCTTTGTGTCGGATACCTGCCCTTTACCACGTTTATTCGGGTACTGTTTCCAGAGTCTTTCAAAACATTCATTGATTGCTTTTTTGTTCGACTTTTCGCAATTTTCTTTTGATTTCTCGCAATTTTTCTTTGCGTTTTCGTCTGTTTGTTCCATTTTTCGTTCCACTGTTTGTTCCATTTTTGTTCCATTTTCAACTACCTTGTTTTCCTCGGTAGTCGTTTCTGCAACTTGTCCACAATCTATGTACTTCTGATACTCATTTACTGTGTATATCGTGTATTTATTTGTGCTTTTTGTGGATATGTACCCTGTGTCCTTTAGCTTCTTAAGAGCAGTTCTGACTTGGTCTACTGTTAGCCCTGTTTCTGCGGATATTCTTGCACGACTTGAAACAAATTGTCCTGCCTTTATCTCTTTTCCGCAGTACCGCTTGTCCTCTAAATTTGTATGTAGTAGGCAATGATAAAACAATCTAAATACATTTGTGTTTTCATACCATTCCCAGTCTGTATTTATGTTTATTTGCATCATTGCCCTCCTGCTTAATATTTGTCTCCGTCTTCGTAGATTGTTATCTCGATTCTTGGATTCTTTGCATCGACCTTTATCCAGTTAACGATACCCTCTACCTGTTTCTGACCATCGTTTGGGAACACTCCTGCTTCTACCAAGCTATCTAATATGTACTTAATAGCCGAAAAGACATTGTCTGGATCACGTCTTTTATTCTTTTCATACCACTTAATTTCCAGAATCACTGGAAATTTTATGTGCTTTTTCTTTAGCCATTGTGGTATGTATGCCTTGCAAATTTTTTGATTGTTTTTTTTGCATCTGGCACCTTTGTAGGGATTGGTCCTGTTTGCATAAATAAAAGTGTTAAGTCCGTCAAGTCTTCCTTGGATTGTGTATGTTACAGCCATGACTTGCCAAACTCCTTTATAAATTCTTCTCTCGTGCCTATTTTCTCTTCAAATGCCTTTTGTGCCATCTTCTTATACATAAGATCATATCTGGCATTTAAATGTGCAGACTGTTTACCGCCTGTATGGTGTTCGTGGCACAACGGAATCACTAAGTTATACTTATCAGCTTTCTTCCTGTTTGCTGTCCCATGTAAACAGTGGTGTATCTCTACATAAGGACTTCCACATAATTTGCAATGTTCCATATCATCAACGATGATTGACTTTTTCTTTCTCAATCTTAAGTCCCCACCTTTCTTCCATTTCTTTTATCTCCTGCGGTGTCGCTGTTTCTATACCTAATGCCTTTGCTTCCTGCACCGTTCCTTTTATCAATTCAGACATTTCTTTCGTATCGTATGTGTGGCTTCCTCTCATAACAATATTAATTCTAAAAATCTTTCCTGCCGTATTGATTGTTGTCTGCGTTGTTGGTTGTAGGTGGCAAAACTCTACGTCGTAAGCTTCTATATCATCATCTAACGGAATAGTTATCAGCTTTCCGTTTATCTTTTCATACTGCCCATATTCCGCTATCATTTTGTTTTTTATAAACACCTTGCTACAATCCATTACTTCTGCGATTTTCCCAACTAATACATGAAAGTATGCATTGGCATCTAAACTCCTGCCCTCACGGTACTGAACAACCTTAAGCCGACATTCTTTATCTTTCAGTCTGTCATATTCCCCTCGTATGTCTTTTTCACATACGAGAGAAATGACCTGTTTCCCTGTTTCAAAATCAATTGAGATGTCATGAATTTTAGCTTTCGTTTCCATCAACCGCCCACAGCTTTCTTACACTCTCTTTGTCTTTATTGGCTACAATGTACTTGTACTGCCCCTCTGTAATATCTTTGATAGATTCATGTTTGTAAGATTTCAAAATCTTATTGATGTCAAACTTTTCATCTTCGCACAAATCCAATAATGTTTTCTGTTTTACAAGAGAAATCTTCATCTGATCAAGTTTTTCTTTATTCTTTTCCTGTTCCTGCTTATTAGCTCTTGCAGTACGTTCTTTCTGTTTTTCGTCTGTGTCTGCATCTTTTGTATCATCTAATAAGAAGATTCCATTTAAGGCATACTTACGTGCATAAGATGATGCTGTTCCTGTTATCTGTGAATCGTCCATACCTTTTTTATTGAGTGCTTCTCTTGCGGATGCCGTAGCCATAACACTTTCGCCTGTCTCAATATCAAAAATAGATACTGTAGCTTTTACATACACACGATCATTTACCGCTTGCACATCATCAGATATGTACATAGATAATTTGTTTTCTGCCAATAATGGTTTCACAGCTTCTAAGATTCCCTCTGCGTTTCTGTATTTGTAATTGCCAAATGAATTAAACAGATTCTTAGGTGCTTTCAATGTTGTCTGAATCTTCATCATTTTTTCATGTATCGTCATATTCTTATCTCCTATCTGATTCTTAAACTTTCTGTCTGTACCAGTCTCATATTTTCATTTTCTTCAAGCACTCCTGCTTTCAAATCATCAAGAAGCTGTTTCCTGTTAACCTTGTCTGGCTGTTTAATCAGATACTTTTTAGGTAACAATTCCTCAACTTCTACCTTTACAGTTTTAGGATTTTTCTGGATATTGAAGCTAAACAGTGTTGTTTTAAACTTCTTCTTTTTTACTTCAAGCATCATTGTTTCAAGATACTTCTTTAAGTTGTCCGCACTGTTTCTCAATGCTGTCTCTCTTTTTGCTAACCTGTCTTTCTCTGCTTTTACTGAATCCGCATCAGCGATCAGTGTTTTAATCATCTTTGCGGTAGAATCAGCCTTTTCTTCAAACTCAAATTCGATTCCGTCCATAGTGTCTTTAATATCATCAAGGGATAACCCTTGCTCATCTGCCATTAAAAGCAGTTCGTTAAATTCGTTTTTGATCTCATATAATTTAGCCATGTTTTACCTCTCATTCTTCAATACATTCTTTAATATTTCCCTGTTCATTGACTTCTTTCACACTGCATACATCATCAAAACGAGCTTCTTTTAGTTCCTCTAATTCCTTTTTGAATTTTGGATTTCCTGTAAACACGTCCCACATATACTCTAATAGCCATGTTTTATCCTCTTCGTTGTTTCTTGCCTGCTTCCAGATATATTCTGTTGCATCTTCTTCTGGGATTACTGTTCCGTATTCATTTGTGTATCCTGTGATAATCATTCCTGCTCACTCCCTGCTTCTTTCAGAATCTCTTCTACATCAAATTCTTTTGGTACTGTTTCTTCCTGCTCATTTTCTTTAAGCATTGCAAAAAGTCTAAGCACACTTGCTGTATATGCTAAATTTTCAAAAATGGTTTTAATAGCATCGTTATTCGCCATTCTTTCATTTAAGATTGTATTTGCGTTATCAAATGCTTCTTCTTTGTTGTATATCCATTCTTCATTATCTTGTCCGTAAAGTTTTACAATAAGTTTGCTATAAAACTCTGTCATGCCTGTTGCGATATTTTTATCTGCTACCTTGTTTTCCTCTTCTGTAAAGTTTGGGTCTCTAGTTTCTTTCACTGCTTCAATAATTACTTTCTTAACTGCATCTTTGAACTCTTTTTTTTGTAATAATCATTGTCATAATCTCCTTTTCTTGCTATACTGTTGTTATGCATTTTTTGTTAAGCACTTTAGGCCTGCACGTCTGGGTGCTTTTTTTCATTTCCATCCATCACGCTCTTGTGCGATTAATGCCAGTCCTGCGGCTACGCAAGTACCCATAAACCAGAATGGCATTAAATCTAATCCGCAGACTAACAGTCCGCATCCCATCATAAATGCTCCCATTTTCATTTAGAACCCTCCTCTCTGCATTGCTTGGTTCTCATTTGCTAGTTTCCTTGCTCTCCATTTCTCAAATAACTCAGTATCAAAGAAGATTGGAGAATTTTTCTTAGCACCTTTTTGTGCAAAGTCTTGTCCACGTTCCCGATAAGCTTCATCCAGAAACGACCTCGGGAACCCCATTTTCACAAGCTCTCCCATCTTCATAACTGGTTTCGGGTACTCCATGTTTACCTCACTTTCTCCGCTTCTTCCTACGGTAGTATCCTCTTTTCTTCATTCCTGCCTGTCTGAACGCCACTTTCTTGTATTTGCCGTTCTTCTTAGCTTTAATTCTTTGTCCCATTCTCTAAGTCTCCATCAATGTCGGTGTGATAGTTGTTAACTCCGCTTCCGTCCTGCTGAACGTATTCATATGAGTTAAACACATATATCCACACTGTATTTGTCGCTACCAATGCAATGAATGTAATTAACCAGATTGCAAACCATCTTTTTGCTGTCCGTTTACTTTGCTCAATTACCTCTGTTGCAAAGTATTCTTCTAAGTCTTTCCACTGCTTTGTTTTATCTTCCATTCCGCACCTCTTTCTTGCGGTGTTAAAAAAATTGTGTTATAATTTCCTTACCGCTAAGCTATGGTTAGTGGTTACATTCGCCCTGTGTGGTAGTTCTAGTACCGCATGGGGCATTTTTATTTCTTTCGTGCTTCTCTTCTCTTTTTACTTCTGTAGTTGTCGATTAATACAGCTGTGATTTCAAGTGCAATTACTCCTACAGCTCCTACAAATATTCCTAATTGAAATGGTGGAATATACATTTCTGTACTCCTTTCTGTGTTATAATCTCCTTAGGAGGTATACTATGTCTAAAAATCCTTTACCGCATCTTGATAAACCAGATGAAGAAACCATTGATAAAATGAAATCTTCTGACTATTCCAAAAATCAAAAGGTTCAAGATGAAATTTTAAAATTTTTAGAAAATGATAAACAGCTTATCAAAGCAATTCGTAAAGAATGGTTATGGACTAAAGGTATGGTCCTTATCAATACTGCTTTAGCTTTTATTTCTGTTGTCATTGCTTTTATTTCGCTATTAGTAGATATACATAAATAGCAAGCATTACTATCATCAAAATCAATGTAGCAAGCTTTATGAAGAAGAGAGTTCTTAAAAACATTAAGTCTCTCTTTTTTTGTTTTCTCGTTCTGCCGTAATTTAGGTAGTAGAACAAATCGTCAAAATTCATATACACCCTCTTTTCTGCTATCTTCTAAGCTTCATAGCTCTTATCGTCAGTCTATTTAAGTAGCAATCTCGCAATCGCAAGTACCAATGCTGTACAAGAAAGCACAAAAGATATTCTTGTAATCAATGGGTACTCTGACCATGCTCTCATTTTTTTATGAGAATATCTTTTCTTCACTACTCACTCTCCTCTAAAAAATAATCTACTGTTACCCCAAAGTAATCAGCTAATGCCTTTAACTTTTTGATGCCCGGTTTACTTCTTCCTGTTTTCCAATCCGTAAACGTAGACCTTACAATTCCTGTATCTTCTGACACTCTGTAATCTGTCAGATTCCTTTTGTCCCTTAACGCACAATATTTTTTATACATATTTACTCCTTTCCGAACGTTTCTATTGATTTTAGTTCGGAAATCAGTTATAATATGAAATGTAAAGAAAAATCATAACAAGAACTTACCAATGGCTGTTCTTTTTTCCGAACTTATGGTTATATTATAATTCGGATTCTAGAACTTGTCAATAGTTTTTGTACGGATTTTGGAACTTTTTTTAAAAAGGCGGTGCTTTATGTACGAAATTTATCAAAAACTGCGTGACGAAAGAGGTCTGAAAGATTCTGATGTAGCAAGAGAAGCTAGCGTTTCTAAGTCAACTTTTTCTGATTGGAAAGTTGGTAGAAGTAAACCGGGCATCAAAAAGTTACAGAAGATTGCCGATTTTTTCGGTGTAACAGTTGATTATCTCATGACAGGAAAGGAGGAGGATAAAAAAGAAAAAGGTAACAGTGTAATAGACATCAAAGACGAACTGGAGAGAATGAGAGATTTACTTAAAAACAGGACTAGACACCCTATCTACTACGATGGGGAAAAACTTGACGATGAATCGCTTGACGCGATCTTAGCTCAGTATGAAATGTCACTTATATATCTTAAACAGAAAAATAAGTGAAGAAAGGATATGAATGTATGAATCATAATCAAATTAAATCTATTGTATACAATTTGATTAAAAAATACGAAACCAGAAACCCCGTTAGGCTTGCAAAAGAATTAGACATAATCATCCAGATCGGGGACTTAAAAAAAATATCTGGTTGCTATTTAAAGATTCACGAAAGAGATTTTATTTACATAAACGAAAAATTATTAGAAAACGAAAAAAAGTATCACGAGGTCTTAGCTCATGAGTTAGGTCATGCGGTCCTGCACAAAGAAGATTTTTATTTCTTCTCATTCGGCAAGAACTGTTATGAGAACTCTATCGAACAAGAAGCACAGACATTTGCTTCGGAACTTTTGATACCCGATGAAGTGATACTTGATCACAAAGATTATACAAAAGAGCAACTTGCAATGCTGACAGGATACACCCCACAGCTAATTGCATTTAAACAGCTCTAAACTTTTTCTTTTTTTGTTTTATTTTTTTCTTTTTAATTAAATATAAATATATTATTTATTATAATACTATATAG